>SESH01000585.1_pt1 | contig 40266 bp, 26 predicted proteins | sample 3171561 | NCBI WGS metagenome assembly SESH01 (sample SAMN10866947, study PRJNA518727) | freshwater metagenome | biome: subpolar coniferous forest; feature: holomictic lake; material: water; isolation source: holomictic Lake 442 2011 16.5 m and 2014 13 m | place: Canada: near Kenora, Ontario
CAACTACATTTTGAAATCTTTTGAATTTGTTTCAACATCCACAACACTTTGAAACATAATCAAATTCGATTATTAAGAAACTGATTGTTAATGATTTTTTCACCACCAACCCGCTTCGTTTCAACCACTGTTCCGGTGAAGAGGTGCGCATTATAGGCACTTAATAAACCACGTCAACACATTTCGGTAATATTATTAAAACTACGAGCCGAGCCACTGTTTCTGCAGGAATTTACCCTTCATACGTGTCATCAAAAATACAAAAAACCACAGGGATCACCTGTGGTTTTTGACTAAGCGTATGCCGACGCTATAGCTAGTGGTACTTGCGGCTCAACTCATGCACGGCTGCTACCATCGCCGCGACATGCTCAGGATTGGTATGCTGCGAAATCCCATGACCCAGATTAAAGACATGCCCACTGCCGTAACCGTAGCTGCTCAGCACTTTTTCAACTTCATTGCGAATCGCATTAGGATTAGCAAACAGCACCGCAGGATCGAGATTCCCTTGCAACGCCACTTTATTGCCCACCTTCTGACGCGCAACACCGATATCCATCGTCCAGTCCAGACCGATCGCATCGCAACCCGTTGCAGCAATACTGTCAATCCACAATCCGCCACCTTTGGTGAACACGACATTCGGAATCCGCACGCCGTCTTTTTCCTTGATCAGACCGTCCACAATGCGCTGTGTGTAGGGCAGCGAAAATTCATGGTATGCAGAATGCGACAATACGCCGCCCCAAGAATCAAAGATCATCACGGCCTGTGCGCCCGCTTCGATCTGCGCATTCAGATAAGCGATCACCGACTGAGTGGTGACTTCCAGAATGTGGTGCATCAGTTTGGGTTCGTTGTACATCAAAGTCTTCACGCGTGCGTAATCATCGCTGCCGCCGCCTTCAACCATATAGCATGACAACGTGAACGGGCTGCCTGAAAATCCGATCAGCGGCACACTACCGTCCAGCGTCTTGCGAATCTGCGACACCGCATCGGTTACATAACGCAGGGTCTTGTCGATATCCGGCACTTGCAACGCCATAATTGCCGCTTCATCACGTAAGGGACGCTCAAATTTTGGACCTTCGCCATCGGCGAAGTACAAACCCAAGCCCATCGCATCGGGGACAGTCAAAATATCTGAGAACAGAATCGCCGCATCCAATGGATAACGATCCAGCGGCTGCATGGTCACTTCGGTCGCATAATCAGGGTTTTTGCAAAGCCCCAGAAAACTACCTGCACGTGCGCGCGTTGCGCGGTACTCAGGCAAAAATCTACCGGCCTGACGCATCATCCACAGCGGCGTGTATTCAGTAGGCTGACGCAACAAGGCGCGCAGAAAAGTGTCATTCTTTAGTTTGAAGTTCATGCTTAACCTTTATCTTTCATTTATCCTAAAAAAACATTTCATCCACGAAAAACACGAAATTCACGAAATAAAACAATATCTTATATTATAAGAGCAAACCACTAAACAGATGCTTATCGAATCATGCCGTATCGCATTGAATTTGTTCGTACTTTTCGTGCATTTCGTGGACAAATGCGGCTTTTAGGTTTATTTCGGTGAACATCTTCCACCCCAGCTGTTATCGCGGTAAAACTGACGAACCCATCAAAAACGCATCGACAGAACGTGCACATTGACGACCTTCGCGTATCGCCCATACTATCAATGACTGACCACGACGCATATCACCTGCGGCAAAGACTTTATCAACACTGGTACGGTAGTCCTCGGTGTTCGCTTTAATATTGCCACGAGCATCTTTTTCAACACCGAATGCTTCCAGCACTTTTTGTACCGGACTGACAAAGCCCATCGCTAAAAACACCAGATCAGCCTTCAATTCGAATTCGCTGCCTGCAACCTCGACCATTTTGCCGGCTACCCATTCGACGCGTACGGCGCAAATCTTTTCCAGCTTGCCGTTGCTGCCTTTAAATTCCTTAGTGGCAATCGCCCAGTCGCGGTTGCAACCTTCTTCATGAGAACTCGAAGTGCGCAACTTCATCGGCCAGTTAGGCCAGGTCAGCGGTTTGTTTTCTTGATCCGGCAGGCGCGGCATCACTTCGATCTGCGTCACCGACAAAGCGCCGTGGCGATTCGAGGTCCCCACGCAATCGGAACCCGTATCACCGCCACCAATCACCACCACATGCTTGCCCGTTGCGCGTAATTGTTCCGGCAGCTCATCGCCCGCATTGACGCGGTTTTGCTGCGGCAGAAATTGCATCGCATTGTAAATACCGGACAACTCACGCCCAGGCACTGGCAGATCGCGCGGCGTTTCAGCGCCACCGGATAACACGACAGCGTCAAACTGAGCCAGCAGCGCTTCAGGCGAAATCGTCGTCTGCGCCATATTATTGACGCCCGCTTCACATTCGGTGCCGATAAAGGTCGAGGTTTTAAACGTGACGCCTTCAGCAGTCATCTGCGCAACACGACGATCGATATGCGACTTTTCCATCTTGAAGTCAGGAATACCGTAACGCATCAGGCCACCGATACGGCTATTTTTTTCAAACAGTGTGACATCATGACCCGCACGCGCCAACTGTTGTGAACACGCCATGCCCGCTGGACCTGAACCCACTACGGCGACCTTCTTGCCCGTCTTTTTGGTAGGCAATTGCGGTGTGACCCAGTCATTTTCCCAACCCTTATCGATAATCGCATGCTCGATGGACTTGATACCCACCGCATCGTTATTGATATTCAAGGTACACGCAGCCTCGCAAGGTGCGGGACACAAACGACCGGTAAACTCAGGGAAGTTATTGGTCGAATGCAGTACATCGAGCGCCGCACGCCAGTTTCCGCGAAACACCAGATCGTTCCAGTCAGGAATAATGTTATTGACCGGACAACCCGAAGTACAGAACGGCACGCCGCAATCCATGCAGCGCGCGCCTTGTGTCTTGGCTTGATCGTCCGTCAGATGCAATACAAACTCTTTGTAATTGGTCAGTCGACCCGCCACCGGCAAACTTGCCTCTGACAGACGATCGAATTCCATAAAACCAGTTGGCTTACCCATTATGCAGCCCCCCCATTCTTAACATTTTCTGCGGCTTGCTCCTGCAAAGCGCGGCGATAATCGATCGGCATGACCTTGGTGAACTTAGGCAGATAGTCGGCCCAATTCTCAAGGATCATCCTTGCGCGTTCGCTGCCGGTGTAGAGCAGATGCTTTTCAATCTGTTCACGCAGCGCATGCTCATCCGCCTTGTTCAAATGGTTGAAATGTACGCGACCGTGACTCGACGGCAACACGTCGGTGCTGTCCAGTGTCGCCAACTCCGCCTCAACCGGTTCCAGTGCCACCATCGTCAAATTGCAGCGCTTCTCGAAGTCACCTGTTTCATCGAGCACGTAGGCCACGCCGCCCGACATCCCCGCCGCAAAATTGCGCCCGGTTTGCCCCAGCACCACGACAATCCCGCCCGTCATGTATTCGCAACCATGATCGCCTAACCCCTCGACAACGGCGATGGCACCCGAGTTACGCACCGCAAAGCGCTCACCCGCCACACCGTTGAAATAGCATTCGCCGGAGGTCGCACCATACAGCACGGTATTGCCGACGATGATATTTTCAGAGGCCACGAGCTTCGCTTCCACCGGCGGCATGATCGCGATACGGCCGCCACACAAGCCCTTGCCGACGTAGTCGTTCCCTTCGCCGCGCAACTCAAACGAAATACCGTGCGATAAAAATGCGCCAAAACTCTGACCGGCCGTTCCCTTGAAATTGACACGGATGGTATCGGCTGGCAAGCCTGCGTTACCGTAACGACGAGCGACCTGATGCGACAACATAGTGCCGACTGTGCGGTTCACGTTGCGGATCGGACTGTCGATCACCACAGCAACCTGATTCTCAAGGGCCGCTTTGGCACCTGCGATCAGCGTGTTATCCAGCGCTTTATCAAGTTCATGGTCCTGCTGCTCGGCATGTTGACGTGCAACGGAGTCTGCAACCGCCGGCTGATGAAATACCTTAGAAAAATCAAGCCCTTGCGACTTCCAGTGCGCAATGCTGTGTTTGACATCCAGCAAATCAGAACGACCGATCAGATCGACGAAGCGGCGTATTCCCATCTGCGCCATCAGTTCACGCACTTCTTCGGCGACGAAGAAGAAGTAATTCACCACGTGTTCAGGCTGACCGGTAAATTTACGGCGCAACTCAGGGTCTTGCGTAGCCACGCCAACCGGACAGGTATTGAGGTGACACTTGCGCATCATGATGCAACCTTGCACGACCAGCGGTGCAGTTGCGAAACCAAACTCATCCGCACCCAGCAACGCACCGATCAACACATCGCGACCGGTTTTCAACTGACCGTCCACCTGCAAGGCCACACGACCGCGCAACTGATTGAGCACCAGTGTTTGCTGAGCTTCTGCCAGACCCAATTCCCACGGCGTACCCGCATGTTTAATGGAGGACAAGGGTGACGCACCCGTGCCGCCGTCAAAACCGGATACCACGATGTGATCCGCTTTAGCCTTTGACACACCGGCCGCCACCGTTCCCACGCCCACTTCGGATACCAACTTGACCGAAATGGAGGCCGATGGATTCGAATTCTTCAGATCATGAATCAACTGTGCCAGATCTTCGATCGAATAAATATCGTGATGCGGCGGCGGTGAAATCAGCCCGACACCGGGTACTGAGAAGCGCAGCTTGGCGATATATTCAGACACTTTGTGGCCGGGCAACTGACCGCCTTCACCGGGTTTAGCGCCCTGCGCCATCTTGATCTGAATCTGATCGGCACTCGCCAGATATTCAGCGGTTACACCGAAACGACCGGATGCAACCTGCTTGATTTTCGAACGCAACGAGTCCCCTGCCAGCATCTGACGATCCGCCTCGATACGGCTCTTGCCGATGATATCGGAGAGCATCTCGCCGCCCTTCAGCACCGCAAAACGTGCTGCGTCTTCGCCACCCTCGCCGGTATTGGACTTGCCGCCGATACGATTCATGGCAATCGCAAGATTGGTGTGCGCCTCGGTCGAAATAGATCCGAGCGACATCGCACCGGTCACGAAACGTTTGACGATGGATGCGGCCGAATCAACTTCATCGAGTGGCACGGAGGCTGCTGCCGGCTTGATTTCAAACAATCCGCGCAAGGTTTTGAGCTTGGTGCTTTGATCGTTGATCAGCTTGGCGTATTCCTTGTAGGTAGACGCATTATTGGTGCGTGTTGCCATCTGCAATTTCGCAATGGAATCAGGCGTCCACATATGCTCTTCACCGCGCACGCGGTAGGCATATTCGCCACCGGCGTCCAGCGCATGCGCCAGAACAGGATTGCTGCCGAACGCATCGCTGTGGGTGCGCAGCGCTTCTTCGGCGACTTCCGACAAGCCGATGCCTTCGATCTGCGTTGCTGTGCCGGTGAAATATTGCGCAACGAAGGAAGCATTCAGACCAATGGCTTCAAAAATCTGCGCGCCGCAGTAGGATTGATAGGTGGAAATACCCATCTTCGACATCACCTTCATCAGGCCCTTGTCGATCGCCTTGATGAAACGCTTCTTGGCTTCATAGGCATCCGCGCCTGAGACAGCACTCATCGCCATGATGGTTTCAAACGCCAGCCATGGACACACCGCTTCCGCGCCGTAACCTGCCAGCAATGCGAAGTGATGGACTTCACGAGCAGAACCCGTGTCAACCACAAGCCCCGTGCTGGTACGCAACCCTTCACGCACCAGATGCTGATGCACTTTCGAACAGGCAACCAGAGCCGGAATCGCAACGCGTTCAGCCGACATACTGCGATCAGACAGAATCAGCACGTTATAGCCGTCAGCCACCGCCTTGTCGGCTGCGGCACAAAGCGCCATGACGGAGGCTTCACATCCTGCCGCGCCCTCGGTTGCCGGATAGGTAATATCCAGCACGAGCGAGCGGTAACGACCTTGCGTCAACGCATCGATATTGCGCAAACGGGCGATATCGTCATTGGACAAGACCGGCTGATGCACTTCCAGACGCAGCGAAGGCACCGTTTCCTCGATACCCAGCAAATTGGGTTTAGGACCAATGAAGGACGTCAGCGACATGACGATTTCTTCACGAATCGGATCGATCGGCGGATTGGTCACCTGCGCAAACAACTGCTGGAAATAATCAAAAAACGAGCGGTTCTTGTTCGACAGCACCGCCAGCGCAGCATCCGTCCCCATGGAACCGGTCGGCTCTTCTCCGGCCGCAATCATCGGCGCCAGAATAAATTTGATGTCTTCTTGCGAATAACCGAACGCCTGCTGCGTATCGAGCAAGGATGCGGCAAGCTTGTTCTCACTCACAGCAGTCGGTAGATCGCCCAGGAAGAAACGCGATTCATCGATCCACTGGCGATAAGGTTTGGCGGTAGCCAACTGATTCTTCAATTCATCATCGTCGATGATGCGACCGGCTTCCATGTCGATCAGGAACATACGGCCCGGCTGCAAGCGCCATTTCTTCACAACCTTGTGCTGAGGAATATTCAAGACGCCCATTTCAGATGCGAGCAACACCACGTCGTCATCGGTAATCAGATAGCGCGCAGGACGCAGACCGTTACGGTCGAGCGTCGCGCCAATCATTTTGCCATCGGTAAACGCAACGGCAGCCGGACCATCCCATGGCTCCATCAGCGCCGCGTGATATTCGTAGAATGCACGGCGCTCTTCATCCATCAGCGGATTGCCGGCCCATGCTTCAGGGATCAGCAACATCATCGCGTGCGGCAGGGAATAACCACCGGCCACCAGCAATTCGAGTGCATTGTCAAAACAAGCCGAATCGGACTGACCATCCACGATGAGCGGCCAAAGCTTTTCCAGATCCTCGCCCAGCAATTTGGAAGACATCGCCGCATGACGCGCCGCCATCCAGTTCACGTTACCGCGCACGGTATTGATTTCACCGTTGTGAGCAATCATGCGGAACGGATGCGCCAGATTCCAGGTCGGGAAGGTATTGGTCGAGAAACGCTGATGCACCAGCGCTAACGCACTGATCAGCGTGCTATCCTGCAAATCCGGATAGTACTTACCGACCTGATCGGCCAGCAACATACCCTTGTAGACGATAGTGCGCGCCGATAAGGAAGGAATATAGAAGCCCTGCACATTTGGCAACGCATTCACGGCGTGTTCAGCCGTCTTGCGAATCACGAACAGTTTGCGCTCGAAGGCATCCGTGTCGACGCAGTTTGCGCCACAACCGATAAAGACCTGACGCACCGCAGGCTCAACGAGCTTGACGCTCTCGCCCAGAATGGCGCTGTTGACCGGCACATCGCGCCAGCCCAGCAAGGTTTGACCTTCAGCCGCGATTTTATCGGCGATGATCTGCTCGCAAGCTGCACGCGCCACGGCATCCGCCGGCAAAAACAACATCCCCACGCCATACACTTCGGGCAGGGCCAATCCACGCGCCGCACATTGCGCGCGGAAGAATGCATCGGGAATCTGCAGCAGAATACCGGCACCGTCGCCGGCCAGCGGATCTGCACCCGTCGCACCGCGATGGGTCAGGTTTTCCAGTATTTGCAGCCCCTGGCTGACCATGTCATGGCTTTTTTTACCCTTGATATGGGCGACAAATCCCACTCCACAGGCATCGCGCTCCTGGCGCGGATCATACAAACCTTGTTGCATCGGCAAAGAAGAGTTAACCACGGCATTCCTCAATCAAATCAAACTGGGTGAAAAAGACAAACGCACGACACCTAGCGTTCGCGCATATCCTTTTAACACGATGTTAAAGCAAAAAAATGACGACACGCGTCGCCATGCCTACTACCTGCACTCAAATACAAAAGCGAAAGGGCTGGAATCTTACCTTTAATCAGCCCCCTCGGCAACCGAAGTAAACATTATCATAGTGAGAAAATCTTTTGGATTTTTTATTGATCGGCGTAGAATGGCGGCAAGTATTCTCAAAACCCACAGTGGGAGGCATATCATGTCAAACATATCAGGCTTATCATCTTCGAACATTGCCGCTTATAGCGCACCGGTTCAACGGCCCGTCGCCCCTGCAGCAACACCCAGCAACCCTTCAACAGTCACGTCGCTGAACACCTCAAGCAACAGCGCACCGACGACCTATAACGCCACAGGCCAGCTTAACGCATCCCAGAAAAGCGCAGCGGCAGCCGCACAAAATGCCGTTCTGGCAACACAGAATGCACTGACACAAACGCTCGACTCCCTGATGTCGGGATCACAATCTAGCGCGTCGACCACGGATATGTTTGGCAATGCCACCGGAACCAACGATCCACTCGCCGCCAACACACCAGCACCCGCGTCCGGCGGAATTACGGCTCAGGCGGCACAAAGCGCTTATCTCGCAACGCAAAACATGATCACGCAGTCGCTCAATTCAATCTAGCCGCGGATAGTCGGATGCACTGTCCGATTAACAAAACTCACGGGGTAAAAATTTTTCAGGCGGTCAAAAAATTTCGTTTCCAGCCCCCCCTCTCCGAGATAGGTAGGCTAGCATACCCCTGAAAAAGTTGTGATTAAATGCGTTCCGCATGAACAGCGGCTCACATCCGTGTTCAGCCATAGTCTAAGTTCATTCACACATGAAATTTCCGCCACATACCAACTTGAGCGCTCGTATGGTAATCGCATTCGGCTTCTCCTTGATTGTTCATCTGACAATCTTCTACGGTATATCATATTCATTCGTTGGGAAAAAACACACCTTTCACCCATTAAACGTACTAAATCTCCAACATCGCTTAACGGTGACACTCACACCGCATTCCTATGCGACTACACAACAAAAGCAGGAAAGCGCTACCGAAGGCATGACGAAGGCAGATGACAATATTTCTTCAACGAATGCAGTTTTTTCAACTAAATTAGCGACACGCTACTTCACAGTTTCCGAACTAGACAAGCATCCTGTCATCACCCGGGACATTTCCGACAACCCCCCTGAGCTGAGCGGATATTCACAAGGCGGGGAAATCGTGTTACGACTGTGGATTGATGAGACAGGAAAAGTAGTCAATGTCGATACGATTTTGTCAAATTTACCGCAAGAATTTATTGATAGCGCCCACGCCGCTTTTTCAGAGGCAATTTTTCTCCCCGGTCGCATACACGAACATACTGTCGCAACCGTAATGGATATCTCTGTGAGTTACGCAAAAACGGAAGCCGCCTCAACATCAGTTGAACAAAAGCCATCTCCGTAGACACGTTAATTCTAATTTAAAGGCCGTCTATCTGATTTTTTATTCAACTGGTCGACTTGCAGTGGAAACTTTAAAATAAACAATTACTATGCACCTTCAAAGGAGATCGCAATGAATAAGCAACGAGGCTTCACCCTAGTTGAACTAATGGTTGTAGTTGTGATTGTTGGTATTTTATCGAGTATCGCCATTCCTTCCTACAGCAACTATGTTAAACGAGGAAAAATCGCAGAGGCCACGGCAAACCTAGCCAGTCAACGCGTCAAGATGGAGCAGTACTATCAGGACAATCGCACCTACCTGAATGGAGCAGCCTGCGGCGTGGTGATGCCTGTCGCCCCTGCTGTACAATACTTTACAATTGCCTGCGCAGCTCCCACCGCCAATACTTACACAATCACTGCCACCGGAATTGGCAGCATGCTCAATTTTTCCTACACCATCAACGAGCAGAACGGCAAGACCAGTACGATCACCGCGGCCGGATGGACCGGCAATGCGACCTGCTGGGCAACCAAACAGGATGGATCATGCTAAGCAAACAGCATGGTGCTTCTCTGATCGAATTAATGTTGGCTGTCGTCATCGTCAGCGTGCTGTCCATGCTCGCCATCCCAAGCTATCAAGGCTGGATACAGAATCAACAGATACGCACTGCAACCGAGTCAATTTTAAATGGCATTCAGTTAGCACGTAGCGAGGCGGTAAAAAATAACGGGCGAGCGCGTTTTGTTTTATGCGGCTTGCCCGTTTCATCATGGGAAGTATTGTCTGCCTCAGCCGCTGCCGCGGCACCGACCGTATCACTAGCATGCGGCACGGGTTCAAATGCCGCGACGGGTGAAGTGCGAGTACAGGAACGATCAGGGCAGGAAGGTTCGAGACTGGCGCAAGTTGCAATCAATCTTGGCTCGATTGGCGTTACCACAATCACAACAGTTACGTTTAACAGCTTTGGAAGAGTCGTCACACCGAATGCGGACGGGACAGTACCGATCACACAGATCGACGTTTCCACACCGACTGGCCGGGCTCTACGAGTCACCGTGGGTACGGGTGGTAACACCAGAATGTGCGATCCGTCGCCACTTTTGGCCAGCACTGATCCGAGACATTGCTAAGGGAGCTTTAGTATGAATACGAAGCACTCCAAGAAACAACAAACTGGCGTCGTAATACTGGAAGCCTTGATCGCGATCCTGATCTTTTCGATGGGCATACTAGCGCTGGTCGGAATGCAGGCCGTGGCAATCAACAATGTTGCGGATGCAAAATATCGCAGCACGGCAGGCTATCTTGCGGAGCAGATCGTCGGGACGGTATGGGCAACACGCCAGAATGCAGTCATAGCTAATGCGTCCAATGTGATGGCAGCCAATCCTGATCCAACCTTCGCCTGCAATCCATGCACAACCGCAAACGGCAACGCCTATACTCAGACTTGGGCGGCAAGCGGTGTTATTGCTGGTCTTCCACGCGGAACAGGCGTTATTGCCATAAGTGGGGCGACCGTCACGGTCACGATCGGTTGGCAGCCTCCTAAAGATGCCGTTGCACACCAGCATGTCGTTTCGGCGTTTATCGACTAGCCAAGTTACTACCTACATTACGGATCAACAGCCCATGAAAAAAATTCCTGACAGCTTGCTCCTAAAAGCCAATGCGGGTTTCAGCCTTGTTGAAGTCATGGTGGGTATGGTCATTGCTTTATTGGGCATCGTGATCATATTTCAGGTTTTTTCCGTGTCCGAAGGCATCAAGCGCACGACAACCAGTGGTAGTGATGCGTTGCAAAATGGTGCATCAGCGCTGTTCACTCTTGAGCGCTCCTTAAAGGAAGCTGGATATGGGATATTTTCCAGCACCAATTTAGCACCCCTCCCCGCCGACCCGCTCGGCACAGCACCAGTGACCATTACGCAAGGTGCCGCCGCTAACATTTCGGACAGCATAACTATCAGATATCGACAAAATTGGGACTTTGGCTCTTTCCCCCCCGATCCGGTTGTATTTCCCTCTGCAACGCCTCCCGCGCTGACAGTTGAAACAATCAGCATTCAAATTAATGTCTCAAATGGCCATCCGGAAGCCCGACTGCTCTCCGATGTAAATAGTGTAATTTCAGACGGTATCGTGCTGCTAAAGGCCGAATATGGCACTGACACCAATGGCAACGGGGTAATAGATGCCAATGAATGGACTCAGGCGGTTCCGGCGAACGTATTGACCGTCTACGCCGTGCGTATCGCAGTCGTGGCACGCAGCGATCAACCAGAGAAACCCAGTGTCGCGGGTGGCACGTGCGACACCACGACTGTGTTTCCCGTATGGATTGATAGTGCGAATGTGCCACTAGACCTTTCCGGCAATATTGGGCTGACAGCTGGCGATGATTGGAAGTGTTATCGGTACAAAGCATTTGAAACTACCGTACCGCTACGTAATGTAATCTGGAGAACATAATGAAAATATGCAGATTACATAGTCACCCTGTAACTCTTCCACACAAACAACGCGGTGTGGTACTGCTCATCACACTGATAATTTTGGTAGCGATGACGTTGGCTGGCATCGCCATGATGCGCTCAGTAGACACGGGCAGCGTGATTGCAGGAAATTTGGCTTTCAAGCAAGCAACACTGAATGCAAGCGATGCCGGCACAAGAGCCGGCTTTAATGCGCTGGCTGCCGTCGCCAACAGCGGCGCAGCAAATAAAACCATACTGGAGTTAAACACCGGAGCTGCATGCCCCGCCGGTGCAACTGCTGCTGGCTGTCAGACAGGAACGCTCAGTTTTCCCGGATATTTCCCAACGCCAATCAATCATCCTGCCAACGGCATTTGCGAAGTCAGAAATTTATGCACTCAGCAATCCGAAATAAACTGGTGGACAGTCGATGCAAACTGGAACGGTGCGCCTAGCGTTACAGTGAGCGACCCGAATGGCCGCAATATTGCGACCGTCAGTTATCTAATACATCGCATGTGTCAAGCATCAGGCGCGCCGAGTACCACTGTGTGCCAGACTTTTACACAACCAGAATCCGGCTGCAGCAAAACACAACTCCTGCCCTGTACCAGCACATCGGTTTTCTACCGTATTACTTCACGCTCAGTGGGTACGCGCAACACCGTCACTTATGCACAAACGCTGGTATTGATCGCGCAATAATGTATTTTCGTCATTTTTTAAAGTTAGTAAACCGAAACACACAGGGGGTCATCATGGCTAACATCGATCGAATGAATCGTAAATTTCTGTTCTCTGCCTGGGTACTCTGGCTATCCGTTGGCGCAAGCGCACTCTCTCAGGCTGCGACGACGGATCTTGCCTCTGCACCTTTGTCGAGCAGCTCTGCATCTGTCGTGCGCCCCAACGTACTGTTTACACTGGATGATTCCGGCAGCATGGCGTGGGATTATTTGCCAGACTACGCGGGGGGCACCGTTATTTCGGGTGCAAATGCCAAGCACTGCAAGGTATCCAATTCTTGCGGAAATGGCGAAACGCCTTTTCAAACAAATGAATACAACGGCATCGCCTACAACCCGCGCACTACCTATCTGTTACCGGTTAACGCAGACGGCACACTAAAGGCTAATCAGGGCTCACCGTGGACGGCGGTCAAGGCTGACGGCTACGGCGTACAAAGCACCAACACAATCAACCTGACCAATGGCTACCCTGAAGTCGTGTATTGCAACGGCGGAACTTGCAAAAAGAACGGCATTGACACCAACAATCCGTTCTTACTGCGTGCGACTGTTGCTGCAGATAATCCCCCTGTGTATGCGTTCCCCGGCATTCTGACGACAGGCAACGTTGTCTCGTCTTCGCTGCAAGATAGCGCAATGAATCAGGCCACCTCGGCTTCAGGCACCTTATACAACGGGACTTTGAATATCGACACGGCACCGATAGCGCTTACACTCAAGAGCGTATCCGTCAGCCACTCCGGTTCTACGGTTACCGTCACTTACACCGCCACCTCCCCCGCGCTGGCGACAGGTGATACGGTAAAAGTATCTGGAAGCACCTGTTCTCTAGGCTATCTAAGCGGAGGGGCCAGCATGCCTATTACAACCGTAAACGCTACAAAATTCACCTACATCAGTTCAGTGACCAATACAAAAACCTCCAATTGGAGCAACACTTCCTGCAGCATCATTGCAACCAAGCCTGCAGTCAACGCCACGGCACCAAGCATCAGTAAGCTTGGCAGCATCGTGACTGTGATTATGTCCTCAGCACCCACGCCTGCTCTGGCCACCAACAATCTGGTAACCGTGGGAAATGGCTCCGGCACCTGTGACGCGGGATATAAAGCAAGCTCGGTGGTCATGACAAAACTCAGCAATACCAGCTTTAGCTATCCTGTCGCAACCGGTGTATCGCTTGCGAGCAACACCAATTGCAACATCACGCAAATTGCCACGGCTCCGCCTGCTTCGCCAGGCATTAGTCTTTCTGGCGCGACCGTGACAGTCTATAAGACTACGCATGGTCTCGTCACAGGTGACCTGATCCAAGTATCCAATGGCTCGGCCGGCACTTGCGACAGCGGTTACCGAACCAACGGTTCTGTCACCGTCACCAAGGTGGATAACAACACCTTCACCTATAGCCCGCCCATAGGCTCAGTCACAACTAACTCCAACTGTAAGATCAATAAAATATTACCCTCCACAACCACGACTTACACGTCTGCAGGCACATCGAATAGCAATCCGTATTACTTCGTGACTATCCCGACAGAATACTGCGACAGCCCCTATCTCACCAATTGCACTGCGGCTACTTCACCTAGCTCAATTTACAGCTACCCTGCGCCAATTCGCTTCTGCAAGGATGACGCTACCGCAGCACTGCCTCCAGGTGACGTAAGCGCACAAACATCAGGCAGCACGATCAATTGCCAGGCAAAGTACAGCGTCGGTACGGGAATTAACTTCCAGTCTGTACGCTACGGCTTATTTTGGCGTGGCGATATCGTTCCTACAACCACAACTTACGGCAACGAGAGCTATAGCGGCACGGTGATTGCAGGTGGGGTGAATTTGACTTACAGCGGCACAACAGTGATAGATCGCAGCAAGCGCTCGGATTGTGCCGCAGCACCTAATTGCACCTATGCCGAAGAAATGACCAACTTTGCAAACTGGTATGCCTACTACAGTACGCGGATGCAAATGATGAAGTCATCGGCGGGACACGCATTTTCGGCGTTGGATAATCGTTACCGTGTCGGTTTTGTCACCATTAACGAAAGTTCGAATAAATATTTGCCAGTTGCAAAGTTCGATGCGACGCAAAAGACCAATTGGTACAGTAAATTTTATGCCGTGAATCCGGGCAGTAGCACGCCCCTGCGTGAAGCAATGGCTCATGCGGGACGATATTTTGCAGGGAAAAAGCCAGGCATATTCACGGATGATCCTATGGAATATGCCTGCCAGCAAAATTTCGAGTTGATTACCACAGATGGCTATTGGAACGGCACTGATTCTAATGTCAAAGAACTTGATGGCTCAACTACCATGCGAAACTACGACAACATTGATTCAGGCGCATCAAAACGGTCCGACGGTGCCTATGACGGAGCAGTATCTGGCGCATCAAATTCCCTTTCTGACGTGGCAATGTACTACTACAAGACAGATTTACGTAATAGCGCCCTTGGCAATTGCACCGGTGTGCTGGGTGGTGACGTGTGTAACGATATCGTACCGATGACAAGCAAGGACACGGCTGCTGGACTCGCTGGCACGCAACATATGACAACCTTCTCACTTGGCCTGGCAGATGGCTTAATGACTTACCGGTCAGATTACGAAAATGCCATTACCGGAGATTTTTCAAAGATTAAATCTGCTGCAACAGGTTGTGCATTTTCAGGTAGCGGCATATGTAACTGGCCTTTGCCTGTACATGATTCGCAAACCGCACTGGATGACTTGTGGCACGCAGCCGTCAATGGGCGGGGGACTTATTACAACGCGCGTGACCCGGCTTCATTGTCTGCGGGTTTGTCCGGCGCATTATCTGGCATTAATGTACGACTGGCAGCGGCAGCGGCCTCGGCTACTAGCAGCCCAAATATCACCCAAGCAGATCGATCAATATTCAGCTCGACTTATCGCACGACCAAATGGGATGGTGAGGTCACCGCACAGTTAATCAATGCGACCACAGGTATCGTTGAGCCCACCATTCTCTGGTCAGCTCAAACACAGCTCGATACGCTGATTCACGCAGATTCTTCTGCAACGATTTCATCACGTCACATCTATACGTTCGATAACAGCAATACAAACGGGAACAATTTAAAGGATTTCCTTTACGCCAGTCTAACAGCAGCTGAGCAAGCCTATTTTGATAATAAATGCAGTTTTACCTTATTGTCACAATGCACCTCGGCAACGCTCTCGTCGTCTCAAATCGCCAACGGCAACAGCGGATATAACTTGGTTAATTACTTACGCGGCAATCAATCGTATGAAGCGTCAGATGTTTTTCGCGCGCGCGACCACCTGCTGGGTGACACGGTCAACGCCAAGCCCGCTTACGTAAAATTTCCACAATATAGCTTCAACGACACGGGATATAACGCATTCAAATCCACTCAGACGGCACTACCACGCCAGGGCGCACTATATATGGGTTCAAACGATGGAATGTTGCACGCATTTAATTCCGACACCGGCGCCGAAATGTGGGCTTATCTACCAAAAATCGTGATGCCCAACCTCTATAAATTAGCCGAAGCAAGTTACGCCACGCTTCATCAATATTATGTAGATGGTTCTCCTGAAACAATGGATATATATGATTCCTCGCTGAATCAGTGGCGCACAATATTAGTCGGAGGTCTAGGTTTCGGCGGTCGTGGCTATTACGCATTGGATGTAACTGACCCAGCTAATCCGATTGCATTGTGGGAAATATGCTCAGACAGTACGTTATGTGCAATTTCCGACACGGAAATGGGCTATAGCTACGGCAATCCTGTGATTACCAAACGCAGCACCGATCAAAAATGGGTCGTGTTATTATCATCCGGCTACAACAACAATGCCTCTCCATCCTCAGCTGCAGGTACGCTATTTGTGCTGGATGCACTAACCGGTACGGTACTGAACAAAACGACTACTGGTCCGACTACCAACCCTCCCAGTGGCCTTGCGAAACTTAGCCCATGGATAGACAGCTTAGCCACCAATTTTACAGCACGATTCATCTATGGCGGCGATCTTAATGGGGATATTTGGCGTTTTGACTTGGGGGCCGTAGGCGTTTCGACCACTCCCACCGCAACAAAAATTGCTTCTTTAAAAGATGGCTCAGGCGTAGCCCAGTCAGTCACAACGCGCCTTGAGTTAGGCGATCCTCGTAACAACGCCCCAAATACGCTGGGTGGAACGGGCAATCCCGTTTTGTATGCAGCGACAGGTCGATATCTTGGCACAACAGACTTATCTAATCTTCAAATACAGTCCGTTTACGGCATCAAAGACGATCTCTCCAAAGCGGGCACGGCAGCCTATATCGGTAACCCGCGCACGCCCAATACCGGATTTTCGAATTTTGTTCAGCAAAATTTGAACTTTGTTACCGCAACTACACGCACAACCAGTCAATATTCCGTCGATTGGTCAGTCAACTCAGGTTGGTACGCAGATTTCTTAGTAAATGACCCCGTTACTAATCTGCCTATTTCGCCGGGAGAGCGAGTGAATATCGACCCGCAGCTAGTTTCCGGTTCTCTGATCGTAGTAACGAATGTGCCAGAATCGAGCGCATGCACAATTGGAGGAACCAGTTGGCTCTATAGTTTTAACTTTCTGACAGGACAAAATGTTTCTTCGGCTGTAGATCAAATTGTTGGTAGAAAACTACCTGGCAATGCCATAACAGTAGGGATAGTCGTCGGTAGATTACCTTCAGGCACTCTTAAGGCATGGGTAACTGATGCGAGCGGCAATAAAACGGCAGTTGACCCAGACACTAAAGGCAGTGGCGCGACAAGACGCACCTCATGGCGAGAACTGAGGACTCAATAAGGTGATATCAGGATGTAATGGGTGCTTACGCACAGGTGGGGGGTTGGGCCACGACTGCTCACCCGCGTAGATCAGGAAGGCAGCACCCAACGTCGGCAGTAAAGCCCAAGCGCCTGGGAATAGAAAGTGTTTTTGTACAACCGTTGCCGCAAAAACAATCAATGCCAGTCAGAGCCAGGCCAGCCAAGTGCGTTGCAATCCGTCAAGTGCATACCGGTTTGAAATTACATGCGCGACTGCAGCGCCTATCGCCAACTCCCAAAAACGGGTGAGGGGCGAATAAAAATCAGCCACGGGGTCGTGTTGAACAACGACGATGCTGTAGATGAGCGATGCGTCCAGTACCAGCAGAAATCCAACTGCAAAAAAACGCGTATTTCGCCAGAAAAAGGCCAGTAATATGGGCCATACAATATAAAACTGCTCTTCGATCCCCAATGACCACAGGTGAAGCAAGGGTTTGGTATCGGCTGCATTGTCGAAATAGCCAGCCTCTTTCCAGAAGACAAGATTGGACACAAACAGCGTGCATGCCCTGACGTGCGTTGCTAATTGTTCATATTCGGCAGGGGAGAGGATGACCCAGCCCGCCAATAGGCAGAAAAACATCACTAGACTTAATGCGGGGAATATCCGACGCACCCGACGTGCATAAAATACCTTGATGCTATATGTGCCGGCGGCCAACTCCTCCTAGATATGTTTCGAGATCAGGTAGCCGGAAATAACAAAAAATATATCTACCCCGACAAAACCGCCTTGCAGCAGGGATGGAAAAGCGTGAAAAAGGAGCACGGCTAATACTGCGATCGCTCTTAACCCATCAATATCCGGCCGGTAATCCTTCGCACTAGCTGTACCTGAGCGGGTATCTGGCTCATTGCGAGCACTGAAAAAGTGATTTTTAATGATTTCGCGAAATTGCATGTCTGGCCAGAGGTTGGCTACAAGCTAAATTTTTGGATTGCGACACTTTAAGTTCACAATGCGAAGACGTACGCCAACACATCAGGCACGGTACAATGGGCGCTGAATGAGTATCGCAATTTTTACTCGGTTTTCGATTATACCGGTTTTGGAATTTATGACTGCAATGCCCGAAAAAAAGCTCAACATACTTCATGTGGTACGTCGCTATGGCCCGGTGGGAGGAATGGAGCGCTATGTGTGGGAAGTGACACGCGAGTTACGCGATCTAGGCCATCAGGTGGAAGTGCTATGCGAGGTGTGTCTAGCTGATAAACCGGAGGGTATCGTTGTCCATGAACTGGGCACCATAGCGCCGCGTCCTCGCTGGCTGGCATTGTTAAGATTTGGCAATCGGGTTGCCAACTGGTTAAAAACCAACCCGCATGGCGATTTCCTGATACACAGCCACGAACGCCTATCCTCACATCACATCACTACGTTCCATGGCCCGCCCTTCGCCACAATTTTTGAACGATCCTGGTGGCGCCTGATTTCACTGCGCGTTGCAATGCAGTTATTTCTCGAAAAACGGGAGCTAGTCCGCGCGCAATATATCGTGCCTAATTCAGAATTTATAAAAAAACAACTCAGCCATTACTACCCTGAAATTACTATAAAACTCACTACTCCTATCGTGCCGGGGGTGGTCAGCGGAAAAATACGCAACGCAACAACAGTGCCATCCGACGGCGGCACCATTGGATTTGTCGGCAAAGAGTGGAAGCGCAAAGGACTGCCATTTGCAGTGAATATCATTAAAGAGCTGCGTTGCCATAGGCCGCATCTTAAATTTCGTGTCGTCGGCCCCGCCATCCCTGATATAAAGCACCTGTTTAGTGATGAAAAAAATGATCAGCTACTGGGCTGGAGTGAGGCCGCTCACTATGCAGAATTCGATGTGTTGCTACACCCTGCCAAAGCCGAACCTTACGGCATGGTCATCTCGGAAGCCATGGCAGCATGTGTGCCGGTCGTTATTTCTGATGTATGTGGCGCTGCGCCACAGGTACTGCCGGAAGCCGGAACGGTGTTGTCATTAGATGCAGGCGTCGACGTCTGGGTTGACGCGGTGGAGCAACAATTATCCCGACGTTCCCCAGCACCTCAATTTGTACGTAGTTGGCGAGAAGTCGCACAAGACTATGAGCAGGTATACTACAGCGTAAATTTGTAATCCTTATCCCAGAATCGTTAGCTGACACACACGACTGAACACGCCGACTTGAAATGAACCCAACCGATATTTTGCCCGCCATCATATGCGTAAGCTTGGCCATACTCACTATTTTTGCCTTGACGCATTTAATCCAGATGGAAACAGCGAGCGTCGCAAATCGATTCGCCTCCATCGATGGGTTGCGTGGATTTTTAGCCTTTTGTGTCTTTCTGCACCACGCCTGCATTTGGTATTTTTATTTAAATACCGGCGCATGGGCCGCGCCACCATCGAGCCTCTATGCTTATTTCGGAACCGGCAGTGTCATGCTGTTCTTTATGGTCACCGCATTCCTTTTTTCTTCCAAGCTGATAGAAGGAAAAACTAAGGGCATCGACTGGTGCAAACTATTTACCTCGCGATTGCTGCGTATCGTCCCGCTATACCTGTTCGCGGTTTTACTAGTGTTTCTAATAGTAGTTTTCATGACTCATGGCGAGTTAAAGGTATCGCCCTTCACGCTAATCAACAACATGCTCAAATGGCTGCGATTCTGGTCGCCGGGTATGCCGCCACTCAATGGGGTCGGCGACACCAGTCTGATCGTTGCCGCTGTATTTTGGACGCTTCCATTTGAGTGGGGCTTTTATTTTTCGCTGCCCTTGTTGGCGATTATGCTAAGCATCAGGCCACGTCCACCGATTCAATATTTGGCGTTAACTTTATTAGGAATACACATCCTCATGAAGGACTGGCATCAACTCATTCCTTTCGCATCGGGGATTGCCACTGCATACCTGCATCGCATCGAGTCCGTCAGAAATTTTGCCTCCAGAAAAATTTCATCGGCTTTAATCATTTTATTTTTATCGCTCGCGGTTATATATTTCCCCAACCCGCGTGAGGCGGGTGCCCAAATTTTGTTGTTTGGCACCTTTGTTCTGATTGCCTGCGGAAATGATTTATTCGGAATATTGACGAATAAACTATCCAGAATACTAGGAGAAATGTCGTACAGCGTGTACTTGCTGCACGGTATGGTTTTATTTGTTACATTTAATTTTGTTATCGGAATTGCTGCGGCAAAAAATTTAACATCAGAGCAGTTTTGGCTGGCCATTTTCTGCCTATGTCCGGTATTGATCGTCATATGCCACACCACTTATCGAACGATCGAACACCCGTTCATTTTAAAAACGGCCAGATTAACCGCCTGGTTCCATGGATTTTCAAAAAATAAACCGCAATAGCCTACATCATTACGCGCTCAACTTTTGATAGCTCCGCCGCTAACGAGCACACAGGTATTGTCCGTTTTGGTTGAGCGGTGTAATTGCCGTTGCATGTTATTATCATCACTATGAAATCTCAGCCCGACTCTCTCTTCCGCTTCTTATTTGAACATGCACCGATCCGCGGCGAACGCGTACATCTGGACGAATCATGGCGCAGTGTGCTCGACCGCCACGATTACCCGCCACTGCTGCGTAAACTGGTGGGAGAGCTGACTGCTGCCGCGGTGCTGCTGGCAGCCACACTCAAGCTGGACGGATCGCTCCTGTTGCAAATACAGGGCACGGGACCGATCAAATTGCTGGTGGTGGAATGTGGCGGCGACCTGAAGTTGCGCGCAACTGCAAAATGGGAAGGCCAATTACAGGGTAGTTTGTCCGAACTGCTCGGGGACGGGCGCTTTGTCATCACGCTCATCCAGAAGGATGGCAAACCTGCCTATCAGGGTATCGTGGAACTGGAAGGGGAGAGTATTGCAGAGATTTTGCAAAACTACATGTCCCACTCCGAACAACTGGACACGCGGATGTGGCTGGCAGTTGACGAGCATTCAGCCTCAGGCATGCTGTTGCAAAAACTGCCCGATCAGACGGAGGAGGACGTTGACGCATGGTCGCGATTTACCCAGCTGGCGAATACCCTAAAAGAGGATGAGCTGATGCAGCTGCCTACGCATGCATTGCTGTACAGCCTATTCCACGAAGAAGAAGTGCGCTTATTTGAGGCGCAGCCGGTTGTTTTTAGCTGCTCCTGTTCCCGCGACAATGTCGCACAGATGCTGCGAATGCTGGGCACCGAAGAAGTGGATGCGATCCTGACTGAACGCACAACCATCGAGGTGCATTGCGAGTTCTGCAATCACCGCTACGAATTCGACAAGGTCGATGCGGCACAGATTTTTTCAGCGATTCCGCCTGTCGTGGCGAGTCCAATGCGCCATTAGCACCTTTGCGCCGTTTTGGCATAAAGCATTCCTTGTAACGAAAGTTTTTGCATACCATGCCCGGCATGACAAACTGTTGTGACAAAAATGGACGACGAACACTTTAAAATCGCGATTATAGGTGCCGGCCCGGCCGGGATGTCTGCTGCCACGCGCGCAGCAGAACTCGGCGTCTCCCATATTCTGCTGGAGGCGTCCCCCCATATTGCCAATACAATCAATCGGTTCCAGAAGGGCAAGCTGGTGATGTCCGAGCCTGCGTTGCTGCCACTGCGCAGCACGATGAGTTTTGCAGCGGGCCTGCGCGAGGACATCCTGCATACCTGGCAGGCGGAAATCATCAAGCATCGCGTCAATCTCAAGACCAAAGCTGCTGTGTCATCCATCTCAGGCACGCGCGGCGCGTTTCAAATTACGCTGGCATCAGGGCAAAACATTGAAGCCGAGTTTATCGTGCTGGCCATCGGCATTCAAGGCAACATCCGCAAACTGGATGTGCCGGGTGAGGATTTACCCAACATACAATATCAGGTAGATGACCCAGGGAAATTCATCAATGAAACCATCGTGGTGGTCGGCGCAGGCGATGCCGGGGTTGAAAACGCACTGGCGCTCGCCACACAAAATCATGTCATTCTGATTAATCGCCAGGAAGAGTTTAGTCAGTGCAATGCCGCCAACTTCGACAAGCTGATGCTGGAAGTGACAGCAGGCAGAATAGAGACTCGCGTCAGCACCCGCATCGAGCGCATCTATCCCGGCACCGAATCCGGATTCCCGCTGGTGCTGGTGGCGCATAGTGCGCATGGGCTGGAACATACCAACTGTCATCGCATCATTGCCCGACTCGGCGCTACCCCTCCGCGCCAGCTGGTGGAGAGCTTTGGCGTCCATTTTCCCGGCTGCGACCCCACGGCCGTGCCGCAGCTATCGGAGCAGTACGAGTCGGACGTGCCAGGCTTATACATCGTCGGCGCACTGGCCGGCCACCCGCTGATCAAACCGGCGATGAATCAAGGTTATGAGGTCATCGAGTACATCGAGGGAAATCCTCTGGCGCCCGCAGATGAACTGCTGCTGCAAAAAAAGTTTTTTGGCGTGCCCGGCATCCAGTCGGTAAAGGACGGCATCGCGCTGGTTCAGCAAACCCTGCCGCTATTTGCCTCGCTGACCACCTTGCAGCTGCGGGAATTTATGCTCGACAGCGCTGTTCATGTCGTTCCTAAAGGCGAAACTATTTTCAAGCGCGATGACTATTGCAGCGATTTTTATTCGATTCTGTCAGGCAGCGTTACGATTAAATCCTCACACGCTAACAGCGAAACCGGTTCTTTTCTGATTGGGAAGGGCAATTTTTTCGGTGAAGTGGCGCTGCTCACGGGGCGACGTCGCTCGGGAACAGCAATTGCAGGGGAGGGCTGCGTGCTTGTTGAAACACCACGCCATTCGATGCTCAAATTGCTGCACTCCATGCCGGAAGTCAATCGCAGGCTCGATGACGTGGCAATCAGGCGAGAGGTACAAAACTCGCTGGACTCGTCGCTGCCCGACCATGAGTTTGAGCACCTGGTCAAGCATGCTCGATTTATCAATTATGCCGTGGGCGAGACGCTCTTTTGCGAGGGTGACAAGGTCGACGGCTTGTATCTGATCCGGCGCGGATCGGTCACCATATCGAGGAAAATTTCCGGCAACGAGGTGGTGCTGGCCTATGTGTCAGCCGGCAACTATGTCGGCGAAATGGCGCTGTTATCCAACACCCCGCGTGTTGCAACTGTGCGCGCGGCCTCACCCACCGATGTCATTCTGCTCGATGCCGAACACGTCAGGGCGGTCATCGAGCGAAATACATCTTTGCGCAGCAAGCTCGACGCCAGTTATCTGGAACGGATTACCGTCGATGCACTGCCGACAGATGAAGCCTTCTCATTTAGCCGGCTGGTCAACTTCCTGATGAAAAACGGCGTCGGCGAGGCCACCGATGTGCTGCTGATCGATTATGATCGCTGCATCCACTGCAATGACTGCGAAAGTGCCTGTGCCGCAGCGCACGACGGCGTTTCGCAGTTAAATCGTGAGGCGGGCGCCACACATGCGCAAATTCACCTACCGGTCTCCTGCCGTCATTGCGAGCATCCTCACTGCATGAAGGATTGCCCGCCCAATGCAATACAACGCGCGGTGAACGGGGAAGTGTATATCGCAGACAGTTGCATCGGCTGCGGAAATTGTCAGAAAAACTGCCCTTACGGCGTCATTCAGATGACTACGTCCGGCCAATATCAACCGTCGAATTTCTGGCAGGCCTTACTCAAAAACGCAACACCCGCTCAAAAACCCGCCACGTTAGGCCCAGCTCAAAAAGCCGTCAAGTGTGACCTGTGTCAGGGAATCGACAACGGGCCGCTTTGTGTTAACGCGTGCCCGACAGGGGCTGCTTTCCGAATCAACCCGGAAGGATTCTTTCAGAAAGTAGGCCGAGAAGTTGACCTTGCAGAACGGATGGCCTCATGAAAATCGCGCGCTATCCGGGCTTGCTGAATTTCATGAATTACCGCTACCCGATCAGGTTCAGCGTACTTGTGGTGACGGCCCTCGCAACGTATCTGTTAGCGCCCATTGGCAGCGAGACCTATGGCGGCTCATGGGTCGGTTACCTGCTAGGCATCGTGTCGGCACTGATCGTGTTGATGCTGATCTGGTATGGTATTGCCAAGCGGCATCTGCCCCGTCACCGTGCGACAAAACCCGGCAAGCGCACCTTACGTCACCGCGCTGATCTGTGGCGAAGCACACAACAAGGCCGGTTATCCCTGCACATCAATCTCGGGGGATCGCTGATCGTCTTTGCGACACTCCACACAGGATTTCAGTTCGGCTGGAATATCCACACCCTGTCCTACGTACTCATGCTGATGACCATTTTGAGCGGCTTTTACGGCCTGTATGCCTATCTGAGACTGCCTCGCCTGCTCACGCGAAACGCATGCGGCGCAACTTTAGATGAACTACGCCATGAAATCAGTAAACAGGATGAATTAGCGCGCGCCCACGCACTCGGCCTGTCAGACGAAATGAACCTGCTAATACGCAAGGCTCGTCTGGAAACACGGCTGGGCGGCAATCTGGTGCAACAACTGAGCGGCCGTCAAATCAACTGTCCGACCACCTCGGCGGTCCGCCAGATCTTAAAAATAGGTTCTAGAAACATTGAGAACGAGGAGCGCGGACTGCTGCGCGATCTATACTCCGTCTTATTGTGCAAAGAGAGTCTTGTGCTGCGCGCGCGACGCGACATCATGCTCAAGGCGAGAATGAAAATCTGGTTGTATCTGCACGTGCCGCTGTCTATCGCCTTGCTGGCGGCGCTGCTCGCGCATATCCTGTCCATCCTGTTTTTCTGGTAGCGGACATGATCTATTGCCTGTTAATCCGACTCTCGCACAATCGCATGGGGGCGGTTGCGCGCAAGGAAAGCATCCTCAGCGGGGACTCCATCCGGATTGGTCGTGGCGTGCCCTGCCAGTTGCGCTTGCACGACACGCGCGTCGCCCTGCTCCATGCCACGCTGAAACACTCCAAGGACGGCGCGCTGCACATCGGCGCCGATGGTCTGGAAAGCATCAAAATCAACGGCGTTACCCAGAAAAATGCCGATCTCAATCCCGGTGACAGAATTGAGATCGGTCCCTATTTGCTGATTGTCGACCCGGCCTCCAAGGGACCCTATCTGTCATTGACGGCAGAATTGACACAGCCAACCGTTGAACAGGTAAGCTGCCCACCGCTCAATCTGGATGCGCTGGAAATCAATAAGCTCAAAATAGGGATGATGCTGGCCGCCTGCATTCTGTTTTTGTTCATACTGCTGCCGCTGCTGCCCGCCTTCTCGCCTGCGCTGGACAAGGCGCAGTCTTCGCTACCCGTCACCCTACGGGATTCGTGGAATCCCGGTCATATGTCGAGCGGACATCGCGCACTCGAAAAGCAATGCTCCGTCTGTCACCAGCAGGGGTTTCGTGCCGTGCCGGATAAGGCCTGCAAGGCCTGCCACAAGAATTCTGAAAAACATACTTCCAACGATGCGCAGCACGGAGTACTGTTCAAGACTTTGCACTGCACGGAATGTCACAGGGATCACAAGGCAGCGGCCGGACTGATGCCTTATGATTCGGCGCGTTGCATCGCCTGTCACGGCGATATTAAAGCGCGCAGCGCGAAAGCGAATATCCCCAATGTGCATGAATTCACTCGGGATCATCCGCCATTCCGCATCACCTTGCGCGGCGAGCGGCCGCTCAAAGTGCAGCCCACTCCATCGCTGCGGGAGGCCCCTGGGCTGAAGTTCTCGCATCAGGTGCATCTGGACAAGCGCGGCATCAAAAGTCCTGAAGGCGATACGGTTCTGAACTGCGCGGATTGCCATCGTCCCGACAAGGGAGGCTTTAAGCCCATCACGATGAAACAAAGTTGCCAGCAGTCAGGCTGTCACGAACTGTATTATGCAGAACCGGCTGATGGCACCGTGCCGCACGGCTCGGAGCTTGAGGCGATGAACAAATTGCGCGAATTTTTCGTCCATTGGCTGGCGGCGTCAGCGGAAAACAGGGCGTCTTGCGGCGCGGATGCGGGCAATCAACTCGAATTGGCACTCGCGTGCGCCGACGATCTGGCAAGAAAAAATGCCGCCACCTCGCTGTTCGACAAGAAGGACGGATGCGGTGAATGCCATGAAATCATCGCAAAACCCGAGAATACCGAGGTTCCATGGAAAATTTCGCCGCTGCACATTAACTTGAAATGGTACAAAAATGCCGTTTTCCCGCATGAAAAACACACGTCCACGGAATGCCGCTCGTGCCACGACAAGGCGAATTCAAAATCCAGCGCAGACCTTGCAATGCCGCCGATTGAAAAGTGCCGTGAATGTCATGTGGGCGATCGCACCACCCGGGGCAAAGTCAGCAGCGCCTGCGACAGCTGCCACCAGTTTCATGCAAAATAGCGCCCGCAGAGAGCACGATTTTTAACCTACCGGACACCCTATGTCACGCCATCATCATGTGTATGTCGTTGAACTATCGAAAGACGTGCTCGGCGAAGGAAAATTCAAGAAATGCAATCCGGGCTATCTCACCGGGAAACCCTGCGTTTATGTCGGTATGACAGGGCTGGATCCGGATGTACGCTTCGATAAACACAAGGCGGGTATACAGGCCAACCGGTATGTTCAGCAGTACGGACTGAGGCTGTTACCTGACCTGTATGAAGGGTTCAATCCGATGGGCTATGGCGAGGCATGTGAAACCGAAATTGAAATCGGCATCGATCTGCGCAGCGCAGGTTTCGGTGTGTGGCAGGCTTAAACCCGGCCCTACCGCTTTTCCAGCGCCAGCGTGTATTGCGATTTTAACGATTGATAGAGATTTTCACGGACATCGGCAGCATTGAGATCTGTCATCTCCAGCACGTCGACCAGATATTCATTGTCTTCGCGGCCATGCCATATCTTGAGATAGGAACCGTCCTTATAGCCGTGATCCTGACGAAACACATTCAGCACATTTTTTCCGATATATTGCCCGTACAGCAGCGTCCAGTCCATTCCGCAATCGGCCAGTAGCGATTCAAATAGCGCAAGACTGGTGCGCTTGACGGTAGCTAAGCCGACCAGTAAATCCAGTTTAGCCAGCAGATTCAATTGCGCCAGCACGAAATACTGGTTATCGAACTGAACGGTTTTCTGATGCAGATTTTGCTCCGCCATCATATCGAGGCGGGCGAGTGCGACATTGCCATGTTTTTGCTGCAGGGCGGCGGACAAAATAAAATGCCAGATATCGACCAGTTCCATGCGCAACTGGGCCATGTCGCAATCCTGTTTTTTCCACCACTTCCAGCCGTGATGCTCAATCGCCTCAACCCCTTCAACCTGAATCGCCCGATGCCAGTTGTTGTTAGCGATAACCCAGTCCGTATTGACCTTGCTGTTCATATCGTGCTGCATTTGCAGCATGTCGATCAATTGCGATTCGGTAAGCGTCATTATTCAAGTCAGTATTTACGTCGTGCGCCCATTCTACCAAGACAAGCGGATCATTCAAGTGAGAAAATTGCCAATCACGCCTCTCCTTGGTTATGATGCCGCTGGTCCAGCTATGCTCAACCTCACCACTGCAGCAGAAAACATGCCAAAACGATCAAGATTCCGTCGCAAGATCCTACTGGTTGACGACAGCAAAACCTTCCAAAGCGTATTCAAAGCCACTTTCAACACGGACGCCTGCGAATTGTTTATCTGCTCAACTGGTCAGGAGGCAATTACCCTGATTAGCAGTCGCTACATCGATTTCATTTGTTCGAGCTATTATCTGCCGGACATGGAGGGCATTGAACTGTGTCAGCGCGTACGCCAGCAGACAAAAACTATCGCTAAACCCTTTGTTTTGTTGACCTCGGTTGACAATAATGCGAACAACACTGCACTGCCGGCCGGGGTTACCGATATTTTTCACCGTCAGGATATCCTCCAGCTATTGGCGTTCATCTCGCGCTTTCCTTCATCGCATGCCCGCATGACAGGCCGCATCCTTTATGTCGAAGACAACCGGAGTCAACGCGATGTACTCAAAGCGATCCTTCAGCATCGCGGACTGACCGTGGATAGTTTTGCTTCAGCCGAAGAAGCACTGCAGCATTTCAAGGACCATGACTATGATCTGGTGCTCACCGACATCGTGCTCGATGGCCCGATGAGCGGCCTAGCCTTAGTCAATCAAATTCGCCGTACCACCAGCAGCAAGGGCGACATTCCGATCATCGCAGTCACCGCCTTCGATGACAAAACACGGCGCATCGAACTGTTTAATCTGGGCGTGACAGACTACATTCATAAACCGGTGGTTAAAGAAGAGTTATTTGCGCGCATTAGCTATCTGCTGGAAAACCAGCGCATGGCGCACCGTGTGGAACACGCCCAGCAACAACTGCATGAGAATGAGCTGCGGCAGGCCGAAAAAAAGATCAACGAACTGGCCTTCTTTGACCAACTCACCGGCCTGCCTAACCGGGTGCTTCTGCTGGACAGGCTAAAGCAGGCTATGAGCGCCAGCACCCAGAACCAGTGTCATATTGCGCTGCTCTTGATCGATCTGGACAAATTTAAAACGATCAATGAAACGCTGGGGCACGACATGGGCGATCAGTTGCTCAAACAGGTCGCCAAGCGGCTCAGTCATAGTGTTCGTTCCGGCGATACCGTCGCTCGCCTGGGCGGTGACGAGTTTGTTGTCATGTTGGCTAACCTCAACACCCGCGAAGCGCTGGCCGCCACACAAACTGAAAATATCGGTGAAAAAATTCTAGCAGAGCTCAACCGGACCTACCACTTCGACGCGATCGCTCACCACAGCACGCCGAGTATCGGTGTGACCCTGTTTTGCGGGGAGCAGACAGATGTTGAGAGTCTGTTAAAACAGGCCGAGCTCGCGATGTATAAATCGAAGGAGGCAGGACGCAATGCCCTGCATTTCTTCGATCAGGATATGGAGACCAAGGTTACTCGCTACGCCAATATGGAAAACGATTTGCGTGTAGCGGTTCAACAGCAGCAATTTGTGCTGCATTACCAGCCTCAGGTTGTAGATCAACAGTTAATCGGCGTGGAAGCGCTGGTGCGCTGGCAAAAGGCCGATGGCAGCATGGTGTCGCCCGCCGACTTCATCCCGATGGCGGAGGAGACCGGTTTGATCTTGCCGCTGGGCCTGTGGGTGCTGGAAACAGCCTGCCGGCAACTTGCAGCATGGGCCAGCCAACCTGAACGCGCACACCTGACCATCGCAGTCAACGTCAGTGCGCACCAATTTCGTCAGGCGGACTTTGTCGATCAGGTACTCGAAGTCCTCAAAAATAGCAGTGCCGAACCGCACCGTTTGAAGCTCGAGCTGACTGAAAGCCTGCTGTTAACAGATGTAGAAGAAATCATCGAAAAAATGATCGCGCTGAAATTAACCGGTGTCAGCTTTTCGCTCGATGACTTCGGCACAGGTTATTCGTCGCTGTCTTATCTCAAGAGACTGCCGCTCGATCAGCTGAAAATTGACCAGTCGTTTGTGCGCGACGTGCTGATCGATCCCAATGACGCGGCCATTGCCCGAACGATTATCACACTGGCGCAGAGTCTGGGGCTGGGCGTCATCGCCGAAGGCGTTGAAACGGAGGCGCAAAGAGAGTTTCTGGCAGGGGCTGGCTGCCATGCGTATCAGGGCTATTTATTCAGCAAACCGCTGCATATAGACGACTTTGAAAGCTTCATCCAACGCAGGCATCAATAATTCGCCGCGCACGCTACTTTTCAGCAGGCACTTTGGCAGCGGTACCCAGCACCAGTTTAACGGGTACATCATGCCCGTTCGCTGCCACTTTTTCTCCCGCCAGCACCGATAAACGTTCAACCGGTGCGCCGGCATCCTTTAATGCCGCCAAAGTTGCCTCACCACGGGAGGTCGCCAACGCCAACAGCTGCTTGTCCTCAACCACAACGGTACCGCGCAGTCGCTCGAACAGTACGGCATAAAAATCAGCCCCCTTCATTCCGGCGATTTCCTGTTCGCTCAAAGTGCGTTTTTCGCGGAACAGCCCCGTCAAACCCGACATCATTTTTCCGGCAGTGCTCTGTTCGAGCTTGCCGGGATTTGCCAGCCGGTAACCCTCCTTAACGGCGGCCAGTTCCCCGCCTCCCAGACGATCCGAAAACTGACTCTCCAGCGCCTTCTGAACCTTAGGTTGGTGAACGGCGATCGGCCCCGGATCCTCATCGGCTTCAAGAGGCTGGCCCGCCATCCCCGCGATCGTGCGGCGCAACTGTAAATCCTGAATGGCGACGCGATCCGTGTCGGCATAAACGCCTTGCACTGCCAAGGACAATCCCGGACGCTTGCTTAATACCTCTGCAAGACGCACCAGTTTTTCACGTTCCGGGGGCGTCAGCACAGGGCTGCCGGCTTCAAAAACAATGTTCTCGAATTGATCATTGCCGCCGAACAGCGCACCGAGCGCACGGAAAGGCGCGGTTACAATTTTGCTCAGCACATTGCTGATCGCCTGCCAGATAATGCCGCCATAACTGAACTTGGGATCGTCCAGACTGCCGGATATCGGCAACCCCAGATCAATCCGCCCGTCGGAATCCTGCAAGATGCTCACCGCAAGATCCAAAGGCAAATCGTGCGCTTCCGGACTTTCCACCTTCTCGCCGAGCGTCAGTTTATCCATGACAACCTGATTCTTGCCCTGCAACTGACGCTGCTTAATCTTGTATTCCAGATCAAGAGACAGCTTGCCGGAAGTAATGCGACGTCCGGCAAAAGTGGCCGAGTAGGGCGTAAGACGCGCCATTTCGATGTTTCTGAAGACAACCTTGATATCCGTGAAATCGGTTGGATTCATCAAATCGATTTTACCCACCGCACGCGCGATACCGTATTCATCCACCTGACCATCCAGTACCAGTTGCCCCAAGGCGTCGGGGCGAGTCGAGAGTCCGGTGACAACGCCTTTTAGGTCGTGTATGCGTGTGCCGAAAGGCAGAGCCAGTGAATAATCGGCAAAATCCATCTCACCACGGCTAAAGCGCAACCTATCTAAGTTCACAACAAAGGCCGATGGTTTAGCCGGCGCTGCCGTCGCTGGTGCCGGTTCAGCTGGCTTCAGAATTCGTTTGAAACTGAGCGTTTTATCCTTATTGATGATCAGTTGGGTGTCCAGCCCATCGAGCGTCAGTTCCGAGATATCCAGCTTAGCGGGCGTCACTTCAAATGCGCGGCTGGTCAAAGACTTCCAGACTAAAAATACCGCGCCGCCATCCGCCTCCAGAAGACGCAAATCGCGTAACGCAAAGTTGCCCTTGTAACCCGCACTCTGCGGGGTGTAGCTAACTCGCCCCTCTGTAGAGAGCTGTCCGCTGGCGATTTTCAAGCTGACCGATTGAGCCAAATAGGGTTGTGCCGGTTTCAGGCTCAGATCGGTGAGTTTAAGCTTAATATCTGCACTTGGTAGGCTAGGCGTCACGCTCCCTTCGGCTGAAAAATGCCCGCCTTCGGCAACGTTAAAAGCGGCTATTACGGGGAGCGCCGTCTGCCAGTCATCACTGATGCCACCCGTTGACAGCGAAATATCGCTGGCGGCCAGTTTTGCGGCAGGTTGAACCCCCTGATCATTAAATTCGGCATCAAATCCTGCCAGCTCAAATTTACCCAGCGTGTACCGCCACGGGGTCGCGACCGGCTCAGGTTTAGCGGCGTGCGCACTGACAGGCGGCGACATTGTTTGTAATGCCTGCAGGATATCGATTTTCCCCTGTGCGTTGCGCGCCACGTGAATATGTCCCTCGTTGAGGGCTACCAGGCCGACCGTTGCCTGGCGCTGGCTCAGATTAACCTCAATCGCATCAACAGTCAGATTGCCGAGCGCGAAGGCTTCACGACCCTGCTGCAAATCAAACCGGCTGGCGGAAATGTTCAGACTGTCCAGCAACAAGCGATTCTTCGCCAGATCAAAGCGGCCATCCTTAGCTTCAATCGCCTTGATCGAAACAGCCGGCCCTGCCGGATACGCCAGCTGAAGGCCGGTCAGTTTGGCGTTCATGTGTTCCAGATTGAGCGACAGCGCGCCCTTGTCATATCCTGCGTGATAATCTGCCGACACGCCCGCCACACCGGTTGACAGCTTAACGGGCAGACTGTCCTTGAAATAGCTAGCCAGTTGCGTGAGATTAACCTCACTCACCGCCACATTACCGTCAGCCGTCAGCGTATCTAAGCGCAGCTGCCCCTGCCAGACTAGTTTGGCACCGAAAGACGTCGTGGCCGACAGGCGGAATTTCCCCTGATCACCCGGCAGGGATGAGAACTCATTGAGCTCGAGATCCATAGGCTCGATGCGCGTATTGAAAGCGGGTTTGAGGCGGTTATCGGTAAAATCCACCCGCGTGCCCGATAGCGTAAAGCGGTGTATATCGAATCGGGGCAGCGGCGCATCTGCCACTGGCGGCTCCGGACTTTGCAGCGCAGTGATGAGTCCAGACCAGTTTAATTTACCCTCCGGCAACAACACGGCAGTTGCTTCCAATCCGTCGATTTTAATATTGTCGAAAACAAGCGCACCACGATACAAACTCGCTGCGGAAAGATCGACTATTAATTCGCGAAATGCCAGCAGCGGTTGGCCGTCCGGTTCAGTCAGCCGTACGCCGGACAGTCGCAAACTGAGTTCAAAAGGGTTAAAGCTAGGCGTGTCCATGACTAAATGATGGCCGCTCTTTTCGGTGATATATTTTGCCGCCTGCGCCTTGATGATGTGCGGCAAAGCCAGCCAGCTAAACAGCACGATTCCCAAGAACAGCCCGGAAGAAATTAGCGCTAATGTCTTGCGTGAGGGTAGACGAAAAGTCATGGTGAACCTTGATTGTGCGATGTGCGGCGATTCTAGCGCCTGTCCGGACAATTGCCCAGAGTTTTGTCATCACGCTGTCACACTGCAGCGCTAGTGTGCGCTCCTCAAGACAGATAACGGAAAACGGAAAACGTATGTTAGCCATCCAAACCGCTGAGCGCCCCAACCACCTCTCTCTCCACGTGGATTTTTTGGACGATTTCATGCCGGAACAAACCAAAACGCCGCTGCAGGAAATCATTGCTCAGCGCAAATTGAGCGCTTTATTCCAGCCCATTATTGATCTGAAAAGCGGTGAGTTTTTAGGATTCGAAGGCCTGATACGCGGCCCGGCCGACAGTCCTCTGCACTCGCCGATCAATCTGTTCGGCGCAGCACTGAAGCAAAACTTATCGCTGGAAGTCGAGATGCTGGCGCGCCAAACCGTGCTGGAGGCCTTTTCCCGGCAAAATTTACCAGGCAGCCTGTTCCTCAACATCAGTCCGGACACGCTCACGCATCCCAGTTTCAAAAACGGGCAAACACTCGAATATATGCGGACGCTGAACATTGATCCTGCACGCGTCGTGATGGAAATTACTGAAAATCAGCCCACTTATGATTTTACCGAGATGCGCAACGCGCTATTGCACTATCGGAAAATGGGTTTCAAGACCGCCATCGATGATTTGGGCGAAGGCTTTTCCAGTCTGCGCCTGTGGTCCGAGTTGCGCCCCGAATACATCAAAATCGACATGCACTTCGTGCAGGGCGTCGATCACGATCCGATCAAGCTGCAATTTTTGAAGTCTATTCAGCAGATCGCGGAGAGCTGCGGCACGCGCGTTATTGCCGAAGGGATTGAAACCGAAGGCGAATTGCGCGTGGTCAAGGATATCGGCATTGCGCTGGGCCAAGGCTATTTTATTGCACGCCCCAATCCGACACCGCCTCTGCTGGCCTCTTCCGAAACCAGTCGCATCATCAACTCCAACAATATCGCCATTTTTCCATCGATGGAAATCAGTCATCGTTCGCAGATTACCGCGCAAAAACTGTTGAGTTATGTGGAACCCGTGCAGCCTGACACATCGAATGAGCAGGTGTTCGAACGCTTTTCCAGCAACCCCGCACTGCACATGATCCCTGTGGTAAAAAACGGACTTCCGGTCGGTCTGATCAACCGCTACCAGTTCATCGACAGCTATTCAAAACCCTTTCAGCGCGAATTGTTAGGCAGGAAACCTTGCAACAAATTGATTCAAGCCGAAGCGCCGCTGCTGGTGGAAAAAAACATGCCGATTGAAGAGCTGAGCCATTTTCTGGCAGAAGCGGATAACCGCTATTTCGCCGACGGCTTCATCATCACCGAAAATAACCGTTACATCGGCGTCGCCTCCGGTCAAGACTTGCTGCGCGAATTAACCCGGATGCAGATCGAATCGGCGCGCTATGCCAACCCGTTAAGCATGCTGCCGGGCAATGTCCCCATCAACGAACACATCGAACGTCTGCTCCAGGCCAACACGCCTTTCGTTGCCTGCTATTGCGATCTGGATCACTTCAAACCCTTCAACGATACTTACAGCTACCGCAAGGGCGATGAGATGATCCAGCTCACCGGACGACTGCTGGGCTGGGCGTGCGATCACAAACAGGATTTTATCGGTCACATCGGCGGCGATGACTTCATTCTGTTAATGCAAAGTCGAGATTGGAAAACGCGTTGCGAGCAGGCGCTGCGCTCATTTGAACAGGCCGCTTCCCTTTTGTTCAAAGAAGAACATTTGATTGCCGGCGGCTATACCAGCGAAGGGCGAGACGGACAGATGCATTTTCACCCGCTCACCAGCTTGTCGATCGGCGCGATCAGCGTTTCACCCGGGCAGTTCATCTCTCACCATGAAGTATCTGCGGCGATGAGCTGTGCCAAAAAAATGGCAAAAAGAATTTCAGGCAACAGCCTGTTTATTGAACAACGCAGCCTAGACGGTAAAATCCAGCCATGACATTGCAAGCCCAATTACGCCTGATCGCCCTTATCACGCTGATCAGCCTCTCAGGCGTGGTCATTTTCGCCGTGGTACAACTCTCCTGGCTGCGAAGCAGCTTCGATCAGTATCAGAATCAGCAAGTGTTTTCCGCCAATCTCTCTGCAATCAAGAGCGAAGCACTCTCGATTTCGCGCGCCGATCCGATTTTGCAGGAAACAGGCCAAAAGTTAGCTCAGGCTGACAATAAAATTCGCGAATTGCATCAGGCGACCTTGCTGGTCACCGGCGCCGATATCGATCAAGCACCCTTGATTCATGCACTCTCCGCCTGGGATGCCTATGCTAAGGGGCTGGCACTGGCCGTGCAGATCGCCAGCACGAGTCCTGCTGATGCCGTCACTGCGCAGGACATGCTCTACAATATTCATACAGGCCCGATGATTAACGACATCGACACGCTCATCGCGGCAAACGAATCGAGTCTTGCGTCCGCCAAGCAGTCGATCAATAGCGCCGTTAACCGGATTATCTGGATCATCGTATTGCCGCTATTTTGTTCAGGTGTCGTTATCATCTCGTTTCAGGCGCGCTTTAACCGCTACCTGAAACGACGCGTAGACGATGTCATCAGCGCCATGGATCATCTGATTAACGGCGATTTGACGCACCGGCTGCCCACCAGTCATGCAGATGAAATCGGCGTCATGGCCAGCACCGTCAACTCTTTCATCGCCAGCTTTGAAAGCATATTGCGCGAAGTAAACCTGTCCTCTGATCAGGCATCAAAGGCATCAAGTAAAGTGCTGCTGATGACCCATGCCGTTAGCAGCAATGCACATTCTCAGTCCGAAAAGGCCTCGAATGCCAATGATTCGATTCAGGAACTGCGCAGCATGATTGCGGCTATCGCGGGCAATGCCAATTTCGCCGCCGATGCCGCGAACAAAACGCGCGAGCAGGTCAAAGAGGGCAGCGCAGCGGGCCGTCAGACACTGGAAGCCATTTCGAATCTTGACATCACGATGAACAACTCGGTCACCACCATGGACGGGCTCAATAAGACCCTGCACAAGGTCAACGATATCAGCCAGATGATCAAAGACATCGCGGGGCAAACTAATTTGCTAGCCCTGAATGCGGCCATTGAAGCGGCACGCGCCGGCGAGCATGGTCGGGGATTTGCCGTGGTGGCCGATGAAGTCAGAATATTGTCAGACCGCACTGCCGCCTCGGCCAGAGATATCTCTGTGCTGCTCGATGAAGTTCAGGTTTCAGCCAAAAATGCGGTGGGTGCCATGCAGTCAGCACGCGACACGGCAAAAATCGGCCTGACTCGCGGTCAAAAGACCGATGCGGTGCTCGCTGAAATCGAACATTCCATGCATCTTGTCGCGCAGCGCATGCAGCACATCGCCCAGGCAACCCAGGAGCAATCCACATCCGGCGAACGCATTGCCCACCACATCGCCGAAGTGCACAGCATCAGCAGCAATACCAGCACCGACATTGAAAACACCCGAGATGAAATGGTGGGGTTGGCACGGACTTCTGAGGGTTTGCACCGCAGCGTCTCGCGCTTTCGTATCACTTCCCTCGCGCCAGGCTCGATTGTTGGCGGCATTGAGCTCTTCGTTTGATAACACATGCCAGTGCGCAAAATGATCACGATTTTCCGCGCATCGCGCATGGCAGTGCATCTATGCTATGGCCTGCTCATCGCGCTGATTTTCCCGAAATTTAACGCGATTACAAGGCGCTGTATCCTGCGGCGCTGGTCGGCGGATTTGTTGCATATTCTCAACATCCGAATTGAAATCACCGCAACGGATGCAATAGATAAACTAGCACCCGGCCTCATCGTCAGTAATCACATTTCATGGCTGGATGTGTTCGTGCTCAATTCTGTGATTCCTACGCGCTTTGTTGCGAAATCTGAGGTTAAAAGCTGGCCTGTGATCGGCTGGTTGTGTACCCGTTCGCAAACGCTGTTCATCGAGCGGGGCCGTGCACGCGACGCTGCGCGCCTCAATACACATATCTTCGATTTGCTGCAAAGTGGCGAATCTCTAGCTGTTTTTCCAGAAGGAACCTCGACCGATGGCCGTCATGTTGCGGACTTTCATGCGTCGCTGTTGCAACCGGCCATCGATGCGGCGGCAAACGTATATCCGCTCGCCCTGCGCTATCAGGACGCGCAAGGTGCTCACAGTCTGGCACCGGCCTATATCGGCGAAATAACCTTTGCCACCTCGCTCTGGAACATCCTCATGTGCCGCAATCTGCACGCACATCTGACGGTGACGTCAACCCTCTGCGCATCCGATTTTGAGCGTCGCGCACTGACCTCGAAGGCACGGCAACAGATATGCGCAGCGCTCGCTCGAATGCACGCAGTTCATCACGCGCCTGAATTCGCACAGGCCTCGCCCGATGAAAATCTCAAAGCGATGTACAGCATGCTGCTTCCGATGCCCGACAGGCACGAGCGGAGTGATGCGATTCCCCACTCGCGTTAATTTAATTTTTAAATTTGCGAAATGCTGTCACGCCTGTAATGTATAAACATTTACCGAGGCAACACAAATTTTGCCGGGGTATTATAAACGCCCCTGTGTGCTCAAGAGATTTCGTGGAGGCGTTAGGTGAATCGTCGAAGCAGCAACGGACTCGTCGAAGCTACAGCCGATTCGTCGGGGCTTTAAGAACTTCCTCGGGGGCTTTAGCCGAATCGTCGAGGCAGCAACGGACTCGACGAGGCCACAGCCGATTCATCGGCGCATTAAAAACTTAGCCGGATTTCCACAATCTTCTCCGTGGAATCCCCAGCAGTGCCGTGGATTCACAATCAGTGCCGTGGACTTACAATCAGCATCGTGGGGTCACACTTCAAGAATATTCCTAGTCACGATCATCAAATATTGCCTTTAAAATCATCATTGCCCGATATACAGAGCAAAGCAGACACATTAAAGTCCACCCTAGCAGCCAAACAATTTCGTTAAGGAGACTTGTAATGATCAATCAAGGTTATTTTCCCCATAGTGAAGCCGAAAGCATTTCCTGGATTGTTCATTTTTGCGACAAACTGCCTGTACAGGGGCCGATTGTAGGCATCAGCGAAGAAGAGATCACAATGGCCATATCAGAGCTGATGCATTATGTCTGGCTGGTACAAAACTGGTATATCAGCACGCAACAATTTGCACTGGAAGCGACCGAACACAAGCTGAGCATGGCGATGGATGAATCCGCCGGCACGCCGCCTTTACCGGTGCCGGTCGTTTTTGACAATCCGCCGCCACCCTTTCCAGCTGGTATCCTTGCCCGCCTGTTCAAGCTGGTGAAACGCATCAAAAATAGCAACAACTACACCGAGTCGATCGGGCAGGATCTTGGTTTGATCGGCATCAACAAGATAGACACGCATGTTTATCCGCAAACTAACTTAATAATTAAACGCGATGCGAGCGGAGAATTGGTTGAGATTGCATTTAAAAAATATCACCATCCCGCCGTTTTAATCGAAACCCGACGCAATAGCGGCAATTGGGAATATTTAGGCGTTGCGTTGATCTCCCCCTGGCTGGACAATCGTCCATTGCAAACCCCCTTAATTCCTGAGGTTCGAGAATACCGTTTATGCTGGTATGAGAATAATAAGATCAGCGGTGACTTCAGCCCGGTACAAAGAATAACAGTAGGGCATTAACAGCGCCTTTCTTTTTCTTGCTCATGCCGGATACTGCACCTGATACAGTATCCGGCACTAACCGCGACAGCCGGTTATCCGTTTAAACCGACTATATTTTTTGATTTGCCCCGCTGGAAAACGCGGATCGGTTTGACTATCAGCTTTCGTGCAAGAAGTTTTCAATCATGATCATCCGATAACGAGACAAACTAGACCATAAAGATATAGCAAATAAACGACTGCTGTGCTGCTGGCAACAGACCAACAATCTAAGGGGTGTTAGCAAGTTTAAATTCCTGTTGACAACCAAAAATGCCGAGGTTTGATTCTTTACTTCAGAAGCAATGTTGGTAGCTCGATGTGCGTAAAAGCGTTGTGACAGCCCTGACGCGCTCCAAGTATTCATGGCGCTGCGAACCCGCCCTAATCGGAACTTGCGCATCCACACGCAGTATCAACCAGCTTCGCCAGCCCGTTCGGTTAGCTAAAAATCTAGGGTAATAATTCCCAGCCTACGTCAATCTTTAGCTTCTCAATTTCAGTTATTAATTATCTCGGCAACGATAATTTGACGAATCAAATTGAAGGCTGACAGTACCATAATTTACATAATTTTTCGTGCTTAATCTCTGTTTATACGTTTACTTAAGCGCCTCAATTACTGCTGGATCATTCAGCAATGATGCTAGTTTTTTCTTATATGCCTCTGGAACAGCTTTTTTTGCAAAACCTCCTGGATTCATAAGGCTTTTTCCTAGATCATCCCCACCATTAAATTTTTTCTCTGCGATTATTGTTCCTTGATTATCCATGATAACTAACGAAATGTCATAAGTAAGGCCTGTACTCATATAGGTATCTGAGTACCATTCGCTGATGGTCAGAAACATCAGACGCTTTGCATTCGTTGCCTTAAGTTTGGAAGTAATCTGCACTTGCAGCTCATTTGGATCAACCATAACAGGATGGCATGAAAACCCTTTTATTACCAAAGATGAGCAGATAACGGAAGCCATATCATCGGCTAAAGGCTTTCCACTTTCTGTAAGAACATTGAAAGCATTTCCATAGCCACCACGGAAAGTACCAACGTATGTACTAGCGTATTCCTTGTTTTTTACATAAGATCGACTATCTTGTGATGCTATCGCAACCAAGATATTGCCAGAAGCATTTAGTTCAAGTTTTGCATTGTTGTAATCAATCTTCTGACCTACTGCACAGCCGCCTAATATTGAACACAATACCAAAATAAAAATGCTTCTAAAAACCGTATTATTCATAGCTATCTCCTTTTATTAAATATTTAACTCAGACTATAATTATTATACACTGCATGTAAGAAAGGAAATATTCCCTCAGAAAAATAAGCTCAATGTAAAGTTAATCTGCGTTAATGCACAATTTAAAGATAATTAATTGGTGGTTATTTTTCAGATTTATTTTTCGCCATAATAAGCGCTATGAGAGTTAACG
>SESH01010881.1_pt1 | contig 40182 bp, 42 predicted proteins | sample 3171561 | NCBI WGS metagenome assembly SESH01 (sample SAMN10866947, study PRJNA518727) | freshwater metagenome | biome: subpolar coniferous forest; feature: holomictic lake; material: water; isolation source: holomictic Lake 442 2011 16.5 m and 2014 13 m | place: Canada: near Kenora, Ontario
ATGTGGAGTTTCGTAACAATATACATCGGGATAATGTGCATAATGTGGGACCTCGTCAAACACAGATCTCACATATTCATCTTTGGTAAACGAAAGGTGAATTGCTTGATCAAATCGAAAACCTTCCACTTCAAAGTTATTAAGTAGTCCACCCGCTCTCATGCTTTTTTCCAATATCAAGATATTATGATTGCCCTGTAACTTTGCATGATATGCTGCTGATATTCCTGCTATCCCTGCACCAAGAATTAGTATTTTTTTTGAAGTACTCGGCTGCATTAAATTACCGCCTTGACGATTAACGGTACAAATCTCATCGGTTCATTTGCACGATATGACTTTGCGCCAGCGATTATTCGACCTTTAGCCCCCCAATCCGCCCAACATTTCTCGGCAAAATCAAGCATCGTGGCGGGGTTACCTGTACCAACGTTTGCAATATACGGTATCCCCTTTTTGACTAGGCTCTGGTCCTCTATCGAATTGATGATGGATTTTGCAACAAGCTCGACTTGAATAAAGTCCCTTATTTGTTGCCCTGGTGTCATAAAAAAATCTTCCCCACTTAAAGCTGCCGCACGAAGGGAAGGCCAAAAATTATTGATGTACTGACCTTCTCCATATGCAGAGAAAATACGCAAATAACAAAGCTCTATTTTATTTTCAAATGCAAATGCATTTGCTGCAATAAACCCAGCTGCTTTAGATGCCGCATAAGATGATGTTGGTAATAAAGGGGCATCGGTTGGTATATAATCATACTTATCTGCTGACAAACCATATTCAGCAAAAGATCCTGCCAATATAAAACGCTTCACGCCAGCCGCGTGAGCCTTTACCAATAAATTTAACATCACCAAGACATTCCAATAATAAAGCTCATTCAAAGTGGCGCTTTTTGGACTTACTCCCACAGACGCGAGGTGAACAAATACATCTATTCCATAAAAATCTGACAGTTCTAATTTATCCATTGATTTCTCACACCACATGGGTTCTTGACCAATATTAATGCATGGTTTGCTTCTGCTTCGGCGGAGTGCAATGACAGTGTGTTTTTGTTTTCCAAGAGCCAATAGTAAATGGCTACCAATAAAACCAGTACCGCCAGTTAAAAAAATATTCATATTCTAAACGGAGAGGTGAACTCTGAAAATCTTTGGAAATTTTTATCTCTATCAGAAATACATAGTTCTTGCAAAGGCCAAATAATACCTGCAGAACTCCAGAGCAACCCGGAATCGGAAGCCGGTGTATACTCTGTAGTTACCTTGTACATTATTGTTGCTTGATCACTGATGGTATAAAATCCATGTGCACAGCCTTTTGGGATATATATTATGTGAGCATCCGTTGCGCTTAGCGAAAACGTCTGATGCAATCCGTATGCTGATGAACCCACACGCAGATCAAGCACAACATCCATTACTTCGCCGAAGGTACAGTAGACCATTTTAGCATGATCATGCGGGGGAAGTTGAAAGTGAAGCCCCCTCAAAACCCCTTTGTGTGAGGTAGTATAATATTCTTCTCGCCACGCAGTCTCAAGCCCATGCTTTTCAAAAAGAGCCTTTTGAAAAGTTTTAATGAAACAACCTCGATCATCTCTAACGATATTCGGAATAATTTCAAAACAACCTGGTATTGCAGTTTCTTTCACTTGCATAGAGTTGTACCGTCAAACCATTTTTATTGAGTCAACCATATATGCAATCATTTCTTCCGTCATACCCGGATAAACGCCAATCCAGAAGGTATTGTTCATAATCTGATCAGTTGTTGCAAGATCACCAACAACCCGGTAACCGTTCCCTTCACGACGCATCTCGTCAAAACAGGGGTGTTTGATGAGGTTACCGGCAAAGAGCATACGGGTTTGGATACCTTTTGACTCAAGTTTATGGACGATCTGATCGCGTGTAAAGCCTGCTCCCTCTTTTACGGTGAGCAGAAAGCCAAACCAGGAGGGATCACTGTTTTCGGTCGCTTCAGGCAGGATGAAATATTCTTCAAGGGTGGCAAGTCCGTCACGCAGGAGTTTCCAGTTCTTTTTCCGGGCTTCAATAAATCCGGGCAGTTTTTGCAACTGTGCACAACCGATTGCTGCCTGCATATCGGTTACTTTGAGATTGTAGCCAAAATGCGAGTAGACATATTTGTGGTCGTAGCCACAGGGCAACTCACCAAACTGCTGACCAAAGCGGTTTGAGCAGGTATTGTCTTTTCCTGAAGGGCACCAGCAATCACGACCCCAGTCACGGAATGACTCAACAAGGCGTTTCAGCAGCGGATCGCTGGTGTAGACGGCTCCTCCTTCACCCATGGTCATGTGGTGCGGCGGGTAGAAACTTGATGTGGCGATATGGCCGTTGGTACCGGTATAACGCCATTTTCCCTTGTGCAGGTATCGTGAACCGAGTGCGTCGCAGTTGTCTTCGATCAGCCAAAGGTTATGGGTGTCGCAAAATGCTTTGACCAAAGCGATGTCGAAGGGGTTTCCCAGAGTGTGGGCAACCATGACGGCTTTTGTTTTTGCAGAGAGTGCCTGATGAAGTTGTGAGCAATCGATATTGTAGGTTGGCAGGGTGACATCAACAAAAACCGGGACGGCACCATACTGGATGATAGGAGCAACCGTGGTGGGAAAGCCTGCGGCTACCGTTATCACTTCATCACCGGGCTTGATGCGTCGCTCGCCCAGTTTCGGGCTGGTCAGTGCCATGAATGCCAGCAGGTTGGCTGAAGAACCGGAGTTGGTGAGGGAACAGTATGGAACACCGATGAATCCGGCAAACTCATGTTCGAACTGTGCGGCATAACGGCCGGTGGTGAGCCAGAATTCGAGGGAGCTGTCGACAAGGTTTGTCAGTTCGTTTTCGTCGAAGACGCGGCCAGCATAAGGTATGCGTGACTCGCTGGCAACAAAGGGTTTCTGCTGTGCGGGTTTATGGACAAGGTTGTAGTACTGCCTTGTTTTATTAAGAATTTCCTGTTTGAGAAGGTCGGCTTCAGTCATGTTTTGTGTGCTGAGTGGAAAGTTTCATATAATCGGTGATCTGGCGGCAGCAGAGATCATCCATGTCGCTGTTGCGGTATTGCCGGTACCAGGATACTGTTTCAGCAATTGCCTTGTCGATGTTCCACAGGGGTGACCATCCGAGTTGCAACTTTGCTTTGCTGATGTCGAGCTTCAGCAGGTTTGCTTCGTGCAGGGCTCCGGGTTTTGAATGGTCTTGCCAGCTCCCCTCTCCCCATGTTTTGACCATACGGTCGACAAGTGAGCCGACCGGGAGAAAGCTTGACTCTTCGGGCCCGAAATTCCAGGCTTCAGCGTAAGTTCCGGGGTTTTCAGCCATTTTTTGAGCCAGCAGCAGATATCCCGACAAGGGTTCAAGCACATGTTGCCATGGCCTGACGGCATGAGGGCTTCTCACAATTACGGGTTCAACACGCTCAAGGGCGCGAATGCAATCGGGGACAATACGATCGGCTTGCCAGTCGCCACCGCCGAAAACGTTGCCAGCCCTTGCTGACGCAAGGCTTTTGCCGTGCAGGGCGAAGGTTTCTGGATTGAAAAACGATTTGCGGTAGCCTTCAGTGACCAGTTCACTGCACGCCTTGCTTGAGCTGTAGGGGTCATAGCCGCCAAGACAGTCGTTTTCGCGGTAGCCCCATACCCACTCTTTATTTTCGTAACATTTATCGGTGGTGACGTTGACGATCACCTTTACCGACTCCGTCTGGCGGCAGCATTCGAGCAGGTTGACGGTGCCGCCGACGTTAATATCGTAGGTTTCCTTGGGGGCGTTGTAAGACTCCCGTACCAGCGGTTGGGCGGCAAGGTGAAAAACTATCTCGGGGTTGACTGCTTCAAAGAGCTTTTGCAGAAGGTCGTAGTTTCTGATGTCACCAATCTGGTGATTGATTTGTTTGTCGAGGCCTGTGAGCACAAAGTTGTCATTCAGGGTCAGCGGCTCAAGGGCATAGCCAGCAACTTCGGCACCAAGCATATTGAGCCAGAGGGCAAGCCATGAGCCTTTAAAGCCGGTGTGGCCGGTAATGAGGACTTTTTTGTTGGCCCAGAAGTGCTGATTTATTCCAGTCATCTGTTTGTTCACCATATTTTCCATGGGGCTTTATGGTTGTCCCACAGTTCTTCGAGATGCGTTTTATCGCGGAGAGTGTCCATTGGTCGCCAGAATCCGCTGTGTTCAAAGGCAGCGAGCTTGGCCTCTGCTGCAATCTGCGTTAACGGCTCACCTTCCCAAGAAGATGCGTCACCCTTGATGTAGTTCAGGACATCTGGTTGAAGCACAAAAAAGCCGCCATTGATCCATGAACCGTCACCAGGGGGTTTTTCCTGAAAACCCTTTACATCATTTCCGTCCCGCAGTAATGCGCCATATCGACCGGGGGGAAGAACCGCGCAGATAGTAGCAAGTTTACCATGCTTTTTATGAAAGGCAATTTCTGTTGTGATGTCGATATCGGCAACTCCGTCGCCGTAGGTAAAGCAGAAGGGCTCATCTGGTTCGAGATAGTTGGCTACCCTTTTGAGGCGGCCACCTGTTGCTGTATCTTCACCGGTATCTACCAGTGTAACCTTCCATGGTTCGGCTTTTTGCTCGTGAACTTCCATGCTGTTGTTTTGCATGTCGAAGGTGACGTCACTCATGTGCAGGAAGTAGTTGGCGAAGTACTCTTTGATGACATAGCCTTTATAGCCGCAGCAGATGATGAAGTCGTTCACACCGTGGGCTGAGTAGAGCTTCATGATGTGCCAAAGAATGGGTTTGCCTCCGATTTCGATCATGGGCTTTGGCTTTAGGTGCGACTCTTCGGAGATACGGGTTCCGAGGCCTCCGGCGAGGATTACAGCTTTCATATTTTTCAGGGCTCAGTGAACTTTGCTTACTGGGAATGCATGGCCGTTTGTGTTCTCTTTTGAGACGATTTCGGCGTAGGTGCCTATTCTTTTGAGGCCACCATCGGCGAGTTCGACTATCTGTGTGCAGTTTTTCAGCGTGGTGAGCCGGTGTGCGATGATGAGAATCGTCAAATCATGACCGAGGCTTTCGATAGCCTCCATCACCGCCTGTTCAGTGTCGTTATCGAGAGCGCTGGTGGCTTCATCGAAAATGATGACCTCAATCCCTGCATGACCCTATCAAGCCATATTCAGCACGGGTGCCGGTGATGATGTAGATTTTTCTCATAATAGTGCGGACGGGCGACGCTTAATCTTCTCTTGTCCCCACTTTGGCGGTGCGCCGAAGCGACGTTCCAATTGCCTTCTCAGTCGCCGGGGTTGTGCCTCCACGTAAACCTGCCAATTCACTGACCCGCTGGGCAATTTCAACCTTGGACTGCCGCAATAATTTGATTTCGGATTCGGTCAACATCCGGGGTGTTAAACAAATAACGCGCTTCAGACTCTGTAAGGCAGTCAAATCTGAAGCCAAACCTTTGATTCCACCAATTTTCGAGTTGTTGTCCATGTTTTACTCTTAATTCTTGAAGTGTCACTCCATCCAGGGCTATTATTGCAGAATGAGGCTTTCCTGTCAACACTATTGCTCCCAGCACGTTACCACCTTTACTCATGATATGCGATCGCAAGTTAGCCAGTGTTCCACCTTGACCCACAAAATCATCAGTCAACAGGTAAGGCTTGCCTGCCAATGCATCCCCATCAAACTTCGCCTGCCTTGCCAAACGAGAAAATCCATCAGCCCCTGTATGCGCCACAATGTTTATCTGTACTATGCCATTATCTGTAGGCCAGCCCAACTGTTCGGCAAGCATATCAGCCAATGCTTCCGGTATGGCGTTTACCCCTGACCCTTCAACAGCATGGGCTGAAACCAATATTGGTTTTTGCCGAGCATAGGTATCAGCTAATTGTCCGACAATTACAGGATTCAACAGAGCATCTACCAAGAGATATGCTGCATCGGGGTCACCGGACTTCGCCGCACGATATGAAGGATGCTGTTTTACCGCTGATTCGTTGGCATGAATCCAAACAGGTGGAAATACGGCCCACGGATACCTCGTTGCCATTCTTACCGGTTGCTCTTCTGGAACTGAAAATCATAAAACGGAAATAGCAACAGTACAATTTGACCTCTCATGATTTCAATCATTTACCATCGGCCAGGCTATAAATATCCTCATCAGCATCAGCATCAGCCAAAAAATAAAATTCATGGCTTGTTCGCGTATTGTGGACTGGATGGAAAGCTGGTTCATGATGCGCTCTTCACAAGATCTTCTATCGCTGCAACACTTAACCCTGTTACAGACTTAACAATGTCAATCGCCGTGCCTTGTTGTATCAGTTTTAGAGCTATCATTCTGGTTGTTTCCTTTCTGCCTATTTCGACACCTTGTTCCATGCCTTTTTCTGCCGCAGAGGCAATCTTGCTTTCGACATCGGCCAATGATTGCATACGAACATCATAGACTTGACGCTCCTCTTCATCAAACATACGGTCAATGGCAGAAATGGCTTTGACAATATTTTTATCGGAGGCCAGCTCTTTTGGCGTATGCTCCCGGTCGAGCTTATGCGCTGTCGTTAAAAAACTGCTCCAGCGATCCAACGCGCTCTGGATTTCGGCGTACGATTTTTTGAACTTTTTAAGCTCAATGTAGTGCAGTTCAAAGATATCGTGCAAGCGGTCATCTTTGCCGGTTGCGGTGTTGATGATTTTATAGCAATTATGGACTTCCGCTGTATCGGGTATAAAGTTGTAATCAAGGATGTTGATGCTGATGGTTTTTTTCAGCTCTTTGAACATCATCCCCTCGCTGAGCTGTTCGGTCACCAGTTTTGCCCAGTAGTAAATGGCACGTTTATCGAAGTTGTAGTCTTCGCTGATCTGCATTTCGATGTTGAACCAGCGCCCATTTTCAGCCTTGGCCTTGATGTCGATTATAGACATTTTTCCAGCGCGGTAATCGGCCAAATTATAGGGATTTTTCAGCTCCACCTCCACCACCTGATCAGCCTCGGAGATGATAGCGTTGATCAACGAGATCAACAGATCCTTGTTCTCTTCGCTGCCAAACAGCTTTTTAAAGGCAAAATCGACGCGGGGATTTATTTTACACATAACTTTTTTCCACTAAGACCACCTTTTCACAAATTATACTACGGGAGTTAGGTTATAAGCGTTTTCCATCTGCAGAGAGCATTTTCAGTTGGCTACGGTTCGTAGCCAGCTCACTCCCTTCCTTTTGATGCGTGTTGTGGATTTGATGGAGAACCGGGTAAACCAGGAAAATGAGTACCCTGAGCTACTCTTGACTACTATGAAACTATCTCCCGATAGCTGCCAATACGCTTTATGCCTCCATCCCCAAGCTCAACAACCTGAGAACAGTTTTTCAGCGTGGTGAGCCGGTGTGCGATGATGAGAATCGTCAAATCATGACCGAGGCTTTCGATGGCCTCCATAACCGCCTGCTCAGTGTCGTTATCGAGAGCGCTGGTGGCTTCATCGAAAATGATGACATCAGCCTGTTTGTAGAGTGCACGTGCAATGCCGATGCGCTGCCGCTGCCCTCCAGAGAGACGGATACCCCGTTCACCTACGTATGTTTTATACTTTTTAGGCCAGCTTTCAATAATCTCCGCAATCTGTGCCTGTTGGGCAGCTCTCTTGACCCGGTTATGATCAATTTTACCTTTAGGTATGCCGAAAGCTATGTTCTCTTCAATAGTGCTATCGGAGAGGTAAATTGCCTGGGGCACATGAGCAATATGCGCCTGCCATGCCCTGTTGTTGCTTGTGGTAACAGGCTGACCATCAATAGCAAGCGCACCATCGGTAGGTTGCAACAACCCCATAACAATATCAAGCAGAGTGCTTTTACCACTACCGGTAACCCCGATAAAACCAGTGCGGCTCCCCCTGGATATCGAAAGATTGAGATTGTTGAGCACCAGAGGGGTCTGCTCGGTGTACCGGAATGAGAGATTGTTCAGCTCAATCTGCTTGTGGAACGGCAGCGGCTTCGCTGGAGGTTGGTCGGCATAATCGGGCAGTGGCTGATCAAGCAGTTCGATGGCATCCTGCAACGAGGCTTGACCACCTTGTATGCTTGACCACGACGAATAAGCAAGCTGCAATACCGGCAAAAGACGCTGGGCGCCAAGGGCAAGAACTCCAAGTACCGGAATGGCCTTGGCAATACCGTTAGGTTGCAAGGCAAGCATATAGGCAAGAGCAGAGATAAGCAACATACCCAAAGCTTCAAGTGCATAACGGGGACTCATACTGATAAATGAGTTGTTCCCCTGAGCATGACGTAACGGCAGATCAGCATTACGATAAATTTGACAATAAGCAGTCTGGGTGCCATCAATCAAAACGTCACGTATGCCACCCAACCCCTCCTGCAGCGACTTGATAACCTGGGTAGACTCATGAGCAATACGCTGACTGTTCACCACCAACCGGCTCCGGGTTATCTTGATAATCAAACCATAGAGAAATCCAAAACCGGCAAAAGCCGCCAATGCAATAACAGGATCAACTGAAACCAGAGTAATCAGGATAGCCAGCAGAATAATGGTTGAGCTGATGAGGTTCAGAATACTGGTAAGTGTATATATGACCGAGTTCGTCTTGCTTGATATGCCATTAATAATTTCGCTGCTGTTACGGGCCACATGCACCGAATAGGGCTGGTAGAGGGTGCGCCGATAGATACTGATACTGAGGTCAGCCCCTGTTGCATAAGAGAGGCGAGTGCTGGCCCAGAGAAGAAAGAGACGCACGCCGCCCGAGAGGAGAGCCGCCAGTCCGAATACAATGGTGAGCGGGAGTAGAAGCTGGCTGGCCGTGATAATTCCCGATGCCTTGATAATCGGCTGGGCTGCCGGAAGCTCAAATATCCTCTCCGGTGCCGTCAGAACCGCAAGAAAAGGAAGCACAGCCCCAATGCTGATAATTTCTGCAAACGATGCGGCAATCATCAACAGCAGCAACAGCCCGAATTGCCCCCTCCGCCTCGGCGTAATGTGCCGCCAGAGACGCAACAGAAGATTTTTTAGGGATTGAGATTGATGCAATACCAGAAGAAATTTAGATCTTTGTACACACTAAATTAAAAGCCATGCAATATATAGCAACTATTATTCCGATGTCTGATTACGACTCAGCGTCGCAGGCCTCAGACACCAGATAAATTGTGTCAAACGCAGATAGACAAGACGGTAAACAAATGCACAGACAACAATACCGCCAATCATTACCATGGTATTCGAAAACAAAAACGTCGCAACCCCGGCTGACAACAAGGGCAAAGGCCAGATCAAAACCGAGGTTAAGCCGTTTTTAAGTTCCGGTCTTGCTTTTCGAACAACAACCCTCGAAACCCTGCAATAGATCAATGAGTGCAGATGGAGACTGTCTGCCTGACCGGGGTGCTGACCGATACGATGATGTCGGCGCCACATTGAAAATACTGTTTCGAGCACTGGATAGGCGCAGACCAGAAGCGGAGCCCAAACTGAAACCGCAGGATTGCGAGAAGGTAACATGACCGCCACCCATGCAACCATAACACCCAAAAGATATGCTCCACCATCACCCATAAAAATTTTACCAAACGGAAAATTTACAACAAAAAAGCCCGCCACAACAAAAACAAATACAACACACAACTGGGCCAGTTCAACATCCCCTGCCTGCCATGCAATGAGAGCAAAAGCTGTAAAACAGATTATTATTGTCCCGGCAGCCAAACCATTAAAACCATCGATAATATTAATCGAATTGGCAACTCCTCCAACAGCAAAAGCAGTAAAAGCCGCACCAAGCGGCACATAAGCCAGAAGATAGTCGATTGGAGCGATATCGATATGGTCAAGACTGTAGCCAGTAAGCCACCAAGCCAGAGTGCCGCTGAGCAGTGTCGCTAACAGTCGCTCCCGAATTTTAACACACTTGGTAAGGTCTTCCATCAGACCAGCGACAAAAGCAGGAAGAGCCGCGATCAACATTAATACGAGCAGTTTCGATACTGACTCCGAAGATAAAAAACATGCGGCAACCATGCCTGAAATTATAGCAATTCCACCAACACGAGGGGTTGGTTCTACATGAAATTTTTGTGCACCTTCAAGATGATCAAAAGAGTGGTTACCATGCCATTGTTTGGTCATCACAAGCAACACAGAAAGTGCGGAAGTAATAACACCCGGAATAAACAGGCTGATAGAGAGGTGTTCTGTAAAAATCATTTATTGATGATAAAAATGATCGCCACCTTAGCGCCAACGCAAGTAGCTTTTGATAACTTTCAACTGCTCGACACTCTCCTTGTTATTTTTAGTCCTTTCAAAGGCTTCTACAAGAAAAGCAATAATAACTGCAGCAAGCAAACCTGCAGCAGCAGAAATCATAACTATATTTTTTCGATTCGGGCCTGATCTCTGTTCGGGAACCACCGCGCGATCAATAACCTGAATCGCAAAATTAGTGTTGGATTCATCTGCCCTTGCCGCTGTCAATTGCTGAAAAGCCAACTGATAGAGCGATTCTGCATACTTGAGGTCTCTTGTTTTTCGAGTAAAGTCAAGTATTCTTTCGGGAGCTTTACTGACATAGGCTGAACCCACTTGAGCCTTGCCAATTTCCGCCTGAAGATTACGCAGTTTTTGACGCACCTTAATGTAGTCAGGATTATTTGCTGTACTGTAGACACTCATCTCAGCAAGCTGAAGCTCCGTATTTTTCATCATAGACCGAAGTGCAGCAATCTCAGGCTCAGCAGTAATAAGACCAGTATATTCCTGGAATTTTTTTACTGTACTTTCAGCATCGCCGAGTCTGTTTTTTGCTTTAAGAAACTCGTTTTCTGCAACAAGACGTCGCTGCGATGCCTCTGAAAGCGCTAACTCATTGTTTTTTTTCAGCAAAACATCAACGTATCCATTAGCGAGCAGCGCCGCTCGTTGCGGATTGGTGTCAGTCACTTTCACTATAATAAGACCCTCTTTTGTTGTCAGCACAGAAGTTAGCCCTGACAGAGCATTACGAGCAGCTTCTTTGGATTTGGTCTTATAGACACGAAAGAGTTTAAAGCGATCAACCATCTCATCCCTCATCGTGCGACTTTTGAGAACCGCTATATACAGATCATTTGCTCCTGATACTCCGCCGCCGCCAGGCATACCAGGGAAACCATCGGGCAAGCCAAGCGATGACACCAGCGATGATGCGCTTGATGCCTGCTTGGGCGGCATAAATGTGGTATCCGAAGTATAGACATCTGGTGCTTGTCGGGCGATGATATAAGCTACGACTGCCAGAACAATAGGCAATACAACAATGAGCTTTATATGCCTGGCGAGAACAATGGCGACATCAAGCAGGTTTATTTCAAACTCCTTGCCCTTTGCTTCCGGTGCTTGAATATTATTATTCACTAATTTCCTGAATTTTAATGAATTATTGCCGGATATTTAGTTGCGCAGGGTTTTAAGACCAGCAGCGCCCAATCCAAACTGGTAGAGAATAGATGTCCAGTCTTTGAGCATTGAGACAAAACTTGGCCCACTCGTTATTATTTTTTCTGGGACCACAATAGCATCACCCGGATTGATGGTTCCACTCCATCCCCCCTGCTTTTTGCTTTGCACTGAACCATCCGCACAGATGCGATACATCAATGATTTATCCCCTGATGGGCTTACCCCGCCCGCTTTTTCGATATAGTCATTGACACTATAGTCACGTTGATAGATAAATGTATTTTGCTGAAAGACAGAGCCAAGCACATTCACGGTAGAGGACTTTTCGGGTACGAAGATTCTGTCGCCGTCTTCAAGAGGAAAATCAGGAAGATCAGCAACTGTACTCTCGAACCCCTTGAGACCAAGAATAATGCGCCCATCTGCCTTGAAATTACGTAATTTTGTAATAATGCCACGCTGGAATTCAGCCTGTTTCTGAATCAGAACAGCCTGTTCCGGATCAGACTCCTTGGCAAGCCTCTCTTTGAAATTACTGTCGAGATCTTTTTCGAAGCGATCGACAGCATCATTAACCTTCTCCTGCTGCTCACGGCGCACCCGTTCGCGAGTAAAAACGGTGCCAAAAACCAACCCTTTCTCTTGAACCCCTCCTGCTCGTACGAGAAGCGATTTCAGTGTTTCACCCTTTTCAATCTGAAAAACACCCGGCTGTTTCACCGCGCCATCAACAAGAGCAAAAGCCCGAACCACCTTTACCTGAAAAGGGATGGTGCCAGGCACAAACACCCGAATGATATCTGTAGGGGTCAAGATGATGGTTGAGAGCTCTTTTGTTATCGACTCCTTCTCGGCCTGCAACTCAGCAATGGTTTCGTACCGGTTCTCAACTCTCTTTTCGACAATGACATGCTTGAGGTCGGCTGCCGATTCAAAGCCGCCAGCCCAGTTCACTATTTCAGAGAGGGATGTTTTTTTGTTCAACTCAAAGATGGTTGGCCGTTTGACATTGCCAAAGAGCGCAACGAGTGGACCAACCTCAGGAATATAGATAACATCGCCATCCTGAAGCGATTGATCCATGCTTTTATCGCCATGGAGCAGCATATCGTAGAGGTCGATTGAGACGGGAGCTGCAGTGCCGCGTTTGAGCTGAATATCGCGCATGGTGCCGGTTGCGGATGGGCCACCGGAGGCAAACAGGGCATTGAGCAGCGTACTCATGGCGCTGAGGGTGTAGGTGCCTGGGCGCTGTGCATGGCCGAGAATATAAATCTGGACACTGCGGGTCTGCACTATGCTGGCAGTAAGCTCAAAGTTGGTGTATATTCGGCTGATCGCTTTTTTCAGGTGCCCCTGCAGATCGCGATATTTAACCCCGGCCACATTAACCGAACCCACCCGAGGCAGATAGACTTCGCCGCTACGGTTCACTGTGACCGTAAGATCAATATCAACCATCCCCCAGCCACGAATCTGCAGAGCATCCCCTGCGCCGATAACATACTCCGCATTCACCTGGGCACCGCCCAGTGGTGCGTAGGTGCTCGGCACATTACCGAAAAGCTCCCGGCCAAACATACCAAGGCCAACACCGGTGGAGTTGGCCACATAGGACTGAAAGCTCCCGGTGGTGGAGGAGAGTCCCGATGGTGCTACTGCGTCGCGACCCTCTTTTCCTTTCGCGGTTTCGCCATTGAACTTTACAGCATCTGACGGAGCGTTGGTCATAGAGGCTTGACCCGCTGCAGAGGGTGGTGCCGATAATGAGGAGGTAGCTGTGGCTGCATTTGAGGATAGAGAGCCAGCGCCAGAACCGGAACTCTCCGCCGATCGACCATCCAGCGGAAACGAGAATATCAAGAGTGCAACAAGAAGAAAACGGGCGAAACGCATAATCCAGATGATAGTTACTACGAAATAAGTCAAAAGCTCCGCTCCCTTCAGTTACATCTGAAGAAGGAGTACACCTATTAATAATTGCGCATTAAGCCCTCATTACGAGGTCAATTTGCGAAACAATATATTAAAAAATTAGTTTTTTTCAACAGAAGCAAGCAATCGAGAGGAGGATGTACAAAAAAAAGATGGGGGGGAGATGTGGGTAATGACAAACGCACAAAAATCTCCCTAGCCACATCAAGGAACTTATCGATGTGGCCAGAGAAAAAATGTTCCTACTTTTTATCCTTCTGGTCACGCTGATTACCACTTTTTCCAGTGCCCTGCTGGTTACCTTCACCCTGCTGGTCACTGCCGCCCTGTTTCTGGTCGCTGCCACCCTGCTGGTCACTTCCGCCCTGCTTCTGGTCGCCGCCACCCTGGCTGCTTCCACCCTGCTGCTGGTCGCCGCCACCCTGCTGGCTGCTTCCGCCCTGCTGCGTTCCGCCACCAACACTTCCACCGGTTGCTCCGCCAACGCTGCCACCAGTTGTTCCACCTACAGTGCCACCAACACTTCCCCCAACTGAGGAACCTACGTTACCACCAACCGAAGAACCAACGCTGCTGCCAACCAGCGAGCCAACACTGCCGCCAATTATTGAACCGATAGTCGCTGATAACGTAGCGGTTGCCGTGCGATCGGACATATTGGATAAGGTCGCTGTAGAGGAGGCATCAGACATATTCGATAACGTCCCAGTTGATGAGGCATCAGACATATTGGATATAGTCCCTGTCGATGAGGCATCAGAAGCATTACTGGCAGCCAAAACTGGCGATGCCGCATAACCAACAAGAGCGGCGGTCAATACGCCTGCCCTGAAAATATTTTTATTCATAATGTTTTTCCGGATAAAATGTTACAATTTAAAGCCAAAACCGGCTGCACCGATCACACGAACACCGTCACCGGAGTTATCGGTAAGATCAGCAAGACCTATCGTCACGCCAAATGGAATATTGCCCACCTTGAAAGACTTTGAGACACCAGCATTCAGGTTCAGCCCGTTCCAGTCGGTAACCACATTGAACGACTCAGCCACCTCATAAGCAAGGTTGCCAAAGAGATACGTTCCATGCGGCCCTTTACCCGTAGCAATATCCAGACCGCTCTTGTCTCCAAAACGTCCAGAGCCAGCGCCCACGCTGTAATGGAGCTTTGTGGTGTTGGTGGCCTTGTTCACCACAGATTCGTCCTGCACACCCCGGCTGTAGACCACATAATAGCTCTTGCCAGAATCTCCACCATCGGTGAGCATCACATTTTCAACACCTACCGCAATGGCATCACCATCCTGGAGCTGCCTGAAGAGATGAATCGATGTAGAATATTCTCCCCATGCCGAAACATCAAGCGAAATCAGAGAAACCTGCACCCCAATCTCCTTTGGGTCACCAATACCAACACCAAGCACAGCAGCACCATCACTCTGTTTGGTATAAGGCGAAGGGGATGTTCCACCAACACCCATAAAGACCACATTATTTGCCGCTCCCCAAGCAACCGGTGTCGTGACCGACTTTCCGTTATTATTTGATCTGGCAACAACTGCAGTGTACGGCGCGGCAACGGCATCGGGGGAATGAAGGGCCAACATGCCGAACATCGCTGGTATAAGATAACTCGCTTTTTTACGCATCATTTTATTCAGGGTTTTAAGGTTAAGAGTACTCATTTACACATATTTCTCAGCACAACCAGCATCATCTCCTGATGCTCACACTCTTCTACGGTCGAAAAAAACACTAATTCAACACAAGCCACTTACGAGCATATCAAAATATAAAAAAAATAAAAGAACTCTTATTGTCCATCAATAAAATAATAGCAACTTTTTCTCATCTCCAGCGCATCGCTCGCCAAACAACTTCACCGCGCATCACTGCAAAACCGATCAATCAGCCCGAGGAACTGACGCCCATAACGCTCAAGCTTGACCTCACCAACACCAGAGACCAACAACATCCCCTCCGCATCACGCGGAGAGAGGCGAGCCATATCGCGGAGCGTACGATCCGAAAAGACAACATAAGGGGGAATCCCCTGCTCATCCGCAATCTGCTTCCGCAACGTCCTCATCAACTCAAACAACTCCTGGCTGAAGGCCAACTCAGCCCTCACCGCCGGCGTTGCCAAAGCCTTTTGCTTCTCCAGCAGCCGCACCATCTCAATCCGCTCCTCACCCCTCAACAACAAAACAGCCTTCGGGAGAAGACAAAGCGTCGGATACAACCCCTCCGACCTTTCAACCACCCTCTGCGCCAGCAACTCATCAAGAAGCTGCCGCCAATACCTTTTATCATGCTCCCTCCCCACCCCGTAGGTCTTCAGACGATCATGACCCAAATCACGAATTTTTTTACTCACGCTCCCCGTCACAATATCAACAATATGCGTCGCACCAAACCGCTCCTCCGTACGCACCATGGCCGAAAGCAACATCTGAGCCTCACGAGTACAATCAACCACCTCACGCGACCCAAGACAGATATCACACGAATTGCAATTAGCATGAGGATAGATCTCCCCGAAATAATCGAGCAACGTTCGGCGACGGCAAACCGAATTGGCCGCAAAAGCAATCACCTTGGAGAGCGCACCCAACGCCTTTGCCCGCTCAACCTCATCCACCATAGCATCAATAAAAAAACGCACCTTCGGAATATCACCCTGCGCAAACAACAACGTACACTGCGCAGGCTCACCATCACGTCCAGCCCGGCCCGTCTCCTGATAATAGTTCTCAATACTCTTCGGCAAATCAGCATGAACAACATACCGGATATTTGACTTGTCGATACCCATCCCAAAAGCGATGGTCGCCACAATCACATCCGCTTCATCACGAATAAAAGCCTCCTGGTTACCACTCCGATCACCATCACTCAACCCCGCATGGTAAGGCAACGCCCGGAACCCCTTCGACTGCAACATCGCTGCAGTGTCGTTCACACTCTTGCGACTCGTCCGATAGACAATACCAGCCTTGCCGGGGTTGCTCCTCACCAACGCCACAATCTGAGCCTCAACACTATCCTTGAAACGAACATCATACAGCAGATTCGGGCGATCAAACGATGCCCTCACCACCAGAGGGTTGCGCAAAGCAAGTTTATCCAGAATATCCTGCTGTACCCGGTTCGTCGCCGTAGCCGTAAAGGCGGCGACCGGCAGGTGGGGAAAGATGGTGACCAGCGCCGAGAGCGAGAGATAGTCGGGACGGAAATCGTGGCCCCACTCCGAAACACAATGCGCCTCATCAATCACCGCCATACTGATCGGCAAACGAGCAAGCATCTGGCGAAAATGGTCGAGGCTGAAACGTTCAGGAGCAACATAGAGCAGATCAAGCTGATGAGCATAGAGGTCACGCATCACCTGGTCGCGCTCCTCCGGCGACTGGGAGCTGTTCAAAAAGGCCGCCCGAATACCGTTGGCCCGCGCACCATCCACCTGATCTTTCATCAGAGCAATCAACGGACTGATCACCATGCAGATACCCGGCAACAGGAGAGCAGGCAACTGGTAGCAGAGCGACTTACCCCCACCCGTAGGCATAACCGCAAAAACATCCCGCCTGTCGAGAATGGCGCGGACAACCTGCTCCTGGTTAGGGCGAAACTCATGAAAACCAAAAACCTTGCGAAGGGTGGCGAAGATGGCTGCCTCTGTCACAGTTGGAGTGGTCATAGATATAATGTCAAGAGATGTATCCGCCATCCCCTCATCACTCAACCGACGGGGGAGGTGACTTGCGGGTAGAGCGAATCACCTCGGTGGCTTTGTTGAGCGACTGGCGCGACTCTTCAACATCAGGACGACTATCGGCAAATTTGACAAGGTCGGCCTGTTTCAACAAATTCATGATACTTTCAAAACCCGCAACACCAAGCTTTTTAAGGTCGCGCTCAATCTCCTGCGTCACCGCCTCAAGAGCGCTGATGCGATAATGGGTCTCAAGAAAAGAGCGCATGATGTTGCTCAGCTCCTCATAACACTCATGCGGAGGCATTCCAGCCGAAAGACTGGAGCCAAGTTTACGAAGCTTCCGCTGGGCAACCTGGCTCGAATCGACCCTTTCTGCACTTGAGCGCACCGTCCGTTTCAAAAAATAGATCAACAGCAGCACCAGAACACCCACGCCAAAAGCTCCCAGCAGCAGGGGCATCAGCAGAAGATAGGGTATCGACGGCGAAAGAGGCGGCTTGATTGGCCTGATGTCGCGCATGGAGGCATCGGTAAGCTCACGCACAACAACCGATGAAGAGGGCTTGTAGCTCACCCTGCCCCTCACCCCTCCACTCGCCTCACGAAACACCACACTGAATGGGGGCAACGCCTGTTTTCCCGACACAAAAAGGGCAAGCTCCAGCTCAAAAAGATCCTCAACAGAAGCTGAAGCAGCCACCGAAGAGCTGTGCCGGCTGCTCAGCAGCTCAAAGGGCTTCAGGGCAACCGCATCGATCCCTTCAAGCGAGACCGCCACCCCCTTCTCATGCTGAACAGCGATGGTACAGTGGATACGGTCGCCAACCAGCAGCGTGTCGGGCATCACCGTCACCTTCACCATCGGTTGCTGCACCCCCTCCACGACAGCAAAAGGAGGCAAAATGGCAAGCAAGAGCAGCCACAGAAGCCTCTTGACCCACCCGGCAGCCAATATGTTACACCTTGCGTTCACGATAGCGAAAAAAGCTGTTGAGGTCGCCGATAAAGGAGCGATCGGTCTGGAGAAAGAGTGAGTCGATCCGCATACGACGCAGTCGCTGGCGAAGCTCATCGTGCAATCGCCCCTGCTCCTCCCGGTATCGGGCAAGAGAGCGACGGCTGGCACCATCAACCGTCAATCGCACCCCCGTTTCAGGATCTTCAAGATCAAGCAATGCGCTGAGCGGAAGCGCCTTGTCGAGCGGGTCGCTGAGGTGGACCAGAATAAAATCGTGGCGATTATTGAGCAGCTTCATCCCCCGTTCATAATCACTGTCCACCAGGTCGGTCAAAAGAAAGATAATCTCCTGCCGTTTGCGGGTGTAACGGATAAAAGAGAGCGCGGCGTTGATATCAGTTTTATGGCTTGAGGGCTTCATACGCAACAGCTCCTCAAGAATCATCAGCAGATGATGGCGCCCTTTACGCGGCGGAATATAGCGCTCAACCTGATCGGTAAAGAGCAGCAGCCCCACCTTGTCATTATTCTGCAGAGCGCTGAAGGCAAGCACCGCGCTCACCTCAAGCGCCAGCGCTCTCTTGCTCCGCTCACGGCTGCCAAAAAGCATGGAGGCTGAAGCATCCACCACAAGCAGGAGACTGCGCTCCCGCTCCTCGGTAAAAAGCTTGACATAGAGTTCACTTTTGCGGGCAGAGGTGTTCCAGTCGATCGAGCGAACATCATCACCATACTGATATTCACGAACATGGCTGAACTCAATCCCCTTGCCCTTGAAGGAGGAGTGATACTCGCCACTGAAGAGCTCACTGGCCATCCGTTTTGAGCGAATCTCAACCCGCCGAATAATACGCTGAAGATCCTTCAGTTGCTCATTATATCGCTCCACGGCAACCTCCCCGCTTTTTATCGGCCACCATCATCACGGCACCTGCACATTTTGCAGAATCTGTCGAATAATATCATCAGGCTTGATATTGTCGGCTTCGGCTTCGTATCCAGGCCTTATCCGGTGGCGAAGCGTGTCGCAGGCAATAGCCTTGACATCCTCCGGAGTAATGTATGGCCGATGCTGCAAAAAAGCGTGGGCTTTGGCAGCCAGCAACAGAAAGATTGAGGCTCTGGGCGATGCGCCATACTCAATCATCGAGGCCAGCTCCACCATGCCATAGAGCCCCGGATTTCTGGTGGCAACAACCAGATCCACAATATATCGCTGCACTCTGGGGTCAACATAAATACGGTCGATAAGGGCCCGGGCACGCACAATGTCGCCCGGCTGTACAACCACGCTGATGGGGCTCTTGCTGGCAGTCATGGCCGAACGAAGCATAATTTCCAGCTCCTCCTCATAAGAGGGGTAATCGACAATCACCTTCATCATAAAGCGGTCAACCTGCGCTTCAGGAAGAAGGTAGGTACCCTCATGCTCGACCGGGTTCTGGGTGGCGAGCACCATAAAGGGCTCCTGCAGGGGAAAGGTTTCGCTGCCGATGGTCACCTGCCGCTCCTGCATCGCCTCAAGCAGCGCCGACTGCACTTTGGCCGGAGAGCGGTTAATCTCATCCGCAAGAATGACATTGGCAAAAACCGGCCCCTTGCGAGGATAGAACTCCATATCCTTGGGGTTGTAGATCATGGTGCCGACCAGATCGGCCGGCAGCATATCGGGGGTAAACTGGATGCGCTGAAACTTCAGATTCATCACCGAAGCCACCGTGCTGATAATGAGCGTTTTGGCAAGACCAGGCACCCCCTCCAGCAGAATATGGCCATTGACCAGCATAGCAATAAACACACGCCTGATCACCTCAAGCTGGCCGACAACCCGATGGGCAAGCTGCTCCTCAGCCAGTTCAAGAAATCGGGATGCCTCAATGATCCGGCTGCCCAGCTCCTCCAGTTCCACATCATGTTGCATAGCCATTCTCCCCTCTTTTCCTGGGGCTTGCGCCCGCTGCTACCGTTACTTCGCCACTGCGGGACCATCCCGGACTAAAGATTTTTGTAGAGACCATGAAAACCCGTGAAGAGCAGCCCAACACCCATAACCAGCCCAGACCACGAGTAGATATCCGGGAGATAGAGAAAACTGTGAAGCATCCCCACTTCAGGCGTGAGCAGCATCAGAAGATTTGCGCCAACCAGAACCAAAAGCAGATGAAAAATGCTTACCTTGGCTGGCCCTTTGCCTCTCTTGGTGGAGTTGGCAGATTTGGCCGATTTGGCTAACTTGGCCGACTTTTCATCGCTACCCATAAAATCTTTTAAAGAGTGTTATATAATCAATGAATATTCTGGGCATAGAGACAAGTTGTGACGAAACATCAAGCGCCCTCCTTTGCAACGGAGAGGTCTGCTCCAGCATTATCAGTTCGCAACTCTGCCACACCTCGTTTGGTGGCGTGGTGCCGGAACTGGCCTCACGAGAGCATGAACGGCTGATCGTCTCCATTGTCGATGCGGCCCTGACCGAGGCCAATATAACAAAAAATGAACTGGATGCCATAGCGGCGACCGCTGGCCCGGGGTTGATCGGTGCCGTTATGGTGGGGCTCTCGTTTGCCCAGGGGCTCGCCTATGCGCTTGATCTGCCATTTGTACCGGTCAACCATATTGAAGCGCACATCTTTTCACCATTTATCAGCGAAGAGGCGAGCCGCCGCACCCCTGAGGGGAGCTTTGTATCGCTCACCGTCTCCGGCGGCCATACCCTGCTGTCGGTGGTCGAACCCGATCTCTCCTACACGGTGGTTGGCCGAACACTGGATGATGCCGCAGGCGAGGCATTCGACAAAACCGGCAAGATGCTCGGCCTTCCCTACCCGGCAGGGCCGATCATTGACAAACTGGCCGAAGAGGGCGACCCCTCCTTTCACCTCTTTCCCAGAGCCCTCACCTCGCAGTCGCAAAGCAGTAAAAGCTGGCAGGGAAATTTCGATTTCAGCTTTTCGGGCCTGAAAACCTCGGTGCTCACCTGGCTGCAAAAACAGACACCACCATTCATTGAGCTCCATAAGGGGGATATTGCCGCCTCAATCCAGTCGGCCATTGTGGGGGTGCTGGTGGAAAAGAGCATGGCCGTCGTGCGCAGCCGGGGCATCCGGGCTCTCTCCATCGCCGGCGGGGTGAGCGCCAACAGCGCCCTGCGCAGAGCCATGCAACAGGCATGCGACCGCGAGGGGGTGAGGCTCTACCTGCCAAAACCGCTCTACTCTACCGACAACGCCGCAATGATTGCGTCGCTGGCCCACCTGAAACTCTCGCGCGGCATGAGAGCGGAGTACCTTTATAATATAGCCCCCTATGCAAGCTTTGCCGCCGCCAGCCGACGTGATTGAAATAGTGCAAGAAATAGATTACATTCACTCTCACTCTAATAAAAATTGATGTTACCATGTATAATACTCTTCTTTCGCTTTTTCTTTTCTCCCCTCCTGCAGGAGTTGGCGGAGCGGCACCAAACCCTTTGATTCAGATTGTGCCGTTAGTGCTTATCTTTGTTGTCTTTTATTTCTTTATGATCCGTCCCCAGCAGAAAAAGCAGAAGGATCGGGAGAAGGTGCTCGACAGCCTGAAAAGAGGGGACAAGGTTATCACCATCGGTGGAGCCCACGGCACGGTTGCAGGCATTGATACAGAGAAGAAAACCGTTCTTGTTCAGGTAAGCGACACCACAAAAATCACCTTCGACCGTACTGCCATTGCCAATATTGACAAACAGGATGCAGGCGATAAACTTACGACCAAAGAGTAACAGGAGATAATGCAGCAAACACGTGCACGACTGGTGCTGGAGAACGGCTCCCTCTACAGGGGAACCGCTTATGGCCATCTGGGGGAGGCGACCGGTGAGGTTGTCTTCAACACCTCACTGACCGGATACCAGGAGATTTTGAGCGACCCCTCTTATGCGGGGCAGATGGTGATGATGACCTACCCTTTAATAGGGAACTATGGCATCAACCCGGCCGATAACGAATCGGGCAAGCTATGGCCCTCGGCCTTTATTGTTCATGAGGTATCGCGCATCCACAGTAATTTTGAGGCATCGCAGAGTCTTGACTCCCGCCTCAAGGAGGCTGGGGTGGTGGGTCTGGCCGGTATTGATACCCGGCGGCTGGTGCGCGAGATTCGGGAGAAGGGGGCCATGAGGGGCATTATCTCCCTCAGCGATGAGAGCGATGATGCGTTGGCAGAGAGAGCCCGCCAGAGCCCGGCAATGTCGGGGCGTGACCTCGTTACAACCGTGACCACCGGCAGCAACTATACCGTTGAGCGAGAAAATGGCCGCTACCATGTTGTGGCGTATGATTTCGGCATCAAGAGCAATATCCTGCGGATGCTGCAGCAGGCTGGATGCCGGGTGACGGTGGTGACGGCTGCCACAACGGCTGAAGAGGTGATTGCGCTCAACCCCGACGGGGTGTTTCTGTCGAATGGTCCTGGCGACCCTGCGGCTGTCGGCTACGCCATTGAGAGCATCAAAGAGCTTGTTGACTATAACCGCACCACCAGGGCACTGCCGATGTTTGGTATCTGCCTTGGCCACCAGTTGCTTTCACTCGCTTTTGGCGCTGAAACATTCAAGTTGAAATTTGGCCACCATGGAGGCAACCATCCGGTCAAAAACCTCGCCACCGGACAGATTGAGATAACCTCCCAGAACCACGGTTTTGCGGTGGTACTGGAGTCGCTGCCTGAAGAGCTTGCCTTGACGCACCTCAACCTCTACGACAATACTGTTGAAGGTGTCAAGCATCAAACACTGCCCTGCTTTTCGGTGCAGTACCACCCCGAAGCTGCGCCAGGGCCGCATGACTCCCTCTACCTCTTTGATGAGTTCACCTCGCTTATGGATTTAACTCAACCAACTTTGCTGAAGAGATGAAAAAAAGATTATTCACTCCCGGGCCAACCCCGGTACCAGAAAATGTGATGCTCCGCATGGCGGCGCCAATTATCCACCACAGGAACCCTGAGTTCATGGAGATTTTGACCAGGGTTCACGCCGACCTCAAGTACCTGTTCAGAACAACCCAGCCGGTTGTGGTGCTCAGTTGCTCCGGAACGGGCGGCATGGAGGCCACCATTTCCAGCCTCTTCAGGCAGGGCGACAAGGTGATTACCGTGAACGCCGGAAAATTTGGTGAGCGGTGGGGGGAGCTGGTACGGGTTTTTACTGGTAACTGTGTTGAGGAGAAGGTTGCCTGGGGGAGGGCAATTCAACCGGAACGGCTGGCGGAGCTGCTCAAGGAGCACCCGGATGCCAAGGGTGTCTGTTTGACCCACTCTGAAACCTCAACCGGCACCGCCGCTGATATTAAAAGACTCAGCGCCCTGATTCGGGAGAAGTCAGAGGCCCTGGTGCTTGTTGATGGTATTACTGCGGTCGGCGCTCACGAGTTCCAGTTTGATGAGTGGGGCGTTGATATCTGCATTACCGGCTCCCAGAAAGGGCTGATGATGCCTCCGGGACTTGCTCTCGTCGCCATCTCCGAGCGGGCCCAGGGGGTGATCAAGGGCAACAGCGGTATGCCGCACTACTACCTGAGTCTGAAAAAGGCGCTGAAGTCACACGCCGGCGATGATACCCCCTTTACACCGGCCGTGTCGCTGGTGATCGGGCTTGACGAAGCGTTGCAGATGGTCAAGGCTGAAGGCATTGAACATATCTGGAAACGGCACGAAAGCCTCTCGAACGCCTGCCGCCAGGGGTGTAACGCTCTTGGCATGAAGCTCTTCAGCAACTCCCCCTCCTTTGCGGTGACCCCCGTCTGGCTCCCTGAAGGGGTGAAATGGTCTGCATTCAACAAGGCGCTGAAGAGCAGCAACGGCATCACGGTTGCTGCCGGCCAGGATGAGTACAAAGACAAAATATTCCGTATCTCGCATCTCGGCTACTACGATGAGCTTGATATGTTGACCGTTATCGGCGGCATTGAGCGGGCGTTGAAAGAGATCGGCTTCGCCTTTGAGATCGGCGCCGGGGTCAGCGCTGTTCAGAAAGCATTCCTCGGCAACTGAAGCCTGCGGGAGTGCTCTGACCATGATATTCCTCCACACTCTCCTGCTTGCTGTTGCACTGTTGACATCAATGCAGGAGAGGTTCAGGGCGTACCGGATGCAACTGAAAGCCTATGCGCTCTATGAGCAGCACGCCTACAGCGAGGCACAGGTTGCTTTTGAGGGTATCAGCGCCGTTGCCAGGGAGGAAAAAGAGCGAGCCACAGCAGCCTATAATCTTGGATGTGCACTCTATATGCAGGGGAAATTCGGCGAAGCAGCCACCCTTTTTGCCAGAAGCGCCAAACCGGGAAGCCAGAACAGGAGCATGCAACTGCGAGCCACCACCCCCACCACCTCTATCGCCTCTATTTTTAACGAAGGCGATGCGTTGGCGATGATGGCAATGGGAGAGAGCTCAAAAGCGCGGAAAACGATTTTGTTCCGTCAATCGCTCAATCGCTTCAAAACCGTACTCTTGACCCAGCCTGGCGACGGGGATGCAAAAATCAATTATGAAATTGTCTCCCGTTACCTCCGCGAACTTGAGACACCGGAAAAAAAATCATCTCCCCAACCACTCTCCGGCATCAGTAACAACATAACGGATCGCCTGCTGGATAATGCCCGACAGGATGAATCCTCAATCATGCAACGGCCTCCCCGGATAAAAGCACCGGCGAATCGTGGCAACCACAATGAGAAAGACTGGTAATACCCCATGGCTGAACAAGAGATGATCAAAAAAGTGCTCCTTGTCTTTCTCCCTTCCGAGAGTGGCGTTGACGGAGCGAGGTCACTCTACGGTGAAAAAGAGGAGAACCCTTTTTTCAGTTGGTTTAATCGGTCGCTGAGAGCCATCATCAAACAGAGTCAGTTCGCCATCCCGCCGCTCTCTTTGATGATACTCAGCTCGGTGGATGTGCCGGGAGTTGAGCAGTCAATCTGTGATATGCGGTTTGAAGAGTTTCCCTTTGAGCCTTCCGTATCCGACCGGTTACCGCACACGCACCTTGAACTTGTTCATGAAAAAAACGCGTGGGATCTGGTGGGTATCAGCGTTCAGACCGGCATGGCAAAAAAAGCGTTTGAACTGGCTGACCAGCTTCGAGCCAGGGGTATATCGGTGGTGCTGGGAGGTGCCCATGTCACCCTCTTTCCCGAGTCGTGCCGCCCGCATGCTGATGTTCTGGTGCATGGAGAGGCTGATGACCTCTGGAAAGAGCTGCTCACCGACCTTGCATCAGGCAGCATCAAGCCAGACTACCACTCAGAGAGCTTTCCCGATCTGGGCCAGTCACGGCCTGTACAGAAAAGAGCGCTCATCAAAAGCCGCTATTTTACCACAAACCTGATTCAGACCGGGAGAGGGTGCCAGTACAGTTGTGATTTCTGCAATGTCCATCTCCTCAATGGCCGCGCCCTGCGCCGGAGAGCAATCAGCGATGTCGTCAGCGAAGTTGCCCGATTTCATGAGCATGATCGCAGAATATTCTTTTTTGTCGACGACTCAATCAACGCCGACCCGCTCTATGCCCGGGAGCTCTTCGAAAAACTTGTTCCTCTCAAGATCCGCTGGTTTGGTCAGGCAACCACAACTCTTGGCCAGCAGCGTGAACTGCTTCAAACATTTGCCGATTCGGGGTGCCAGGCGCTCCTCGTTGGTATTGAGAGCATTGAACCGGCCAGTCGAAGCGCCCACAAAAAAAACCAGAACCGGGCGGGTGAACTTGTCAAAGCCATTACCACGATCAGGGAGGCGGGAATAAGCCTCTACGGAAGCTTTATTTATGGCCTTGACGGCGATACACTGGATACTCCGGCGGCCATTCTTGATTTTGTGCGCGCAACCAAGCTTGACGTTCCGGGAATCAATATTCTGCGGCCTACCCCGGGCACCCAGGTTTTTGAACGGCTGAGGGAGGAGGGGCGACTGCTCTTTGACCCTCTTGATATCACCTCGTACCGATACTCATTTGGTCAGGAGATGCTCTACAGACCAAAAAATATGTCGCTTGATGCCTTTGTGGAGAGCTACTCCGCCCTGACGCAAGAGCTGTTCACTGTAAAAAATGCGGTTGTGAGAGGCTTGTCGGCTCCGAGAGCCAAAAGCGCCGTGATGCTCTTCAATCTCTTTTATACGCATCTCTACGCTCTCTCCCGTCACGACCTTCAGCATCAGTGGAAAAAGAGGGGGAAATAAAAAACCATTTTGCCTTATGCCGATTAATTTTTAAACTGTTTATCGAGAATTTATACCGCAGCCGACACAACAATCTAAAACTGTAGCAATGATGACTATGAAGCCCTTTATCCCTTTCCTGACCGTTGGTCTTTTGTTCCTGAGCGCTTGTGGCCTTGAAAAACCGCCAGCATCGCTCAAGTTTCCTGAAGAGCCGAAGGCTGCAGCTCCTGCTGCGGCTGCGCCGGCAGCGGCGGATTCGGCTGCTCCGGCAGATCCAAAATTGGCCGCTGGTAAAACCATCTATGATGCAAACTGCGGTGCCTGTCACGAAGCGGGCATGATGGGAGCTCCAAAACCAGGGGACAAGGCTGCCTGGAGCGCTCGTATCGCCCAGGGCGTTGAGGTGATGACAAAGAAATCGATTGATGGATTCACCGGAAAAGCGGGCGCAATGCCGGCAAAAGGGGGCAATGCAAGCTTGACAAACGAAGAGATAACCAATGCCGTTGCCTTTATGGCAGACAAGTCGAAGTAGATTCACCATTGTTCTGCGTTTTTTGCGGGAGCTGACCGATACAGCTCCCGTTTATACGCGAAAATCTGGCTCATCGACAGAATAATGTTGCCGATATTTGGATAGCTTCCAATAAAATTGTATCAATAGGGTTATGTTCTATAACGAACAGTAACAACCCAACTCACACCACCAATTAAATCAGGAGAATCCGCGATGAACCGTTTTCTTTCCGCCGCACTTTGTGCGCTTTTTGTTAGCTCTGTCTGTGCAACCGCAGCAACCGCAGCAACGGCAGCTCCGGATGCCGCTAAAGGCCAGGCCGTTTACGATGCCAGTTGTGTAGCATGCCACAAAGCAGGCCTCATGGGAGCACCTAAATTAGGTGAGAAGGCAGCATGGGCACCCCGTATCGCCCAGGGAAATAAAGTACTTGTGAATAATGCCGTCAACGGATTCAAGGGCAAAGTGGGCGCAATGTTGCCAAAGGGTGGCAATGCCAAGCTGACCAATGCAGAGGTAGAAAACGCCGTTGCTTACATGGTAAAGCAGGCCAAGTAAACGCTTTTTTTGGTGAAAAGGCGGGGTTGTTGTCCCGCCTTTTGCCTTTTCCCACCACTCTCCACTGGAGAGATACCCAAATACTTGCCAAAATAGATTTTATACCATGAACGCTCTTCATCTTGGCTTTATTGGAACCGGTCGAATTGCCCGTGCCCTTATTGCCGGCCTCAGCAGCAGGGAAAAAACTCTTCTTTCAGGTTTTGACCGCGACCCGGCCACACTGCAAGCAATTGCGGCAGATTACCCGGTGCAGCCAGTGCAGTCAGTTGCCGAAATTGCTCAAAAGGCCGAGGTGATCATCCTTGCCGTCAAACCATACCAGGTGGCTGAGCTGCTGGGTGAACTGAAGCCACTGCTCAAGCCCGAGCACCTGCTGATTAGTGTTGCTGCGGGTATCTCCACAGAGTTTATCCGAAGCAGGGCAGTGCCAGCATTGAAAGTGATCAGAGTTATGCCCAATACCCCCGCCTTTGTAGGTGAAGGGATGACCGCTCTCTGCCGGGGCAATATGGCTTCAGACAACGATCTCACCCTTGCCTGCGACCTCTTCCGTTCGATTGGTCGAGTAGCAATTCTGGATGAGTCGCAGATGGATGCCGCAACGGCCCTCTCCGGAAGCGGACCGGCCTATATGTTTTATATGCTTGATGCACTGGCGGAGGGTGGAAAGCTCTGCGGCCTTTCGTACGACGAGGCGCTGCTCCTCGCCGCCCAAACCATGCTCGGCGCTGCAACAATGGCACTCTCCGGCGGCAAAAAGCCTGATGAGCTCACACGGGATGTTACCACGCCTGGAGGAACGACAGAGGCGGGGTTGAACATTATGGAGGCTAAAGGGATCCGTCAGATTCTGGTCGAGACGGTGGCTGCCGCAGCAACCCGATCCAGGGAACTTATGAAGTAACCCATGATGATGAGACGCTTTGCCCGATCCCTCCTCCTCTCCCTGCTGGCAGTGGTGTCTCTTGCACCCTGTTCCACCCCCGCAGTTGCAGCCGCATCGGAAAAGCCGGGCAACAGACTCTTTCTCACCGCATCAGCCAGCAACACCCACCCTTTTGCAGGCCAGGAGATAGTGTTGACCTACACCCTCTCTTTCAGGGATGTTGCCCCAAAAATATCAAGCGAAACCAACCCATCCTTTAAGGGACTGTGGGCCAAAGAGAGCCTCCCTGAGCGCTTTATGAAAAGCGTGCCGAAAAAAGTGAATGGGAATGAGTTCAGAAGCGCGGTGGTCAAGCAGTTCAGAGTGGTGCCTCTCCAGAGTGGCACCTTTACCATAGAAGGATACGTGATGCAGTGCCTGCTGCCGCAACAGCAGAGTGGCACAACCCTCAAAGAGAGCCCTGAAACAACTCTTCGAGTAACAGCCCCACCCGTCACCCTCTTTTCCCTCGCCCTGCCGGAGCCGGTGCCGGAAAGCTTCTCCGGTGGCGTAGGCAGCTTTACGCTCGACCTTAACACCGACCATCCTCAGATCCGCATCGGTGAGCCATTGAGACTGAAGCTGATCGTCACTGGCAGGGGCAGCCTCCACACCCTTCAGCTTCCCCGACTCATCCTCCCGGAGAGCTTCCGCCACAATCCACCCGAACGCTCCTCCTCCTCCGGCTCCATCACCTCAACCATCACCGCCTGGCCTCAAGTGACCGGATTGTTTCACATCCCTGCATTGCGCCTCACGGTGTTCAATCCCGAAACAAGAGTCTACACCACTCTTGTTACAAAAGCTGTGACCATCAGCGTTGAAGAGGGGCCACTCCCGGGCAGGATGAGTGAGGGGAGAGAGCCTGCGAGCGTCGAAAGAGTGAAGAGCAGCAGCGCAACATTGGTTGCAGGGATAGTCGTCACCATCGTATTACTCCTCACCATCATCGGCCTGGTGCTGAAAAGGAGAAAAGGGCAGCAACGTTCCAGTGCAACAGTATCAGGAGGGGAGCCTGAAGAGAGTGTATCGGCGGAAAAGATGAAACAGCAGCTTTTCACCCTGCTCGAAGCGGCCGGAATCCCGAACCCTGGAGCTCTGAGACGAAAAGAGCTGGATCGGGCATTGCAGGATTTCACCATCCCTGTGGAAAGCCGATTGGAACTCTCCGCAGTGCTTGACTCCCTCGACAAAATGCTCTACAGCCCATCCGGGAAAAATGCGGAGACCATCCCTGTTTCGATTGTTGCCAAGGTCAATGATCTCCTGACTCTCCTGAAAAAGATGAAGCGTTCCGGCTGAAAAGAGCAATGGCACGATCCGGATAATCGGTGATAATTCCGTCAGCGCCAATATGATGCATCGCCAGCATCTCCCCGGGATCATTGACCGTCCAGGGGATCATCCTTATACCCCGTTCATGCAGGAGATCGGTCAACTCTCGGTCAACAAGAGAGTGGTGTGGATTGAGATAGGCGGGCAAAAAGCCGGCCCGGGATAACAATCGCCTCACAGCTCCGGCAGCTCCGGCATGGTGGTTGCCATGACCATGATCATAATCAATCAGCAATCCGTAGCAGAGCTCTGGATTGAGCTTCCACGCTTCGCGCACCACCCGCTCGTCGAATGACTGTATCCTGACACGATCGGAGAGAGCGGCCACCTCGACAAGCTGCACCACCAGCTCGGCATACTGCGCCGGAGGCGGATGAAGTAAACCATCCTTGTCGGGCCATGACTTTATTTCAAGATTATAGAGCATACTCCCGCCCAGGCCGGCATCAGCCATAAAGGCATCAACCTCTCTGAAAACGGTGGAGAGAAGGGGCTTGCAGGTGACCATCCGCGCCTGTTGGGGAAACGAGGGGTGAGGTCGAGCGCAATCAAAGAGCGCTATGTCAGCATAGGGCATCGCATAAAGCATGGAGCGCCCGCAATCCCCCTTCAATGGCTCTCGCTGCTCTTCGGAGCGAGGTGGCGCTGGAAGCCAGGGATCGTGAGAGACCACAATTTGATGATCTTTTGAGACCATCAGATCAAGCTCAACCACTCTTGCCCCCAGAGATGCGGCACAACAGAATGCCGGGATGGTATTTTCAGGGAAGAGGGCTCTTGCTCCCCGATGGGCCTGAATTTCAAAAGCCACACGCTCGCCCTCCCGGTCGGTTATGAATTTGGAGTGCGTTTGCCTGTTGCAGGTCGGGATGGTTTTGAAAAACCCTTTTTCTTCGGCTTTCTCTTTTGCGGTTTGTTTCCATCAGCGGCTTTTGAGGGAGGATGAACACCCCCGCCATTTACACTGAAATAGCCGGAAGGGCTTTTGGCTTTGCTTTTGTTGTAACGGTTTTTGCGATACTTTTTTTCAAGGTCGGCATAAGGACTGGGCGGGTCTGGAGAGGTATTGTGGTTATTGAAATTCGGCTCGTCAATGACCTCAACATCATCCAAAACCTCGTCGGGATGAACTATCTTAAGCAAGTTATTTCAATTTATGTTCATAAATCAAGAGCACGTTCACTCAGGATTATTTCCGAAGGGAGAATAATTTACATTTTTAGAATCAAAATGCAAGCAATAGCGTGAAGAATCTGCAGCGGGAAGAAACGGCCTGTTGCAGAGTTCTGAAAAGCGTTTTTGCATTGCTTATTCCCGGTTTAATACTAAATTCGTCATTGTTTCACCATAAAAACCGGAGAGAGTAATGGATATTCGGAGATGGATTCTGGCATGTATTCTTCCACCCGCCGCAGTGACCAACAAGGAGGCTGGCACCGTGATGCTGACCGGAGCGCTGACCCTGTTCGGCTGGCTGCCGGGGGTAGCTTTTGCGATTTTTCTGATAGTGCAGGAGAAGCGCCAGGCAGTTGCCTGACGCTGAAGCACAAAAACGATTACTGAAGCCTGTTCAGTGCGCTGACGGTGGCCTTGATTGAGGCAAGACTGCTGTTTGAGTCGATTCCAGCGCCAAAGGAGATTCGCCCATCGGCACAACTGATTTTGATGTAAGCCGCTGCGAGTGCTTTGGCGCTTTTTCCAATGGAGTGCTCGCTGAACTCATCAATACTGAAATCAAGCCCGCTCTCTTTGACAAATCCCTTGACGAAGGCATCAAGCGGGCCATTGCCCAGCTCCTCAAAACTGAACTCTCTCTCTCTGGACTGCACCACAGAGGTGATGATTGTAGCCTCTTCGTCATGACGCTCAAGATCCTTGTCATCCCATCTGATCTGGCATTTTTTGATGGCAAACGGCTCTTTGAGCTTTATATACTCTGAATGAAAGAGCTCATGAATCTGATCCGGCGAGAGTTCATTGCCCGTGGTATCGGCAACACCCTGCACCGCTTCGGCAAAGTCGGGCTGCATCCACTTGGGAATCTGTATCCCGTAATCCTTCTCAAGCACCCAGGCAACACCCCCCTTTCCGGACTGGCTGTTGATACGAACAATAGCCTCATAGTTGCAGCCAACATCCTGTGGGTCAATGGGAAGATAGGGTACCGCCCACAAACCACCCTCCGACGAAGGTTGCGCCTTCATCCCTTTACTGATGGCATCCTGGTGCGAACCGGAAAAGGCGGTGTAGACCAGCTCTCCTGAATAGGGTTGACGGGAGTGAATATCCATACGGGTAGAGCGCTGGTAAACCTCCCTTATACGGGGCAAATCAGAAAAGTCGAGTTCAGGATCAACTCCCTGTGTAAAGAGATTGAGCGCCATGGTGACTATATCCATATTCCCGCATCGCTCACCATTACCAAACAGCGCCCCCTCAACACGGTCAGCACCGGCCATCACGGCTAATTCAGCGGTTGCCACAGCCGTACCACGATCATTATGGGCATGAACACTGATCAGGGCAGCACCGCGATCCTTGAGATTTCGGCAGAACCACTCAATGCGATCTGCATAGATATTGGGCTGCGACATCTCAACCGTCGAGGGGAGATTGAGGATAATTTTATCATCCACGGAGGCGCCCCAGCTCTCCATCACCGCATGACAGACATCAAGCGCATAGTCGAGCTCAGTGCCGGTAAAACTTTCAGGACTGTACTCGTAACGGATCACCGTACCGCCTGCTGCATCCTTGAGACGACGAACCAGCGCCGTTCCCTCAATGGCAATGGCCTTGATCTCCTCCCTGTTTTTGCGGAACACCACATTCCGCTGCAGGGTTGAGGTGGAATTGTAGAGATGGACAATGGCATGTTTCGCGCCGGCTATGGCATCAAAGCTCTTGCGAATCAGGTGCTCCCGCGCCTGGGTCAGCACCTGAATGGTGACATCGTCGGGAATAAGGTTGCCTTCAATCAACCGTCGCGTAAAGGCGTATTCTGTTGCTGATGCTGAAGGAAAGCCAACCTCAATCTCCTTAAAGCCAATGGAGACAAGAAGCTGAAACATGGCAACCTTCTCTTCAACACTCATCGGTACAGGCAGCGCCTGGTTGCCGTCGCGAAGATCGACACTGCACCATATCGGCGCTTTGGTGATACTCTTGTCGGGCCAGCTCCTTCCTGAAAGGGGAACCAGCGGGTATGGTGCATATTTTTTATAGTTCTTCATAGTCATTGCTCCTTTTGCCCCTATATTAAAAAAGCCACCGACCCATAGAAGGAGTGGTGGCTTAACAAAAGATGAACTTGCAATCCTCTCTTTTTTTGCTCCGCGGGCAGGACTCGAACCTGCAACCCTGCGATTAACAGTCGCATGCTCTACCATTGAGCTACCACGGAATCTGCGTCGGCTAATATACACCGGTTTTTTTTAAATACAAATCGCAAAAATGGTTTTTTTGCCCATTCTATAGATCGCTGATTAATTGACACCTTTCATTTTCCATAATAATTTTTGTACATTGGTTCTCTTTTATTGAAAAAGATGCTCCCATGCATAAAGAGAAACCGCTGATAGAAATTCGTACAAGTGCCCTTGTGGAGGGGATCAATGAGCTTCATTTCACCTGCCTGGCGAGTGATTTTGAGGATCGGCACTTCGCGATAGCCGATTTTTCCGGGGAGATTGAGGTTTGTGTTGTGGTACAAAAGAGTGATGAAGAGATTGCTGTCGCCATCAGCACATCGGCAGTTGCTGATGTTACCTGCGACCGCTGTCTCGCACTGCTCTCAAGAGCTCTTGATGGTTCGCTTGATCTCCTTTATACCTTCAGCACAACTCTTGAAGGAGAGCTGAGTGGAGTTGAGGAGCACCGTCAGATAGCAAAGAGTAGTGAATATATTGACATTACCGGAGATGTGCGCGATGCACTGATTTTGTCGCGACCGATGAAGGTGATTTGCAGAGATAATCCTGACTGCAGACTCTACGAGAGCAGTAAGGGGAGAGGGGAAATTTCTGGTTATCAGGAGTCTGAACCCGGAGAGACAAGCGCTTGGCAAAAGTCGCTTGAAAAGCTGAAAACAAATATTGTTAACTGAATTTATAAAGAGAGAGCAGCACCATGGCCAATCCTAAAGCCAAAATGTCGAAATCCCGCAGGGATAAAAGACGAGCCCAGTTCAATGCCCGCACAAAACCAGCAACAACGGTCAACTGTCCGAATTGTGGCGAGCCAACCCTTCCGCACCGCGCATGCCGCCATTGCGGCCACTACCGTGGCAGATGTGTCGTCAATAAACTGGCCAAGAGCTGAGTAACCAATAACAAGGCAAAAACCCCATCATGTTGACGATTGTTGTTGACGCCATGGGCGGAGACCATGCCCCCTCCTGTGTGATAGAGGGGACTGTTCAGGCGTTACAGGAGAGTGGCAACAGGTTTGAGATTCTGCTTATCGGTCAATCGGAGAGGGTGGAACCCCTGCTTGCCGATTATGAGATCGGTGGGCTCAACCTGAAGTTTCTGCATGCGCCGGAGGTGGTTACCATGGAGGATATTCCGGCCACTGCTGTCAAAACAAAGCAGCATTCATCACTGGTGAAGGGGTTGCAGCTCTGCAAGGCCAAACAGGCGGATGCTTTTGTCAGCGCGGGCAATACCGGCGCACAGATGGCGGCCTCACTCTTTGTGCTTGGCCGGCTTCCGGGTGTGCTTCGCCCCACCATTTACGCCTATTTTCCTCGCATCGGGGAGGGGTTGACCAATATTGTCGATGTTGGGGCCAATGTCGACTGCAAGCCTGATCACCTGGTGCAGTTCGCTGAAATGCTCACCATCTACCAGCGTTATGGCGCTGGAATTGAAAAACCCGTTACCGGCCTGCTCAATATCGGCGAGGAGGAGGGGAAGGGATCAGAGGTACTCAAACAGACATACCGTCTTCTGAAAGAGGCCGAGAGCAAGGGAAAAATAACCTTTATCGGCAACATTGAGGGGCACGATATACTGAAGGGGGAGGCGACCATCGTTGTTTGCGACGGGCTTGTCGGCAACACCATCCTGAAATTCGGCGAAAGCATTCCTGAATTTCTGGGAACTCTCTTCAGCCAATCGCTCCAAAAACTTTTGACCTCCGGCCAGTTCACTCCCGAAATTGCAGCCTTGACGACCGGTATGTTCAAAGGGATCTTTGAACCATTTGATGTTGAAAAATTTGGTGGCGTACCATTCCTCGGGGTTGATGGCATCTCTATCGTCGGCCACGGACGCTCCTCTTCAAGAGCGATAAAGAACATGATCTACATGGCTGAGCACATGATTGAAAGAAGAGTCAATGAGCATATCGCGGAAGTTTTATCTGAAAATTAGTACAACTGCATAGAACGCATGAAAGCTGCAATTACGGCCACGGCCAACTATTTACCTCCCGATATTCTTACCAATCATGAGCTTGAAATTATGCTGGAGACCAACGACGAATGGATTCGTTCGAGGACCGGCATAAGCGAACGCAGAATACTCAGGGATCCAGCAAAAGCCACTTCCTTCATGTGCGGAGAGGTTGCGCGGCAGCTTCTTGAAAAAAGAGGAGTAAAGGCCGATGAGATTGAGGTGATTATTGTCGCCACCATGACCCCCGATATGCTCTTCCCTTCCACGGCATGTTTCACCCAGAGTATTATCGGAGCCACCAATGCCTGGGCCTTTGATATCAACGCTGCCTGTTCCGGATTTCTTTATGCACTCAACATTGGAGCGCGCCTTGTCGAGAGCGGGGCACACAACAAGGTGATGGTCATTGGTGCCGACAAGATGTCGTCGGTCACGGACTATACTGATCGCTCAACCGCCATTCTTTTTGGAGATGGCGCTGGTGGAGTTATTCTTGAACCGGCAAAAGAGGAGGGGTACGGCATTCTTGATGTTCGCATGTACTCCGACGGCGCAAACGGCAAAGATCATCTGCTGATGAGGGGCGGCGGCAGCCTTCATCCGGCAACACACGAGAGCATCGACAAGAGAATGCACTACATCCATCAGGATGGGAAGCAGGTTTTCAAGGCAGCCGTGATTGCCATGGCTCAGGTTGCCGAAGAGATGATGAGTCGTAACAACCTTCGGGCTGAAGATATTGATTACCTCGTTCCTCACCAGGCCAATCAGCGCATTATTGATGCCACGGCCGAGCGAATGGGTGTTGACAAGAAAAAAGTGGTTTCAAACGTCGCCCGTTACGGCAACACAACGGCAGGAACCATTCCAATCTGTCTGGCTGAGCTTGATGAGCAGCAGAAGCTGCAGAGGGGTTCCAACCTGGTTCTGGTCAGTTTTGGCGCAGGGTATACCTGGGGTGGCATCTACGTAAAATGGCAATAAGGAGATCATGAAAGCTTTTGTTTTTCCGGGACAGGGTTCCCAGTACTGTGGTATGGGCCGGGATATCTTCGAGATTTTTCCTGCTGCTCGCGTTATGATGGAGAGAGCCAATGAATTGCTCGGCTATTCTATAACCGATATCATGTTTACGGGTAGTGAGGAGGAGTTGCGCCAGACCAAGTTTACGCAGCCAGCGATTTTTCTGCACAGCATCGCAGCGGCCACACTGATCAGGCGGAATGATGTCACCATGACCGCTGGCCACAGCCTCGGCGAATATACCGCGCTCTGCTTTGCCGGAGCCATCAGCTTTGACGATGCCGTGCGCATTGTGGCAAAGCGTGGTGAGCTGATGCAGCATGCTGGCCAGGAAAACCCCGGTACCATGGCCGCCATTATCGGTATGCCCGACAGCGCGCTCGAAGGGCTGCTCGAAGAGGCCCGGTCGGAGGGTATTGTTCAGGCGGCCAACTTTAATTCGCCCGGGCAGATTGTGCTCTCCGGTGATATTGCCGCCGTTAAAAAAGCGGTGGCGCTGGCCCCCTCCAAAGGGGCTCGTATGGCCAAAGAGCTGGTGGTATCGGGCGCATTTCACTCCCCTCTCATGAAGCCTGCTGAAGAGGAGCTTGCGGTGGCGCTTGATGGTATTGAGATAAAAGATGCCGGAATTCCGGTCTGCATGAACGCTGTAGCCCGTCCGATAACTGATGCCGCAGAGATCCACCGTAATCTTATTCTGCAACTGACCAGCTCTGTGCTGTGGTCGCAGTCGATTGAGGCAATGGTGCAAAGTGGCATAACAGAATTTATTGAAGTGGGCCCGCAGAAGGTGTTGCAGGGGCTGATCAAACGAATTGACAAAGGTGTCGCTACCAGAGGCATTGATACCGCCGCAGATATTGAGGCTCTCAAAGCGCTGTAGGGGCGATATATCGGTAACTCTATCATTGCACACACTAAATTGTAATTGGCACCCTTTACGAATTAACATCAACCGACTGAAACTATGTTTGAAGGAAAAATTGCTGTTGTTACTGGATCGGCCAGAGGTATCGGGCAGGCTATTGCCTATAACCTTGCCGCCAGAGGGGCCGATATCGTGCTGTGCGACATTAAGGCTGAGTGGCTTTCAGAGAGTGCTGAGGGGGTAAAAAAACTTGGCAGAAAGGCTTACTGTTTTGAGCTTGACGTCACCAACGCCACCGCGGTGCAGAGTGCCTTTAATGACATTGCTGCCGAGACTGGAAGAATTGATATTCTCGTCAACAATGCCGGTATTACCAGGGACGGTCTGCTGATGAGAATGAGCGAAGAGGATTGGGATGCGGTGCTCACCGTAAACCTGAAGGGGACTTTTGCCTGCACCAAAGCGGTCAGCCGCATTATGATGAAGCAGCGCTCGGGCTCAATCATCAACATCGCTTCGGTCGTCGGACTTATGGGCAATGCTGGCCAGGCCAACTATGCCGCCTCAAAAGGGGGGGTCATCGCCTTCACCAAATCCGTTGCCAAGGAGCTCGCTTCCCGCAACATCAGGGCAAACGCCGTCGCTCCGGGATTTATCTCCTCGAAAATGACCGACGCCCTCTCCGATGAGGTGCGCCAGAAAATGCTGGAAGCTATCCCGCTCGCCAGTTTCGGTACTCCTGAGGATGTAGCCAATGCGGTGGCATTCCTTGCCAGCGACCAATCCTCCTACATCACCGGCCAGGTTATCAGCGTCAATGGCGGTATGGTTATGTGATTTGGGTAAGCATCTTTTCTTTGTATATTGACAAGCTTTTTTAAAATTTTCATTACAACAACAAACGTTTAATCAGGAGATCTCACCATGACCCAGGCAGAAATCAAGGATAAAGTATACGATATTATCGTCAGCAAGATGGGCGTCAACAAGGATCAGATCAAGATGGAATCGAAGTTTTCAGATGATCTTGGCGCAGATTCGCTCGATACGGTTGAGCTGATCATGGAGCTTGAAAACGAGTTCGGCGTACAGATTCCTGATGAGGATGCAGAGAAGATCGGCACGGTGCAGCAGGCTATTGATTACATCGTCAGCAAAAAGTAATCTGCCATTGCAGGAAGAGATGTAAACAGCAAACAGGTTAAAAGCAGAAGCTATGGCTCAGGATCGCAAAAGAATTGTTATTACCGGGATAGGAGTTTTAACTCCTGTGGGTCTTTCCAAAGAGGAGTTCTGGAGCTCCCTCTCTCAGGGAAAAAGTGGCGCTGCGCCAATTACCTATTTCGATACCACTGATTTTGCGACAACCTTTGCCTGCGAGCTGAAGGGATTTGTTGCTGCTGATTATATCGACAGAAAATCTGCCGACCGGATGGATCCCTACTGTCAGTATGCTGTTATCGCCGCAGGTCAGGCTCTGACCGATTCCGGGCTTGATCTGAAGGAGATTGATCCGCTCAGAATCGGAGTGGTGCACGGTTCGGGCATTGGCGGAATGACCACCTACGAGCAGCAGTTCAAGACCTTCCTTGAAAAAGGGCCGAGACGCATCAGCCCCTTCTTTATCCCCATGCTCATTCCTGACATCGCAGCCGGACAGATCTCTATCCGGCATGGGCTCATGGGGCCAAACTATGCAACCTCTTCCGCCTGCGCAACATCACTCCATGCCATCATGGATGCTTACCTGCTGATTCAGGCAGGTATGGCCGACTATATGGTTTGCGGCGGCTCAGAGGCACCAATAACACAGATGAGTGTTGGTGGCTTTAACTCAGCCAGAGCGCTCTCGACGGCCAACGACCGGCCACAGCAGGCTTCCCGCCCTTACGACCGCGATCGTGACGGCTTTGTGATGGGCGAAGGTGGGGGCTCGCTGATTCTTGAATCGCTGGAGTCAGCAAAGGCTCGTGGGGCAAAAATCTATGCTGAAATCGTTGGAGTTGGCGCAACCGCCGACGCTTACCACCTGACGGCCCCCCATCCCGAGGGACTTGGCGCGGTCAATGCCATGAGAACCGCCGTCACGATGGCTGGTATTGTGCCCGAACAGATCGACTACATCAATACCCACGGCACCTCGACTCCGCTCGGTGACCTGGCCGAAGTGGCTGCGATAAAGACGCTCTTTGGCAAGCACGCCTACAAGTTGAGTATCAGCGCAACAAAATCGATGACGGGGCACCTGTTGGGTGCCGCCGGAGTTGTTGAGTCGATTGCCTGCCTTCTTGCCTTGCAGCACCAGACGGTTCCGCCAACCATCAACCTCGACAATCTTGACCCGATGGTTGACCTGGATGTGACACCGAACACGCCGAAAAATCGCACCATAGAGTATGCACTGAACAATGGTTTCGGGTTTGGCGGACACAACGGCTCTATCATTTTCAGGAACGGCGCTTCGCTCTGAGGAGGAGAATTGCCCGTTTTGGATCAGTTGTGGCAAAAGCTTCTGGCTTTTGGGAGTTCCGGTAGTTTTGGAGGAGCTCCTGAAGATAGTGTTGGCGCTTTCGACAGCGGTTGCGACCTTTCAGCCGGAACGGTTGCGTATCTGACAGATCTTTTGGGAGAGGCTGGCTGCACGATGATGCTCTACCAGACCGCGTTGACTCACCGCTCTTTTGTGCATAACCCTGCTACCTCAGAGCCTGTAGAGTCGAACCAGCGTCTTGAGTTTCTTGGCGACTCGGTGCTTGGGCTTTTGATCTCTGACTACCTTTTCAGACACTTTCCCGAGAGCGCCGAGGGTGAGCTGTCGAGTACCCGTGCCAAAATTGTCAACAGCCGCTCGCTCGCCGGATTTGCCCGCACCATTGCGCTTGGCGACCATATTCGCCTGGGTGAATCGACCGATCACCAGAACATCAGGGGCAGTGAGTCGGCCCTGGCTGATGCTTTCGAATCGCTCATTGGTGCCATTTATCTCGACAAAGGGCTGCAGAAGGCCTATGATTTTGTGGTTCGCCATATCATTGAGCATGGCAACTTCAACGCCATCGTCGCCGCTGAGCACAACTACAAAAGCCGCCTCATCGAGTACACCCAGTTGCACCATCTGCCGCCACCCCTCTATACGGTGCTTGCCGAAGCCGGGGCGGAACATGCCAAGAGCTTTACGGTTACGGTGAGCTGCAATGAAGAGCTTCTTGGTAGAGGAACTGCTTTCCGTAAAAAGGATGCCGAGCAACTGGCGGCCAGGGAGGC
>SESH01025553.1_pt1 | contig 39423 bp, 40 predicted proteins | sample 3171561 | NCBI WGS metagenome assembly SESH01 (sample SAMN10866947, study PRJNA518727) | freshwater metagenome | biome: subpolar coniferous forest; feature: holomictic lake; material: water; isolation source: holomictic Lake 442 2011 16.5 m and 2014 13 m | place: Canada: near Kenora, Ontario
GCTGATGGACGATTTCCCCGGCGGAGAGGTTGCGCTTCAGGCCCTCGAGGCCGGAGGCGCAAAACCGGCAGCCCATCGCGCAGCCGACCTGGGTGGAGATGCAGATGGTCTTGCGCGAATTTTCCTGCCCGACCCCCAGCTGGGGCGCGCGGATGATGACCGTTTCAATGAGCGACTTGTCGCCGAGTTCCAGCAGGAGCTTGTCGGTCACATCCTCGGATTGCTTGGTCAGGACGAACGCGGTGGGCGTGAGCTCGAAATTTTCGGCCAGCCACAAGCGCAGCGGGCGCGACAGGTTGGTCATCTCCTCCCACGCGCCGACCCGCTTCTTGTAGAGCCAGTCCAGGATCTGGCCCGCCCGGAAGGCCGGGTGGCCCTGCGCGCTGAGCAGCGCGGTCAGCGACTCGAGGGTCTCGCCGTGGATGGCGGGTTTGGCGGGCGTGAAGGGCATAGCGGTCTGGTTGAGTGATGAGAGTTGAGGGTTGAGAGATAAATAGCGCGCCCAAAACTCTGCGTTGCTGTCTGACTCTCAACTCTCAACGCTCATCTTTCAACTTATCTGATGAACCTCATCCACCGGCATATTTTCGCCAACGTCGTCCTGACGTGCGGGGCGGCGGTCGGCCTGTTTGCCTTCGTGCTGATGATGGGCAACGCGCTCAAGGACCTGCTGCCGCTCATTCTGGCCGGCCAGCTCGCGATCGATACGTCCCTGCAGCTCATTGCCCTGCTGGTGCCTTTCGTGGTCTCGTACGCCCTGCCCATGGGCATGCTGACCGGCATTTTGCTGGTGCTGGGCCGGATGTCCTCGGACCGCGAGATCACCGCCTTGCGGGCCTCGGGCCTGAGCGTGGCCTGGCTGTCGGCCCCCATCTTGTTTTCCGCCATTCTGGGTGTGATTCTCTGCCTGGTGATCAATTTTCAGTTCATGCCCCTGGCCCGGGTCGCCTACCACCGGGAGATGGCCGAGGCGGTGCGGCAGAATCCGCTCAGCTTCATTGTCCCCAAAACCTTTATCCGGGAGTTTCCCGGCATCGTCCTCTACGTGGGCGAGAAGCGGGGGAGCTCGCTCAAGGACTTCTGGCTGTGGGAACTCGACGCGCAGAACCGGGTGAAGCGTTTTGCGCGCGCGGACACGGGCCGGCTGGATTTCGACGAGGCCAACAACAAGCTGGTCCTGACCCTGGAGCATGCCCAGGCGGAAGTGCGCGAGGAAAAGGATCCCGAGGATTTCAGCGCCGCCCATGGGGCCGCCGCCTGGCAGCAGGCGACGTTTGACCTGCCGCTCGACAAGGTCGGCGGCCGGCGCACCGTGGGCATCAAGGACAAGTGGCTGACCTTCGGGCAACTGGTGGAAAAGTGGCGGCATTTGAACCAGCCCGATCCCCAGGTGCCGGCAGCCGAGCGCGCGCGCCAGCAGATGCGCCTGCAAATCACCCTGCACGAGAAATTCGCCACGGCGTTCTCCGTGCTTTCGTTCGCGCTCATCGCGATTCCGCTGGGGATCAAGGCCTCGCGCAAGGAAACCTCGGCTAACCTCGGCATCGGGCTGGCTTTGGCCATGGCGTATTACTTCGGTACCATTGTCGTCGGCTGGCTCGACAACCACCTGGCGCTGCGCCCGGACCTGCTGATGTGGGCGCCGACCCTTGGCTTTCAGGCCCTGGGCCTCTGGATGTTCTACAAGGTGGATCGGTCGTAAGCGGGGCAAAGAATTTCCAAAAAACGCGCAGCATCCGCTGCGAAGTGGTGCTATATTTTGGCGTGAATCGAACGATTCAGTCTTTGCGGATACAACAGGCTGTGGCGGCTTTGCTGGTGATTTTCTTTGTGGCCGGCTGCGTTTCAGTGCCGCCACCTTTGAAGCGGGACAAGGATTATCCCGCCGACTGGCCGGATCTCTCCTTGGTCGGACCGAAGTGCGTGGAAATTAATGGCCCTTACGCAAACGAGGGCATGGTGACCGTCCCCGGCGGCGCGCCGCAGCGAATCACGCTGGCGGCGATTTTGCCGTATAGAGACATGAGACTGAAGTATGGCCAGCGGGAGAACTTTGAGAAAGCGAAGGCGATAACGCTGCAAGTGCTCCCCAAAAAATCCAGCGGGATCCTCGAGTTTACCATCGAAAAGGATGGTCGTAAACTGAGCGGACGGACCGATTGCTATTTCGGAAATGGCGCCTTGATGTATATCGCCGAATCCGGGGGCGGATCGCTGCTGCTCGCGTTCGCCGCCTCCCAGACCAATGTCTGGCTGACGAAGGCGGTCGACGGATCGTTGATCGCGAAAATCGAAAACTCGTCAGCGGGCATGATTCTTATTGTCCCGTTCGCCTCAAGCGGCAGCCGTTGGGCCCGGTTTCCGCCGGCCAAGGAGTAGCGCGGGGGCGACGTGGATAGCGGTGAATCACGCCGCTTGCGTGGCGACGAGACCGGAGCGGCCGTCGATCTCGGCGAGCTTCTGGTCGCAGACGGGAATCGCGGCACGGTCGGCCAACAGCGCGCGCGCCAGCTCGTCGAGGCGGATGAACTGCACGCCGCGGTCGGCACAGGCACGGAGCAGGGCGCGGTAGAGGGCGCGCTTCCCCATGCCCTCGATCTCGGCGTGGAGGGTGAACACGTTCGGCCGGTCCTCACGGAGGAGAGACATATAGTGCGCGACGATCTTGTCCTCGGGATACTCGGGCCGGCCCATGAGTTCGTCGAAGGTCGGCAGCGTGCTCGGAATCTCGAGTGTCTGGAACACCGTGCCGTCGATGCGAGGGAAGAACGGCGTGGCGCCGCGCGTGTCGCTGGCGTAGAGCAGGCCGGCCTCGTCGTAGATCTGGCGGCTGCGGGCGTTGCTCTGCCAGCCGGCGGCGCCGGCGGTGTGCGCCTCGACACCGAAAAGGCGGCGATACTCGGCGCGCGCGGCGGCGAACTCGACGCGGATCTCCTCCAGAGTCATCGTCTGCAGATGATCCTGCCAGCGGTAGTGGTCGTGGCAGTGGATGCCGGTCTCATAGCCCGCGTCGCGGACGGATTTGATCACCGCCTCGTTGCGTCGGCCGATGTGCGGGGCGGGGAGGAGCGTGCCGTTCAGTAGCGTGCGTACGCCGTAGAGCTGGACGACGCTGGTGCGGCCGACCTTTTTCAAAAACCCCGGGCGGAAGACGCGGGAGATGGCCTTGCCGGTGTTGTCGGGTCCGAAGGAGAAAAGAAAACTGGCCGGTGCGCCGAATTCGCGGCAGTCCGCCAGCAGGTTGGGCACGCCCTCACGCGTGCCGCGGTCGGTGTCGACGTCGATCTTGAGGGCGAGGCGAAGGTTGGACATCAGGCTGGGGACGAAGGCGGCGCGGGGTCCGACCGCGGGGCCGGCCGCAGATTGGGTTGCGGCTGGCCTGCGGTCGCACTCGCCGCCCGCCGGGGGTTACTCGAGGGAGTAATCCTTGTGCGCGAGGTGATAATCGAGGGTGCGGCGGATCGCCGTCTTCAGGTCGACCTTCGGCGTCCAGCCGAGCTGCTTCTTCGCGTGGGCGATGGAGGGCACGCGCTTCTGGATGTCCTGGTAATATTTGCCGAAATACTTGCCGGACGAGACGGTGACGACCTTCGCGTTGGCGGCGTGCTCGCGGTACTCGGGATAGTGCTTGAAGGCGGCGATGATGTATTTCGCCAGCTGGGCGACGCTGACGTCGTTCCGCGGGTTGCCCAGGTTGAAGATCTGCCGGGAGGCCCGGCCGTCCTTGTTTTCGATGATGCGCAGCAGCGCGTCGATGCCGTCGTCGATGAAAGTGAAGGACCGGCTCTGCTTGCCGCCGTCGACGAGCTGGATCGGTTTCTGGAAGATCACATTCGAGATGAACTGGGTGAATAGGCGCGAGCTGCCTTCCTTCTGCTCGAAGACGTTGTCGAGCTTGGGCCCGATCCAGTTGAAGGGACGGAACAGCGTGTAGTCGATGTTGTCGCGCACCCCGTAGGCGTAGATCACGCGGTCGAGGAGCTGCTTCGAGCAGGCGTAGATCCAACGCTGCTTGTCGATCGGCCCATAGACCATGTTCGTGCTCGCCTCGTTGAGCTCGCGATCCGGCGACATGCCGTAGACCTCGGAGGTCGACGGAAAGATGATCCGCTTCTTGTATTTCGCGCACTGCCGGACGACGGCGAGGTTGGACTCGAAATCGAGCTCGAAGACGCGGAGCGGGTCCTTGACGTACTGGGCCGGGTTGGCGATGGCGACGAGCGGGATCACGGCGTCGCACTTCTTCACGTGGTACTCGATCCACTCGTGCGAAATCATGACATCACCCTCGACGAACTTGAAGCGCGGGTTGCCGATGGAGTCGCCGAGCTTATGGTCGCCGACATCCATGCCATAGACCTCCCAGTCTTTCTTCTTGAGGATCGCGTGGGTGAGGGAGCTGCCAATGAAGCCATTGGCACCGAGGATAAGGACTTTGAGCGGCATAGGATTGTCGGGGTTAAAGGATTTGACCGGGCTGCAGGGTGACCGCGGGACCGCGCCATTCGGTGCGGGTGAGTTCCAGCGCCCCGTCGCCGGTGGCGACGACCAGCGGGGACACGGACAGCACTTCGCCGGGCCGGCCCGTGCGACCGCGGGTCGCGGGGGAATCAGGCTCGGCCCACCAGAGCATGAGGCGGGAACCGGCCACGTCGGTGAAGGCCCCGGGGTAGGGGTCGGTCACGGCGCGAACGAGGTTGAAAATCCGCCGCGTGGTCTGGGACCAAAAAACACGGCCATCCTCCGGCTTGCGGCCGCTGAAATAGGTGGCCTGGGATTCGTCCTGCGGCGTTTCGCGGGCCGTCCCCGCGAGCAGCGCATCAATCTGCCGCGCGAGCACGGCGCGGGCACAGGGCAGGACCTTGCGGAAGGCCTGCTCGGCCGTATCCCGCGGATCGAGGTCGACCCCGGCCTGGTCCACGATGGCGCCGGCGTCGGCTTTCCTGACCATGCGGTGCAGGGTCATCCCGATGTGCCGCTCGCCGTGCAGCACGGCCCAGTTGATGGGGGCCCGGCCGCGGTACTTGGGCAGGAGCGAACCATGCATGTTGAAGGCCCCGCAGCGGGCCAGTCCGAGGATGTTTTCATTGATCATGTTCCGGTAGTATACCGAAAGAATCAGATCGGGAGCCAGCAGCGCGATGCGTTCCCTCCATTCGGGCGTGTTGACTGATACCGGGGTGTGCACCGGCACGCCGTGCTCGCGGGCGGCAACCGCCGGGGTTTTGAACCAGATCTTTTCGGCCGGGTTGTCCTCATGGGTGATCAGCGCGACGACCTGGTCGCCGCGCTCCAGCAGGAGGGAGAGGCATTCGTAGCCCACCTCGCTGTAGCCGAAAAAAAGGATCCGGGGTTTGCTCACGGCTTGGACTCCAGCACTTCCTTCACGTGATACCGCTGTCGGGTGCGGACAACCTGATAGGTACGCCCGACATATTCGCCAATCAGGCCGATCCCGATCATGGCGACGCTGAGCAGGAAAAAGACGATGCCGAACAGGGTGAAGATTCCCTCCGCTTCCGCTCCAAGGAACAGGCGGCGGTAGGCCAGGACCAGCACGAGCAGCAGGCTGCCGGCGGCGCAGAGCCCGGCAAACATCGTGAAGTATTGCAGCGGCGCCAGTGAGAATCCGGTGATGAGGTCGAAATTCAACCGGATAAGGCTGTAGAAGGAGTAGTTCGAAACGCCGGCATGGCGCTCCTCGTGCTTCACCCCAACCTCGCCCGGATGGGACGAAAAACTATAGGCGAGCGCGGGGATAAAGGTGTTGATGGCCCCGCTGCGCACGATGGCGTCGATGATCGGCCGGCGGTAGGCGCGGAGCATGCAGCCCTGGTCTGTCATCTTGATGCTGGTGGTCCGCTCACGCACGAAGTTGATGAGCTTCGAGGCATAGGTGCGGAAAATGGAGTCCTGCCGGTTGAGGCGGTAGCCCCCGACATAGTCGTGGCCGGCGGCGATTTGCTCCAGCAGACGGGGGATTTCCTCCGGGGGATTCTGCAGGTCGGCGTCGAGGGTGATGATCACGTCGCCGCGGACGCGCTCAAAGGCCGCCATGATCGCCATATGCTGGCCGTAGTTCGCGTTGAAATCGATCACGCGCGTGACATCGGGGCGGGCGGCGTACTGCGCTTTCAGCAGGGTGATGGAGCTGTCGGCGCTGCCGTCGTTGGTGAAGATCACCTCATAGCTGCGCCCGAGCTGGTCGAGTACCGGGTAAAGCCGGGCAAAGAGCACCGGCAGGTTGAGTTCCTCGTTGTAGACGGGAATCACCACGGAGAGTTGGACGGGGGAAGCGCTCATGATTTCTGGTGGGCTTGCAGGATCTGGCTCAGGGCTGCGGTGACCCGCTTGACGTCGTCCCCGGTCATCGCGGGGAAGAGCGGCAGCGTGAGAATATTCCGGCCGGTGTATTCCGCCTGCGGATAATCGCCGTCTTTCCAGCCCAGGTTGCGGTAAAGCTTGAAGAGGTGGATGGCGGGGTAATGCACCCCGGTGCCGATGCCGGCGGCCTGCAGCAGGGTCATGACCTCGGCCCGTTTGATGGTGAGCCGCTCCTCGGGCAGAATGACCTGGAACATGTGCCAGTTGCTGTGGGTGAAATCGGCGACCGGCAGCCGCAGGCCCAGCTGGGCCAGGGCCAGTTTCGCGCATTGGTCGAAGTACATCCGGGCCAGTTCGCGGCGCCGGGCGGTGAAGGTGTCGAGGTGGGGCAGTTGGCCGAGGCCGACCCGCGCGGCCACATCGGTCAGGTTGAATTTGCCGCCGACCAGTTCCACTTCCATGCCGTCATGGCCGGTGCGCACCACGCCCTGCAGCCGGTATTGCTCGGCAAGCTTGGCTTCGCGCTCGTTGTTCATGACGAGACAGCCGCCCTCGATGGTGGTGATGTTCTTGTTGGCGTGGAAACTGAAGGACACGAAGTCGCCGAACGAGCCGATGCGCTGGCCCTGCCAATTGCTGCCAAAGGACTGCGCCGCGTCCTCGATCACGCGGAGTTGGTGCTTTTGGGCGATGGCATAAAGCCGGGAGCGATCCACCGGCAGGCCCGACAGATCCACCGGGATGATCGCCCGGGTCGCCGGGGTGATGGCGGCCTCGACCCGGGCCAGGTCAATGTTGCGGGTGACCGGGTCGATGTCGACGAACACCGGCCGGGCCCCGACATCGAGGATGATATTGCTGGTGGCAACCCAGGTGAGGGGGGTGGTGATGACTTCGTGGCCGGGACCGATGCCCGCAATTCGCAGGGCAATCTCCATGGTGCAGGTGCCGGAATTGAAGACCCGCACCGGTCGGCCCCCGCAATACTCGGAAAGCTTTGCTTCCAGGGCCTTCACCTGGGGCCCGGAGGTGATCCAGCCGGAACGCAGGACCTCAGCCACGCCCGCTATGGTCTCATCATCGATCGTCGGCCGGGTGAAGGGCAGGAACGGGAGGGGGGAGGAGGCGGCGGCCCGATCGGTGGGCTGGGGACGGGTGGACACGGAAAATTCAGGGTTGGTTGCTGAACAGGTAATGGGACCGGGTTTCATCGAGCAAATAATAACGGAAAGAGGGATCGGCAAAGAGTTGGACGGTTTGCTCTTTGCGCGCCACCGCCCAGATGCGAATCGAGCCGGTCCATTGGCGGCGAAATTCCGGCTCGTAGATGAATCGGCCACTCGCCTGCGCCGACGGATCAATCCTGACTTCAAGTTCGCCGACGTCGCCGACCAAGCCGACTTCGCACTGGGCGTAGAAACTGAAATCATGGAAATACTCGCCGTAATGGTACACGCGGTCACCGGGCTGTGCATGATTTTTGTAGATGTAGGCCAGTTCCCGTGTGCCGGGACGGGCGATTTTATCCTGGGCATGGGCCAGCGCCAGCAGCAGCACCATAACGGGGGCCACCATGGTCAGCACCGTGGCCCGCGCGTTTTTACGCCGCCAAACCCAATGCACCGCGATCGCTCCGGCCACCAGCGCGAAGGCGCTGTACAGGCCGTCCGCCCGCAGGGCCACCATCTGCGCGGCATGGCGAATGATGCCCGGGCGCAGCACCGCGTAGGCGATGCCCAGGCCCAAGATTCCGGCAAAGGCGGAAAAAATCCACAGGCCCGTCCGCAGCCGGGGCCGGGCGTCCTCCTCGATCGCGCGCCCCAGCCAGGCGCCGATCAGCAAGGCCAGGGGAGGGAAGACGGGCAGAATGTAGGGGATGAGCTTCGACTGGGATTTGCTGAAAAACACAAAAATAAAGGCCGCCCAGACCACGAGAAACCAGGCGTCCGCATTTTCCTTGCGCCGGGCCCAACCGCCGGCGAGGGCATCCCGGACCGCGGGCCAAAGGAATCCCATCCAGGGAAACAAGCCGCCGACGAGCACCGGGATAAAAAACCACCAGGGTTCGAAGCGACCATGCTGCGTCGTGGTGAAACGCTCCCAGTGCTCATGAATAAAGTAAAAGCTGGCCCAGGCCTCGTTGCGCTGGGCGGCCAGCACATGCCACGGGACCGCGATGGCGAGGAAGAGCAGCCCGCCCGTCGGCAGGTAAAAGGGCAGGAGTCGTCGCCATTGATTGAAAAGCAGCAGCCACAGAAACATGACCGCCCCCGTGACGAGAAAGCCGATGAGACCCTTCGACAGGGTGGCGAGGGCGGCACAGGCGTAGAGTCCGTAGAAAAGCCAACGGCGACGGGCCCCGGGCGGCTCGCGCACCCCCAAAATGAAACAGCAGAGGGTGGCGCTCATCAGCACCGAAACGGCCATGTCGAGGATAAGCACGCGGGCCAGGGCAAAATAAAGCAGCGAGGTTCCCAGCACCAGGGCCGAGGTGAGTCCGGCCAGGCGCCCGTACATCCGGCGGGCCGTTGCATAGGTGAGCAACACCCCGGCGAGGGCAAACAGGGCCGGGGTGGCACGCATGGCCAATTCGTCTGGACCGAACACTTTCAGGAATCCGGCCATCACCCAGTACATCAGCGGCGGTTTTTCGAAGTAGACCACCCCGTTCAGGTGGGGCAGCACATAATCACCGGTCGCGACCATCTCCCGGGGAATCTCCGCGTAGCGGCTCTCGTCCGGGTTGACCAGGTATGAGTCGCCCAACTGGAAGAAGAAAAGCAGGCCAAAGAGCAGGGCCAGCCCCGCCAGATCCCGTCGGCAGGGGGCAGAGTTGGAATCCAAGTTCGGCATCGTTGGCATGATCGCATTGAGTACCCGCGGGAGCAAGCGCGGTTCCCCAATTTGCGGATTGCGTTTGTCATTGCCGGCGGGGTGGAGTCGCGGTCATCAGATTGTCTCCCGGGCGTAACCTGTCCAAGCACATGCCGTCTGTTGCGATGTGCCACTTTTTAACCACCTATGGATCCTGCTGAAGCCGTCTTTGATGTCGCTGCGTGCCTTGAGCGTGTCCGCCAAAACGACCAGGCTTCCGCCCGGGCCCTCGTGGAGCACCTGTATCCGATGGTCATCCGCATCGTTCGCTCCCATCTGCCCCGGCGAGTGGCGGAAGAGGACCTTGCCCAGGACATCTTTTTGAAAATGTTCACCCGCCTCGAGCAATATCAGGGGGCCGTGCCGTTTCCCCATTGGGTATCCCGCATTGCCGTGACCACCTGCATCGACCAGTTGCGCGCCCAGAAGCGCCGGCCGGAGTTTCGCTGGGCGGATCTCTCGGAAAATGAGGCCAAGGTGCTCGATGCCGTGATGACCGATGAACGTGACCCCCGGCCCGGCGATGCCCTGGCCGCCCATGAACTCGTCCACAAGCTGCTGGGCCAGCTCAAGTCGGATGACCAACTCGTCATCCGCTTGCTCGATCTGGAGCAGAAAACGATTGCCGAAATCAGCGCCTTGACCGGCTGGAACCAAACCCTCGTCAAAGTCCGCGCCTTTCGCGCCCGACGGAAATTGCAAAAACTTTTTCAGGAACTACAAAGCAAGGAGCACGCATGAACCACCCTCATTCCCCCTGGCAGAAACTCACCGCCCTGGCCCGGCAGGCCCCCGATGAGCGCAGTGCGGCGGCGCCTTATGGCTTCGCCACGCGCGTGGTCGCCCGGGTTGCGTCGCAGCCCGCCCTTTCCCCCGGGGCGGTCTTCGAGCGCTTCGCCCTGCGTGGCCTCATGATCGCCGTGGCTTTCGGCGTCGCGGCGATCGCCTTCAATTATTCCACCCTGACCGCCGAGCCGGCCGATGATTATGCGTCGGCCGACCCGGTCGCTGAACTGCTGGAGCTATCCTGAAATGAACAAACCCTGGAAACTTGTCCTCCTGCTGATCGGGATTTTCATCGCCGGCGGTGTGTCCGGCGCCTTTGTGATGATGCGCGTCGGCCGCGAAATGGCCGCTCACCGTTCGATGCCCGAGCAGTGGGCCCCGCTGCATCTGAAGCGGCTGGTCGATCGGCTGGACTTGAAGCCCGAGCAGATGGAGCAGATCCGTCCTGTGGTCCGGCGCAATATGGATCAGCTGAACCGGCTGCGCGGCTATTCGATGGCCGAGACCAAGAGCATCATGGAGCAAATGCAGCGCGAGATTGCGGAGAAACTGACGCCGGAGCAGCGGGCGAAGTTCGAGCAGATGAACAAGGATATGCGGGAGCGCGTGAAGAAGTTCACCAACGACCGCCCTCCCGGCGGATCACGACCCGAGCGCGTACGTCCCTCGGGTGAAGCGGGCAAGCCGGTGGAGGATACGCCCCCGCCGGAAAAGCCGCCGGGCCACTGAGTTATTCGCCACGGCGCCAGCGGGTACGCCGGATTCGACGCGTTTCCTATATTTTTAGTTGTCAGCGAGTACCCCCGGCCTACGTTCCGCCTTGGCCAGGCGCCATGCATGAGCAGGCGCGTGAACCCCGCCAGGGCCGGAAGGCAGCAACGGTGACGACGTCCTCCCAGTGCCGTGGAAGGCCTGGCCACTCCCTTTTCCGTTAGGGCAAGCCGGCTTTGGACGTGCGCACTTGACGCGACGCATCGCCCACTCGCAAGCTGCGGTGATGCCCCCCCCCAATCGAGCGCCCGCTGCGCCCTTGGTGACTCCGACGCGTGCCCGTCATTGGGTGATAGTCTTCGCGGTCACGTTGGCGGTGATCCAATACATCGACCGGGTGGCGATCTCGCAGGCCGCGCCGCTTATTTCGGCCGACCTCGGGCTTTCTCCGGCCCAAATGGGCTGGGTTTTCTCGGCTTTCACCCTGGCCTATGCCCTGTTCGAGATTCCCGGGGGGTACTTGGGCGATCGCATCGGCCCGCGCCGGGTGTTGCTGCGCATCGTCTTGTGGTGGTCGTTTTTCACGGCGGCCACGGGCTGGGTCTGGAACTGGGCGGCATTGGTGGTGACCCGTTTCCTGTTCGGCGCGGGCGAGGCGGGGTGTTTCCCTAATCTCACCAAGGCGTTCAACCGCTGGTTGCCGGCGTCGGAGCGTCCACGCGCCCAGGGCATCATGTGGATGAGTGCGCGCTGGGGCGGGGCCGCCGCCCCTTTGCTGGTCTACGGTTGCCTGCAATTCTTGAACTGGCGGATGACGTTCCTCGTCTTCGGCGGACTGGGCGTGATCTGGGCCCTCGTGTTCCGGTGGTGGTACCGCGACGACCCCCGCGAGCACCGGTCCGTCAACGCCGCCGAGCAGGCCTTGCTGCCGGTCGAGTCCGGCGCTGGTGATGTCGTTGTGCCCTGGGGCCGGCTGGCGCGCTCCCTGACCGTGTGGGGCCTGTGCGGGCAATATGCCGCGGTGAGCTATGCGTGGTATTTTTTCATCACCTGGTTTCCCACCTACCTGCTGAAGGCGCGTGGGTTTGATCTGAAGCAGAGCGCCCTGCTCGCCGGTTCCCCGCTCCTCCTTGGTGGCTTCGGCGCACTCACCGCCGGCTGGCTCATGCCCCATTTGAGCCGGCGCCTGGGCAGTGTGCGCCGGGCCCGCTGTGGGCTCGGGGCGGGAGCGCTGGTGCTGGCGGCGGGATTGCTGGTGCTTTCCACCCGTATCACCAATGCCTATGCGGCCGTGCTGCTCATCGCGCTGGTGAGCTTTTGCAACGACCTGACGGTTCCAAATGCCTGGACGTCCTGCATGGACGTGGGCGGCCGGTTTGTCGGCACCCTGGGCGGGGCGATGAACATGATGGGCAATCTCGGCGGCTTCCTTTCACCGATTGTGATCGGCTACCTGGTACAGCGGACGGGCAATTGGACCCTGGCGTTTTACATGACGGCGGCCGTGTACCTGCTCGGCGCCGTTTGCTGGCTCCTGATCGACCCGGTCACACCGCTGGAAGAACAAGGGCGAAAGGGAAGATGACCCCGCCGGCTAAAACAAAATTGGAGTGCGCTGCAGTTCCTTCGCATTCTGTCGGAGCCTGCAAGCAGGCGCCCACAGCCCATCCAAGCCGGAGTAAGCTCAGGTCGGTCAATCCCATCGCGAATGAACAACAGGCTCGCTTTTCTGTTTTTCTGACTTCTGATTTCTGACCTCTGTCATGTCCGGCCCCTACCAAGTCATTGCCCGCAAGTGGCGCCCCCAGACCTTCGATGATGTCGTGGGGCAGGACCATGTGGTCCGGACACTGAAGAACGCCATTGCCCGCAACCGCATCGCCCATGCCTACCTGCTGGTGGGGCCGCGCGGAACCGGCAAGACCAGCACGGCCCGCATCTTCGCCAAGGCGCTGAATGCCACGGGCGGGCCGAACGCCAATTTTGATCCGGCGGACCCCATCTGCACCGACATCGCCGAGGGCCGCTGCCTGGATGTGATCGAATTCGATGCGGCGTCCAACACCCAAGTCGAAAAAGTCCGGGAGTTCATCCTCGACACCGTGGCCTATGCGCCGGCCCAGGCGCGCTTCAAGGTCTACATCATTGACGAAGTCCACATGCTTTCCGGGGGTTCGTTCAACGCCCTGTTGAAGACGCTCGAAGAGCCGCCGGCGCACGTGAAGTTCATCTTTGCGACCACCGACCCGCAGAAAATGCCGGCCACCGTCATTTCCCGCTGCCAGCGCTTTGATCTGAAGCCCATTCCCAGCGAACTGATCGTGCAGCGGCTGAAGAAAATCGCCGTAGCGGACAAGATCAAGGTCAGCGACCCCGCCTTGGCCAGCATCGCCCGGATGGCCGACGGCGGCATGCGCGACGCGCAGTCCATCTTCGACCAGATGATTTCATTCTGCGGCAACGAGGTGGGTGAAGCGGACGTGCTGGATGTCTACGGCCTGGTCTCGGCGGAAAAAATTGCCGCGCTCGCGGCCGCGCTCGCGGCAGCCGACCACCGGAAGATCATCGAGTTGGTGGATGAAGCGGATGAAAACGGCCGCGATCTCTATCGCCTGCTGGTCGATGTCCAGACGCACGTGCGCGCCGCCTTGCTCGATGCCGTGGCCCGGGGAGGACAGAGCGATCAGCTGGGCACGCCCCTGAGCACGGAGCAGCTGACGCGGCTGCTCGACGGCCTGCACGAAGGCGAGAACGGCGTGAAGCACGGCCTGTCGGAAAAGATCAATTTTGAAGTGGCGCTCCTCAAGGCCGTCGAGGCCAGCCGGGCGCGCGCGATCGACAGCCTGATCAAGGAGATCGCCACGCTCGCCGAGGGCCTGCCCGCCGACGGCTCAAAAAAAAACGACTGACGGGGGCGGCTGAGACCGCCGGCCAGGAGCAGGGATCCTCCTTCGCCAAGGCTACGGAGGACACGGCAGGCAGCAAGGAGCAGGAGGAAGAAACTGTAGCGGCGGTCTATGACCGCCGGACTGAGGGAGACGGCGGTCATAGACCGCCGCTACAGGGGGGGGGGGATTCCATCCCGGCCGGCCCGACGCCGGAAGAAGAGGCGGCGCTCCTGACGCCGGACCGGACCAGCGAGCAGTTTTACAGCCAGTCGCCCCTGCCGGAGAACTTGGAACCGGAGCCCGCCGCAACCTCGCTTCCGCCCATGGAGGATCTGGTGAAGCGTATTCCAGTCGCCGCGCGCCAGGCCTTGGATGAATTGTTTCGCGCCCAGTTTGTGACCGTGAAACGGGTGCCGAAATCAGCGCTGAAGGATTAGGGCCGTGGCGGCCGGGGTCACGGGCCCTTCGTCCTCATTTATTCGCGCCAGACGGAGCCAAGGGCCGGGCGTCCGATGATGCTGGGGAGATAAAGATAAGTCTCTATGGCCAGCTGGTCATGGGGTGGGGCGAGTCGGATGGGCACGCGCGCGTAAAGTTGCTCACCCACGCCTTCCAATTCGTCGAGTTGGGTCAGGCAAGGCTCAGCGACGGACCAGATTTCGCCCACGACCTGCTGGTTTGGGTCAGGCGAAATGATCATGCCGGGATAATCGCCGAGCGAGTAGAGGATGTAGCCAGGACCGGTGAGAGCCTCCCCCAAAAACTGCTGTCCCGCCAGATAGTGGTGGTTACGGCAGCCGCGTTTCAGGGTGCCGTAGACAAAGATGAGGCTCACGGTGCCAATGCCTCCACCACCAGGGCGGTGATATTATCCCGCCCGGCGCGTTCCAGCGCCGCATCCACCAGTCGCTGGGCCACGGGAACCGGGCTGGGCTCGCGCACGATTTCCTCCAACTGCCGGTCCCACAGTCCCTCGATCAGGCCATCGGAGCAGAGCAGGAAGCGATCCCCGGGCACACTGGGCAGGGCGCCGAATTGGGGTTCGATAAACTGATGCTCCGCGCCCAGCGATTGATGCAGCGCGTTGCGCATGGGGTGGACCCGGGCTTCGCGCTCCGTGAGCCGGCCCTGGCGCCGCAGCCAACCCACGTGACCGTGGTCGTGCGTCAGCTGGCTCAGGCCGCCTGTGCCGGGCAGATGATAGATGCGGCTGTCCCCGATGTGGGCGAAGTAGGTCCAGCCCGTGGTCAGCCAGCACAGGCTGAGGGTGGTGCCCATGCCCCGGCACTCCTCGTAGGATTCGCCGAGCTTGATCAGCTCCTGGTGGATTTCGCGGAAGGCCTCGAGGAGAATCTCCGCATACCCGCTGTTCGGGCCGGGCGCGGCGACCCGGAATTTTTTCGGCATCAGGCCGGTGATCTTGTCGATGGTGATGCGACTCGCAAATTCCCCGGAATTGGCACCGCCCATGCCGTCGCTCACGGCAAAGACAAAGTCCGCCTTCGCCCGCGAGGCTTCCCCGGTCTTGCCCAGGTAACGCACCTCGTGCCCGTCGAATTCCAGGGCCAAGAAGGTGTCCTCGTTGATCGGGCGGACATGCCCGCGATGGGTCAGGCCTGACCAGCGCAGATCGGCTGGCGGCGGACCGGGATGGGCGGCGACTTCCTCGATCAGGGTCGCGAACTCGAAGTCGATGAGGCAAAAGCGTCCGTCAGTCCGGCGGTAGGTCACATTGCGCAGCTCCGGATCGTCATGGCGTACCCCGAAGGTGGCCAGTTCCGCAAACAGCTGCCCCAGGCGTTCCGCGTTGAGCTGGTCGACGCGCGAGCCGCAGTTGGTCGTGGTGATTTTGAGGTGGGTTTCATCCACTTCCAGCAGGCGGGGCACAAAATCACAGCCCCGCTTTTCGAGATAACGGAGCACTTTGACCTCGTTCTCGAACCGCACATAGGCTTCCGGGCCGCGGAAGGTCTTGTGGACGCTGCCATCAAAACCGATGCGGACGAGGGCGCGCTGGGTGTCTTTGACCTCATGCATGGTGCAGGGGAACGATTTCCCCAAGTCCGGCCGGTGGCAAGTGCGGGCTATGCCGGCAGAACCGCCGTTTTCGGCGGGAAATATGTAAAAGCTGAGTCATGTGTGGAAAATCTCTTTGCCACTGGCATATGAGGTGCTGAATTGCAGCCCAGTTCACCCGTGTACCGCCGCCATCTTGGTGACGGTGGCAAAGGCGGATTCACCTTATCCCCAACCTGAAATATTATGGCTAAATACAAACTGGAATACATCTGGCTCGATGGCTACACGCCCCTGGCCAGTCTGCGCAGCAAGACACAAATCAAGGAATTCGCCAGCTTTCCGACGCTCGCCGAACTGCCCGCCTGGGGCTTCGACGGCAGCTCGACCCAGCAGGCGGAGGGCAAGAGCTCGGACATCGTGCTCAAGCCGGTGGCCTCCTTCCCGGACAGCACCCGCAAGAATGGCGTGCTCGTGATGTGCGAGACCTACCAGCACACCGGCGTCGCCAGCCCGTCCAATTCCCGCGCCACCATTCCGGATGATCCGGACACCTGGTTCGGCTTCGAGCAGGAATATTTCTTCTACAAGGACGGCGCCCCGCTCGGCTTCCCGAAGGACGGCTTTCCCGCCCCCCAGGGCCCGTACTACACCGGTGTCGGCTACAAGAACGTCGGCAGTGTTGCCCGCGAGATCGTCGAGAAGCACATCGATATCTGTCTCGATGCCGGCATCAACATCGAGGGCATCAATGCCGAGGTCGCCAAGGGCCAGTGGGAATTCCAGATCTTCGGCAAGGGCTCGAAGAGCGCCGCCGACCAGATGTGGGTCGCCCGCTACATCCTGACCCGCCTGGCGGAAACCTACGGGGTCGACATCGAGTGGCGGTGCAAGCCGATCCTCGCTCCCTTCCAGCAGCCGCTGGACTGGAACGGCTCCGGCATGCACTCCAACTTTTCGACGAAGCACATGCGCGAAGTCGGCGGCAAGGCCTACTTCGAGAAACTCATGGCCGCCTTCAACCAGTTCCGCGACGAGCACATTGCGGTGTACGGCCCGGAGAATCATCTCCGCCTCACCGGTCTGCACGAGACGCAGTCGATCGACAAGTTCTCCTACGGTCTCGCCGACCGCGGGGCGTCGGTCCGCATCCCGCACAGCTTCGTCAACAGCGGCTACAAGGGTTACCTCGAGGACCGTCGTCCGAATTCCGCGGCCGATCCCTATCTGGTCGCCGGCCGGATCCTCAAGACGATCCAGACGGTTTCGACCTCCTGAGTCGTTGGACTTCGGCGCAGCGAGGCGCCGAGCCCGCCAAGCTTCAGCCGCCCGACGCGAGTCGGGCGGCTTTTTTGTGCGTAGTTTCAAGGGTGGGGTCCAACCGCCGTTCGGCTGGGTTGTCGGCACGTATTCGTGCGCCTGCGACTTGCTCCACCCGATGGCAGGTGTTACCTCATCCGGTAAGCCACCCAGAAGCCGATGACGGCGAGCGTATGGACTCCGACAAATCCCAGCACGACCACTGGAACAACGCGTTCATCCAAGCGGGGGATGGTCGTCCGCGAATATTTATGCAGAAAAACGAAATAGGCTAGGCCGGCCAATAACACGCCGGTGATAACGTCGGCGACGTAGTGCTGCTTTGTGAACAGGGTTGAGACGGCGATCAGCGAGGCCCAGAGGCCGGCCGCGAGGCCCAGGCCGCGAGACACGAGATTGCAGGTAAGCGCCGCAAGGACGGCTTGCGCGACGTGGAGGGAAGGGAAGCAGTTGCGCGGCGCATCCCATGAGTAGGCAATCCTCAGGGCCCAAGCGCAGAAGCCCTCGCCTATGACTGTCGGAGCCGGCCGGGGTAGAACGGTCGGGTAGAACAGCCAGCAGACGGACCCGACAATCCAGATCATAACCAAGGCCCAGAGCGTGCGGCGGATATGCTCTTCGTCGCGGAGCACAACCATCGGCAGGAACACCGCAAAATACAGCGAACCGTAGATCAACGTCCAGATCGGCTGCACGGGCAAGGTGCGGTCCAAGGCGAGCGCGGGCATGTGCAGCGCCGAGCCTCGCCCATACGCCCCGATGACAATGTAACAAGGGACGAGCACAGCGAAAACGACAAAGGGCAATAGGACCGACTTACTGGTTGGGTAAGGTCGGGTCATTAAATCCGAGAACAAGCTCCAGCGGGAGCGACCGGCGTCGGGGACTTTCAATTTACTCGGCATGCGAGAAGAGCGGGCGGGAGACAACAAAACAAGTCATGCCAATTACCATCAGCTTTGGGACTTTGGGTAGGGCAAATCCTCCGGATGAGCCGCGGCTCGTCGGGGACGACTCGCCCTACCTGCGATGAGTGCGTGAATAGTCCTATACCGGGGTGTAATTGGCATCACCTGTTTGGCGGGGTCGCCAGTTGAGCAATAATGAGAACATGGAGTGTCCCCGGCCCTATGGATATCGCAGAAGGGTATGGCTGAATCAATGATAGCTAGCGGCGGGGCCCGCATTAAAAAGCCGCGCCTGGTGGCGCGGCTTGAAGCTCATAACGGCGGGGACGCTTACTTCGTCGCGGCCACGTAGTTCGCCTCGGCGGCGTCCCAGTCGATCACGTTCCAGAAGGCGGCGATGTAGTCGGGCCGGCGATTCTGGTAATTCAGGTAGTAGGCGTGTTCCCACACATCGAGGGCGAGGACCGGCTTGCCTTCGATCCCGGCGACGGCCTTGCCCATCAAGGGGCTGTCCTGATTGGCGGTCGAGCCGACGGAGAGCTTGCCGCCGTTGACGACAAGCCAGGCCCAGCCGGAGCCGAAGCGCGTGGCGCCGGCCTTGGCGAAGTCTTCCTTGAACTTGGCGAAACCCCCGAGCTCGGCCTCGATCGCCGCCGCCAACTTGCCCTTCGGCGCGCCGCCCTTGCCCGGGCCCATGACGGACCAGAAGAACGAGTGGTTGCTGTGGCCGCCGGCATTGTTGCGCAGGCCGCCGCGGATGGCTTCCGGCACCTTGGACAAATCGGCGATGAGGGCATTGACATCGAGTGCTGCGAGGTCGGCGTGATCCTTCAGGAAATTGTTGGCGTTGGTGATGTAGGCCTGGTGGTGCTTGCCGTGATGGATTTCCATCGTCTTCGCATCGATGTGCGGAACGAGCGCGTCGTAGGCGTAGGCCAGTTTGGGAAGTTCGTATGCCATGGGAGGAGGTGGGTTTGGGTTGTGCGTGAAGACCGCCTAATGTGCACGGCTCCCGCGCCCCGTCAACTGCGAGTCCATTCAATCATCCCTTCGCTTCAGCTGAAAATAGGCGCGCAACAGATCCAGACAGGGTTTTTCCAGCAGGCCCCGGCTGATTTCCAAACGGTGGTTCGATTGGGGCAGGCCGTTCAGATCAATGGCTCCCCCCAGGCAGCCCATCTTCGGGTCGGGCACGGCATAGACGACCCGCTTCAAGCGCGACATGAGGGTGGCGCCTGAGCACATGGGGCAGGGTTCCTTGGTCACGTAGAGCGTCGCCCCGGCCAGCCGCCAATTGTCGACCGCTTTGGCGGCCTGGCCCAAGGCCAGGATTTCCGCATGGGCGGTGGGGTCGTTGGTGCTGTCGCGACGGTTGTGGGCGGCGGCAATGATTTCACCCCCGAGTTCGATGACCGCGCCGATCGGCACCTCGTCTTCTTTCCAGGCATCAATCGCCTGATTGTACGCCAGCCACATGTAAAATTCATCGTCGCGCCGCAGTTGGGAGGGGTGCACCTTTTCGAACGGGCAGGGCAGCGGGGGGCGGGAGGAATCCATGGCGGTCGCGGAAAGCCTTGACTACGGAGGGAATTCCCCAGTTACAAGGGGCTTTTATTAAGACTTTCCGCATGTCCCAAACCAACCCGTATTCCTTCCCCAATTATGTCTGATGGCAAAGTGATTGAAGTGGAGGGCAAGATCATGACCGTCCTTCCCGGCACGATGTTTCGCGTGCAACTCGACAATGGTCACATGGTTTTGGCGCATATCTCCGGCAAACTCCGCAAGCACTTCATCAAGATCGCCGCGGGCGACAAGGTGAAGATGGAGATGAGTCCCTACGATCTCGACAAGGCCCGCATCACCTACCGCATTCGCGAGACCAATCTGCCGCCGCCGGGACCGCGGCGCCCGCGCCGCTACTGACGCGTGCCCTTCGGGGTGTCTTCTGATGCCGCGCAGCGCAAAACCGTCCGGGGAAAGAGCGGCGCCGATGCCGCCCGCCCCCCCGGCCTTTGCCGACGACATCGACCGCTATCTGGGCTATGTGGAGCTGGAGCGGGGGCTGGCCCGCAACACGGCCAAATCCTACGAGAGCGACCTGCGGCAGGCCGCGCATTTCCTGGCCAAAATCGGGGCCCGCAGCTGGGCCCAGGTCACGGCGCCGCAACTCACGCGGTGGGTGCATTCGCTGAGCGATCGAAAATTCACCGGCTCCAGCCAGGCCCGCAAGCTGAGTGCGGTGCGCATGCTCTGCCGCCACCTGGTCCGCGAGCGGGTGCGCGAGGACGATCCGACCGCCTTGCTGACCGGGCCGAAGCTGCGGCGCAAGTTGCCGGAAACCCTGTCCCCGGCCGACATGGCAAAATTGCTCGCGGCCCCGACCGGCGCTGATGCCTACGCGGTCCGCGATCGGGCCATGCTCGAATTGTTTTACTCGAGCGGACTCCGCATTTCCGAACTGGCCGGATTGTCGCTGCAGCAGGTGGATTTGGAGCACGGCTTTGTGCGGGTGTTTGGCAAGGGCGCAAAGGAGCGCGTCATTCCCCTGGGGACCAAGGCACGCGATGCCGTCACCGTGTATCTCGCGACCGCCCGGCCCCGGCTCGTCAAGCCCCGCACAGGCAGCGAACTTTTCATCAGCGAGCGGGGCCGGGCCATCTCCCGGAAAACCATCTGGGTGATCGTCAAAAAGTCCGCCCGCCGCGCGGGGATCTCCAAGTCGGTCAAGCCCCACCTGCTGCGCCACTCCTTTGCGACCCACCTGCTGGGCGGCGGTGCCGACCTCCGCGCCATCCAGGAGATGCTCGGCCACGCCAGCATCGGCACGACGCAGATCTACACGGCGGTTGAAAATTCCCGCCTGCTGGACCAGCATGCGCGCCATCATCCGCGGAACCGCGGCAAAAAATAAACCGTCCCCTCCGTTTCCTCATGCACAAAGGCCGACTCGAAGCATTCAGTGATGGCGTGATCGCCATCATCATCACGATCATGGTCCTTGAGATGAAGGTGCCGCATGGCGGTGATCTGACGGCCTTGCGGCCGCTGCTGCCGGTGTTTTGCAGCTATGTCCTGAGCTTCATCTATGTCGGCATCTACTGGAGCAACCATCATCACCTCTTCCAGGCCGTGAAGCACGTCAACGGGGCCGTGCTGTGGGCCAACCTGCACCTGCTGTTCTGGCTGTCGCTGTTTCCCTTTGTCAGCGGCTTGATGGGCGAGAATCATGTGACCACCTTGGCGGTCGTGCTCTATGGTGTGGTGCTGATCCTGACCGCGGTGGCTTATTTTATCCTTTGCCGGGTCCTCTTGGCCGGCCATGCGTCAGACTCGGCCTTGGCGAAGGCCATCGGCTCCGATTTTAAGGGCAAGGTCTCCCTCGTCATCTACGCCGTGGGCATCGCCCTGGCTTTCGTCGGTGTCTGGCTGGGCATTGCGCTCTATGTGCTGGTGGCGATCATGTGGCTGGTCCCGGACCGGCGGATTGAAAAGGCCCTCGCCAGCTAACTGGCTGCGGCGGGTGTTTATTTTGTAACTATCCGCCCTGCTCGCTTGTTCTCAGGGAGCAATCGCCATGTTTTCCCTCACTGATTTCCGGCAATCCCTGCGGCGCTTGGGCCGCGAACGCGGGTTTACATCCACCGTCATCCTCACCTTGGCCCTCTGCCTCGGCGCCAACCTGACGATCTTTGCCGTGGTCGATGCGATTCTGGTGCGTGCCTTGCCTTTTCCGCATGCCGGGGAACTGGTCACCACCCTCAACAGCTACCCGGGGGCTGGCGCCGAGCAAAGCAGCGCCTCCCTGGCGAATTACTACGACCGCCGGGTGGCCATCAAGGCCTTTGCCTCCACTTCGATCATCCAGGGCGGCAGCGCCATCGTCGGCGAGTCGGGCTCGCCCCATCGCATCAAGCGGGACCGTGTCTCCCCCGAATTTTTTGCCACCCTGGGCGTGCCGCTGGTCATGGGCCGCGCCTTCACCGACGAGGAGATGTTCTACAAGAGCAGCGGGGTCGCGATCATTACCGACACTTTTTGGCGCAGCCAATTCAACGGCGATCCGGCTGTGCTCGACCGCAAGTTTCAGGTGGATGGACTGCCGGTGACGGTCATCGGGGTCCTACCGCCTGGTTTCCGCTACCTGTCCAGCCGAGCGGAATTCTTTGTGCCGGCGGCCTCCGATTTGAAAGACCGGGGGGCTGATCGCCGGCATTCCAACAATTTTGATCTGATCGCCCGGCTTGCGCCGGGCGCCACCCTGGCGGTGGCGCAGGCCCAGATCAACGCCTTCAACGAGCAGCAAATCAAGGATGACCCCTACGCCGAGCTGCTGCGCAGTGCGGGCTATCATACCAACGTCTATTCCCTCCATGCCAATCACGTCCGTGACGTCCGGCCGATATTGCTGCTCCTGCAGGGTGGGGTCCTGTCCCTCCTGCTGATCGGCGGGGTCAACCTGGTGAATCTCCTGCTGATCCGCGCCAGCGGCCGGGCCAAGGAACTGGCGGTGCGGCAGGCGCTAGGCGCCAGCCGCCGGCACATCACCCGCGAAGTATTGCTCGAGACCCTGCTCCTGGGCCTGGCGGGAGGCTTGCTGGGTCTGGCGGGTGGCGCCTTGGGTATCCGCCTGCTGGCGTTGCTGGGCACGGAGCAGTTGCCGCTGGGTGCAACCATCGGCCTTGACGGCCGGGTGGCGGCGGTGGCCCTGACCGGAGCTGTGCTGGTGAGTCTGGCCCTCGCGGCGCCAATTATCTGGTTCAACTTGCACAGCAAACTGGCCCCGGTGCTGCAGGCCGAGACGCGGGGCGGCACGGTTAGCCGCGCCGCGCAGCGCCTGCGGCATGGCTTCATCGTCACCCAGGTTGCGCTGGCCTTCGTGCTGCTCGCCGGCGCCAGCATGCTCGGCCTCAGTCTCCGCCAAGTGCTGGCCGCTTCCCCCGGTTTTCGACCGGAGCAAGTGCTGACGGGGCAGATCGACCTGCCCTGGAAAAAATATCCCGAGGACGCACCGCGCCTGGCCTTCATTGAGCGCCTGCTCACGGAACTCCGGCTCCAGCCCGGGGTGGCGGCGGTCGGCATCGGGTCGGGGCTGCCGTTCACCGGCAACGCCAGCAACAACGCCATCGCCATTGAGGGCTTGAAACTGGCCCCGGGTGAATCCATTCGCACCCACTACACCTCCACGGCGGTGGGCGATTACTGGCCGGCGCTGGGCATTCCGCTGCTTGAGGGCCGGTGGCTCGAGGACGCGGACAACCACCGCGACCAGCGGGTGTGCGTGATCGACCAGGATCTGGCCCGGCGCTACTGGCCCGGCCGCAGCGCCTTGGGTCACCGGCTGGCCAGCGCTCCGGAATTCACCGAGAAAAACGCCACCACCATTGTCGGCGTGGTGGGCAACGTGAAGCAAAACGACCTCGCCGACACCACGGGCTTGGGGGCGATTTATTTCCCCTATAAGAATTACGCCGACCGCAGCATCGCCATCATCGTGCGCACCACCCTGGCCCCCGAGTCCCTGTCCCTCGTGCTGCAGAAGCTGGTGCTCAGGCTCGATCCGGAACTGCCGGTCGATGACATCAAGACCATGCAGGCCCGCATTGACGACAGTCTCGTGACACGCCGTTCGCCGGCAGTGCTGGCCGGAATTTTCGCCGGTGTGGCGCTCCTACTGGCGGCGATCGGCACCTACGGCGTGCTGGCCTATGCCGTCAGTCAGCGCCGCCGGGAGATTGGCGTCCGCATGGCGCTGGGCGCGCTACCGCAGCAGGTGCAGGCGCAATTCCTCGGCCTGGGCCTCAAGCTGCTGCTGGCCGGCGTCACGCTGGGTGTGGCCGGCGCCTGGGCCACCGGCCGGGCGATGCAAAGCGTGCTGTTCGGCGTTGGCGCCGTTCATCCCGGCGTGCTGCTGGTCACCGCCACCATCATGCTCGTCGTCGTGCTCTTGGCGGTGTTCCTGCCCTCCCATCGGGCCGCGCAGGTTTCCCCGATCGAGGCGTTACGCGACGAGTGAGGTCGTCGGTCAAAGCGCTCGACTCCGATCGCGTTCTCCGTTGCGCTACGAACGCCTGTCAATCTGGGCGCAATTTATGGAAACTCCCGCCAACCACCGCACCATGGCCGAATATTTCATTCGCGGCATCACCGAGGGCTTCGTCGAGGCCGCCGAGGTGATTGCCTGGTCCGACGAGATCGTCGTGGCTGCGCCGAAAACGGAGGACTGGATGCTCGAGATTTCCTCGGCCAGCCCCGACGACCGCATGGGCGTCCTGCATCATCTGCACGCCGTGCAGGGCGAAATCCAGCCGGACGTGCTGGCTCGCCTGCTGGCGGCCAAGCAATAGCCTGGACCGGGTTCAACCCCGTCCTCGTCTTGGGGGGACCGCGACCGCGTGGCGCGGCACCGGATTGGACGCTTGACGAGCCGCGGAATTGCGGGACCTCTTGGGTCATGGCGACGCCCACCGACGAAAATTTCCACGACTACAAGAAAGCGGAACGCAAGGCCCTCGAGCTCCTGGCGGCGATGAAGGCTGTCAGTGCCAAGAAAGTGGACATCGAGCTCGCGCTGCTCGTCGCGATCTTCGAGCTGCACAAGGGGTCGCTCCCTGCCACGACGATTACGGCGATCGTGCAGGGCCACCTGAAGCAACTATCACCCCATTACGCGGCCCAGACATCGGCCGGTCCGAGCTGATCCGCCCATGGCCGCCTCCGACCTGACCATTGGCTTCGATGCCGACGACACCCTCTGGCACAACGAGGTCATCTTTGAGCGGACGCACGAGCGCTACCGCGCCCTGCTGGCGAGTTATCATGACGCGGCCACGGTGGACCGGGTTCTCTTCGCGACCGAGATGCGCAACCTGGAACTCTACGGCTACGGCATCAAGGGGTTCACGCTCTCCTCCATTGAGACCGCCATTGAGATCACCGCCGGCCGCATCAGCGCCGAGGAAATCAGCCAGATCATCAAGCTGGGGCAGGAAATGCTGGCGCATCCCGTCGAACTGCTCGACGGCGTGGTGGAAACCCTGCTGGCGCTGGCCCCGCACTACCGACTGGTGCTCATCACCAAGGGCGATCTGCGCGACCAGGAGCGCAAGCTGGCGAAGTCCGGCCTCGCCGGCCATTTCAACCAGATCGAGATTGTGTCCGAGAAGGATGCCGGTTCCTACCAGCGGCTTTTCGCCCGGCATGCGATCGACGTGAGGAAATTTCTCATGGTCGGCAACTCGCTGAAATCCGACATCCTGCCCGTGCTCGACCTCGGCGGCGCCGGCGTCCACATCCCCTATCACATCACATGGGCGGCCGAGCACGCCACGGCGCCGACCTCGTTTCCGGGCCGGCTCTTCATCTTGCAGCGCATGAGCGAACTGCCGGCGATCGTTCGGCAATGGGCGCAGTCTGAGTCAAGGTAGCCGCGAGCGCCAGCGAGAGGTATGCATCCACTCGCTGGCGCTCGCGGCTACCTGCTTTATGGCCATGTTGCCACTCGACTCCCCTTTCGGCTTAACCTATTCCAATGGCCGATTGCCTGTCTCACCCCGGCCGTCGACAGTAACCCTGCCGGCGACCTCGATCCTCCGCCCCTCGTGATATTATGAAAAAATTCCTCCCGTGGTTGCTGTCGTCCCTGCTCCTGCCCGTCCTTGCGGCCCAGACCGATGAGTCGGGCAAGGAAAAGCCCGCCGATAAGCCGGCGGCGCCTTTTTCCGCGGACAACTTTGCCGGCCTCAAGCTGCGCGAGATCGGACCCGCGGTCACTTCCGGCCGGGTGGTGGATCTCGCCATTGTCCCGGGCCACCCGAGCATTTGGTATGTGGCCGTGGCCTCCGGCGGGGTCTGGAAAACCGGCAATGCCGGCACCACCTGGACGCCGGTTTTCGATGGGGAAGGGTCCTATTCGATCGGTTGCGTGACGCTGGATCCCAACAACCCCAACGTCGTCTGGGTTGGGACCGGCGAGAATAATTCCCAGCGCAGTGTCTCCTACGGGGACGGGGTCTACAAGTCCCTCGACGGCGGGGCCAGCTGGGTCAACACCGGGCTCAAATCCTCCGAGCATATCGGCAAAATCATCGTCGATCCGCGCAACTCCGACCATGTCTACGTCGCCGCACAGGGACCGTTGTGGAACTCCGGCGGGGAGCGCGGCGTGTTCAAGACCACCGACGGGGGAAAGACCTGGAAACCGTCGTTGACCATCTCGGAGCACACCGGGGCCTCCGACCTGTGGATGGATCCGCGCGACTCGAGCGTCCTCTATGCGACCTCCTATCAGCGCCAGCGTCATGTCTGGGGCATGGTGCACGGCGGCCCGGAAGGGGCCATCTGGAAGACCACCGACGCGGGCGCGACTTGGCGCAAGCTGGAGAAAGGCCTGCCGAAGGCTGACCTCGGCCGCATTGGCCTGGCCGTGTCGCCGGTCGATCCGGATGTCATCACCGCCCTGGTGGAGGCCACGGATGTCAAGGACCGCGGCACCTACCGGTCCACTGATCGGGGCGAAAGCTGGACGCGCGTCGGCGACTACAGCGCGGCCGGGCCCCAGTATTATCAGGAACTCATTCCTGACCCGAAGAAGCTGGAGCGGCTGTACTCCATGGACACGTACAACCAGGTGACCGAGGACGGCGGCAAGACCTGGAAGCGGCTGGGGGAAAAATTCAAGCATGTCGACAATCACGCCCTCTGGATTGATCCGACGAACACCGATCATCTGATCAACGGCAACGATGGCGGCATCTACCAGACGTGGGATCGCGGGGTCACCTGGCAATTTTCCGCGAACCTGCCCGTCGCGCAATTCTACCGTGTGGCGGTGGATGAGAGCCGGCCGTTCTACAATGTGTACGGCGGCACGCAGGATAATTTCTCCCTCGGCGGGCCCTCGCGCACCACCACCGAGCACGGCATCATGAATTCCGACTGGTTCGTCACGACCGGGGGCGACGGGTTCTACAGCGCGGTCGACCCAAGCAACCCGAACATTGTCTATGCCGAGTCGCAGCACGGCGGTCTGGTGCGCTTTGATCGCCGGACCGGCGAGCAGGTGGATATCCAGCCCCAGCCGGCGCCGGGCGAGGTGCCCAACCGCTGGAATTGGGATTCGCCGCTCAAGATCAGCCCGCATGCCCCCAGCCGGCTCTACTTCGCGGCCCAGCGCGTCTATCGCAGCGACGACCGCGGCGATCACTGGGTGCCGGTCAGCCCGGACCTCACCCGGCAGATCGACCGCAACCAGCTGAAGATGATGGGCCGCGTCTGGAGCGTGGACGCGGTCGCGCGCAACACCTCCACGTCCTTCTACGGCAACATCGTCTCGCTGGCGGAGTCGCCCAAGGCGGAGGGCCTGCTTTACGCCGGCACTGACGACGGGCTGATCAATGTCAGCGAGGATGGCGGCAAGAATTGGCGCAAGGTTGAGTCTTTCGAGGGCATACCCGCCAACACCTTTGTGTCCGACCTCAAGCCTTCGCCGCATGGCGCGAACACGGTTTACGCCACTTTTGACAATCACAAGATGGGTGACTTCAAGCCTTATGTCCTGCGCAGCGATGACCGCGGCCGCACTTGGGCGCCGATCATGGGCGACCTGCCGGCGCGCGGCACGGTTTACACGATTGCCGAGGACCCGGAGAAAGCCGGCCTGCTCTATTGCGGCACCGAGTTCGGCCTGTTTTTCTCGCCGGACGCCGGCCAGCGCTGGGTGCAGCTCAAAGGCGGGTTGCCGACCATCGCGGTGCGCGACCTGGTGGTGCAGAAGCGGGAGGGCGACCTGGTCATCGCCACCTTCGGCCGGGGGTTTTTCATCCTGGATGATCTCACGCCGATCCGCCGGGCGACGGATGAATTGCTGGCCCGGGAGGCTGCCTTGCTCCCGGTCAAGCCGGCCTGGATGTTCATCCCAAGTTCCCCGCTGGGCTTGCGCGACAAGGGCTTTCAAGGGGCTTCCTACTTCACGGCGGCCAACCCGCCGTTCGGCGCCGTGCTCAGTTATTACCTGAAGGATGATTTGAAGTCGGCCAAGAAGACCCGGCAGGCGGCGGAAAAGAAAATCGCCGCCAAGGGCGGCGATGTGCCGGTGCCGGCCTGGGAGGCGCTGCGCCAGGAAGATCGCGAGACGGAGCCCGCCATACTGCTCACGATCACCGATGCCAGCGGGAATGTCGTCCGCCGCCTGACCGGCCCGGTCAAGGCGGGCTTCCAGCGCGTGGCCTGGGACCTCCGGTACCCCGCCGCCAATCCGGTGCAGCTGAAGGCCGACGAGGAGGAGGATGTCTTCAGCCCGCCGCCCCGCGGTCCGCTGGTCCTGCCCGGCAATTACACCGCGACACTGGAGAAACGCGTTGACGGACAGGTGACCAAGCTGGGTGAGGCCGTGAGCTTCACCACCGAGATCCTGGGCACCGCGAGTCTGCCCGCCCCAGACCGGGCGAAGGTGGTGGAGTTTGCAAAAAAGACCGCCCGCCTGCAGCGGGCCGTCCTGGGCACGGTCGAACTGGCCAAGGAGACCCGCAAGCGCCTCGATCACCTGGCCAAGGCAATCGACGACACTCCTGCCGCGCCCGCCGCCTTGCTGGCCCGCACCAAGGAACTCAGCCTGCGGCTCAAGGATCTGGATGTCGCGCTGAACGGCGACAAACTCCGGGCCAAGTACCAGGAGCCAACGGCGCCATCCCTGAATGATCAAGTCAACGGCTTGGTCTATGCCCTGTGGTCCGCCACGTCAGCGCCCACCGGGACGCAGCAGGCCGGCTACGACCACGCGGCGCAGGAATTTGCGCCGGTGCTCGCGCAACTGAAAACCCTGGTGGAGGTCGACCTGAGGGACCTGGAGGGCAAGGTGGAGAAGGCCGGCGCCCCGTGGACGCCGGGCCGCGTTCCCACCTGGGCCAAGGAATAATCCTGAGAAATAATCCCGCGGCTTTGCCCCATGAAACAACTGCTCCCGATCCTGGCCCTGCTCGCGCTGCTGGCCGGCTGCCAAACGGTGCCCAAAGGCCCCGCAACCAAACCATCAGCTCCGGTCGCGACTCCGACCCTGGCGGTGGATCCCTTCTGGCCGGCGGGCGGCAAATTCGAGGCCAAGGGCAACACTTCCTCTTGGTCCGGCTTCCGGGCGAATAATGTGAAACGCCGGACACTCTTCGTGCAGCACACGGAGCTCGATCATCACGCGATCGTATTTGTCGGCGACTCCATCACGGAAGGCTGGCACACCTTGGAGCAGGACTTCGCCGACCTGAAGATCAAGGTGGTCAACCGCGGCATTGGCGGCGACACCACGCCCAATCTGCTCTACCGGCTGCATGCCGATGTCCTCGATCTGCAGCCCCGCGCGATTGTCTTGCTGATTGGGACCAACGACCTCGGGGAGCATACGCCACCCGCCGACATCGCGGACAACCTTCGCGTGCTCCATCGCCGCGTGCGGGCCGCCTGTCCGGAGATACCCATCGCATGGTGCCTCGTGATGCCGCGCAAGGGCGACGACACCTATCCCGAGCGGATCCGGGTGATGAACGACCTGATTCGGGGAATCGCCGCGACCGATCCCCGCATCACGGTCTGTGACACCTTCACGGCGCTGGCGCTGCCGGACGGGTCGTCCCGGCCGGAGGATTTCGTGCCCGACCGCCTGCATCTCAATCCCACGGGCTACGCGGTCTGGCATGGGGTGCTTCATCCTATCGTGGCGGGCTGGAAGCTCGAGGCCCGCTAGGCCGGGCGCAACCGGGCATGACGGCCGCGAGTTCAACTGCGCCCGGGCGGGAGGTGAGTTGCGCCGACGCGCTCCCCTGGATGCGCGAGCACGGCCGGCTCGTCGGGGCCTGCGCCGTGACTTCCTTGCCTGACATATCCGAGGTGGGGTTGTCCCTGCCCGCATGGCGCAGCTGGTTTCTCGAGGCGGCGGGCCTGGTCGTCGGCGCCGTGCCGGACGACAGTGCCGCCTTGTTTTTTCAGTCCGATATCAAGCGTGAGGGCATCTGGATCGACAAGGGCGCCCTCGTGATCCGCGCCGCCGAGGCGGCCGGGGCCCGGGTGCTTTTTCACAAGATCGTCTGTCGCCGACCGCCGGGCATGCTGACGATGGGTCGACCCGGCTTCACCCATTTCATTGCCGTTTCCCGGACCATGCGGTGTCCGGACGTGCTCCCGATCCCGGACATCATCACGGCGGCGGGCCGCCAGCCGTGGATTCGCGCCATGGGCGTGCGTGCGGCGGCGCATGCGGTGCGCTTTGCCCGGGATCAAGCGGGCGCGAAGCTCATCTTCGATCCGTTTTGTGGCGTGGGCACCGTGCTCGCCGTGGCCAACGCCTGCGGCCTGGACGCGCTGGGGGTCGAGTTGCACAAGAAGCGCGCCGAACAGGCGCGGCACCTCGTCGTGACGACGGCCGAGCTCAGCGACTGAGCCGGATCATGCAGCTGAAATTGTAGGGCGGGATCGCTGATCCCGCCGATTGACGAACCCCGGCGGGGTCAGCGACCCCGCCCTACAGCCGGTCATCGGGGTCAGCGACACCGGCTACAGCCCTGTTTCTTCCCGTCATGGGCAAAAAGCGTTTTGCGGCCGAGGCTGCATGATCCCGACTGAGGGCCGGCGCGCGGCGGTCTGTTCCGGGGGCTGCTTACTTGGAGCGTTTCAGCAGTTTCTTCTTCTCCGCCTCGAATTCCTTGTCGGTGAGCAAGCCCCGCTTGCGCAGGTCGTCGAGCTTGAGAATCTCAGTGTAGAGATCTCCGGCCTGGGTCGGGAGTGGGGCGGGCCCCGCCGCGCTGCCGGTGCTTGGGGCGGTCCCACCGACCGTGCTGGGCGCGGCGACCGGGGCGGTGAGCCGCGGATCGTTGGCGTCAAGCGCTTGGAATACAACCTTGGCCCAGGCATAACCCCCGCCGAAGTGGGGGCGCTCGGAGTTGACCATGACCACCTTCAGGGTCTTGCCTTTGTCGGCGCAATATTTCGCCGCGTCCGCCTGGGCTTCCTGTTTGAATTTATCTACATCCCGGTCGAAGCCGGTGTTCGCGGTGCGCGTGATGGCGTAGGTGTTGTCGCTGAGGGTTTCGATTTTAGAGGTGGAGGCCAGCGCGGCGGTTGCAGTGGCGAAAACCAAGGAGGACAGAAATAGCCATCGGGGCGAAAGGAGCATTTTCATCGGCGGGAAGATCATTCCTCCCCGAGCTCAGGTCAAGTATCGGGTGGCCAGCTCGCCGCCTCGGCGGACTGAAACAGCTGGCCTCGGCGGTGAAACTCCGTAACCAATGGGGCGGCTTCGCTTCCCCCGTCATCGTCAGCAAAACCTGCCCCCATGCCTCACGATTCCTCCTCCCCGGCCCCAGTCTCGCGTCGTCAATTCTTGGCCCTTGCCAGTCTGGCTCCGGCCATCCTGCTCGCCCAGTCGGCCGGCGGCACGGCGCCGACAGCCACACCCGCCGGCCCCGCGCCCAAGCGCCGGCCCATCGGCATCGAGCTCTATGCGGTCCGCGGTGAACTGACCCGCGATCTGCCGGGAACCCTCCGGGCCATCGCCCAGATGGGCTACGAGGCCGTGGAATTTTATGCGCCGTATTTCAGCTGGTCGCTGCCCTACGCCAAGGAAGTGCGCAGCCAAATGGACGACCTTGGCCTCCGGTGCTATTCGACGCACAACCACATCGATTCATTCACGCCCGGGGAGGGCATGGCCAAGGCCATTGAACTGAACCAGATCATCGGCAGCCGGCAGCTGATTTTGGCCTCGCCGCCCAAGAGCGCGGCCGGATTGGAAGGCTGGAAAGGACTCTGCGCCCAGTTGACCACGGCGGTCGGCCAGTTGCTGCCCCATGGTCTCACGGCCGGATATCACAATCATCAGGCGGAATGGAAGACCCTCGAGGGCGGCGCGCGCATTCTCGACATCGTCGCCTCCCACACGCCGGCGGAGTTCGTGCTCCAGTTTGATGTCGGCACCTGCCTGGAGGCCGGCGCCGATCCCATCGCCTGGATCAAGGCCAATCCCGGGCGCATCCGGAGCGTCCACCTGAAGGACTGGGCGCCCGGGGCGGCGGCGGAAGAAAAGGGCTACCGGGTACTGTTCGGCGAAGGGGTCGCCCCCTGGGCGGAGATCGTCGCCACCGCTGAAGCGGTGGGCGGCGTGGAATTTTTCCTCATGGAACAGGAAGGCAGCCGGTTTTCCGAATTCGAGACTGCGCAGCGCTGCCTGGCGAACTGGCGCCAGCTGCGCAAGAAAGCCTGAACCTTCTTTGGTGTCGGGTCTGATTCTAGGGAGTGTATTCAAGCCCACCCACTATGAGTTTCCTGTCATTCTGAACGAAGTGAAGTCTAGCCAGCAGGCTGGTGCGACATCCATGCTTTCGCTCGCGATAGGGCCCTCGAAGCCGTGCTGCTTCGCTCCGCTCAGGATGACAAACTGGGTTTGTACGATTAGATTTCAGCCCCTGCAGGGCTGCCGCTGACGGCAGGACTTGGTCCGGCGACCAGCGCCGGCCCTACGGTTCAACCCGCATGACCGAGCAGGCGGGCCGGCAGGAAGAGCAGCGCCTTGATGAAGGCGAAGGTCGCAGTGACGCAGACGCCGAGCAACCGGAAAGGCAGGGCGATCACCCAGACCAGCGGGGCCAGCACAAGGGCCAGCAGGGCGAGCGGCCAGCAGATGACGAGCAATAGGCACCAGAGCAGGAAAATTCCGATGGTATTCATGGGAGCGATACTGGATTAACCCGACCCACGGTTGAAAGTTGCGTAATTCCGTATCCGACCCGATGGGCCGAACGAGACGGCTGGCGTCCCCCGGACGAAGCCCGGGGGGGCCGGCTGATATTACTTCGCGAACAAGCCCTCGAGGACCGGCGTGCCTTTGCCGGCGGCATCGCGCGCGCCGAAGCTGGCGTTGTAGTCCCACACGGCCCAGCCCCAACCCCGGCTTTCCGTGGCCTGGCGCACGGTGGCGATCCAATGGCGCATGGAGGTCGCATCCGCTTCCTTGTAGACCCCGAATTCACCGAGGTAGACCTCGATCTTGGGTGCATGTATGGCCAGCCACGCCGACACCTTGGCAAAGGCCTCCTCAATCTGGGCCTCCGTGAGCTTGTCGCCGGCCCGCAGGTTCATGTTGTAGTGCGGCAGGGTGTGGCCGGTCAGATCCGGCACGGTGCCGGGAAAAGTGACCGCCGGCATGGTCTTGGCGAATCCCGTCCAGGCTGCTTTCTGGTGGGTGAAAGCCATCGGCTCATAGAAGTGGATCGTCAGGGCGATATTCGGGTCGGAGGGCAACTCGACATCCGGCACGGTGCGAAAGCTGCTCCACTTGTTGCAGGTGACGTAGACGAGGCGGGTCGGATTGCTCTCCCGGATGGCGGCGAGCATGCGGTGCATGAAGGGATTCAGCTGCTTGTTCTCGGCGGCCACCGGCTCATTGAGGATTTCAAAACGAAGGTAGGTCCCCTCGTCGGCGAAGCGCCGGGCCAGCCGGCGCCAGACCTCCGCGACCTTCTCCTGCAGGGCCGGGTCGGTGTAGACCCGGCTGTCGCCGCCGACCGAATTAAAGTCGGCCCCGGGCAGGAAGTGCGCGTCCAGCACCACGCCAAGACCGCGCGGCCGGGCCCAGCGGATGGTGTCGGTGATCGGCTTGAGCTTGACCTCATCCAGCGCGCCCTCGGCCGTCAGGCACAGGCGGATGTCCACGGGCAGGCGAATATGGTCAAAACCCTGGGCGGCGATCCATTGGACATCGCCCTCACCGAACCAAGCGGCGGCATACGTGTGGTCCCCGTAGTTTTGGGAGAGCCAGTGGGCAATGTTCACGCCGCGTTTGAAGGTGAAGTCTTTTTCCGCCGCGGCGGTTCCGGCCGGCAGCAGCGCCAGCAGGCTCACTGCCAGTGCGATAAGGGTATGCAATGATGAGGGTATTTTCATGATGGGTATAGTCACACTGCGATGATCGCAGGCAAAATTCAACCGCCGGCTTATTTCTGGCGCCAGGAGTGGGCCGGGCCCATGCCGCCGATGGCCGTCGCACAGCTGTTCCCGGGCATAAGATCTGGTAAAGGCACTGATTGCCTGACCTGCTGGATATTTATGGGCTTCGCCGGACACGTGAAAGATTGTAGGTTGCTGAAGGGCTGATCCGCGCCGCGGTGTTGCTCCATATGACCCCATGACTATTCGCCCTCTGCTGACACTTGCCTTGCTCGTGGCCCTGCCGCCCGTCGGACGCAGTGCCCCGGCCGCGACTGAATCGTCGGCCCAGCCCAAGCCGGCCGCCCCGGCCGGGATCGCCGCGCTGGCCGAGCTGAAGCCGGGCCTGCCCGCCAAGGCGGTGCGGAAGCTGCTCGGCGAGCCGCGCGAGGTCAGGCCGATGAAGGCTCCGGATGGAAAAGCGGAAGTCTGGGTCTATACGCGGGAGCTGGGCACCCACATCGTGCGGATCGAATTTCCCGGACCCGAGATCATCACCTATGTGATCGGCGGCGACGGCAAGCCCATCGAACAGAAGACGGCGGGCCCGTCCCGCTACGAGAATGTGCAGCACGTCACCGAGGAGAGGGTGGAGGTATTGATGTTCAACGACCAATATGTCGTGCACAAAACCTCCCGCAATGAGCGTCAGATCCACTGAAGCCCGCCGCCGCGGTGGCTTGGCCGGTGCGCCCGCTCAGGCGCTTTCGCCGTAGAGCTCGCGGCCGATCAGCACGCGGCGGATTTCATTCGTGCCCGCCCCGATGTCGTAGAGCTTGGCGTCGCGCAACAGGCGGCCGGTGGCGAATTCGTTGACGTAGCCATTGCCCCCGAGGCACTGGATGGCTTCCAAGGCGACCTGCACCGCGCTTTCCGAGGCATACAGGATGCAGGCCGCCGCATCCTTGCGCGCCGCCCGGCCCAGGCCCTCGTCGAGCGAGCGGGCCACCTGGTAGCTGAAGGCCCGGGCGCTCTGCAGGGCGACGTACATGTCGGCGAGCTTGCCCTGCATCAGGCCAAAGGTGCCGATGGAGGCGCCGAATTGCTTCCGTTCGTGGACGTAGGGCAGCACGATATCCATGGCGGCCTGCATGATGCCGATGGGCCCGCCGGACAGCACGCAGCGCTCAGTATCGAGGCCCTTCATCAGGACGCGCGAGCCGCCGTTGACGGTGCCGAGGACGTTTTCTTCCGGGATGGCGCAATCCTCAAAGACAAGTTCGCAGGTGTTTGAGCCGCGCATGCCCAGCTTGTTGAGCTTTTGCGCCGTGCTAAAGCCCTTGAAGTCGCGTTCCACCAGAAACGCCGTCATCGCCCGCGAGCCGTGCTCCTTCGGGGCCGTGCGCATGTAGACGATCAGCACATCGGCATCGGGGCCGTTGGTGATCCACATCTTGGTGCCGTTGGCGATCCAGACGCCGCCCTTCTTCACCGCCGCGCAGGCCATGGAGTTGACGACATCCGACCCGGCGCCGGCCTCGGACATGGCCAGTGCGCCGACAAACTTGCCGGAGCAAAGCTTGGGCAGGAAGCGCCGCCGCTGCTCGTCGTTGCCGTTCAGGTAGAGGTTGTTCACGCACAGGTTGGAGTGCGCGCCATACGACAGGCCGACGGAGGCGGAGGCCCGGGAGATTTCCTCCATCGCGACGAGGTGGGCGAGGTAGCCCATCCCGGAGCCGCCGAACTCCTCGGCGACGGTCACGCCGAGCAGGCCGAGCTGGCCGAACTTTTTCCACATGTCCGCGGGAAACTCGTTCTTGTGGTCGATCGCCGCCGCGCGCGGGGCGACCTCGGCGGCGCACATTTTGCGCGCGGTGTCGCGCAAGGCATCCAGTTCGTCGGTTAAATGGGGTTCAAGCATGGGGGATTCCGTTGGGGTGGCACGGGGCAACCTCGTTGGCCGGTTGCCGGGACAAGACGTATGCGCAGGGGTGCGCTAAACGCAATCCCGCAACCGGCTGCACGCCGGCTGGCCCGTCACTTTTTTTCCGCGCTGCCGGCGAGGGCGTTCAGGTTGGCGAGGCCCCGCTCAAAGTCGCCCCCGACCATTTTGTCCATGTTCATGAAGAGGCAGAACAGCTTCCCGACGAAATTGTTTTCGCCGGCCATGCTCCAGGTCACGAGGGTCCTGTCGCCCTCGGCCTGGAAGGTGAACTCCGTGGTGTTGGTGGCCGCCATGGGCTTGATGAACTCGAGCTTCATGCGGATCAGCTCGTTGGGCTTGCTCTCAGTAATCGTCATGCGGCCCTGGCCGACCTTGGAATTGCCGTCCCAAGCCAAGGCCGCGCCGACGCCGGCACGCGGCCCCGCGTAGGTGTTCTTCATGGCGGGATCAAGCTGGGCCCACGGCGAAAAATCCTGCCAGGCATGCAGGTCGTTGACCTGCGCGAACAAGACGGCGGCCGGCGCGGCGATCGTGGCGCTGCGCGTCACCCGAAAGGCGGCGGGTTGAGCCGCCGCGACGAGCAGGATCACGGCGATGATGACTGTGAGGACGACGAGAATTTTGATCAGCATGGTAGTGGTGTTGGAGTTGGTGCTCAGCGGGTGAAGGGAATCAGCGCGCGCAGTCGCGGGTCGCGGAGGTACAGACCACCCCAAAGCAGCACGCCTAATATGAACTGGGCGTAGCCGGGTTCGCCGATGCGCACATGAGTGGCGATGGCCCCGCCGAGGTAACCGGTCAGCAAGATCGCCCCCAGCACCGCGGTCCGCGGGATGATATAGATGATGGCGCAGGCGGCCTCTAGGACTCCGAGACCGAAGGCGAAGGTTACTGGCCAGCCCAAATGGACAAAGCCTTCATCGAGCTGAGGGGGATGCAGCAGCTTCATGCTGGCGCTGAAGAGCAGCATGAGCAGGGGCAAGGTGCTCAGGACATAGCTGGTCCAGAGGATTTTTTTCGAGACGGGGATGGGGGGGGTGTTTTCCATGGGCGTGGGTGGATGGTGGAGCAGAATGGATATCTTAATTCGTTAGCCAAGCCGGTAGTGGGGCATGCCCTCAGGATCGCGGCTGTTCGTTACGGGAAAACGCTCCCCGGCTCCTTGGAGAGGGCGGAACGGGTGCTTCTTCACGCTTTCATTTTTCCGGGCCGTGTGCATCCCTGCGGCTGCCCGTGGAAGACCTCGCTTCACATCTCGCCCGCTATTTCACCCAGTCGCCCTGGTTTTATTTGTCCTGGCCGGCGGTGGCGATGGTGGTCGGGGCTTTGATCGGGATGGTCTCGAAGCAGGATGCGGAGCAGCTGGCGGTGGTGCCCCGGACCGCCCGGGGGCTGGTCGGGCTGGTGACCGCGCCGTTTGTCCACGCCAGCTTTACGCACCTGGCGGCGAACCTGCCGCCCTTCTTGGTTCTGGGCGTGTTGGTGCTCAATCGGGTTGCGGGCCAGTTTCCTTTCGTCGCCCTCGGCATCATGCTCGGTTCGGGGTTGCTGCTCTGGGTCTTCGGGCGGAAAGCGGCCCACGTGGGCATGAGCGGGGTGATCTTTGGTTTTTTTGGCTGGCTGCTCGCCGTGGCCTGGTTCACCCGGGCCACCCCCGACCTGCTGGTGGCGGGTGGCGTGCTTCTGTTTTACGGCGGCATGCTGGCCGGCCTCGCGCCCGCCCGCAACGGCACCTCGTGGGAAGGGCACCTCTTCGGGCTGATCGCCGGTCTGGGCACGGCGTGGGTGCAGTTTCGGCTGTGATGCCGTCCATCGGCTGAGGTCACCACGATATACACCAAATACCCGAAAAGGCGCATCCAGTGGGCTCATTGCTCTGATCGGGTCTGTCTTGCGCATTGTCGGAGGGGTAATACTGAACAAATTGTTTCGTGTGGTTCGTGTATTTCGTGGTGATCAGCTCCCAATATTTTTTCTCGGAGAGAAAGATCATCGCTCGGTTGGCCTGGTTTGGGCTTCATGCCCACCGTTCCATGGAGCCGCTTGTTACCCCCTCTGAAAGCCTGCCCCCCAAGCCGATTTGTGTCGGCCTGACGTGCTGGCGTTGGCAGTCGCGGAAAGCCCAGGCGATAATTCAACTGGCCAAGAATCTTGGCGTCACCGTCCAACTGACCCAAAAGCTTCACGGTTTGCATCGGGAGATCGAGGCCCAGGTAACGGGCCGGAATACCGACCGGTTCATCAGCGAGTTTGTCCGGCACTGCTAGTAGCCTGTTTCGTGCGATTTTCGGATGGGCCACCGAGCCAAGCCGGAGCACAGACACAGAGGTCACAGAGGAATGACCGGGCGAGATATTGGACTAGGAGATGGGCTCGGTGCACTCCGGGTCGGAACTCGGTGTCCTCTGTGACAAAATCCTTTCCCACAGCGCCAGGAGTCCAAACTACTTGGTGTTACTGGATACTAGGGCTTCCGCGTTTACTGGAGGCCGCGCGTCTCGGCGCGCAAGGTGATTGGGCGTTTTAGAGTGACCCTCCGAACAGCCCGCAGGGACCAGCCTTCGCGCGAGGCTACGGCGCGGCAAGCGCGGGCCCTCTAATGTTCATCCCGGATCAGGGCATCCCGCCCACAATTTATTCGCCCGCTCAGATCGCTGAATAAGGCTTCGGCGTCAGGAACCGGGCGGTGTTTTTCGAGACATTGTCCGCGTATTGGGGCAGATCCTTCATCTTGTTCCAGCGCGGATCAGGGCCGAACCTGTTCCAGTTTCCCAGGTGGGTCGCGAGATCGGGTCCGCTGGTGATGTAACGGAGATGCGGCAGGTCGGGTCCGGCCAGGGCCTGGCCAAAAAAGACGGGGGCCATGCCGAGGTCCTTCATCAACTCGATCTCGCCGTCGTCGAACATCGCCATTTTGCTGAGGGCCTTCGCTTCGCTATAGCTCTCGTAATCGCGCATCTCAAACACCCGGGTCGGGATGCGCTGGCGGGAAAACGCGGGCACTTCCAGCCGGGGCAGTCCCCGGAAGGCCCGCAGCAGCCAGGTGTCAATCCGCTCAAACGCCGGGTTGGCCTTGGCCGCCTGCAGGTACGCGGCGCCGGCCTGCTGCACGGCGGGGTCGGCGTTGAGCGTGGCGCTGACCGTGACAAACGACGCCAGCGTCGCGTGGGGAATGAGCACCCAGACCGGTGAGCCCGGCTTCGGCGTGGCGGTGACGGCCTTCTTGTCCACCTCAAGTTCCGTGAAGACCCCGGTATCCTTGATCCCGTGCTGGCCGAGGGCGGGCAACAGGGCGTGCTCCAGATACGCGTCGAGCAGAGCCGGATTGGCCTCGGCCTTGAGCCGGGTGCCAGCCTGCAGCCGGTAGCACCGGAGCTCATAATAGTCGCGCCCGGGGGCTCCGGTCGCGGGGGTGCTTTCCGCGGTCAGGCGGGCCCCGACCGCGGCGGCGGCGGTGGCGGCGAGGGAATTCTTCAAGAAGGCGCGGCGGGGTAGGTTCATGGGGAATGGGCGAGGGGGAATTATCACTGGACCGGTTTCAAGATGAGGACGCGTCGGATCTTTTCAAGCAGGGCCGCCTCGTTAAATGGTTTCATCAGGGTGTCCGCTGCACCCAGGGCGGAAAGCTGCGGGATCACGGCGTGATCGGCGGGCGAGGTCAGCATGATCACCGGGATGGCGGCCAGTTCGGGCGCGGCCTTGAGGCGCTCGAGGGTCTCGATGCCATCCATGATCGGCATGCTGA
>SESH01089846.1_pt1 | contig 39189 bp, 36 predicted proteins | sample 3171561 | NCBI WGS metagenome assembly SESH01 (sample SAMN10866947, study PRJNA518727) | freshwater metagenome | biome: subpolar coniferous forest; feature: holomictic lake; material: water; isolation source: holomictic Lake 442 2011 16.5 m and 2014 13 m | place: Canada: near Kenora, Ontario
CAACTCGCTCATGCCCATCAAGCAAATGCTCAAACATCGCACCCTGACCGACAAGGAAAGAAAGAACCTTGGGATTCTCGAGGTCATTCGTAAGAACGGGCCGATCTCCCGAACCGATATTTCTAAGCTCACAGAGCTGAACATTGTGACCGTTTCTAACTATGTGAGCCACTACATCAAAAAAGGGCTTGTGGTGGAAGGCGAGATGGATGAATCCACCGGCGGACGCAAGCCTGTGCTTGTGGAGCTTAATCCCAAAGCCGGCTACATTGTCGGCGTCGGCCTTAACATGATGAGCATTGTCGCGGTGCTGGTGGATCTTGAGATCAACGTGATCAGCGAGATCAAGCGCGAAAGAGCTCCGGAGAATTCTGAAAAAATCGTCCTCCAGATGGTCGATCTTGCGGCAGAGATCATCGAAAAGGCCGAGATCGATAAATCTAAGATCGTGGGTCTCGGGGTCGGTATTCCGGGGATCATTGATGAACGCGGGCGAACGATTCGCTGGCCGCAAAGCCTTGGAGACAAGGACATCTCCGTTTGCTCTTCAATTAAAGACACTTTTGAAAAACGACTCAACATTCCCACGATCGTGGAAAACGATGCGAACGCTGCGGTGCTCGGCGAGAAGTGGCTCGGGCTTGATCGCGATGTGCGGAACATGGTCTATATGTTCTCGGGCGTTGGCTGTGGCATCTTGATCAACGAAGAGATCTATCGCGGAGCCAACGGTGCCGCGGGAGAGCTCGGGATCACAAGCTCACACGCCAGCAAGGACTATTCCTTCAAGATCGCGACTCAGCTTGGCCGGTGGGAAATGGATATTGGCATGGTGCGCCATGCGCGCGAGCGGATCGAAAAGGGGGAACCCTCGGTTCTGAAAGATATGGTCCAAGGAGACCTTTCGAAGCTGACTTTTAAAGAAGTCGTTAAGGCTGTTAGGGAAAAAGATGCTCTTGCGATCAAAGCGGCAGAACAGGCCGGACAAGACCTTGGCAAGAAGGTAGCGTTTATCGTAAATCTTCTCAATCCGGAAGTGGTTGTGATCGGCGGAGGCATTGAGGATTGCGGTGCACCACTGCTCGATGCGATCAAGAACACGGTCAAGGAATGGTCCGTGGAAGAGTCCGCGACGCAGGTCAAGATCATCCCATCCGCTTTCGGCGAGAATGCTGTGGCGCTTGGCGTGGTGGGCATTGTGGCCCGTGAAGTTTTCGCCCAGGCCTAAGCGCTTTCTACTTTCGGTCCCGGAATGAAAGCTTTTATACAGGAACTCAAGTCCCGCGTCCTCGCGGGGGGGAGCATTACCCCTTCCGAGGCTCTTCGCTTAAGTTCGATCCAAGACTTCAGAGAGTCCGACCTTCTTCTAAACGCCGCCCACGAGATCACAACCAAGTTCAGGCCCTCCCAAGCCGATCTTTGTTCCCTCGTTAACGCCAAAAGCTATCTTTGTTCCGAGGACTGCGGTTTTTGCTCCCAATCTTCCCACTACAAAACCGGCGTGAAGCGCTACCCTCTCATGAGTCCGGAAGAGATCCTAGGAGAGGCAATAAAAAGCGAAGCGAATGGAGTCCAAAGCTTTTGTGTGGTCACGAGCGGTGAAACGCTCAATGATGCTGAATTCGAGCAAGTGCTCGCGACCTTTCAATTGTTAAGCGAAAAGACCCGCCTCCGGCTGGATGGATCTCTCGGGAACCTGACGGCCGAACAGATCCGGAAGCTTCGCGCGGCCGGAATGCGGCGCTTCAATCACAACCTTCAATGTTCGCGCGAGTTTTATCCGGAGATCGTTTCTACGCACACTTATGACGAGAGAATGGAAACGCTAAAATTCCTTGAGGCGAACGGGGTCGAAGTTTGCTCGGGCGGTATTTTTGGAATGGGGGAGACCGCGGAAGATCGGATTCGTCTCGCGTTCGAGCTTAAGCCCTACGACCTTCACTGCCTACCGATTAATATCCTTAACCCCCGGCCCGGGACGCCTCTCGAGGGGCGACAAGCCATATCTCCGGCGGAAGTCGTGAAGACGGTCGCGATCTTTCGCTTCATTCATCCGAAAGCCAATATCAAGCTCGCCGGAGGACGCGAATTGAATTTGGGAGTTTATTTTCAGGAAAAAGCCCTTCGCGGTGGCGCGAACGGTTTTGTGGTCGGCGGCTATCTCACCACCGCAGGTAATCCGCTTCAAGAAGATCTCGACATGCTCCGCCGCTCTGGTTTTTCCATGGAAGGCGCTTGCGAACACGATGCCCGTCCTGCGGGCTGCGGCTCAAAAAACTGACCCGTGGAATCTCCACTTAAAGACAAAATAATTCTTATCACCGGCGGAACGAGCCAGCTGGGGCAGTCCCTTGTCCGGAAGGCCGTCCTACAAGGTGCGCGCGTCTTCTTCAGTTATTATAAATCTTCCGCTGTTGCCAAAGAACTCGAGCGAACCGGTGCGCAAGGATTTTCCATGGATCTTGCTAACGCCGCAGCCATTGAGGCTTTTGCCGCCACTTTCAAAGAGAAAGTCGAACGCCTGGACGTCCTCATTCACAATGCCGCTGCAACGGCGGACGCGCTTCTCGAAAAAATGTCTGAGAAAGAATGGGACGATGTCCTGAAGGTTAATCTCAAGGCACCTTTTTATCTGACCCAAAAGCTTTTACCGATTCTTTTAAGGAAAACACCGAGCAAGGTTTTCACGATCGTCAGCCGCGCGGGGTTAAGCGGGCTTGCCGGCGCCGCAAATTATGCCGCATCGAAAGGCGGGCTGATCGCTATGACCAAGACGCTTGCTAAAGAGCTCGGACGAAAAAAAATTCTTGTGAACGCTGTGAATCCCGGCTTTATGCGATCTTCTATAACCGCAAGCGTTCCCGAGAAAACTCTGCAAAAAAATCTCGAGGAAAGCCCTCTCAAAACTTTTTCGGATCCCGAAGAAGTTGCGGACTTTCTTCTCTTTCTTGCCTCCGACCAGATGCGTCAGGTCACGGGGCAAGTGTTTCATTTTGAATCCCGCCCTTTCTAGGGTAGAATTTCTCCCTATTTCACACCGGAAGGGATCATCCGACACATGAACCCCGTTAGAGATAGGAAGCGTTTGCGAAAAGCCGTGAAACTATCATGAGCGTCTTTAAACATTCTGACGAAAAATAGAATATGAGTCCAACGATCTCTAACGGGGTGAAACGACGCGTGGTAGTCACGGGCATGGGGGTTCTTTCTTCCATAGGGAACACGCTTGCGGAGTTTCGGGAGAACCTTAAAAAAGGTGTTCCCGGAAAAGAAAACGCGGACCATTCCGTCGTCGAAGGCTGCCAATTCCCGCCCGTTTTCCCCCTCAAAAACTTTGATCCTCGTTCTTGCAAAACGCAGCTCCTGGACCCTTTCATTCAATACGCCGTAGCTGCCGCGGAGCAAGCTGTCGCCGACGCTCAATTCGACATGAAAGCCGTAGATCCTTTCACGGTCGCGCTTTCCGTTAGCTCCAGCAAGGGTGGCGTTCACAGCTTAGGGAGGTTTAAGGAAAGATTCGCGCGCAACCCAAGCGCGATCCTGGGCGCAAGAATCTTCACCAACGCGGTCCCGAATTTTGCGGACCAGTGGATCGCCCGGCGCATGAAGATCCAGGGGCCGGCCAAGTGCTACGTGGCCGCGTGCGCGACCGGAACTGTCGCCATCGTCCAGGGATTCCGCATGGTCTCCGAAGGGGATGCGGAGTACTGCCTGGCGGGAGCCACGGACGCTTCGATCACGCCGCTGATGCTGGGAGGCTATAAAAACATGAAGGCGCTTGCAACCCGGGACATTCGTCCGTTCGACAAACGACGCGACGGATTTCTGATCGGGGAGGGTGCGGGAGTGGTTTTTCTTGAAACGCTCGAAAGCGCGAAGGCGCGCGGCGCAAGGATCTACGGTGAAATCATCGAGGCTGCTTATGGTCAGGACAGCAAACAGCCGATCCATTTTGATCTTAAGGAGCACGCCTTGTCTTACACGCTTGGGGTTCTTCTCAAGAGGGCCGGGATCACGCCGCGGGAGATCGATTATCTGAATCTGCATGGCACGGGCACGCGGCAGGGGGATCTTTATGAAACGTTGGAACTTAAAGAAGCCCTTGGTGACGAAGCGTACAAGATCCCTATGAGCTCGACTAAGGGCGCCACGGGACACATGCTCGGCGCGACGGGTGCCATTGAGATCATCGCGACGCTTCTCGGGATTCACGAGGGCTTTATTCCGCCGACGGTAGGACTTGAAGAGAAAGACCCCGCATGCGACCTGGACTATACGCCTGGGAAAATGCGGCCGCACAAGATCGCAAACGCTATCAAGGTTTCCATGGGTTTCGGCGGGCAGGTCGCCGCCGTTCTACTCAGAAAAACCTAAGCCGTTCCCCGCGGGGAGAGAAAAACGGAAAAAAGACCATGAAAAACGAATACCAAAAAGAATTAGACGCGCTTTGCTCAAAGAATCTTTACCGCTCTCTGCGCGTTCTTAAAGAACACGAAGGAACAAGAGCTGTTTTCGAAGGACGGAAGATCCTTCTTTTCTGCGGAAACGACTATTTGGGCATGAGCCGTCACCCTCGAGTGATCGCGGCAGCGCATAAGGCGATCGATCGGTACGGCGTTGGTGCGCGCTCAGCGCGGCTGATCGCCGGGACCACGGAGGCGCATGCAAGGCTCGAAAAAAAGATCGCCGAATTCAAAAACAAAGAAGGCGCGCTTGTCTTCGCGGCTGGTTTTCTCGCGAACCTCGGGATCCTGACCGCCTTTGCGGGCAAAGAGGACATTGTGATCATGGACAAGCTTTGTCACGCTTCCTTGATCGATGGTGCGAGGCTTTCCGGAGCCGAGATGAGAGTTTTTCCGCATAAGAACTATGAGAAATGCGAAGAGATTCTGAAGAAATGCACGGCGCGACGGAAGATCCTTGTTACAGAAAACGTTTTCGGCATGGATGGGGACCGGGCGGACCTCAAGGAAATGACACGCCTCAAAAAAAAATATGACGCACTGCTCATCGTGGATGACGCGCACGGCACAGGCGTGTTCGGGAAGAGCGGTCCCGGGGCGACCTCGAGGTTTTCAAAGGGTATCGACGTGATCATGGGGACGCTTTCCAAGGCGATCGGCGGGCTTGGCGGGTTTGTGGCCGCAGACAGGATCCTGATCGACTATCTGGTCAATTTCGCCCGGCCGTTCATTTTTGCTACCGCGCTTCCACCCGTTCTTTGTGAAGCCGCGCGCGAAGCTTTTTGCGTGATCGAGGAAGAGCCGGCGCTCCTTAAAAGGCTTTGGGAAAATATTCGCAAGGTCCATCAAGGGCTCACAGGGCTTGGTTTCCGGCTCGCAAAACCCGAATCTGCGATCATTCCGGTTATGCTAGGAGCTGAAGGAAAAGCGACGGAGGCTTTCGAAAGACTTCTCGCTCAAGGAATCTTCATCCCCGCCGTACGTTACCCGACCGTGCCGAAGGGCAAGGCCCGCTTGCGGATTACCGTCTCCGCCGCTCATACCGATCAGGACATTGTGAGACTGATGAAGGCCTTTGCGAAAGAAAAAACTTTGTGTCATGACCGAACTTAGCCAAAAGAAAATCGCGAGCTTTCTCTCGGGGAAATGGGCGGCTCTTCTGATCCTCTCGCTTATTTTAAGCGGGTGTGCGACCGAAAGCGGTCTGCCGGAACGTAGAACGAGGGATGTGGTGGGTGCTGCCTCCTTTGAAAAGCTTCTACAAGATAACCCGGAAGACACGAGCATTTATGAGGCTTATGCGCAAACTTTAATCGGAGAGAGAAACTTTGACAAGGCGATCGAGGTTTACCGGCGAGCGCTTCAGAGAGGAGAAAAGTTACAAGAAGACGAAAAGACATCACTTCAACAGGCCATCGAAGAGGTGCGCGCTCTGAAGAAATTCTCTGAGGCCATGGGAAAAGAACCGCCTTGGAGTCAGGCTCGGAAAATTTCTTTTAGTGGAGGCGAACTGATAACCAATATTCCGCAAAGCTATAGCGACCCGCTGGTCCGGGATCTCACCGCCCTTATGGGCGAAGAAAAAGCCTTGCTGCAAGAAATCCTTGGCGTGCCCAAAGGGGAAGCGCCATTTTTAAGGATCAGCGTCGCCGGACGGCCCGAGGAGTACAAGTCGCTGTGGAAAGAGAAAAAATTCTCCGCCGAACAGCTTTCCTCCGGCGCGTATAGCATTGGAAAAAGCGAGATCGTTGTTTTTTTTACGGGGGCGGATGTCCGATGGACGCTTGCCCATGAGCTTGCTCATTATTTTCTGAGAGGTTTTTACGCGGAACAACCGGCAAGATTTTTGGATGAGGGACTTGCTAACTATCTGTCTTTTAAGCTCGCCAAGGCGGGAGCGAAGCCCCTTGTCGAAGAGATCCTCGGATGGCTTCAGGAACTTTATGAGGAAGGGAAGCTGAAAAGCTCGCTCGATCTTTTCCATGCTTGGGAGCATTACGATCAGTCCCCGGCCAAAGATGAAAAAATGGAATTTTACTTGAGGGCCTGGAGTCTGACCGCTTTTTTCCTGGATGGAAAAAACGATTTCTTTTCGAAGTTTTTCCGCGACTATCTTCAGTACGAACTTCAAATAGGGCCCCTTTCGCGCGGCGATGTGGAGAATTATTTCCGTGCAAACCTGTCAGAGGAGAAGGCCCGCGAGCTTGACGGCGAATGGGGTCTTTTTATCGAGAAGATGAGCTATGAAAACATTTAAAAAAATGAAAACCCAGGCGCTGATCGAAAAAGACAGAAAATATATTTGGCACCCTTTTACTCAAATGCGAGACTGGCAAACGGACGAATTTCCGGTCATTGAAAAAGGCGAGGGTTGTTACTTGATCGACACCGAGGGGCGCCGGTATCTCGACGGGGTGTCATCCCTTTGGTGCAATGTTCATGGGCACCGGGTCAAGGAGCTCGACAGGGCGATCGAAAAGCAGCTGAAAAAAATTTCCCACAGCACATTTCTCGGGCTTACCCATCCTGCGGCCATTGAACTGGCGGAAGCGCTTATTTCGATCGCTCCCCAAGGACTTACCCGTGTTTTTTATTCTGACTCGGGGTCCGAGGCCGTAGAGATCGCGCTCAAGATGGCCTTCCAGTATTGGGCCCAAAAAGGTCATCCCGAAAAGAAAAAATTCGCGAGACTCGTGAACGCCTATCACGGGGACACGCTCGGCTCCGTGAGCGTCGGCGGCATCGATCTCTTCCACCAGATCTATAAACCACTTCTTTTCGATACATTCGCGATCCCGTCGCCCTATGGCTATCGCTGGAAAACAGGAGGCGATCAGGCAAAAGTAAAAAACGAGGCGCTCGAGGCGGTGGAAAAAACTCTCAAGGAACACCACGAGGAGATCGCTGCGCTCGTGATAGAGCCCCTGATGCAAGGCGCTGCCGGCATGATCGATCAACCGGCGGGATACATTTCCCGTGTCAGAGAGCTGACGCGAAAGTATAATACCCTCCTGATCTTTGACGAAGTCGCGACGGGTTTTGGGCGGACCGGAAAGATGTTTGCCGCAGACCATGAACGCGTGACGCCGGATATTATGGCGGTTGCTAAGGGCCTCACAGGAGGTTACCTGCCGCTTGCCGCGACGCTAGCCACCGAAGAGGTTTATAAGGCGTTTTTGGGTCGGCACGAGGAGTTTAAAGCATTTTTTCACGGTCACACCTATACGGCCAATCCGTTGGCTTGTGCCGTGGCGGTCGCGAATCTTGAATTGTTTAAAAAACAGAAGACGCTCGAGAAGCTGCAGCCTAAGATCCGGCTCATTAAAAAACGGCTCGCCGGTTTCCGCGAGCTTAAATGCGTCGGCGATATCCGGCAATGGGGCGTTATGATCGGTATCGAGCTGGTCAAGGACAAGAAGACCAAACAAACCTTTGAGCCCAGAGAAAAGATTGGCGCGCGCGTTATCGAGCGAGCACGAAAAAAAGGTGCGATCCTCCGGCCTCTAGGTTCGGTGATCGTTCTCATGCCGCCTCTCGGGATGACGGAGCGGGAATTGAATGAGCTGTTGGATATTACTTACGAGTCTATAAAGGAAGTAACAGAATGCTAACAAGGGATCTCGGGGAACGGGGAATGGGAAACGGAGCACACAAAACCTCAGGAAAAGCGCTCCCCGTTAGCCGTTTCCAGAAGGAAAACGTATGAAAGCTGGCATTTTCATCACAGGGACAGACACGGACGTCGGGAAGACCGTGATTTCTGCGGGCCTTGCGCTTGTCCTCCGGGGTCGCGGGATGAAGGTCGGGGTGATGAAGCCTGTCGCGACCGGTTGTTATGGTGGCGACGAGAGGCTTATCTCCCAGGATGCGGCATTTCTTATGGAGGCAGCCGAGAACGAATACCCGTCGCTCACGAGCCCGTCACGTTTTCGCAACCCGCTTTCGCCGAACGTCGCCGCCATGCTTGAAAAAAAAGAAGTGAATGTTCCCCAGATCCTCAAAAGTTACCATGAGCTTCAAAAGCACTATGATTTCATGATCGTCGAAGGCGTAGGCGGGCTTATGGTTCCTCTCAAGAAAGATTATTATGTGGCCAACCTCATTCGCGACATGGGGTTGCCGATCGTGATCGTGTCCTATGCGGGACTCGGCGCGATCAATCACACGCTACTCACCGTGGATGCGGCCACGATCCGGGGGCTGGAAGTGTGCGGCATTATCTTTAACCGCGTTTCCGTGACGAACTACTCGCTGGCCGAGCTTACAAACCCGAAAGTCATCCACGATCTTTCCGGCGTCCCGATCCTTGGCAGCCTCCCCGACATCGAAGGGCTCAACATGGGCAGCTGCCAATTTGGAAAGCTCAAAGAGGTTTTTCAGGAGCGCATCCGGATCGACAAGATCACGGGAAGTTTTGCCGGCGCCATTTCCCGGGAATAGCCTGAAAGGAAACAGTCTTGCGCAAACGGTCCCAACACCCATCAATCGAAGCGGAGCGGAGTGTGGGGCCGTCCAAGTCGCCGTTCAAAAAAAGAAATAAAAGACCTGGAAGGAACGCTGTTGGCATTCGGCTTGAAAGAAAAAAAGATGCAAGCCTGCTCAACTGGAACCTTAAGCGTCCTTACCCGCCCGAAATAATCCGCGTTCCCATCCCCGCGTTCTCAAGACCTTGCGTTCAAGTTGGAGAAGTGGTTCAGGTGGGACAAAAGATTGCGGTCCCAAGGCCCATCAGTTCCAGCGAAGCAGAAGGTGGGGCGGGGCCGGAAGGATCCGAAGGCGTGAGCGTTTATGCCGGGATGTCCGGTGCAGTGGAAAGAATCACGGATTTTCCGAGCGCGATGGCTGATGAAATCCAAGTGATTGAGATCCGCAGGCAAGGAGAGCCCAAGCCACTGCCGGCTGTGGAGACGCACAAAGGGTGGGCTGAGATTCCGGCCGAAGAACTTTCGAAGATTTTCCAGGACTACGGACTTGTGACCACGGATCTCCTTATGGAGCCTGTCCACGCGAAGCTCAGGCGGCATCCCGGGGCAAGAACGGTCATCATTAACGGTTGTGAGCCGGAGCCTTACATCACCTGCGAGCAAGTGCTGACCATGTCTCACCCCGTGGAAATTTTAAAGGGGGCGGAATTACTCAGAAAAGCTAGCGGCGCCGAAAAGATTGTTTTTGCGCTTGAGGACTGCAATCTCGAGGTGATCGAACTTATCAAGAGTAAGATCTACTTTCTCAAATGGGAAAACGCGGAAGTTTGGAGCGTTCCCGCGCTCTACCCGCAAGGCTTGGAAGGAACACTGCTTCAAGCGTGGTTTCCAGGAATAGAAAAAGAGGCGGTCGTCTTTCCGGCTTCCACGGCGTTTGCGGTCTATGAAGCGGTGGCGCAGCAGAAACCTTTTTATGAAAGAGTCGTGACCGTAGGCGGCGAGTGCGTGGTTGAACCGCGCAGTCTATGGTTGCCGATCGGAATTTCTTTCCATGATGCGATCCATGCCTGCAAAGGGGTCATGCGCGAACCGCAAAAAGTGCTGAGGGGTGGACCCATGGCCGGAACCGCGCAGAGGAGCGACGAGGTTTCTGTGATGGCCGGCACGAATGCTATTCTTGCGCTTCCCAAAGAGGTTGCGAAGGAAGAAGCGGAGGAACCTTGTATTCGTTGCAATCTTTGCGTCGATCAATGCCCCACCTCGCTTTCGCCTGTGATGATCACACTGGCTGCCGAACGAAAAGAGTTTGCCGTCGCACAAGAATGGAACGTTGCAAGTTGCATGGAGTGCGGTAATTGTGCCTATGTGTGTCCCTCCAAACGACCGATGCTGCAGCTGATCCGCCTCGCGCGCGAGCTATCGAAGCCGGCGGTCCCAAGGCCCATCCATTGTAGCGAAGCGGAAAGCGGGGCCGCCCCAACTACCGCCCATCAAAAGAAAATGAACGGCGGGACGGTGCTCCATGGCTGAAGTGACGCTTGCTTACAAGATGACCTTGCCGCCGCACATTCGTTCCGCGAATTCTTTAGCCCGTCGGCACTGGGGGCAGGTCGTCGCACTCGCGCCTCTCTTTGTGGCAGCCTGTTTTACCGGGCACGCAGAAATCCTGCGCGTTCTTTTGATCTGCCTGGTGAGCGCGGTTGCTTTTGATTTTCTGAGCTCGAAACTTTTCCAGAAAAAAGAAAATCTTCGGACCGGGGAGACCGTCCTTATCGCAGCTCTCTTCTCGCTGCTCATGCCGTCGAGATGTCCTTCCGAAGTCGTGATCTTCGGTGTTTTCACGGCCGTTTTTGTCGCGAAGGAGTTTTTGGGCGGCACAGGCGCCTATCTTTTGCATCCCATTCTACTGGCGCGCGTATTTTTACAACTCTGTTTCCCCCAAGTCATGTCGGAGCCGATGCTTGTGGCGGGCGACGGGAGTGTCTGGACGCTTGCGGCGCTTGGCGTGGGCGGCATCCTTTTCCTTAGACAAAAACAAGGATATTGGGAAACGCCGATCCTTTTCATGTCGGTCTGCTTTGTCTGCGAAGCTTTGTTCGGAGGACGAGAAATGCCGCTCGCCTTTTTTAGCGGTGTTCTTTTAACCGCTTTTTTTCTTTTAGCGGATCCCGTGACCCTGCCCTTGACGCGAAAAGGGACAGTTTTTTTTGTTCTGGGTGCGGCGCTTTTAAGCTCACGACTAAGCCCAGAGGGATTTTCGATCCGCACGGCGAGCTGCGCGATCCTTCTCATGAACCTTTTGACGCCGTGGTTGGATGTTTGGCTCAAACCCGCTTGCTATTTTAGAAGGCACCCTCTCAGGGCGACCGATCCACTATGAATATCAAAAAAGTTACGATCGCCACGGCAAAACATCTATTCCTCGCGCTTTTTCTGTGCCTGCTCGTCGCGATCCTTTGTGCGGCACAAAGGTTGAGGCAGTGAAAATGATGAGGTCTCGGAGCCGATGAAACTGCCGGAAAGCCTTTTCTCGCGAATGCTCTTGGCCTACCTTCCTTTCATGGTCTACCCCTATGGTTTTTTTAGGGCAGGAGTTGCAGCGCTATGGATCGTCGCGTTCCTTTGGGTCACGGTCGCCTTTTTCTGGTTCACGCGCCGGCTTTTTCCAAGCCGTTCTCTGAAGCCTGCTTTTTTCCTTTGGCTGATCGTGTGGGCGCAAGCCATATGGACACTTACGAAACTGCCACCCTACTGGATCGCGAGTGTTTATTTTCTGGCCCCCGTTTCTTTTCTCGAGGATGCTGCGAAGCCAAGTCAGGCTCGTGTTTTTTCCAAGGAAGTGCCGCGGTTCCAACATCCATCCATCGGAGCGGAGCGGAGTTTGGGGCCGTCCCAACCACCCTTTTGGGAAAAAGTGAAAAAGCTGGGACGGTATTTTTTCGAGCGGGTGCTGGCCGGGATCAGCTTCGCAGGTTTCGTGATGCTGTTGGCGCTCATTCGGGAGATCGGAGAAAAGCGTTTGGGGATACACGCATTTGAACAGCCGGTCGGCATGTGGCTTGTAATCGCGGCCGTTGCTTTCTTATGGAAAAATCAACCCTATCGCAGGAGAGGGTAGTATGTATTCTTTAATTATCGCTTTCGGCTTTTTGTTGGCCATGCGCGGCGCGAGGCACGCGCCTTTGCAAAGGCCGATGGAAGGGCTTAAGCGCCTTGGGTTCGAAGCCGTGGATCTTTTTCTGACGGTGAGCCTGATCCTAGCGCTTTGGGCGCTTGCCATAACATTTGAGAGGATCCAGCCTATTGTTCGGGATTACGGGATCTTTGGCTCCGGGCTAGCCGCTTATTTGCTGTCTCGTTATCAGAAAAAAACGGATGTTTTTTTCCTTTCCGTGGTCGCAAGCGTTTTTATGATCCATGCCGAACAATGCGGTCCTTTGCAGGGGATCTTGCTGGCCGGGGTCGTGAGCGCAGGGATTGCGCTTTTTCAGATTTGTTTTCTCGGGCTACGGTACAAACTTCTTTTTTCGAATACGCCACCTTCTATGAAAGGATGGCCGAGTTTGTGTCTTTTGGCGGGCTTTATCGCGCTTGTTTTGTGGTGTTTCGGGAGCCTGGTTTTCTAATGCCGTTCTCTATTTAAGGCCGAAAGGTTAACGGTATAGCACTGCGAACCAATAAAATCAAATGGAGCGCAGTGCTAAGGTTTAGGTTCGGAGAGTCGACAATAACGTGAAGAAGCCATTCATCCCCTGGAATTAATTTTCACCCCGCGAGAGTTTGGTGAGATAATATTTAAGGTAGTACAGGTCGGACAAAAAAGTGTCGGAATAGATTTTGGGTGCAAAAAAATCGGAAGCGGTTCGGAAAAAGCGCTTTCAATTTCTAACGGGGTAAAGGAGCCTTCTCATGGCCATCGAAGAGATTCTATTGGGAGCGGTCGAAAAAGAAGCCTCGGACATCCATCTGGCTGTTGGGAGGCCTGTGACCTACCGCATGATAGGAGCGCTGGTCTCAGTCGGCGAAAAGCCGCTGACGCCCCAGGACACGGAGGCCTTTGCCAAAGAGATTACGACAGAGGTTCAGCGCAAAAAGATCGAAGAAGTCGGGGGAATTGATTTTGGGTTTTCGTTTCAGGACAAGGCGCGCTTTCGCGTTTCCTGTTTCAAAGCTCAGGGCCATTATGCGCTTGTGCTGCGCTTGCTTCCCTCGAAGTTCTACAGCTTCCAAGACATTGGCCTTCCCAATCAATTAATTGAGACAGTGAGCCTTCCTCGCGGCCTGATCCTTGTAACGGGACCCACCGGAAGCGGAAAAACAACTTCGCTCGCGACCATGCTCAATTACATCAATGAGAATTTCCCCAAACACATCATTACGGCGGAAGATCCGGTGGAATTCGTGCATCATCACAAAAAATGCGTGGTTACCCAACGCGAAGTTGGGGAGGATGTCCCGAGTTTTTCGGATGCGATCGTGAAATCCCTGCGCCAGGACCCGGATGTGATCCTGATAGGAGAGATGCGCGACTTGGCGACCATGGAGACCGCGATCCGTGCTGCCGAAACAGGCCATTTGGTGTTCTCAACGCTGCATACCACAGGTGCCGCGCGAACGGTTGACCGCATCATCGACGTCTTTCCGGCTGAACAGCAGCCGCTGGTCCGCGTTCAGCTTGCCGCCACGATCGTTGCTGTGATCTCGCAAGTGCTTGTGCCTCGGTTGGATGGAAATGGCCGTGTGGCTGCGTTCGAGATCATGTTTGCAACACCGGCCATCCGCAACCTCATTCGCGAAGGCAAGACCTACCAGATTCTTTCTGAGCTCCAGACCGGGTCGCGCTACGGCATGATCATGCTGGATGATTACCTCAAGCAGCTCTACACCCAGGGCGTTATCGGCTATGAAGCCGCGCTTGAAGTCGCCGTGGATCCCAAAGAACTCGGCCTCCAGCTTTCCAAGATCCAGCCCACGAATCAAATTAGGGATAAAGATAGATAAATAAAACTTGACCCCATAGGGGTGCTTGGGTATTCTATGCCCGCCTTCAGCAGGTAAGGTGGCCCCAGTATAACAATAAAGGTTGGGACCGGATTAATCATTCCACCCAAAAGAGACAAAATTCCAATTTAATCCCAGCGATTGAGCGCCCCTTTTAGCTTTTTCCGCATATTTTTCTAAGAATACAGAGAAAACCCGAAGATCCGATCATCAAAATGACAAAACAGACCCCGAAGGAAAATCCTCAAGGGGGAAAACTGTTTCTGGTGGACGGGCACTCCTTTTGCTATCGGGCGTTCTACGCGATTCCGAACCTAACGAACTCTAAGGGAGAGCCGACCAACGCCATTTATGGGTTCGTGACCATGATGCGCAGGCTTATGGAAGAGCAGAAACCGGGCCTTGTCGCCATGTGCTTTGACCGGAAGGAGCCGACGTTCCGGCATGAGCAGTACAAGGAATACAAGGCGCACCGCAAACCCATGCCCGAGGAGCTCGTGAAACAGATCGAGCCCATCAAGGAATTCTGCCGGATCTTAAAAATGGCCATATTCGAAAAGGCGGGTTACGAGGCGGATGATGTGATCGGGACCCTGGCAAAGCAGGGAGAAAAAGAAGGTTATCAGGTCTTCATCATCACCGGGGACAAAGACGCCTTTCAATTGGTTAATGATCGGGTCAAGATCCTTCAGCCCCATAAAGAGAACCTGGTCTATGATGCCGAGAAGGTTCGGGAACGTTTTAGTGGACTCGGGCCGGACAAGATCGTGGATATTCTCGCGCTCATGGGAGATGCCTCGGACAATATCCCGGGCGTGCCGGGGATTGGCGAAAAAACGGCGATGAAGCTTATCCAGGAATTTGGTTCCGTGAACGGCCTTCTCGAACGGCTGGAAGAAGTCCCTTCGGAGAAACAGAGACAAAAGATCCAGGAGAACATGGAAGACTTGAAACTATCCCAAATGCTCGCAACGATCGATACGGACGTGCCGCTTGAGATCGATTGGGAGGCCTTACGCGTGGTTGAGCCTGACACCGCCGCTCTGATGGAATTCTTCAAGCGGTATGAATTCCGGGGACTTCTGAAAAACGTCGCCGGACAAGGGGAGCAAGGGGAAAAAGAGGCAAAGGAACGGAATTACAAGGCGGTGCAGACCTCCCAAGAGCTCAAGGCTTTTGCGGCAGAGCTTAAAAAAGTGAAGGCCTTCAGTTTTGACACCGAAACGACCTCGCCCGATCCCATGAAGGCGAACCTGGTCGGCATGAGCTTTTGCTGGGAACCTTTTACGGCTTATTATCTTCCTGTGGCCTCTCTGGCACAGCAAGGCCCGGGATTGCCGCTGGCAGAGGTCTTGGGGATTTTGAAACCGGTGCTCGAGGATGGCGAAGTCACCAAATACGGACAGAACATCAAATACGATGAGATCGTGATGGCGCGTCACGGTGTGCGCCTTTCGGGCGTCGGTTTCGACACCATGATCGCGAGCTATTTAATCGACCCGGTCAAACGGAACCATAATCTCGACGACATCTCGCTTGAATATTTGAATGTGAATAAGATTACGACCGAGAGCCTCATTGGGACCGGCAAAAAAAGCATCACCATGGATGCCGTCCCGCTAGAGCAGATCACGGCTTATGCATGCGAGGACGCGGATTGTGTGATGCGACTTGTGCCGATCCTAAAAGCTAAGCTTGGGGAGCTTGGGCTTGCGGAACTGTATGAAAAGGTGGAGCTGCCTTTGTCGGGGGTTTTGGCCAGGATCGAAATGAATGGTGTGGCGCTTGACCTGGATTTTCTGAAAGAACTATCGGTGAAAGCCGGCAGGGAGATCGATGCCCTTGTGAAGGATATTCACGCGGACGCCGGAACGGAATTTAATTTGGATTCGCCGAAACAACTTGCGGATGTTCTGTTCGTTCAAAAGAAGCTGCCGGCCCTGAAAAAAATCAAGACCGGGTACTCGACTGATGCGAGTGTGCTTGAAAAACTTGCGGTTTCACATGAATTGCCCCGGAAGATCCTGGAATACCGGGAGCGCGCGAAGCTGAGGTCCACTTACCTGGACGCGTTGCCGGAGATGGTGAATTCCGAGACGCATTGCGTTCACACTTCGTTCAATCAGACGACGACAGACACAGGGCGACTTTCAAGCACCGAACCGAATCTTCAGAATATTCCGATCAAGACCGAGATGGGGCGGCTGGTCCGGAAGGCCTTTGTGGCGCGGGTGCGTCCCAAAGGAAAAGGAAGGATCCTTTCCGCGGATTATTCCCAGATCGAGCTGAGAGTGCTCGCGCATTTCTCCGGGGATCCGAACCTGACAAAAGCGTTTGCGGAAGACCGGGACATTCATACGTTTACCGCCACGCTTCTTTATGGCGTGAAGGAAAAGGACGTGACCCGTGAGATGCGGAATGCTGCGAAAACCATCAACTTCAGCATCGTGTACGGCAAGACAAGCTACGGGCTTTCGCAGGATCTGAACATGCCGATCCCAGAAGCGGATCAGTTCATTAAGAATTACTTCGCGCGCTATGCTAAAGTAAAAGAATTCCTAGATGCGCAAAAAGAAAAAGCAAAAAAAGACGGATTTCTGACCACGCTTCTCGGGCGGCGCTCTTATTTTCCGAACATTAACGCCTCCAACATGCAATTGCGTCAGTATGCCGAGCGGTCGGCCATCAACGCGCCGATCCAGGGGTCAGCAGCGGACCTGATCAAGATTGCGATGATCGCGATCCAGGGACGGCTTGAAAAGGAGCAAAGCGAGAGCCTGATGATCATGCAGGTGCATGACGAGTTGGTGTTCGATGCGCCTTCGGGCGAGATCGACGCGCTCGCAGCGCTTGTCAAAAAAGAGATGGAAGGGGCTTATAAGCTCAACGTGCCGCTTAAGGCGGATATTACCGTGGGGGAGACATGGTACAAAAATTGATCGTGGGGCTGACCGGAGGTTTTGGGGTTGGGAAAAGCTCGGTCGCGCAGCGTTTTAAAAATATGGGCGCCGAGATCATTGATGCCGATGAGATCGCGCATGACGCCATGAAAAAAGGCAGCCCGGTCTTTGACCTTATCATCGAGCTTTTTGAAGAGGCCCTTCATCCCGGAGGTAAGAGAATGGACCGGGAAAAGGTCGCGGAGATCGTTTTCGCTGATCCCGAAAAGCGAAAAGAGCTCGAGGCGATCATTCATCCTTATGTCTATAAGAAGATCCAGGAAAAGATCGAAGCTTCCGAGCGGCGAGTGATCCTCGTGGAAGTGCCGCTTCTCTTTGAAGCAGGCTTCGAAACTCTTTGCGACAAGGTGGTGGTCGTGATCTGTAATTCGACCGTCAAAATGAAACGTCTTATAAACAAGAAATTCACGGAGCAGGAAGTGCGGGCGCGCGAGCGGGCCCAAATGGCCGAGTCGCTGAAAGCAAAAAAAGGGAATTTTATCATCGATAATTCGAAGTCTATTTATCAAACACAAAGGGAGATCGAACGGCTTTGGTACAAATTCGTCGCCCTTTCCAAAGGAGCTAACAAACCATGACAAGAGAAACAAGAGAAATACGGGAGCCCAGAGAAAGATCCCATCCGCATCACCGCCGCGGCGAAGACGGGAACGCAAAACCGCGTCCTCCGCGCATGATGCAGGAAGACGCGGCCGCGAACGGAGAAGCTCTGGAAAAGGCGCTGCAACAGCAAAAGTCGGGCGAGAAGCCGCTCGATGTGGTCAGCCTGAAGGAGATGAAGATCATCGAACTTCAAAAAATGGCGCACAAGTTTAAAATCGAGAACGTGGCCGGTCTCAAACGCCAGGACCTGATCTTCAAAATCCTTCAGGGGCAGGCCCAACAATCCGGGCTCATGTTCGGGGAAGGTGTCCTGGAGATCCTGGAGGACGGATTCGGTTTCCTGCGTTCTCCGAATTATAATTATCTCCCCTCTCCGGATGACATTTATGTCAGTCCCAGCCAGATCCGACGGTTCAATTTAAGGACTGGAGATGTGGTGGGCGGGCTGATCCGTCCGCCGAAAGAGGGAGAGCGGTATTTTGCCCTGCTCAAGGTTGAGCTTATCAATTTTGAGGGGCCGGACAGCGCCAAGGACAAGATCGCGTTTGATAACCTCACGCCGCTTTATCCGAACCAGAGGATCCAGCTGGAGACCACGCAGGAAGAGGTCTCGATGCGGGTGATGGACCTTCTGGCGCCGATAGGGTTTGGCCAGCGCGGGATGATCGTCGCGCAGCCCTACAGCGGTAAGACGATCCTTCTCCAAAAGATCGCCAACAGTATCACGACGAATCATCCGGACGCGTATCTGATCGTGCTTTTGATCGACGAACGTCCTGAGGAAGTGACCGACATGCAACGCTCTGTGAAAGGCGAGGTCATTGCCTCGACCTTTGACGAACCCGCGGATCGCCACGTCCAAGTCGCGGAGATCGTGCTCGAAAAGGCCAAACGGCTGGTCGAGCACAAGCGTGATGTCGTGATCCTCCTAGACAGCATCACGCGTCTTGCACGCGCTTACAACACCGTCGCGCCCCATTCCGGGAAGATTCTTTCGGGCGGTGTGGATTCAAACGCGCTCCACAAGCCGAAGCGGTTCTTTGGTTCGGCCAGGAACGTGGAAGAAGGGGGTAGCATCACGATCATTGCCACCGCGCTCGTGGATACGGGATCGCGTATGGACGAGGTCATTTTCGAAGAATTCAAAGGAACGGGCAATATGGAACTGCAGCTGGACCGCAATCTCTTCCAGCGCAGGATCTATCCGGCCATTGATGTAAAGAAATCCAACACGCGTAAAGAAGACCTGCTGATCCCCGCCGAAGAGCTGAACCGGGTGTGGATCCTTCGCAAGGTCTTAAACGAACTGAACCCGTCGGAAGCAATGGAGCTTCTGGTGGACCGTCTTAAAAAAACCAAATCCAACGCTGATTTTCTTATCAGCATGAATAAAGTAAAGGAGTAACAAAATGAAAAAAGATATTCATCCGAAATACGGCCCTTCCACCATCCAGTGCGCCTGTGGCAACTCGATCGAGACCCGCAGCGTGATGCCCCAGATGCGAGTGGATATTTGCTCAAGCTGTCACCCGTTCTTTACGGGCAAGCAGAAGATCCTGGACACTGCCGGACGCATTGACCGGTTTAAGAAGAAGTTCCAGGATCGCGTGGCCGTCAACAAGAAAGCGACGAAGGTGATGCCCAAGATGCCGGTAAAACTCAAGTTCTCCGAAGATGCCCGGAAAGAAAAACTCCAGGCCTTGAAAGCTAAGGTCCAGGCGGAAGGAAAATAATTGCGCGCAACGGTCAACGATCAACGCGCAACGAAAGGCTTATGGCTAAAACGTTGCGCGTCGAACTGAAAATCATGAGAATCCGTGAACGTCTAGAAAAAACAGAGGCCAGGTTTAGGGAGCTCGAGGCTTTGCTCTCAAGCCCGGACACCGCCCGGAGCAAGTTTCAGGCTCTGAGCAAGGAAATGTCTCTGCTCCGGCCGATCATGGAACTCTTTGAAAAATACAAGAAAACGGAGCGGGAGGTCGTTGGCCTGAAGCAAAGCTATGGTGATAGCCACGGCGATGAGGCCATGAAAGGTCTGATCACCGAAGAACTGAAAACACTCGAGGATGAGCAGAAAGAACGGGAAAATAAACTCGAGGAGCTTTTTCTAAGGGATATGCAGCCGGATGCGGCGCGCGATGTGATCGTGGAGGTTCGCGCCGGGACGGGAGGGGAAGAAGCGGCGCTTTTTGTGGCGGACCTTTTTCGCATGTACAGCATGTACGCGGGAAATCACGGCTTGCGGATCGAGACCATGGATACGAATCCCACGGGGATCGGTGGATTCAAAGAGATCATTTTCGGCGTTACCGGGGACCATGTTTTCGGCTATTTCAAATATGAAAGCGGGATCCATCGCGTGCAGCGTGTGCCGAAGACCGAGGCCAGCGGACGCATCCACACCTCGGCAGTCACGGTGGCGGTGTTGCCCGATGTCGAAGAAGAAGAGATCGAGATCAACTTGGACGACCTCCGGATCGATGTCTACCGAGCCTCGGGAGCTGGCGGTCAGCATGTGAACAAGACCGAATCCGCGGTGCGCATTACGCACATGCCGACGGGTTTTGTGGTCGCGTGTCAGGATGAGAGGTCCCAACAAAAGAACAAAGTGAAGGCGATGCGTATTTTACGCGCGAAGATCTTTGATTTCCGTCGCGCTCTTGCGGAAGCCGAAGTCGCCAAGAATCGCAAGGCGCAGATCGGTTCGGGCGATCGATCGGGCAAGATCCGAACTTATAATTATCCAGATAATCGCGTGACGGATCACCGGATCGGGCTCACGCTTCACAGCTTGAACCAGATCTTGGACGGGAAACTCGATCCTGTTGTTGAGGCGTTGGCTGAAGATGAAAAGGTTCGTCTTCTCACGACGCTATGAGTTGCTCGAAAAAACTGAAGAATGGCGAACTTCTCGAATTGATCGCCTGGGGACGCGCGGAACTTTTGCGAGCCGGTATTGAGGAGGCTCAAGAAGAATGCGAGCGAGCCTTGATGAAGCTTTTGGGCTGTTCGCGCTCCGGGATCTATTTAGAGGAGCATGAACTTATCGCGTCGGGTGTTCGCGAACGGTTCTTGACGCTTCTTGAAAAGAGGCTGAAAAGAATACCGCTCGCCTATCTTATGAACGAAGCGGATTTTTGGCAGGAAACCTTGTATGTGGATGAGCGGTGCCTCATCCCGCGACCTGAGACCGAAATTCTGGTCGAGCAGGTTTTGAAATCCTTCGGCGACGAGGTCGAAAAAAGTTTTTCATTTTTAGATATAGGGACAGGTTCCGGCGCCATTGCTGTCGCGATCCTGCGCACTTTGAAGATGGCTCACGGAACACTTCTGGATATCTCCGGAGAGGCGCTTGAAGTGGCCCAGAAGAACCTGAAGTGCTACGCGTTGGAAGATCGTGCGAAGCTGGTCCGGGGCGATCTGTTTGAGCCGTTTTCTATCGATGAAAAGTGGGACCTGATCGTCTCGAATCCGCCTTATTTATCGGAAGAGGATTGGACAGAGGTCCAGGAAGAGCTCAGATTTGAGCCCAGGCGAGCCCTGGACGGTGGGAAAGACGGTTTGGACTATTACCGGAAGATCATTCTTGAAGCCAAAGACCATTTGAATCACGGGGGGCGGCTTGCCTTGGAAGTAGGGCAAGGCCAGGCGGACAAGGTTTCAAAGTGGCTTCAAGAAGCGGGTTATGATAACATTCAGCGTTTCAATGACCATTTGCAGGTTCAGCGGGTCGTAACGGCCCAGAGGCATTCATAATTTTGTATGGATAAAATCATTATTCAGGGCGGAAACCGGCTCAAGGGAGAGGTCGATGTTTCCGGATCCAAGAACGCTGTGCTGCCGATCATGGCGGCGGCGCTTCTTTCCGAAGAAGAGTCCGTGATCACGAACGTTCCGTCACTCTGGGACGTTCACACGATGGTGAAAATTCTTCGTTCGCTGGGGGCGAAGGCGATCCTTGAGAACGGTTGTTTGAAAGTAAAGCCGGGCAAGAATCTGAAGCCGCTCGCGCCCTACAAGCTTGTGAAGACCATGCGCGCGTCCGTATGCGTGCTGGGGCCGCTTTTGGCGCGGCTCGGAGAAGCGGAAGTATCACTTCCGGGGGGATGCGCCATTGGCCCCCGGCCGATCGACCTTCACTTGAAAGGCCTTGAAGCGCTGAATGCCGAGATCAGTATTGAACACGGTTATGTGAAGATCAAAGCCAAAAAAAGGTTACGCGGGGCGGAGATCTATCTCGGGGGCGGTTATGGTTCCTCGGTGTTGGCCACAGATAATGTGATGATGGCCGCCACGCTCGCGCACGGAAGAACCGTGATCGAGAATGCGGCTTGTGAGCCTGAGGTCGTGGACCTTGCGAGGTTCTTAAGAAAAATGGGTGCAAAGATCTCGGGTGAAGGCTCGCCCAGGATCGAGGTCGAAGGCGTCAGAAAGCTTCACGGGACGGAACATCAAGTGATCCCGGACCGGATCGAAGCCGGAACATTTCTTTATGCCGCGGCGATCACGGGTGGGGATGTCTTGGTCCGGAAAATGGAGCCGAGCCATCTGAATGCGGTAATCGACAAGCTTCATCAGGCGGGGGTGCGCGTTGACAAGTTCAAGAACTCTGCGCGCGTAAGGAAGTGTGGAAGGCTGAAGCCAGTCGAAATTACAACGCTGCCGTATCCGGCGTTCCCCACGGATCTGCAGGCGCAGGCGATGGCGCTTGCGACAGTGACGCCGGGGATCAGCGTAATCACTGAAAAGATCTACCCGAATCGTTTTATGCATGTGCCCGAACTCGGCCGTATGGGCGCGAAGGTGTTTTTAGAAGGGCCGAGCGCCATTGTTCACGGCGTCAAAAAGTTGAGCGGAGCGCCTGTGATGGCCTCCGACCTCAGGGCCAGCGCGGCGCTTGTGCTCGCGGGCCTGGTCGCGGAAGGTGCGACGGAAGTTCAACGCGTGTACCATCTGGATCGAGGTTATGAGAACCTCGAGCAGAAGCTCACAGCCCTCGGGGCTTCAATCCGCAGGGAAAAAGAATAAAAGTTAAGAACAGAACAACGAATCTCAAAAATTTAATCTTTGAGTTTTAATCTTTAAAATGAATACAAAGGAGGCAATGTGGCAGTCAAAATCAGAATGAAACGTTTCGGCAGCAAGAATCGCCCTCAGTGGCGCATCGTGGTCAGTGATGCCAAGATGCCCCGCGATGGGCGCTTCATCGAGGAGATCGGCTATTATGACGCTCTTCCCAAAGAAGATATTTTCGTCGTGAAGCAGGATCGTCTTGAATACTGGGTGAAGCAGGGCGCGCAGATGAGCGTTGCCTTGAAGAGCCTCGTGCGGCGCGAGAAGAAAAAAACAAAGAAAAGCGCCTAAGGCCCTAGGGTCAGGAAGGCGTTTTATGTTTACGATTGATATCGTAACGCTCTTTCCCGATTTTTTTAAAAGCCCGCTCGAGGAATCGCTTTTAGAGAAGGCGCAGACAAAGGGGCTTGTGAAGGTTCGGGCGCATGATCTTCGCGATTGGACCCACGACCGCCATAAAACGGCGGATGATAAGCCTTTTGGGGGCGGGGCGGGGATGGTGATGAAGCCCGAGCCGATCTTCGAATGCGTGGAAGCGATCGGTAAGGATGCCTGGGTGGTGCTTCTCGACCCTCAGGGCGAGCCCATGAGCCAGACACTGGCGGCGAAGCTCGCAAAGAAAAAGCACCTGGTTTTAATCGCCGGGCATTATGAAGGCGTGGATCAGCGAGTAAAAGACCATCTGATCGACCAGGAAGTATCGGTGGGAGATTTTATTACCATGGGTGGGGAAGCGCCGGCCCTTTGCCTGATCGAAGCGGTGACGAGGCTCTTGCCGGGCGTCTTGGGAAACGCGGAATCGATCAAGCATGAAAGTTTTCAGACCGGGATGCTGGAGCACCCGCATTACACGCGGCCCCGGGAGTATCGGGGATGGGAAGTGCCGGAAGTTCTTATATCGGGCGACCATAAAAAGCTAGATGTTTGGCGGAAAAAATCCGCAGAGCAAGTCACGAGGAAAAAACGGCCAGATCTTTTAAAATAATTTACAGGGGCTTGCCCCGTTAGAGGCCGGCGGGGAATTAAAGAATGTATTTTGAAAATCAATTAAACAATTAACGGGAGCCCTTTTCGAAGGCTTCCTGTCTCTAACGGGGGAACCACAATATGAATAAAATGGACATCGTCGAAAAAGAAGCCGCATCGAAAAAAACGCCGGAATTCCGAGTAGGCGACACCCTCAAGGTGCACGTCCGCGTCAAAGAAGGCGATAAGACCCGCACCCAGCTTTTTGAGGGCGTCTGCATCAGTAGAAAAGGCAAAGGCGTTCGCGCCAGCTTTACGGTTCTTAAAGAAAGCTATGGAGACAAGGTCGAGAAGATCTTCCCGCTTCATTCGCCGAACGTGGAAAAGGTTACGGTGAGCGTGAAGGGGAAGGTCCGTCGCGCGAAGCTGTATTACTTGAAGAATCTATAATCCCTTTACAGGCTTCGCTGCGATGGAGGTGGCTGTTAAGGTGTCTCGGAAGGCGCTTCTCCTCGAGAAGCTCCTGGCATTTGATCGGCAGGAAACCCCCGCGAAGAGTGAGGGATGGTTGGCCGGCGTGGATGAAGCCGGGCGAGGTCCTTTAGCCGGTCCCGTGGTCGCGGCGGCGGTGATCCTTCTAAACCCCGAGACCCTCGCCGGGATCAACGATTCCAAAAAACTGAGCGCCGAACGCCGCGAAGAAATTTATATAAGGATCGCACGTTCCTGTATCGTCGGGATCGGGTTCGCAGACGAAAAGCAGATCGACGAACTCAATATCTACGAAGCCACACGCCTAGCCATGAAGAAGGCCGTGCTGAACCTTTCGCACACCCCCGCCAACCTTTTAATCGACGGGCCCATGCGTCTGGACCTCGAGCTCAAGCAAAAAGGCGTTATCCATGGAGACGGGAAATCAGCGAGCATTGCTGCGGCCTCGATCGTGGCTAAGGTCTTTCGTGACCACTGGATGCGAAAACTTCACCAGCTCTATCCTGTCTACGGATTTGATAACCACAAGGGTTATGGAACGGCCGAGCACATGAAAGCCCTCAAGGAAAAAGGCCCTTCGCTTATCCATCGCTATAGCTTCGCGCCGGTCCGGGAAGCGGCGCTGCTTTTCCCTTCTAGAAAAGTAAGTAAAAAGACGGCAGTTATCCCGACTACCAGAGACCCTAAGAAAATAAAGGTCGGGGTAACTTCGTGAAACTAACGCCTCACCCAGGACCCTTTCGATCGCCCTTAGGAGCGCGAGGGGAAATGGCGGCTTGCGGTTTCCTGAAGGAACACGGGTACGAGATTCTCGAAAAGAATTTTAAATGCAAGATTGGAGAGATCGATGTGATTGCCCGGCGGAAAGGGCGACTTGCGTTTATCGAGATCAAGACGCGGACAAGCATGGAACGCGGGACTCCGCAGGAGGCCGTTGACCTTCGAAAGCAAGAAAAGATCTTTAAAGTCGCTCAGTGGTACATAAAAGGAAAAAGCCTTGTGAAAACCCCACTCGCCTTTGACGTCGTCGCCGTTCTCTGGAGGGAAGGGCAAAAGCCCGAGATACGTCTGATCGCTGACGCGTTTGAAAAAGAAGACAAATTTCATTGATTATCTCTCGAAACAGGCGCAGAATGCCTCCCATTTCTCGCATGAAGCCATTCCGCTAAAAGTGCAATTTCGATAAATTTTTCAGAGGAGTTTACGGTGAATAAAAAATCTCAAGATTCTTCTTCCGCGGTACTTAAAAATGACGAAGAGGCGCTTCTCGCCGTCGAAACCCAGGTGTGTTCCTATGGGGATACCGTTCATTACGCCGAGCACCCCAAGATCTTCGAACGGTGTGAGGGCAGCTATCTCTATGACATGACGGGGAAACCGTACTTGGATCTTCAGATGTGGTATTCCGCCGTGAACTTGGGTTATGGTAATCCCCGGGTCAATGACGCGCTGAAGCGTCAGATCGACAAGCTTCCCCAGCTGGCCTGCCAGTATCTTCATCGCGAGAAAATCGAATTGGCGGAGCGTATTGTGGAAAGTGTCAAAAAAAGCTTTGGGCTGAAAGGGCGTGTCCATTTTAACGTGGGGGGCGCCCAGGCCGTGGAAGATGCCCTGAAACTTGTACGGAAAAACACCGGACGTTCCCGAATGTTCGCTTTTGAGGGCGGGTATCATGGCCGAACGCTTGCCGCGTCCGCGATCACGTCCTCCTACCGCTATCGGGAAGCCTACGGAGAATTCGGGGACCGGGCGGAATTCGTTCCTTTCCCCTATGTGTTCCGATCACCCTTCCCGAAGGATCCCCAAGCCGCCGAAGATCATTTTGTTCATGAGTTTGAGCGCAAATTCGAGCACGAATACACGGGAACCTGGAATCCCAAAACAAAACGCGCGGAGTTTGGCGCCTTCTTTATCGAGGCGATCCAGGGCACCGGAGGATACATCATTCCTCCGAAAAATTATTTCAAACGTCTTGCGAAAATATGCCGCGATCACAGCATTCTCGTGGTGGATGATGAGATCCAGATGGGTTTTTTTAGGACCGGGAAAATGTGGGCCCTCGAACATTTTGATGTCCAACCCGACATTCTCGTTTTCGGCAAGGCCCTGACCAACGGGCTGAACCCGATCTCGGGGATCTGGGCACGGGAAGAGTTGATCTCGCCCGAAAAATTCGGCCCAGGATCCACGCATTCGACCTTTTCGTCTAATACCCTTGGCACGGCGGCTGGCCTGGAGGTCATGAAGATCCTCGGGGAACAGGACTTCGGCCCCAAGGTGATGGCGAAAGGTTCTTATTTTCTTGAACGCCTGCACGGGCTCCAGCGCAAACATCCCGAGATCGGGGACGTTGATGGCCTTGGGCTTGCCATGCGCATGGAGATGTGCGAGAAGGACGGGTTGACGCCGAGTCGGGAACTGGCCGATCGGATGTTCCAAATCGGGCTTGACGGCAATCTTGAGGCCGACGGCCAGGTGATGGGGCTTGTGCTCGATATCGGGGGTTATTACAAAAATGTGGTCACGCTTGCTCCTTCACTCGAGATCCGCGAGGAAGAGATCGATCGAGCCATATATCTTTTAGATCAGCTCATCCTTCGGGCGAAAAAGAAATAAGGGCCATGGCGGTTAAGCTCTGTTTTCGCTTACCTCGGGTAAAGACGCCCTCCCTTCTAACGAGCGGATTGGAATACAGGACCGAGTCCTCCAAGGCGACGGTGCTCCTGATCCATGGCTTGACCGGAACGCCGAATGAGGTGAAGGGTCTGGCGAACTTCTTTTATCGAAGGGGCTATTCCGTCCTCTGTCCCAGACTCGCGCATCACGGGGAACCGCTCCACATCCTCAAGCGGGCTAAGTGGCAGGCTTTTTACCAGTCGGCCAAAGAGGCGCTTCAGTCGATCCCGGCGGATCAGAAAATATTCACGGCCGGACTTTCTATGGGCGCGCTGCTCGCCCTTTTACTCGCCGAAGAATTCCCTGAACGGATCTCGGGCGTGACCTGTCTTTCCCCGACGCTTTTCTATGACGGATGGAATATCCCCTGGACCCGCTGCCTTTTGCCGCTCGCGTACTTCACCCCGTTCCGCCATTTTGCTTATTTCAAGGAAGAGCCGCCCTATGGGATCAAGAACGAGCGCCTTCGCAACAAGGTCCACGAATATTACAAAAACGCCTCGTTTGCCGATGTCTCCGGCGTGGCGCAGCACGGGTACCCCTATTTTCCGGCGACGCTTCTCTGTGAGTTGCATCTTCTGATCCGTGAGAGCATGAAAAAGATGTCCAGCATCCGAACCCCGGTTCAGCTGATCCAGGCCGCTGAAGACGACATGACGAGCGTTAAGAATTCTCAGTTTATTTACGATCACATTGCCTCGGAGCAGAAAGAGATCGTGCTCCTGCATGACTCGTATCATGTCATCACGGCCGACCAGGAGAGGAAAAAGGTGGCCCAGAAAATGCACGAATTTTTTTGCCGTATCCTTGGGGTAGGCCTTGGCGAGGCGGTAAACGGGGAAGAGGAAGACGCATGAGTTCGCGAGTGAAAAAAAGCAAGCCCCCCATGGTTTTTTTTGATTTCGACAACACGATCACCAGTCTGGACGTCCTCGACTCCGTGATCGGACGGTTTTCCATCGATCAAAAGTGGATGGTCCATGAGGAGGCTTGGAAAGAAGGGAAGATCGGATCGAGGCAATGTCTTGAGGCCCAATTGAAATCGGTTCGCGTGACCCGCTCCGTTCTCGAGGAGTACGTAAAACAGATCCCCCTTGACTCGTTTGCCCTGAAACTTTTCCGGACGCTCCGTCGCAAGGGGATACCTTTCATGATCGTCAGCGACAGTTTTACCGTGATCATCCGGACCATCCTGCGACATTACGGGATCCATCAGGCCAAGGTTTTTGCCAATGAATTGAAATTCGAAAAAGACCGGCTCATTCCCGCGTTCCCCTTCCATTCCAAGAACTGCCGCCGGCGTTGCGCTCACTGCAAAAAAGTCCATGTTCTGGAGCACAAGGACAGGACGACGATCTATGTCGGGGACGGCCTCTCGGACGTTTGCCCGGCGCTGGAAGCCGACATTGTTTTTGCCAAGGATAGTCTGGCCAGCCACCTTGAAGCGGAAGGGAAATCTCATAGGGCGTTTTGTGACCTGGGAGATGTTTGTGCGTTTTTTGAACGCGAAACAAAAAAGTCTTTGATGAAGGCCCCGGCTTATGTTTGACGGCTCACCGGCGGCGACGGTTTTGGAAATTGCCGAAAAACGGTCTCTTGGGAATAAGAAGCTCAGAACGGAGATCATCACAGACATCACGAGCCTCTCTCCCGAAGCCTGGTCCCAGGTCTACCCGCGGGTCTTCGAAAGCTACCATTTTTTCAAGACGCTTCAAGAAGCGGGCCTCGAACAATTTGAATGGCACTACGTTCTTGTCTATGACGACAAAGAGCTTGTCGGCATTGCCCCTTGTTTTTTAATGCATTACCCTCTTGATACCACGATCCAGGGCCCGATTAAAACCGTTCTTTTAAAGATCAAAAAAGTATGGCCGGACTTTATGGAGTTAAGAGCGCTGGTGTGTGGGCTGCCGATGAGCCAGGGAAGGATCGGCGCGATCCATGATCCCGGGGCAGTGGTGCGGGCGATTGGTGAAGCCATGGAGTCGCTTGCGCGATCCCGGAAGGTATCGATTTTGGCGTTCAAGGACTTCGGCCTGCGGGAATGCGAATGGTTGGATGTTCTGCAGGCGGCGGGCTATTACAAATTTGAAAGCCTCCCCTCGACTGAAATGGAAGTTCCGTTCCAGTCTTTTGACGAGTATGTAAAAACGCTCAACCGCGCCTCACGTGATGGACTCAAACGAAAGCTTAAAAAAATAGATCGGGCCCCTTTGCTTCCCATGGAGATCCGCGAGAGGCTTTCGGAAGATGAGTTGGAGCAGGTCCACGCCCTTTACACGCAGACCCTGCTGAGTCACGGCGAGATGTCTTTTGAGATCATGACCAAGGCGTTTTTTCGACACATCTCAGATAATATGCCCGACGAGACCCGGTATTTTTTGTGGCGTCTGAACGGACGCATCGTGGCTTTCGCTTTCTGCTTCGTTTCCTCGGAGAGGATGATCGATTATTACTTGGGGTTTGATTACGCCCTGGCCTTCGACCTTCATCTTTACTTCACCCGCTTTCGTGATCTCATGAAATGGTGTATTGAAAACAAGGTTAAGGTTTATGAAATGGGGAATACCGGGTATGAGGCCAAGAGGCGTTTGGGTTTTGGATTCGTCCGGCTTTTCGTTTATGCCAAGTGTCTCAATAAATTCATCAATCCTTTCTTCCATCTCTTGTGCCGGTGCTTGAGGCCGGAGAATTTTGATGCGACGTTTAAATGTATCCGGGAGCGGTCGTGAGCAAGACGGGCGGTATTACCCTTAAGATCTTTCTCGCGGTTTTTCTAAACGATGTGATCGATGCCGTCGCCCAGGTCCTGATGAAAAAAGGAATTGTCGGAGAGGCGATCGTTTCCTGGAACCTCCACGACATGGGTTCTTTCCTGGCGCAGAACGCAACCTCGCCGCTGGTAATCGTCGGCATCCTCCTCTACGCGATCAATTTTTTCCTCTGGATCATCATCCTCACGAAGATTGATTTAAGCCTGGCGGTTCCCCTGGGAAGTACCACCTATGCGCTCATTCCGTTTTCCGCGGTGCTCTTTTTGCATGAAAAAATTTCCGTGATGGGTATTGTGGGCATTCTTTTCGTTATCCTCGGGATCCTCATCCTGTCAAAGAGCAAGCCGGCAGCCCCTTCGCTGGCACCCACACCATGATTCTCATCCATTTAAAAGCCAAGGTAATCAGGACAGTCCAAGTCACCTTTCAAAGAAAGAAAAGAAAGACTTGGGCGCCATGATCCTGACCATACTTTACGTACTCATGGCGGAGATATGGAACACCGTGGGGCAGTTGCTTTTCAAAAAATCCGCGGATGCTTTGGCGCCGTCTCCCGGGGCGGGGGGTTGGGATTACAGGACCTTTTATAAAAATGTAATCCGGCGTCCCGGTATTTTGCTGGGGCTCTCTTGTCACGCGGTGGGACTTATCTTTTGGATTATGGCGCTCAGTCAGGCGGCTTTAAGCGTGGTATTCGTCCTTGGCAGCATGCAATACATCCTTATCCTGATTGCCGCGCGGTTTTTCTTGGGTGAGAAGATCGACGGCATGCGTTTCCTGGGGACGCTTTTTATCGCGGCGGGAATTACCCTGGTGGCTCTAAGCGGCCTGTCATAAAAAAACGCTTTTAAAATAGTCCCTAATTGGTTATCCTCATGGTCAAACTTACGCGAGTCAATTAAGAAACCTCAGACTATGACCTTAAGATCGTTTAAAAAAATCAGTATTTTTTTAGTGCTTTTTTTGGGCACTATGGCGGCCGTCTATGCCGGCGAAAAAAGCCAGGACATCTATGCTCCCGTCTATACAAAACCTCTTTCTTCCGAATCTCTGAAAGATCCTGTTTCCCGCATTATCGAGTTTCCCTTCAAGCTGCTCAAGGCGCCCATAGACAAAGGGCTCATTTACATGGAAGAACACCGGCTCGATAAAAAAGCAAAATGGATCTATTCGCGCATGACAGAGGAAGGGGTCAAGCCTCTTGTGGGAGGTTCCGAGGCATCCCTCATCCCGGCTTATGGGGCTGAATTCAATCTTATGGCCCTTACGAAACAAAAAGATAAGTATCCTGATCTTGTGGCGACGACTACGGTCGCTCAAGGCCCCACCACGTTTTTCCTGGTGGGATCCGAAATCGGAGCGCAACAAATTTTCGGAGGGGGGCATGCCAGCGGCTTTTTCCAATATGAGGTTCGGGAAAAGGAACCTTTTTACGGGATCGGGCCGCATACCAGCATGGGGGATAGCACTTCTTTCCGGATGAAAACTACCCAGGTGGGCACTGTCGCAGGTTTTAGCTTTTCTCCCACGATCGATCTGTCCTCCGTTTTTTCCTATAAGCACGTGAACATTTTTAATCGCGCTCATGATGGAAAAGGAGATATCAGGACGATCTTTGCCGGGCAGGATATCCCGGGCATCAACGGGGAGGACCTTTTAAGCTATGAGATGGTTTTCAATCGTGACACCCGGGACAGTCCGGATCAAGCCACGAAGGGGAGTTATCAAAAGCTTTCCTTTAAGTATACCGACGGCACCGGGAGCTCCTCGGCGCGTTATTTTACCTACCTGCTGGACACCGCAAAATACTTCCAGCTAGGTTCTCCGAGGCGTATTTTTGTGACGCGTTTTCTTACGGAATACAATCAAGAGGTCGACCACGGGAACGTTCCCTTTTTCGAAATGGCCAAGCTGGGAAGCTCCGGGACCTTCCCCTCGAGGAGCCAAACCGCGCGGGCTTTTGTTTATAATAGGTTCTATGGCGAAAGCGCCATTCTTCTTAATCTGGAATATCGCTACACGGTGATGGAATACAAAGAATTTAAAGCGAAGACAGCTATTTTCTCGGACTCGGGAGAAGTCTTCAAGAAGCTCAACAAGTTCCGTATTTCAGATCTTCGGGAATCGTACGGCGTTGGCTTTTATCTCAGTTACGCCAAGAGCACTCTCTTTGCTTTCTCCGTCGCCCATGGTAACGAGGGAACACAGTTTTATATCGATAATAAAATAGCGTTTTAATGCGGATAAAGACATGAAAAAACAAACAGGCAGGAAAAAAATCTGGTTCGTGGGGGCGCTCGTGATCTTCGGGGGATGGGTTCTGAGTGGCGGGACCGTCGTCTTGGCTGAAGAAAGCGTCAAGTTCAAAGAGAGCGAGTCCTCCTTTTTCAGCGATCTTTTTGATCAAAACCTTTACAGTGAAGGCATCAATCAGTTGGATCTCGGCCGCTGGGGAAGAAGACTTTTCAGGAAAGAGCTTCCTTCGAAAAATGTAAACATTTTTGATGAAGTTCCCGATTCCGGATTTTTCATGAATCGGCAGGGCCGTGAGAAGCGTTCCCTCGAAGCTCTTGAAAAAGGATATCAAGAAACTCCGGGGCCTGATCTGAGCCAGCCTTTGCAGGTCATGGCGGCGGAGCAGCGGGGGATCTATCCCCGGTTCTGGGTCAAGGATGTTCGTGGGGACGAATATCTCCTGGAATTCGATCCGCAAGGCAACATGGAGCTTGTGACAGGGGCGGAGATCATCGCCAGCCGGATTTATTACGCCTTGGGCTATACCGTACCGCAGTTCACGATCCTTTCGATCAAGCCGGATCAGTTTAAGGTAGCTCCTGACGCGACCACCTGGGAAGACACGGGTTTTAAAAAAGAGCTCACCCAAAAAAGGTTTGAAGAGTATCTGATGGTCCTGCCACAAAACGCTGCAGGTTTTTATCGGGCATCAGCATGCAAGATCATGAAAGGGGATTATCACGGGAGTTTCAGCTTCGGATCCCGACGGGAGGATGATCCGGCGGATCTGGTGAACCATCGTGATCGTCGGGAGATGCGGGCGCTCGGGATCTTCGCCTCCTGGCTGAATCATTATGATCTCCGGGAAAGCGATACCCTGGATATGTCCGTCGAAGAGGGTGGGCAGGTCGTGTTGAAGCACTACTTGGCGGATTTTAATGGGGCCCTGGGCGCAACGCAGGAAGGTCCCAAGAATCCGATGCTGGGGTACGAATACGTCGTCGATAATGGAGAGACCTCGAAATCGGTTGTTGCGTTGGGGTTTTATGAGAAACCCTGGCAGAAAAAGTGGCGTCTTGCGGGTGAAAAGACCTCTGCGACGCCGGCTGTGGGTTATTTCACCAACGAACTTTTTGACCCGGCCCGGTATAAAACGCAATTCCCCTATGAAACTTTCAAGAACGTAACACGCGCCGACGGATTTTGGGCCGCGAAGATCTTGATGAGTTTTTCGGATGAGGACATCCGGGCCCTGGTCAAGGCCGGGCAATACAGCGACGCGAAAGACGCGGAGACTATCGCCAAGACCCTGATCGAACGGCGTGACAAGATCGCTCGCTACTGGTTTTCCCGCGCCAATCCGTTAGATGGATTTTCGTATTCGGGCGGCAAACTATCCTTTCAAGATCTGGCGGTCGAGCATGGCTTTGCCTCAAAAGAGGGAACGGTCTATCACCTGGAAGTGATGAAGGCAGGAAAGAAGGAAAAAATCGCGCAGGTTGAGACGAAAGAACCCACCGTTGATATTCAGCCGGGATGGATCCACGCGAACGGAGAAGCGAAGATCCTTCTTCGCGTCGGGCGTGCTTCCGACAAAAAATTAAGCCCCGCCGTTACAATCCTTTTGAGCGACTCCGGCATTCAAGGGATTTGCCGCAAAGATTAAAAAAGACCCAAGAAGCTCAAAAGGTTCAAAAAGCAAAAGAGCTCGCAGCCCCGTGTAGCCTTTTCCGCATCTTAAGCCTATTTAGTCCTTCACGGTTTTCGCATGGGGTTGTTCCAAGGGGAGCGTAAAGGAAAAGGCGCTGCCCTTCTTGTATTCCGATTCGATCTCGATTTTCCCGTGATGCCGTTCCACGATCATTTTGGAGATGGCAAGCCCCAACCCCGTGCCGCCTGGCGCAACGAGCTTTGCGGATTCAAGCTGTCCGAATTTCCTGAAAAGCTTGGGAACATCTTTTTGTTGAACGCCGATTCCCGTGTCTTTGACGGAGATCCGCACTCCTTGGGGGTTCACGGAGGAGGTGATCGTGATCTCGCCCTGGAGCGTGAATTTGATGGCATTCTGCAAAAAATTAGTGAGGACCTGAACGATCTTGTCCCGATCCAGCTCGACTTCGGGGAAGTCCTTTTGAAGCGCCAGCTTTAAGGTGAGGTTCTTGTTCTCCACCAGGGGACGCATGGACGTTCCGACCTCCTCAATCATTCGGGTCAGATTTTCTTTCTTCATGTGGAATTCAATCACGCCGGCCTCAAGCTTGTGGAAGGCGAGCACATCGTTCACCAAACGCACCAGCCGGTCAACACAGCGCTTGGAGATGTTCAGGACTTCTTTTTGTTCGGGAGTGATCTCTCCCGTAAGACCCTCCAGGACGATGCTCAAACCTTCTTTCACCGAATGGATCGGTGTGCGGAGCTCATGGGACACCATCTGGATCAGCTCGGCTTTGATCTCGAGAGATTCCTGATATTTACGCTCCGTCACATCTTTTGCGAAACAGTAAAAACCGTCAAAGTTATTGTCCTTATTCACGCTTCTGACCAGGACGGCATACTGGTGAAAGATCGAGCCGTCCTTTCGGATGGCCTTGACCTCGGCTTCTGATTTTCCGTCGCGCACCATTTGCTCAAAACTCGCCGTCATCTTCTCGGAATCCTCGGGGCAGATCGTGGATGTGCGGTTCAAGCCCACCATCTCCTGCGTGGTATAGCCCATCATGGCGGCGTAGGCCCTGTTGACGTTCAAGAATTTTTTGTTGGGATCTAACCGTGCGATTCCCTCAAGGGCGTTCTCCATCGCCACGGAAAACTCGCGCAATTGATGTTCTGTTTGGATCTTTTCTGTAATATCCTCCGAGATACCAAGCAGGAAGACGGATTTCCCATGAGAGTCCAGGACCGGGATTTTTTTTGTGTGCAGGATCCGCGTTCCTTTTTTCTTCGTGTGGATCGTTTCTTCCTGGATCTCCAGGAGCGTCTGAGAACGAAGGGTCTCCCTGTCTTTTTCGATAAAAAAATCCGCCTCATTTTTCGGAAAGAATGAAAAATCATTTTTCCCTAAAAGCTCTTCCCGTTTGTACCCTATAAGCTCTTCTCCCGCACGGTTGAAGCGCACAAATCGCAATTCCTCCGCGTCTTTAATGAAGAGCATGTTCGGAATGTTTTCGATCACAGAGTCTAAAAAGGCGTTCGCTTGGCGCAGATCCCTCTCAACCCGGACCCGCTCGTCGATCTGCTCTCTAAGTTCTTCGTTGCCGAGGACGAGCTGCCGGGCCTTTTGCTCGAGCTCTAGGGTCCTTTCCGAGACCTTGAGCTCTAGAGCGGCATTCATATTCTCCAGCTGATGAAGAAAAAGACTGAGCCGCCGAAGCGTTGGCAGGAACACGAATGCGCCAATCAGCCCGAGGAATAAAATATTTATAAAAAAGAGACCCTCCGCAAGATGTTGGAGTTTGGCGATACCGGCAGCGCTTGTTTTTTGAAACCTCTCGATCGTGGAGCGTAGTGAATCAACGAGCTGATCGCTTTTCTCCTGAAAAGCCAGCAGCTGAGCGTTGTCCGCCCGGACGCGGATCGGAGAACCCACGAGAAATTTTTTCAAGGCAGATAAATATTCTTCAAGCTCCAAGTTCAGTGGGGCTGAAGAAGAAAAATACAGCTCTCGGAGATCAGGGATGAGTTCCAGCGAGAGGTTTGCTTTTTTTGAAATGATGTCGTTGGAAGTGGTGCGGAAGACGAGCAGGGAGGAAATTTCTTCGTGGGCGTTGATCCTGAGGCTTTTTCGTTCCGCCACGTCTATTGATTGGGCGTAAGCGGAGGAAAAAAAAGTCGCTTTCTGGACCCGGTTGTGCTGATCGACCAGGAAACTGATGATCGTTGCGCCGTGTTCAGCTTGGCGGATCTGTTGGTTCATGATAAGGAAATTCCCGACGGCAAAGCCGGCAAGAAAAATAAAAACAAGCACAAACTTCAGATGGGTGGAATAAAGGACTGGATCTGATTTTTTCTTGGCGGCTTGAGGGCTCATCACGTTTTTTCTCGCATGGCTTAAGCGGGCATTCCGAGGTAGAACCCCTGGCCGTACCGGACCCCGAGCTCTTTTAGCTTGTCGAGATCGTCTTGGGCCTCGATGCCCTCGGCGATCACTTCGGCGTTCAGGTCTTCCGCGACCTTGAGGGTGCGGCGGAGCGAACGCTCCATGTGAGGATCTTGAGCGATCCCGATGACATATTTTTTGTCGATTTTGATCACATCCGGCTCGAGAAGAATAAGGCTCTCAAGGCAGGTATTACCGAACCCCACATCATCGATGGCGATTGAAATGCCGTAACGTTTGAATGCCTCGACCGAGCTGATCAGGTGGGAGGGATCTCCGAGGATTTGCTGCTCACTGATCTCCAGACAATAGCTTTGGGCCGGGCAATTGAGTTCTAGTTTTTCAACAAGCTCCTCTGCGGCAAGATCAATGATCGTGGCCGGGAAAAGATTGATATGTCGTCGCATCTGGGGGGGAAGTGCGGACGAGGCGGAAACGCAAGAACGGAAGCAGTGATGGTCCACCAGGGTTAGCATGTTATTTTCCAAGGCGATACGGAAGAATTCATCGGGCGTGTGGACGCCGCTGTTCTTGAGGCGCGAAAGAAATTCGTAACCGACAATCGACTGGTCCGCAAGGCGCATGATCGGTTGTTTTAAGGCGAAGAAATCGTTGCCGCGCCGCATGAGGTTCGTCATATGCTCCGAGTCCGAAGCCTCACCGTGGTTTCCAACCCCCGCTGTCTGCTGATAAGAAATCCGGTTCTTTCCTTCATTCTTGCTTTTTCTTAGCAAAGGGTCCGAAATAGCCAAGAGGTCATCGACGGAGGTTACATCCACCGGTACGGGCGCGAGCCCAAAACTTGCGGTGATCCTCAGCGTTTCTTTTTCTGAAACGGTGATCGTAGTGCTCGACACCGCGAAGCGCAACCGTTCCGCAAGGCGAAGCCCCTCTTGAAGAGGGGTCCTTGGAAGCAACAAAATAAATTCATCGCCACCGATTCTTGCTACGTGGTCTGAGGCGCGCACAGAGTCCTGGATCTTTTTGGCGGTCTCTTTGAGCAGGATATCTCCGACGGGATGACCCAGAGAATCATTGATCTTCTTAAAATCGTCGATGTCGAAAAGAAGGACCATGAGGGGTCCTCCTTCGCGGGAAAGGATCTGAGTCTCGCGCTTAAGGGCTTGCTGGAGGCCACGGCGGTTATAGAGTTCGGTAAGGGGGTCCAGAAGCGCCATTTTTTCAAGCCGGAGGTTCGTTTCCCGCAGGCGCCCCGTGACCGAAGCGAGCTTCTCCTTGATCCGGTGCCGGTCAACGGCATGATGCAGGATGCGAATCAAAAATCTGGAATTGAGTTCCCCTTTGACCAAATAGTCCTCGGCGCCCTTGCGAACGGCATCAATCGCAAGGCTGTCGCTGTCCAGGCCACTCATGATCACAATAGGGGTATGCCGGTCTTGGGCGTGTAGGCTGGTAAAGGTTTGGATGCCAGAGGAGTCGGGGAGCATCAGATCCAGAAGAATCAAATCCCAGGCTTTTTCGGCCAAGGCCTCCAGGGCTTGTTGCAAAGTGGGGAGGCAGGTGATCTGGAGGCGCGGGTTCGTTTCTTTACTGAGGCGTATTTTCAGGATGTCTGCAAATTCCTGGTCGTCTTCAACGAGAAGGATCTTTAAGCCGGGCTGCATGAACTGTTCTTCGTCCATCTCCGCACCCTCTTCTTCGATCCAGGAGCTGTTCCAGGATCTTTCGTGTTTTTTAGCGCTTAAGCATCCGGAAGTATTTTCTTGATCACCTCGAAAAGATCGCTGAAATCATAAGGCTTTGTCAAATAAGCATCCGCGCCGATGACCTTGCCGAGGATCTTGTCGACCATCGAGTCTTTGCCCGTCAACATGATGATGGGGATCCTTACGAGTTTTTCATCGAAGCTTTCACGGAGTGTTTTGCAAACCTCCTCGCCGGGAAGCTTGGGGAGCATGAGATCAAGAATGATAAGGTCGGGGATCGTTTCCGTCGCTTCTTTGAGACCGGTCATGCCGTCGAAGGCGGCCGAAACCATGAAGCCAAGATTTTTCAGTCGCATGGTCAAAAACTTGCTGGCGCTATACTCGTCTTCGATGATAAGAATTCTTTTTTTCTTGCTAGAGGTTTTTTCCACGGGGATGACTTTCACAGCGGATGCTTTCATTTTGAGGCCTCTGTTCCCATGCCCAACTCCTTTTCAAAAAAACGCGTGAGGAACTTCCTTTACCATTAAAGTAAGTATATCGAGTGAAGAGGGAAAAAGCAAATGCGCGCGTTGGAATAAGTGTTTTTTTGTTCTAGCAAGCACTGTAAAGTTCTATCTTGTTTAATCAGGTGTGACGTCCGGGAACCCATATATTTACCTTGAGCGGTCTCAGCGGCATAGTGGGGGGGGCAAGGCTTGGAGCCTTTGGAGCGTCGAGGGCGCCTGAAGTCCCCGGAGCGTTTTCTCAAGAGGCGCGGGTAAGGAAACATGGTAGAATCATGCCGCATATGAACAAAGAATTCGCTGAAAAAGTAAAAACTCAAACAGCCCTTTTTTTCTCTCAGCTCGCTCCCTTCCTTCCCTATTTGCTCCTGACCCTTTTTTGGATTATCACCGAGATTGCAGTCAACCCGTTCGGGGAATTTCCCTTCGTTGACGATTGGATGTACAGTCGCTGCGTCTATGTGTGGGTAACCAAAGGAAAATTTTGGCTATGTGATTTTCAGGCCGTGACCTTGTTTGCGCAGGCGGCGTGGGGGGCCTTGTTCGCTCTTATTTTTGGATTTTCGATGACGGCGCTCCGATTTTCGGTGCTTTTACTCGGATGGTTTGGTTCTGTGATGGCCTATCGCATGTTTCGGGAAGCGCCTGGAAGCCGATGGTTTTCTTTTTTTGCGGCGCTAACGTTCGCGGCCACGCCTTTTTTCGTTCTCTTGTCCAACACCTTCATGACCGACGTTCCCTTCCTCGCTTTGACGGTCAGCGCGTTTATTTTTTTGATGCGATGGATCAGAAGCGAGAAAGCGTTCGATCTCGTTCTTGGGCTTCTCTTCGCCTGCGCCGCGTCTCTTGTCCGGCAGCTAGCACTCGTCATCCCGTTCTCTTTCTCGCTGGCTTATTTATTTAAAAATGAGTTTAAGAGAAAATCATTTCTTGTGGGATTGATCGCTTGTAGCGCGGTTGCCGGGACCTTATGGGTCTACCGCGTCTGGCTGGAGTCTTTCGGGGGCGTGCCGTTTATGCTCGCCTCGAAACAGAGCGTTTTTACCGATATTCTAAAAACAATATTAGAACCTTCCGGCGCAACCTTTTTCAATAAACTCCTTTGGGCTTTTTTAGTAAGATTCTGTGTCGTATGGATCTACCTGGGTCTTTTTCTTTTCCCGTTCCTCCTGGTCGTTTTCCAGGTTCAGTGGAAAGGCTTTTCGATCAAGGAGCGGTGGCTGGGCTGTGCCGGAGCGTTTCTTTTTATAGCA
>SESH01050130.1_pt1 | contig 39153 bp, 37 predicted proteins | sample 3171561 | NCBI WGS metagenome assembly SESH01 (sample SAMN10866947, study PRJNA518727) | freshwater metagenome | biome: subpolar coniferous forest; feature: holomictic lake; material: water; isolation source: holomictic Lake 442 2011 16.5 m and 2014 13 m | place: Canada: near Kenora, Ontario
TGAGAACGGAGTTGATGCAGTTCCTTTGTTCGCTCCATGCCGCCCATGAGTCGGATTGCCGCACCCCGGCGGCCAACACGCTGCCATCAACACCTTTTGGGATGTTACCAATGGCTCAACCATAACAAGATGATTCAGATTTTACTATTGGAAAAGAGATGGTAACCTTCCCAAGCGCTCCACTCGCTTCAGCAGCCGTTCGGCGCGCAGGTATCCGGCGGGACTCTCTTTTAACTTTGACCCAGCGCTGTCTAGACAGCGGGGTCCACCTCAGGAGGACGTGACGGTCACCTTGCTTGTCGGCGAACCGCCAAGCCTGTCAACGCAAGCGCGCAAAAGGCCGCCCCGGCATAGAACGTGATGGAGGCCCCCAGATGGTCCCACAAGAGGCCGGCTACGATGCTCGCCAGCAGCATGGCGACGCCGCTGACCAGATTGAAGACACCGTAGGCCGTCCCACGCAAGCTAGCGGGCGCGGTAGCGGCCACCATCGTCGCCAGGAGTCCCTGGGTGATTCCCAGATGCACACCCCAGAGGGCCACTCCCGCCACGACAACCTCCCAACGCGCGTCCACGGCGAGCACGAGGTCGGCGGCAATCAACACGACCAACCCGAGCGCCAGCATCTTGTCATGACTCACACGGTCGGAGAGCTTGCCGAACGGGTATGCCGATACCGAATAGACCAGATTCATCGCGACCATGACCAGCGGAACCAGCGCAATCGGCACACCGCCCTGCTGAGCGCGCAGCACCAGAAACGCCTCGCTAAACCGCGCCAGAGTGAACACGGCGCCCACGCCAACCACCCACCAATAGGATAAACCGAGGCGCCGCAGATTTTCCCGACGGATGGGGTTAGCGCGCTTTTCCGCCCGTTGGGGAGCCGGCTCGCGCAAACCCAAGACCAGCAGAGCGACGGCCGCCAGCCCCGGAATCACAGCAACCCAGAACACGGTCCGGAAATCATCGGCCCATAACAGCATCAGACCGACCGCTAGGAGCGGCCCAAGAAAGGCTCCCACAGTATCAAGCGACTGCCGCAGGCCGAAAGCGGCCCCGCGCAAGGACGGCGGCGTGATGTCGGCGACCAGCGCATCGCGCGGTGCGCCGCGGATACCCTTGCCGACCCGATCCAGCAGCCGCGCCGTCAGCACGATGCCGACCGTTGGTGCCATGGCGAACAACGGCTTTGTCAAGGCCCCGAGAGCGTAGCCCAACACCGCCAGCTCTTTCCTCCTGCCCAGATAATCACTCAGCGAGCCCGAAAAAAATTTGACGATTAATGCGGTGGCTTCGGCCAGCCCTTCGATTACCCCCACGGCCAGGGCGCTCGCCCCCAGGGTCGTGACCATGAACATCGGCAGCAGGCTGTGAATCATCTCCGACGAGATGTCCATAAGCATGCTGACAAAACCAAGCACCCATACGCCGGAAGGAATGTGGCTCAGGGATGAGCCTTCGATCTTGAGATGCATTCACGTGCCATCGGTTCATTTTAAGTCTTATAGGCGATTGTCCTCGCATGAGCAAGCCATTGAAGACTACAAGCAGGGAGATGTCTCTGAAAACTGGACAAAGCGATAGATAGATTTTCTGCCTGACAGCGGCGGATATGGCTGCATATCAGGAGATCGAGATGACAAAACTGACCCGCCGGAACCACTCTCCGGCTTTCAAAGCGAAGGTGGCGATGGCCGCGCTGAAGGGCTTGGAAAACGCTGACGGAACTGTCTCACCAGTTGCCAAGTACGCTAAGCCCGATATTTTCAACAGCGACCAGGGCAGCCAGTTCACCAGCAACGACTTCACAGGCCTGCTGCTCAAGCATGGCATCCAGATCAGCATGGACGGCAAAGGAGCATGGTGCGACAACGTGTTCGTCGAGCGGCTTTGGCGCTCAATCGAATACGAAGAAGTCTACCTGAAGGGTTGACAAACGGAACCTCATAAGCTAACTTTTGCATATGTTAGATAACGTTTAATTATATGGTCTACATTCCGTTTCGCAAGGTGTGACATGAGCCAAGCAACGAGCGAGACTTACGAGACAGACTTCTACGCTTGGGCCAACGAGCAAGCGGCACTGTTGCGCGCCGGAAACCTGAATGCGGCAGACCTTGAAAACATTGCTGAAGAAATCGAGAGCATGGGCCGGTCGGAAAAGCGCGAACTCGTGAATCGGCTTATCGTTTTGCTAACACATCTGCTTAAATGGCAATATCAACCCAACTATCAATGTTCATCATGGCAGACAACTATATGGTCTCAACGCCGAGAGCTTGCGAGACATCTAAAGGATAACCCGAGCCTGAGAGCAAAGGCTAACGATATACTTTTGGACGTCTATCCAGACGTGCCCATCAAGGCGTCTCTGGAAACCGGGTTTAAGGAAACAGCTTTCCCGCAGTCATGCCCGTGGTCTTTCAGCCAGATCATGGACGAAGGTTTCTGGCCCGGAACGGATGCGTGAGGCGAAAATTGACAAACAGAACCTCATAAGCCAACTTTTGCTGATGTTAGCATCCGGTTAATCACATAGACTACATTCCGCTGCGTAATTTAGAGATGTCATAGGGTAATCAGGAGGCAAAATACACTTGGCTCGATAGTCGGCCGGTTTTCCAATATGCCACGTCCTGGGACACAATCCGCTCAACCGTTCAGACTTGCCGCCTACCGACGACACGCACCGAGAAACGCGGCCGAATCTCCATCCGCATTTCCAGCGTGTTTCGCGTCTCAACCGTCTTACGGAAACCAAGGGCGTGGTGAAATTCCGGCTCCTGCGAGCAAATCGTAATCGACCTGATGCCGAACGCCTGACACAGCTTGACAGCGTGCGCGACAAGCTGGCGCTGTAGTCCTCGACCGCGCCAGTCAGGATGCGTGACCTGCTCACCAAGGTCGGCCGATTGCCAGTCTCGACCGGATCGGCACAACATCAACGCCGCGACAATCTGCCGCTCGTCCTCGGCGACCAAAAACCAGTGCGCACCGCCCTTGCCGGCTAGCGCGACCAGGCGCGCAAGGTTGTCGATTTGATCGCGGCTGCCGTCCGATAAATGCTCGGGATCTTCACCATGTAGGTGACGAACAATGAGGCTATAAACTGCCGCCTCGTCGCCTTGGTCCATGAAACGTGTCATTTGATATCTTCTAATTGGTCTGGCTGCAGATCGGCATCGCCCACAGCTGCGATCGGCAGAAGCAGTGCCCCGGATGTGTAAAACATTACTCCGGTTTGGCAAAGCAGAATAGGCCGATTTTGTCATAAGTGTGATTGTGCCGCCAGCATCCCTATTGCAACCCGGCTCTACTGGCGGTATCGGTAATCGAAAGGGTCATAACTATGTTGTAAAATCCTGTGGAAGACGAAGTGTCGGGTGCTACCGATTCACCCAGCGCCGAGAATACGTACTGAAAAAATAGCCAACTGCTGGTCACCGTAAAGGTACCTGATATACAGAACGCACCATGATGTTCATTCGAACCTGATGATCGATTTAGACTTGCTCTACCACAGGCTGTTCTCGCAACCGCTTATGGTCGAAGGCTGGTGCGCGAGTTCGTTCCCGAGGCCATTGCCGTTGGCATCGATTTTGGTCGCATGGAGATGGTCCCGGCAAATTTCACGCGCGGCGGGGAAAACGGCGGGATAGTGACGTGATCTGGCGTCTGCCGCCCGTTTTGCCGATCGTCCTCTACAACAGCGACCGGCCCTGGAACGCCCTCACCTAGCTTACCGACCTGATCACCTTGCCGGCAGACTCAGCGCTCTGGCAATGGCAGCCCAGGCGGGCGTAAAAGATGGGTGGCCATCACAGGTTTGCGAAGAGCGGTGTGCGCTCTTGCTTGACAGGCAATTCATTAGCTGTCATATTATATATACAGAGAAATAGGGGGATTAAACGATGTTGTGTCACGAATCGGTTTCAAAGCTACCATGAAACGAGATACGATGAGCAGGTATCATTATAAAGCTATTTACTTTTATTTCTTAAATTTGACGAGACTGAATGAATATTTTACCCATTAGCGTTATGAGGACAAGTTTAAATAGCAAGGACGGTCCCGTCATGGACAAAGCTTCGAAAGCTGTTGAGATGATAGTCTACACAGGTACGGGGATTGGAAATTTAGATCTCGGTAAGGCGGTGCAGAACTCTGATATCGAGAACACCTTGGATTGCAATCGTGAATACTTTCGCGGAAGTATTTACAATGTTGTCAAGGATAGGATTAAGAAGCCGCCATCCTTATTTCTCAACCCTTTCGCTTATGACTACAAAGTATCCATTGTAATTCGGGAGCGGTCTAATGTTCATCGACGATAAACGTAACGACAATAGCTTTATTATCAACCGGATAAATGTCCATCGATACAGATTCATCCGCTCTTGTCGATAATTACTATATGAATGGCTCATTATGTCACAAATGCCATATAATTAGGCACCATATAAATGACCAAGCATATTATATTTAAATTAATTCCTGATATATCGGCGAGCATCGCGATCAAGGTATTTGGCGCCGCGACTGGATTTGCTGGGAATATTTTGCTAGCGCGTATTCTTGGGGTTGAGCAATTTGGAATATACACCTTAATAATTGCATGGGTATATTTAGCTATAATTCCTGCGCGCCTTGGTTTTGATCAATCGTCAACTCCAGCTATTGCAAAATTTATAGCAATTGGTGATGCCATTCAGCTCAAAAGCTACATGCTATTTGCCTTGGTGCTGGTCTGCTGCTGCTCTCTCTCCTTTGTGTCCATCATAGGGATTGGATTTACTTTATTTTGTCCACCATCAATTAATGGCGGATTTTTAATTTATATTATTTCCGCTGCTATTGTTATAACGCTTTCAATAGGGCAGTTTATGGAGTCAAGCCTTCGAGGATTTGGCCTTGTTGTTTATGCGTGGATGCCTCTCTCGGTCATTCACCCTGCCTCACTCGTTATGTTTTTTGTGTGCTCTATTTTTGTTCTTTCAAATTCTAGGACTGCGGACACCGCCGCACTATGTTTGTTACTTTCTCTTTGCGCTGGGCTAATTCCACTGGCGGTTGTGTGGATGAGGGAGTACAATAAGTTAATGTTTCCTGTGAAATTTACCGCAAAGAGAGAGTGGGTTACCACAGGATTGTCCATGATTGTAGGTGGAAGTTTTTCCATACTAGTCAATCAAACGACAACGTTATTGACAGGCATTGGTAATGTTAGCGACGCTGGTGAATTTGGGGCAGCGATACGCTTATCTAACGTCTTGCCTCTAGTTTACGGCACGGTTACAGGAACTATTTCGTATAGATTTTCACAGCTTTGGGCAGTCAGTGACTTTGATGGATTCCGGAAGCTAGTGATCACGTCAGCTGTTCTTACCATTTGCTCTGTCATACCGATCGCGATATTCGGATGGATATTCGCGGATTTGCTAATAAACTTATTCGGCGCTGAATATCACGGAGCGATTGATTGCTTCCGTATTATGCTAATTTATCAATGCATATTAGCTTTTGGTGGCCTTGGAATTACAATACTTAATATGATTGGTCGTCACGGAATTGGTTTTTACCTAGTTCTATCTCATATATTTTTGAATATACCTGTAAGCTATGTACTTATTTCCGGAAGAGGTTCGGTTGGCGCGGCCTGGTCATTGACATTGGTTGCCATTTCACTGACAATTACAGCATGGCCTATCGTGTTGCGGCAAATAGGCGGCGCAAATATATTCAAGCGGAAGTTGCGTAAGGCAAGATGTATTCCCGGAAATCAAGAGGGGCAGATTAGATCATTAGATATATAGTCACCTGCGAAGTCTTACCACTACAGCTTTGGCTAGTACCTTTTGAAGAACATGGGCGTACACAATGTCAATGACGACGTCACACTCCGTCCCTTTTTTTAATTTTCAGATGGTTTTTCGACGGCATCAGGAGGAATATACACGATCAATTATTAATACAGTTGAAGGTGGTGGGTTTATACTTCAGGATGCTGTTTCAGAATTTGAATCGTCATTAGCGCGCTTCCTGGGTTGCCGATATGCGGTAGGCCTTGCAGATTGTACGAATGCCATGGTCATTGGGCTTCGCGCTCTCGGCATTGGTCACGGAGATGAGGTCATTATTTGCTCTCATACATTTTTAGCCACCGCTCAATCCGTTTATCACACAGGAGCGGTTCCTGTTCCGGTTGAAATGCGCGCCGACCGAACCATCGATCCTGGCGCGATCGGTCCTGCGGTTACGTCACGCACAAAGGCCATTCTACTTACTCAGTTGAATGGCCGATGTTGCAATATGGATGAAGTATCTGCTGTGGCTTCGGCGTACGATCTAATCATCGCTGAAGACTCGGCTCAGGCACTGGGTGCTCGTTTTGGGGGGCGACACGCGGGGACGTTTGGACGTTTTGGTGCTTTTAGTTTTTATCCCAGTAAATTACTGCCTTGCTTCGGTGATGGTGGCGCTTTAGTGACTGACGACGAAGGCTTGGCGGCGAATGTTCGCAGTTTGCGCAACCATGGGGCCAACGCGCATAAGGTTCTTGATGCGGGGTGTGATGTTTGGGGAACAAACTGTCGGCTGGACAATCTTCAGGCGGCCATCTTGAATGTTGGCTTTCCCCACCTTCCGGCAGCATTGGCGCGTAGGCGCCAAATCGCGCGCACGTACCATGCCGCGTTTGGGGAATTGAATGAGTTATGTCTCCCACCAGGCCCAGATGACTCGGGCCGGTACTTCGACGTCTATCAAAATTATGAAATTGATTTGGTTGAACGAGACGCGCTAAGGGATTTTTTGCATGCTAATGGCGTCGGCACAATACTTCAATGGGCGGGCGTGCCGGTCCACCAGTTTCGCAATCTGGGATTTCGACAAGATCTGCCTGTTACCGATGCATTTTTTTCACGCTGTTTACTTCTTCCAATGAACCCCTACTTGACCGATGAAGACGTGCTTTATGTTTGCTGTATGGTCCGGGCTTATTGGGGACGACCTCCGTGGACCACCATCGTCCCCACGCTGGCCGCCGACTTCGTTGCTTTGACACCTTGAGGCTTGCGTGATGTCGAACTTGGCTTGCTTCTTGGTAAATCCCGCGAGCTGGCTGCGAGTGCTGGTTGTGCTGGCGCCGTTGCCGCTTGGTAGCAACCGAGACTGGGCATGGGCACCCCTCGCCATGTGCGCCGGAATACTAGCTATGGTCCATGCTGTTTCAATTTGGCGGCAGCCTAGCATAAGCTTTGTGGAACCGCGCCGTATTGCTTGGTCTATTGCAGGAATGGCCGTCGTTATGGCGTGGATCGTAATACAAACGGTACCGTGGTTGCCATCAACTATGCAGAATCCCCTTTATCCCCTGGCCGCTGAGGCGCTTGGCTACCCCATAGCCGGACGTATCGCGATTGACGCGGAATTGGCCCTGACGGCGCTGTTGCGACTGCTGACCTACTGTGCTGTTTTCTGGATTGCTTTTCAAAGTGGCCGAGAGACAGAGAATGCGCGCAAACTTTATTATTGGATCGTTTGTGGTGCAAGTTTTTACGCACTTTATGGCCTATTCTCTGAGACAATAAGCGGATCTTGCGATGTTCTGGGGCTACGAAAGCTACCAATTGGAAGGACAGACTGCCTACTATCGTCAACATTTGTTAATTCCAATTCATATGCAACCTACGCTGGCCTGTGCATTCTGGTAGGTTTGTCTATACTTATCTCTGCTTTTCACCACGAGAATCAGGAGCGCTACGGTAACAGCGCTACATTTCGAACACTGCTTAAAATATGCGGAACCCGACATGGACTGGTTTTGGTTGTCATTGCGCTGGTCTTGACGACCCTACTTATCAGCGGCTCGCGTGGCGGTATTGCTTCAACACTTATTGGGGTATTTATTCTATTTCACCTCATGGTTGCCAGAAAACTTAAATATCCATCAGGATTTTTTGGCGTATATTCAGGAGTTTTCATTGTCATGATCTCAATGGCCGCTCTTTTTGGACGCCACATTTTCGACAAAACCACTGGAATGGAGCATCAAATCAATGATCGGGTTGGATTGCTTGAAATAGCTATAAAAGCGATTGCGTCTGAGCCATGGCTAGGCTGGGGATTCGGCAGCTTTGAGTGGCAATTTGCTGTCTTTCAGGAACCGTGGCAGATGGTTTACCAGAACAAGGCTCACTGCACGATTCTTGAGATGGTCGCTGACTTGGGTATTCCCGTGGCGACAATTCTATTCCTCGCGGTCGCTCTGGTGATCAGGCGCACTTTCATCGGTGCAACGACACGTCAGCGCGATAGCTGTTATTCGGCAGTCGCCGCCGCCGCTAGTGTTCTTGTCCTCCTCCACGGATTTGTCGACTTTAGTCTTCAAATACCTGGGGTGGCGGTACTTTATGCGGCCTTACTCGGCACCGGCTGCGCCCAATCATGGAGCAGCCGTAACAAACCACCGGGTGCGGCCGTCAACGTTCCTCTTCCAGCATTGCTTTGAACTCAGCGGTTCCTCCGGGATCATCGGCCATAGCATTCCAGATCATGGCTTCCGCGCTATGCGCCCGAACCCCGCGCATCCACGCGCGGCGATAGGTCTCGTCTCGCCAAGCACTGGCGAGATAATGATCGATGGTGGCCGATTCCAGTTGCGAGAGATAAGCGTGATTGCGCATGGCCAGCCCCAACGCGGCCACTCTTAACCGTCGCTCGCCCGGCGAAGTCCGCACAGCCATGACTGTGGCTGCGGCGACCGTGCGGCTTGGGCCATCCAGTGCTTCGCAAACGAGAGCCAAGCGAACCCAGGCGAAGCCGTTAGCTGGATTGCCGGCCAACCCTTGGCGCAACATCCCCTCAGCCTCCCTCAACCTCTGGTGCCGAAGGGGCATGTCGGCAACCGCCTGGTTAGCGCTGCCAATAAGAAGCAATGCGATGTCCGTACGAAGCCTGGCCGCGTCACTCCATGACATAGCATTACTTAAAGCTGTAACTGCACCAGAAATATCGCTATTATCGAGTATCCGCTCGTCACCTAGCGCCACAATCATTGGACGCGCTGGCAACGCCACGAAGGCGACGATTGTTCGAGGAATTGCCAAACCAAGCAGCCCTAACCCAATTACAAACGACACCATCCCGGCAAGAAACCTCCCCTTCAAGCTTGGGTCACCGGCCATGATCTGTAAAACCCTTTGAAATACTAATGTCTGTCCATATTGGCAGTCCTCGCCCTTGTACCACCGTCAGCAGCCCCCGGCAACCACCTCTCAAGACAAGGCTTGTAAGGTATCCGCTTGCGTAGGCACCAGTATCTATATTGATTCGGTTGCTTAAAACCTCAGGAACTTCACAAATTGTATGGCCATGAACAATGATTTTATCCTCAAAGTTTCCCTTAAAGGATAAAAATGGCTCACGAATTGTCAGCAGGTCCTTTTCTTTTTGCCTGGAGAGCGCGACTCCGGGGCGAACACCCGCATGGACAAAAAAATAGTTACCTAAATTGAACGAAGTATAGCATGATCGAAGAAAATTTAGGTGGTCAGTGGGGATTTCTTTTAGTAAAATATCCCTAACCCACTCGCCCCCCTCTAAGATGTTCGCGGAACGCGGTACAGACAATCGATAGGAAAGGATTGTTTCTAGCCCTCCAAACTGAAGCCAACCACGTCCATCATAATTGGCGTCAAGAAACCCAAGCAGCGCATCCTCGTGGTTGCCAATTAAATGGACGGCCTCGAACCCGGCCGGTGGACCAGCGATCAAGCAGTCAAGAACTTGTCGGCTTTCCGGCCCTCGATCAATAAAGTCTCCTAAAAAGACAATAACGCGCATTCTATCTTGCTGAAATTTTTTTGAATCAGTGACCACAGCATCAAGCAATTTAGTGAGTAAATCAGCTCGCCCATGAATATCACCAACAGCATAGAGAGCTACGCCCGCAGGAACTGCAGGTTCACTCCCCGACCGCCAAAGTTTATGATACCGTCCGATCACCATTGGCCCCCACAAAGTAGTGCGACGTTATGAATTATAATACTTATTGTATTTAGAGTAATAGTGCCCAACATCACCATAGCCATATTGAGAATGTCGCTTAACATTGACCTGGGAAAGGACGCCCCCGATGTTCTTGTGAATCCCTCGGAGTATCTTTAGGGAATTAAGAACAAGTTCACGAGGGGTTCCCTGCCACTGGACAAGATAAATGATGTAATCAGCAAGCCGACCGACAATGAGGGGGTCAGCAACCGCCATAACAGGTGGGGTATCAAGAATAACGATATCAAAATTAGCAACAAGCATCTCCACAAAAGTCTTCATGGCCCTAGAGCTGAGTATGTCCGCCGCATTGGGGGTATTTCTTCGAGCACATACGTAATAGACGCCACCGGCACTAATTCTAATCACGTCCTTTAGCTCAGCCTCTCCGCTAAGATACTGGTCAAGAGTATGTCCGTCCCCATGTCCGCCCAACAAGTTACCAACTGATGGATGCCTCAGGTCACAATCGACTACGATAACTCTCTTCTCCGAACTTGACTTGGTTAGAAGCATAGCGAGTGAGGCGGAAAAAGTCGACTTTCCCTCACTTGGCACAGACGACGTGATCATAAATACTTTAGGCGGAGCATCGAGATTGGAAAGCATCGTCGATGTATAAATTGATCTCAGTGCCTCGCCATAGGATGATGTAGCTTGCTCATCAAGATATTGTATTGGCGAGCGCTGACCGAGGACTGCTCCCGTCAGCAAGGGAACCATACCCAAGGCGCTCAATCCAGTGTCATCCTCAAATTGGCCTGACGCTCGAAACCCGCTATCCATCCTTTCGACGGCCAGGACCACGAGAGCGGCAATGCCAAGCCCCCCAATAAATGAAACTGCCAAAATAAATACGTAGTGTGGCGAGCTTGGGCTAGAAGGGGCAGATGCCTGAGAAAGAACCCGGGCATCAGGAACCATTAAATCCTGTTGTTCACGCAGCTCTTTAGAGCGATCGAGAAATGTCTGATATATATGTTTATTAGATTCAGCCTCACCCATTAGGCGACTTAGTTCGGCCGCTGATTGTCCTTGCCCACCCGACTGATTGGTAAATTTATCCAACTGTGACTGAAGCGACATTTCCTTGGCCTTGGATGCGATAACCTCTAACGAAAGACCTCGATGAACCTTGGAAATCTCTCCACCAATCTTACTACGTATAGTCTTTAACTGGGCTCTTGCTTCAAGAAGCCGAGGGTGATTTTCACCGAGTATTTGTGCGAGCTTTGCCTCATTCCGTGCAATTTCTGATTCTTGAGCGCGCAATGCCGATATGACAGTGCTGCCCAGAACCTCAGATATTGACATAGCCGCATCGGAGTTTCCAGACGCGCTCCGTAATTGTAATAGCCGAGCTTCGTGAGCCACCCTCTCCGCTCGGGCGATACCGAGCTGTGAGTTCAACTCGGAAATAGATTGTGCGATGACAGTAGAATCCTTGCTGAGAGACAATCCGCTGCGCTCACGAAACAAGGCAGCCGCGCGGTCTGATGTTTCAACAGCTTGCCTCAGCTCGCCCAGACGGACCTGGAGCCACTGAATCGCGCGCTTATTGGCATCAAATTTAGCGTCGAGTTGGTCAACAATATAAAGATTTGCAATTGTATTCGCAATCTTCGCCGCGTTTGCGGGTTCCTTGGACCGAACCGCCAAGGAAATCACATAGGAGCGCCCCAGAGGCGAAATCGTCAACCGAGCCAGAAGGGCGTCAACCACTGAGTCAGGGTTGACACCCACCGCTTTGGGCGTGCCTTCGCCAAATATCTTTGAAAACACGCCCTTAATTCGGGACATGCCCCCCGATACCCAACTCGGCGAGGGTACGAATTCGGGATATTTCTCCAGTCCGAGTGTATCGCCGACCTTGCCAAGTAACGACCTGGAACGCAATATTTCAATCTCAGTCTGAAGTGTTCCAATGTCCGTGGGAAGGCCAGACAGCACGGCCTCAACATTTGTTACTTTAGACTTTCGCGAGTCCAGCATTACCGCCGCCGAAGCGGTGTACTCAGGCTCAATTTGTGATAGGATAGCACCAGTGAGTAATACCGTTAACAACGTAATGGTCACTAGCTCCCATTTTCGCCGCTGAATAAGTAGAAAAAGTTGACGATATTCGAAGCCCGAAGCGCGAGGTATTCTATGGAGCGTGTTCGGCGCTTCAAGGGTTTTTTCAACAGGAGCGCCGACCATTTCCATATTGTATCACCTGCTCGCAAGGCTCTCGCCACCTGCCAAAAGATTTAGGGTCAGTCCGCTCGATACCTAAAACCTGGACTTTAAAACCAGCGCTCCGGCACCCGGATAATGTCCCCGGGGTTAACAGTTGCATCTTCCTCAACAATCTGCTCGCTGCCGGATGGCTCACCAGCGCGTTGAATGGTTATCCGCGACTTGGACGCTCTATAAGTGTACCCACCAGCAATAGCCACTGCCTGTACTACGGTCAAGCCATTGACGTAAGGGTACGAGCCTCTTTTCTCTACCTCGCCAAGAATAAAAAAAGGGCGAAAGTAAATTATTTCAATGCTAACTTGAGGGTCCTTGATATAACCCTTTATTCGGTACGTCTCCGCCAGCAGCTTCTCGACATCGGCAACAGCCAAGCCCTGAACTGTCACATGCCCAATAAGCTTGGCTGAAATCGCACCTGTAGAGTCGACTTCGAATTCGCCAGAGACATCATCGTCACCGTAGACTAGTATTTTAATCTTGTCACCGACCCCAAGCTTATACACTTGCTGCGTATTTCCGGTTGCCGCGTATGAACCAACAGCGATGGTCCTCCAGAACATTAAAGCATCGGCTACGATAAACAAGACCAACAGCCAAGCGAGCCGTCGTCTGATATTGCACAACATTTCACCAACCTCCGCCTCACTGAAAGCGCCGCCACTAATACACAAACAGACATATTATTCTAGAACGTTGCTCCAGTAATTATCAAGCCCCGATTTCGAATGAAGTCCGAAGCGCCTGTGTTTGAGGTGCGTTCCATACGATGAAAACTTGGGCCAACATAAAAGCTCTCTGAGAACCAATATTTCGCACCAATTCCGAGATCAAATGTTGCATCAGAGCGGAAAGAAGCGCCCGGTACCGAAGCGGCTGTGTAGTCATTCATTGAGTAGCTTGTTCGGGCGTTAAAGCTGATGTGTGGGACGGGCTTGAACTCGATGCTAACTCCAGGTGTTGTCGCCACGTACCCAACTTGTGTAGGTGATACTGAATCCTCAATAGAGCGCTGGAGAAAGGGTTTGATCACTAAGGGCACAATTGGGTTCCACATTCCCGACATGCCAAACATTGGTCCAGATATAGCTCCAAAGCGCTGGTCACGATATGATTGTTCAGCAAATCCACCGAACAATTCAAGCCTTGTAATACCACCAAAATCGAGACTGGCACCACATGTTACTTCAATCCCATTTGAGCTACGATTAAATCCAGCGCTATCACGCGAGCGCTGGTAGGATCGTTGGTTAACCCCTGCCCGGATCCATGCCTCGTTATCGTCGATGAATTCATACGCAATCTTCACATCTTGACGGACTTCGAGCCGGTCCCTATCTGGGTTGGTTGAGGACTGACCTGGCGGATTCGAACTATTGTCGTCGTATGTGAAATTATCAGCCCGAAATTGGCTCCCATAGCTCATACGGTTCAACTTAAAGAAACCGCTTACTTCCCCATGCGCTTGGTCATACTCCGTCGGTTTTGCCCTACTTGTTGAATCCGGGGACCCGCGTTCCTCATGGCGATGACTGAATGTGGCACCGCCTGCGAAATTCCAATTTCTAAGAATATCGACACGACCGTTAGTTCCCACCGAATAGTCTTCAAAATTTTCCGCCGAGTGGCTCTTGTAAAGACCTGCGGCGCCGATCGCTGAGAAATTCAACATATGATTATTCCAGTCAGATCTCATGTCTATACTAGGAATCAGTGACGTAATATAGTCCGCCTTCGTATCTACCTTGCTGGCATAAATATTATCGTCATACATCGCTTTAATTTCGGTGCCCGGAAAGAGCCTGAAGGAACCGACCGCAATACCAACCGGCTCATACTGTCCCGCCTCATCTTTGTGCAGGGGACGGGGTTGAGGTCCTTGACGTTGGTCATGGACTGGCTCGGGCAGGCCAGCCGGATTAGGGTTCTGCAGTGAATGGACCGGCCCGCCAATAAATGGCTGAACAATCGCCTCGGCGGCAGCGTGATCCCATGGGGCTCCAACCACTGCGCCTAGGATCAGCGACCGAACCAAAAACTCACGGGCTCGCTTGCACCTACACACCATCGGGAGCCTCTCAGTACCGCCGGGGCACTTGCCTGTGAGAGGCACTTCTCGCGCCGTCACACGATAAACAATTTACCCTATAAATCAACGGTTTCAATCAATAAAATAATGTATTAGATTAGTTTCTGGCGTATGTGTCCATAATGCCACCATCCAGCGCCAACAAGATCAGCGATTCAATTTCCGAGCCTAAGCCTACGCGATGGACCACGCCTGCGCGCCCCGCCCCATCCAGTTCGAATATCGAAAAGTCATTAACGCCTCTTCCATTGGTGCGCCCCTGAACAATGAGGCCCCCCGCCGGAACAAGCCTAGCCCTCAAATTGCGAGCCATGAGGCGCAACTCGGGTTCAGAAAATGAAATTCTATTCATGACGTTCGCAACACGAATAACGTCGAACCGGCCTCTCAACGACTGCACATCTCCGAACAAGGGCGCGTCGTCAACTAAGGTCAGGGCTTCCGCCCGATGACTGACTAAGCGCACTGGGTAGATCACGGGGCTACCTGCCGGAAAAATCCGAAAATTATCCCAGTGGGCAATTCTCCCGGCGACCCCCATTTTGCGTGCATAGGCGCGGAACGCCGCCCGTAACACCCATAACGTGATAAAGTGCCCAAACAAATAGTAACGCCTACGACACCAAGCGCGGAGAGTAATCCCCAGGATTTCATATTGGAGCGGCTGCGCATCTTGATCGACAAGAACATAAAGTTGACGATTAATGCGGACAAGATAGGCTCGAAATGTTAAATCAGAAGCGACTACAGAGCAGAGAAACCCATTGGAATGCAAATCCTCCAACCACTCCTGGGTCGAAACACCTGACGACACACCAATATCGAGACAGTGTTGAGGCGAACGTCCGATTTTTTGTGACGTGGTCCGAATAGCGGCATTGACATCATCAAGGCGCCTGGACCACGTCATTTTTGAAATGCCACACGGAAGCCAAAGTGATGAGAAGAAACCTTCCTCAATGTCATCTAGATATTGTGGTTGGGTCAGCAATCTATTGCGAAATTCTTGATCAAGAAACAACCTTCGCGCAGAAATTACCATGATATCCCCATGCATACAACTTTGCATCGATCCATTCAGGTAAGCCCTCGCGGCTTAGTCCGATGACTTAATCGTGAACGTCGCAATCAGAACCATTATCAACAGCGGAACGCCCAATTGCTTCAGCGAAGTTGATAATATTTGCGAAACGTCCTGGCGCAGACTGGAAAGCGCGATTGGCACAAAATTTGCGTAAAACACCAAGGCTAATGGTCCTTTGCGAGCCGCGCCATAGGCCACTCTGATCCCCAATCCCAGAGCGAGAGCAATCAACATCATACCCGGATATCCCCCGTCAAGGTAACCGGTACAGACTAAACAAAACCCAACACCCTGCCCGGCCAGGAAATTATCGAGGTTGACGATCCGGTTGAAGTGGGCGGCGCTGCTTACCAGTTGCCCAACTTCCGAGCCACCCGTCTTAACCAGAAAGCCCAACTGAAATGTCCTCTGCAAGTCACCAAGAACAGCCTGCCCCTCGAGATAAGGATAGGTTTGGGGAACGCTTTCCAGCAATCGATCTATGTTATCGCCAACCGTCCGCGGTTCCGAGCCGAGCATAGCCCACAATGACGACTTGACCAGCCGCGATAGGCCGCTCTCATATGCCAGCAGGTAATTTGTTTCGCTCGTGTCATAATATTCCGCAATGTTGCTTACCACGCTTTCCCCCCGTGCGAAAGTCAATATAAATTGTTTCATACCGCTCGTGACCGTATTCAACAGAAGCGCGACGATGCCGAATGCCGCGATGTTAACGATATTAATGCGGCGAAATAGGGAAAAAATCAACATGATAGCAATAGCGAACAGGTATATCCCAGATCTTGAACCGGCCGTACCTAATATGATAATAAAAAACAGCATCGCCACAATGCAAAGAGCGGATAGCTTTCTCCACTCTTGCTTCACCATAAAAATCAAAGCGAGCATCGAAAGTCCGACATTTAATGCGCTATAATATGACATTCGACTGATAAAACCTCCCTGAACAACAATATCTTCTTTTGATCCAACGTTCATTGCAACTGGAACCGCAGTAGATACCGCGCATACAGCGAAAAAAACTCCTGCGACCACGACAGCTCCGGCATAGTATTTTTCCACATCGTTCGCATCAAATTCAATATTTCGCCATTTCTTTGTGGGCAGGACCGCGAACGTGGCCATCATTGAGAGAAGAAGTGCGTGGAGTGTTTCAACGGGGTCGGTGAGTGGACGAGGCAGCAGGTCAGCCAAATGAAGAACGGATGACGCCATATAATATATCAACATGCCGCCACCAATAATCGTGTAGGGGTGGATCAAATCAAATTTCACTGACCACGCGGCTATCACCCAGAGCCATATCATCGCGAAAATGAGTCCAGTCTGGTTGTCAAAACATAGCGCGGAAATTAGAATTGATCCGGTAAACGCGGCGATTATTTTAATATTTAGCTCTTCACTAAGTCCAGTTACCGAGGTGTTCCGCAGATTGGTCACGCCACCCTCCGCCGCATTTAGTTAACGTATTGCCGCAATGACTCCAAGTATCGCACGAGCGATATTAAGATCATCGAAATCCTTTTCAATTATATTCCTGGATTGTGCCCCAAAACGATGTCGTAGCGCGTCATTGTTAACCAAAGTCACAATTAGGTTGGCCAGCGCTTTGGCGTCCTGTGGTCGAACCAAGAAACCATTTACCTCTGGATGAACCGGGTTGCGACAGGTTTCAGTGTCAGCCGCGATCACCGCCTTTCCCATACCCATCGGTTCAAGCAAAGCGCGCGGGTATCCGCCCTCATTATAGTAGGATGGCAACACCGCTAGCTCACAAATCGCATAAATATCACGGATGTCACGATAAAACCGGAGCCATCGGAAGTGTCCTTCCTGTTCTCGTTCATGAATATAGGACACAGGAACCGATTCTGCCGCGCCTTCTTCCTCGGGAGCAACTAACAGAAATATTACGTCTTGATTAGACGCCCGGACAATTGCAGCTGCATCAATGAATTCACGGATACCCTTTGACCAGAGCAGGCGCGCGACCATCACCACCACCCGAAAGTCATTCGCAATGCCAAGATCATGGCGAACCGCCGCTTGTCGTTCCAATGGCACCACCTCAGGAGCGAAGTGACGAATGGAAATCGCATTGGTAGTCAAAATAGTTCGCGCCTCGGATATAATAGAAAGTGCCACGAAGCGGGCCCGGTCGGAGCCGTTAGTGAACCAGATACGACTAACCCATAATCCGACAATCCTGTAAAGAGTTACCATGACCGCATGTACTACTAGACCGCGCATCGTCCGTGTGAATCCGAAGGCGCCACCCAATCCACGCACCGCCAAAACAACGGTGGGAATTCCCGCGAGTCGGGCGGCAATCGCACCATATACATTGGGCTTATGAGTAAAACACAACACGGCGTCTGGTTGGGTTCGCCTGAAGATTCGCCATAACCGAAATATGTAGCCTAGATCACAAAGTGGGGATATGTACCGGGCCATTGATATCGTGTGGTGTTCGCCTCCCAACTCAGCAATTTCCTCGGTGTAATCCTCGACAGAGCTGATGGTGATCAACTTATCACCTGGTCGGCCCCGAATAACGTCGGCAAAACTGCGTGCATAAAGTGAGGTTGACAAGCCATCTGGCGTGACTATAGCTAACCTCATCTGTGACTCCTCTCCCAATTTGCTAGCGCAGCTACAGTATATACCCGTCGCGACCAGCGATCATCATCGAGATTGGTTCGTCCCGCAAGTAAATCTGTTAGCTGATTCCGACCGAGCAACTCCATGGCCAGCCCTCCCGGAGCTAGGCATAGGTCTTGGAGCGCTTCGCGCGCTGGTCCACGCAGCCAGGCGATCAGGGGCAACTCGAAGCCGCGCTTCGGCGCGGTAACGATGCCGGGCGGAAGGTACCGGCTCGCCACCTTTCGCAACACTGCCTTGGTGCGACTTCCGGCGAACAGAGCGCGGGAAGGCAATCGAGCCGCCAGCTCAATCAAATGGTGATCGGTAAAAATGCATCGTCCCTCAAGACCATGGGCCATGGTGGCCAAATCGAGGCGAGAGAGCAGACCATCACTCATGGCCATAGTGAAATCCAGAGCCATGATCTGGCGCACCAAGTCCGTCCCGGCATAGGGCGAAAGCCTTTGCGCGACCAACGCTTCAGTGTCCGGTAACGTTCCACCGCCCGGCATGGCGCGCTTGTCGCCATCGGTGAAACTGTCGGCGCTCCACAGCAGGGCGCGTTCAGCGAGCCCTGCTCCAAGGCCACGGACAAGACGATGGAAATAAGCGTAGCGGGAGCGGAACCGGCCCGGCTGCGGCAGGGCGGAGCCGATCGAACGCGCAAAGCCGGAGACGAACGGGTGCGATAGGGGAAAAGAGCCCGCCCACCAAGCCGCGTGATGGCGGCGGTAGCCACCAAACACCTCGTCGCCGCCTTCGCCATTAAGCACAACCGGCACATGCCGTCGAGTCTCACGAGCGATCGCGAAGGTCAAGAGCGCAGCCGGATCCGCCATCGGCTCGTCGAAGGTGGGGCCAGCGGACTCGAACAACGCTCCAAGATCGGGAGTCAAGTGGAGCACATGATGATTGGTGCCGTAACGGGCGGCCACCTCCGCCGCCGGCCCAGTTTCGTCGGCGGAGCCGTCATCAAAGCCAATCGTGAAGGTGTTGACCCGAGTCGTGGCTTGTGCCGCCAAAGCCGTGATCAGGCCGCTGTCGATCCCGCCCGAAAGAAATACCCCAATCGGCACGTCCGCCCGGAGTCGCAGCCGCACAGCCTGACCCAGCGCCACCTCGCACTCGTCAACCAGCGACTCGGGGGATCGCCCGTGGTCCGGCTTGGCCGGCGGGTAACGCCAATAGGGGCGCTCAATCACCTCCAGGGCAGAATCGACGACCGCGAAACAACCAGAAGCCAGCGCGCGCACGCCCTGCCAGATCGTGTGCGGCCGTGGAACGAAGCCTAGAGAAAGATAATGAGATAGAGCAGTGCGGTCAAGCGTCCACCTCGTCAAACGCATCGCACGTAACGCCTTGATTTCCGAAGCGAAGACCAAGCAACGGTTTGCGTGCATGAAGAACAGCGGCTTTTCTCCCGCCCGGTCGCGCCCCAGCAATAGCCGCCGCTCCCGCTCGTCCCAAAGTGCGAATACGAACATTCCGACCAGCGCGGCCAGCGCGGCTTCATGCCCCCAGCGGATCAACGCTTCCAAGAGAACCTCGGTGTCGGACACACCGCGAAAGCGGGCCCCCTCAGCTTCCAGCGTCCGGCGCAACTCTTGATAGTTGTAGATTTCACCGTTGAAAACAAGCGTGTAGCGACCGTCGGTTGACAACATCGGCTGGGCGCCGGTCGGGGTCAAATCGATGATGGCTAGGCGGCGATGGGCCAGGGCGCACCGACGTGACGGCGCGAGCCAAGCGCCCTCACCATCCGGGCCACGGTGGGTCAGCGCCCGCGACATCGGGCCAAAAACGTCTTCAATGTCCGCCTGAGCCAGCGGCTCCCGCCCAATCACACCGACCAAACCGCACATTTCAAAGCCTGAACTAAACTAAAGAAGACAGGGGCCTTAGGGCCCCGGCGGAGTCCAAGCCATTGGAAACCCGGATTTGCTGACGAACCGTATTGGCGATGGCGTCTCGATTCATTTCGCACCGCCGACGCAGGAACTCCTGGCTGCCGACAACCGCCGGTGCCGATCCACGAACGCCGATGCGGTAAAAGAATCCGGGGCGAAAGCGCGACTCAAGACAAACCTCGGCGACCGCCCCGCCAAGCCCTCCGCTAACATAATGCTCCTCGATGGTGATGATGCCCCCGGTTTCGCGCGACGCAGCCTCCAACTCGTCAGTGTCAAGTGGAACCAACGTATGCATGCTGAGCACACGGCAACGCAACCCATCCCGTTCAAGCTGATCAGCCGCAGCGCGAACCTCGCCCAGAATACCACCGCTCGCCACCAAAGTCGCCGCCTCGCCGTCCCGACAACGGCGCGCCCGGCCGAGGACAAAGCGCTCATCCGGATCATGACTTGGTTCCGGTAACGTCTTGTCAAGCCGTAGATAGGCCGGACCATCGCGATAGGTGATGGCGGTGGCCGCCTGTTCGACTTCCCAAGCATCCCCTGGCACGACTACCGTCATGCCGGGCAACGCCCGCAGGCAGGCCATATCAATCAGACTATGATGGGTTGGACCAAGAGGACCATAAGAAAACCCGCCGCCGACGGAAACAATTTTTACATTCAGATTATGATAGCAGACATCAACTAATATCTGTTCCAAACACCGAATGGTTGGAAAAAGTCCTATTGAATAGGTGAAAACAATATGACCTTCCAGCGCCATCCCCGCCGCAACTGAGGTCATGTTCTGTTCGGCGACACCGACATTGAGGAACTGGCGGGGCAAAGTTTCGATATATTCGTCAAAAACTTTGAACCCCAGATCGGCGGTCAGCAACATGATCCTGTCGTCGGCCATCGCGAGTCGGGTCAGGAGATTAATGAATGAGTCTCTCATGACGATGACACCAGTTCCGCTTTCGCCGCTTCCAATTCATCACCCCTGGGAATCCGATAGTGCCAAAGGACACGATTTTCCATAAATGACACGCCCTTTCCTTTGGTGGTGTGGGCGATGAGGCAGGTTGGTCGTCCTTCGTCGGCCGGGACCTCTTGCAAAGCGGTCGTCAGTTCGTTGTGATCGTGACCCTCAATTTCAAGGCAGCGCCAGCCGAAACTGCACCACTTCTGCGCGAAGGGAAACAAACTTAGCGTTCCATGAACCGTCGCCATACTTTGCAACTGGTTATTATCAATGATTAAAGTTAAATTTGACAAATTATGATGGCCCGCGAACAAGGCGGCTTCCCAGACCGAGCCTTCATTGCATTCACCGTCACCTGACAAGACAATTACACGGTGCTTTTTACTGGCAAGTTTCGCGGCATACGCCATTCCACAGGCCACCGGCAAGCCGTGACCCAAGGACCCAGTTGATAATTCAATACCGGGCGCGGCGCGATGACACATATGGCCGCACAATGACGAATTGTCTTGATAGAAGGTGTCAAGCACCGACTCGGGGAAAAAGCCGCGCGCGGCCAGCACGGCATAGACTCCCGCGCAAGCGTGCCCCTTGCTCATGATAAAGCGATCCCGGTCCGGCTTTTTCGGTGCGCTCGGCTCGACGTTTAGTATTCTGCCATAAAGCACCGCGATAATGTCAGCGGCCGAGAACACGGAACCAATGTGTGAAGCTCCGCCACGGCTGACCATATGTAAGGCAAGCAACCGTATTTGATGTGCTAGCGCGTGGGTATTAACGCCATCAGCGTCATCTGCACAATCGGGGGTTGTCACCCCCCCCCCACACACACGCGCTTACATCCACAATGCTGCGCCATGAAACCTCGATAAACCTACTAGTTATTTTATCAGTGCATTATTCTAATCATACCAGATAGGTATCTCGCGATGGAAAAATCTTTGCTAATTTCCGCACATTGGAAACGCCCAGCCTTGATCCATTAAGTTCGAATGTATCGCTTCCGCCGTCGCGGTGGGTGGTGTACAAAGATTTGTGCTGTTTATGAGGTTTCCGGTAAAATTATGGCATGTCGATGTCGCGGCGATCAATAGGAAAAGAACGGAATGAAAAAATGGCTGAATTTTTTCTTTGGCATAACCGCCTCTTTGCTGATGATGAGCGTCGGTGGTAGAGCTTTCTCCGACGAGCTTGCCATGGGTGAAAAGGTTTTCAAAAGATATTGTCTCGCCTGTCACGCATTGCCAAGCCAAAAAACCAACCACGTTGGACCGAACCTTCATGGTGTGGTTGGGAGAGCGGTCGGACAGGTGCCTGATTTCAGCTACTCGTCCGCCAATACGGCATCACACTTTATCTGGACCGAAGAAAATTTGAATTCGTATTTGGTCGATCCAAGGATATTCGTGCTCGGTACCAAAATGATTTTTCCAGGTATTAAGAGCGCCATAGAACGCAAAGCGCTTATCGCCTTCCTTAAGGCCAACTGACAGGAGCGGAGAGGGGGATCGGAGGGGTGACCGCCCGCAGGGGCTGGTCGCGCCGAGCGACCATGACCAAATCATCTGGAGCGTCGAGTCGGCGTAGAAGCCAGGACAACCCTCGCAACCCCAGTGGGCGCCAAACGCACACGGCTATGGTCAGGACAATCAGAGCGAGGTCCAGCCCGACCGAGCGCACAGTCACATAATAAAGCCCCAGTCCGCTTTTCCACGGTCTGATCAACAGGTCATAGTCACGGTCGGGGTCATCGGAGTATCGCAGGATGGCCGACTCGTCGGCAAAGACGATGGAAGCGAAATCGGTCATTCCCGGCCGTAAAGCCAACAGCCCGCGTTCAGCCTCGGTATAGCGTTGGACCTCCGATTCGATCTGGGGGCGAGGACCGACCAGTGCCATGTCTCCAACCAAAATGTTCCACAATTGCGGCAGCTCATCCAGTTTGTTGGCCCTTAGCCACCGGCCGACTCGGGTCAAGCGCGGGTCATCCGCAGCGGTCGAATTAGTCCCACAGCGACCGGTGCCAACCACCATGGTTCGCAGCTTGACCAGCCGAAAAGGTAGCCCATCTTTACCCACGCGAGCCTGAAAGAACAGCGGCGCACCACCATCACTAAACCAGACCGCAACCATCGCAGCCGCCAAGACCGGTGCGCACACTGTCAACCCAACGAATGCGGCCGCGACATCGAAAGACCGGCGGAATTCCAGGGTGGATACTTTGGCATCATTAGCTCGCGCGGTGGTTGCGTCAATATGCCGTCCCGCTATCCATGCGAACTTCATCATATCCTATCCTCGAAGAATCACAAGGTTTCCTAATTCCCCTGATTACTACGTCCTTATTCTTAACATGTTTAATTGAGAGCGCCAATAAGGAAATGCGCGCTATTGTAAAAATCTCAAATCGGTTGACCGTCACGGGATTCTCCTTTATTCTTCTATAGCGATATCGTCGTTGGTCAGGGGAGGATGGAAGCCATGATGGCGCTTTTGCGTGGTTTCGCCGCGCTTTTAGTCCTGCTGGCGGGACAGCTCGTCGCTGGTCCGGCCGCCGCACAAGCTGTCGCCCGGATTTCCGATGAGGTTCACGGCAGTATTATCGCAGCGGTACGCGATGGAAATTCCATGGCGATTGGCGTTTTGATCTCAAAGAATCCATTACTGGCAGCCGCAATTGCCGGGGCAGCGACGTCAGCGGCTCAGGCGATCGAGACCGCTGATCCCGGCCGTGCGGCTGCGATGGCGCAAATGATGGTCGCGGTCGCCGCCAGTGCGTCCAGAACTGTCCCGGATCAAGCTGCGGCGATCGCCGCCGCCGTCTCTGTTGGGTTTCCGCGACAGGCCATGGACATCGCGTCGGCCGTCGCCACCGCCGTGCCGGCTCAGGCTACCACTATCGCGTCCGCTGTCGCCACTGCCGTGCCGGTTCAAGCTACCGTCATCGCGTCGGCTGTCGCCACTGCCGTGCCGGCTCAGGCTACCACCATCGCGTCGGCCGTCGCCACCGCCGTGCCGGCTCAGGCAGGCAGTGTTGCCTACGCCGTGTCCCAGGCGGCACCTCAGCAAGCGAGCGCGGTTATGGCCTCCGTTTCCGCCGCCACCTCGATCCCGGTTTCGGCGCTGGCGATTCAGGCCCAACAGGCGGTTCAGCAGGCACCGATAGCAGCGCTCGCTGCACCCGCCCTGTCGCTTCCCCAGATACCCCAGATCACACAGGCCACAACCCCGCTCACCAGTACGCTGATTCCTCAGGCGCGGCAGTCGGCCGCAACACCCCAAACCAACGCCTTCGTGCCAATGATCCAGCAGCCAATGGCGGAGCACACCACGACCGGAAGCCGCGACTAAGAAATGAACCCCGAGACTTTCGGCGAGGGGTGGTCTAACGATGAACTGGTCCAGCGACTTGTCAACTGCGTGATACGCGATTACATGTCAGCAACTAGCAGCAATGTTGTGGTCGGCCCTCTTGAGATTCACGATTTCTCCTTCTGCATCGGACTTGAACAACGTAACGAGCCTCAACTTTCCGGCATTTACATCAAGCTACCCAAACAAGATGTCTCGCTGTCGGATATCAAGGACATTGGTGACCAGGACCGGATCATGGCCAGCCGCGAGTGCCACAGCCTGGAACGACTGGAGACTGATTGGCCGGACACCTTCGGCGTATCCTATGTCCGGCTGCTCGGCTACCTGCCCGAGTTCAACGCTTTGATCACCAAACGGGCTTTTGGTCAGGATTTTTCGGTTTGGTTGAGGGGCATCGACCTCGCGCTGAAATTCGGTTACGCCCGTGATATAGAGCGTGGAATCGACGCTCTTGAGCGGTTCGGGCGCAGCTTGGCCCAGTTTCATTGGACAACCAGGCAACCGGGCCACCCTGACGCCCCCCACCCTGACGCCAATCGTCTTGCCGTCAAGCTCCAATCCTATACAACCGCGCTGGCGCGACACGGTGTCGGGCCGGCGGCGTTAGGCCGACTGTCCCGGCTCGCCGCCGAGCCGCGCCTTGAACAGGCCCTTCGGACCCAGCCTTTGTGCGATACCCTCAAGGGGCTTGACCTGCGTAATATTGTGATCGACGATCAGGGTGATCTGCACCTGTTCGACCCCGGGCGTCTGCGTCCGGATTCACCTTTTGCTGATTTTGCTCGGTTTCAGGCAACACTTAAGTTGCTGTATTGGGGGCGCCTTTCGTTCTTCGCTCGCCTGGAACCGGACCGCCGCTTTTTGGACGCGGTCTGTCGCGGTTATTTCGGGCCGGATGGCGAACCCGCCGGAACTCGCCTCCACCACCTCAAGGAATGTGCCCGTATGTGGCTGATGGCCCATACCGCGCTCGCGCTCAAGCCTTGGCCGGCGAGTTTGAAGTTCACGCTGCGCCGCGCCTATATCGACCCCTTCTTCCAGTCGTGGCTTGGTGATCTCTCGGAGGCGTTTGAACGTGGCTGACAGCGCTGAGTATCGGGAGGAGACGCGGGAAGCTTATCGCTCCGGCCTGCGCGTCGCCGCCTATGATCGACAACTGCGGGGCTGGACCTGGATGGGCTGGACCATGGCGCGTGAATGCCATCTAGTTGGCCGCGCCTTGCGTCGCTGCCAGTTGCCCACCAGCGCCCGAGTGCTCGACCTGCCCTGTGGCACCGGGGTTCTCGCCCAAACCTTCGCCGCCGCGCCGGTGACCGTGGTGGCCGCCGACGTCTCGTCGGAAATGCTTAGGCTGGCCCGCTCCCGCTATGCCCCGCGAAATAACACCCTGTTCGTCGCTGCCGATGCGCTGACGCCGCCGTTTCTCGCTGACACGTTTGACTGTGTGGTCGTGATCGGGTTCTTCCATCGACTGCCTGACGCCGAACGTCGGCTGGCCTTGACGGCTCTGAGGCGGTGCAGCCAGCGCTATCTTATCGCTTCGTTTTCGCTCGATGGCCCGGCCCGCCGCTTGAAACTGGGCCTGATCAAGGCGCTGCGGCCCGGCTTCCAGTCGGCGCCAGCACCGGTGAGCCTGGAGGCGCTATGGGAGGATTTTCGTGCTGTCGGATTGCGCGTGGTCGCACGCTGGGCAGTGGCCCCACCGCTATCGTCTGAAAGTGTTTTCCTGCTGGAGCGCGTCGACCCAGCGAGACCAGAGGGTGTCTCAAGGCCCCATATCCTATGACCAACGTCCTGTTGTTCGAGCCGTATCTATTTGACCGTATCTATGGCAACATGCGGTACATTAAAAGTATCATTCGCTGGCATCACCGTGACCGGCATACACTACGTATCTTGTCGCCTCGTGATGTCGCTTTTCTTGGTGAGGCCCGCGACGATGGCATCGTTTGCGACGTTTTACCGCCTCCCGATATACTGCTGACCCATGGCGGGGGACTGCTCCGAGGCGTGTTCTCCCCCCTAGCGGCGGCGGCCGGCATTCTTCGCTATACCGCCGCGCTTCACGCCTATCTCAGAGCAGAGCGCTTTGACCTTGTGCAGTGCCACAGCATCCGTGCGGTGCTCACCATCGGCCTTGCCGCCCGCCTCACCGGGACCCCGATACTTTGGTACGTGAAAGGCCAACTCGCCAACCCCCTGCTCGACGCCTTTGGCTTCGTGGTGGCGCGGCGTATTTTGTTCCAGGGCGGCGCCAACCGGGATCGCCGTTATCCCTGGCTGCGCCGTCGCTTATCCGACAAAACCGCCATTCTCGGCAACGGCATCGATCTTGACGATGTCGCGGCGGCGGAAATGGAGGATCACACCGAGTTGCGACGAGAGCTGAATTTGCGCTCGGATCGCCTTAACGTCGTCGCGGTCGGTCAGGTCAGCCCAGCGAAGGGCCTGCACATCCTGGTTGATGCTTGTGCTCGGCTACATGGCGATGGTCGCGCCGTCGCGCTGTACGTGGTTGGGGATCATGGCATTTTGGCGTACGAGAGTTACAAGGCGGAACTCGAAGCCACGATTACGAGGCTTAGCCTCCCCGACATTCGCTTTTTGGGCTGGCGAGCCGACGTCTACCAAATCGTCGCGGTGATGGACGCTCTGATCCATCCGTCCCTGGAAGAGGGGGTACCAAAGGCCGTGATCGAGGCCATGGCTCTGGGCAAGCCCGTGATCGCAACCCGCGTCGGCAGTATCCCTGATTTGATAGAGGATGGACGCACCGGCTTGATAGTCGAGCCGAACGCACCCGACCAACTGGCCCGCGCCATGATGTCTTTGGCCGATCAGCCGGCGTCGCGCCTTCGGCTTGGACAGGCGGCGCGTGCTCATGCCTGGAACAACTGTCATATTCGCGACAACATCCAAGGCCTGGAGGGGCATTGGCATGATCTGACCCGCCGAACCTTCACTGACGTTACCGAAAGCGCGGCGGAGCCAGTCAGCCGACAGCAACGACAACGAATGGTCCAGCGCTATATCTGGGCGCGGTCCTATTGCGAAGGGCGCGATGTTTTGGAAATCGCCTGCGGCGCGGGGTGCGGCTTAGGCATCATCGCCGCCGTCTGCCGAACGCTGAACGCCGGCGATATAGAGCCTGACAATCTGGCCACCGCCAAGCGTGTTTACGGCGACTGGATCGCCTTCCGCCACCTGGATGCTCATGATTTGCCCTACCCGGACCGCTCACTCGACGTGGTCATCATTTTTGAGGCGTTATATTATATGGCCGACGCCGCCCGGGTCGTCGAAGAGTGCGCCCGCGTGCTGCGTCCCGGCGGTCACATCCTGATCACCACCGCCAACAAGGACCTGTATGATTTTAATCCGTGCCCCTCGGCCACCCGATATCATAATGCCGTCGAACTGAGCGCGCTTTGCTTCCAGTACGGGCTGAGCACGCAAGTCTTTGGCGGACATCCAGTTTCCGAGTTGGGTCCTTGGCCCCGAAGGCTGCGCCCGATAAAAGCACTTGCCGCCCGGTGGGGCTTGATTCCACGTACCCTGCGCGGCAAAAGATGGCTAAAGCGGATCATCTTCGGTGCGTTGGTTCCCCTTTCGGCCAAACTTCGCGGCGACGAGGTGCCCGCAGCCGACCTCATTCCGATCACCGGGCCGGACAGCACGCATCAAGTCATTTACGCCGTGGTGAGCAAAGCGCCATAATGCGATAACCGCGAACGCCTATAGCTTGGACGCGAGGGTAATTTCATGAACCTTTCCAGAGGCGTCCAGAGGTGGAAAATCCCACCCGGCGGCATGAAGATGCTCTCGTGTCCACATCGTGTAAGGCAGGCTAGCCCAATCTCGCATTTGAGCGAACCGACTGTCGAGTACATACGTTCCTTCTGCGGTATCAATGGTCAATACCGCATGCCCAGCACCCGCCTCGGTGCGCGCCACCGCCAGGCGGAGCGCGGAACGGGGAAGTCCCAGGGCCAACAACTTTTCCATCTTACGCAATGCAATGGCCTTGCAGTCCCCCTTCGTGCGAGCGGGTTCCCAATACTGATCCTTGCCAAAGGCTTCACGGTCTGTGGTCCGGGCGATCTCCTGGTTTGTAGTGCGATTGATCTCGTTGAGACTTTCAGCCAACGCCCCGCTAACACTGACGACCGGAACAGCTTCCGAGTTCTGCGGCGATTGGCAGTACGCCGCGTGACGCCGACAGAAATCAAGATACCCCGCTGGGAAACCACCCGGCACCACCACCCCATCGGCCATCTTGGTGGATGGAGGTAACGTTCCAGTGAGCGAAGCAGTCCCGGTCAGCGGAACCGTCCCGGCACATCCAGTGCAGGTTAGGAAGACTATCAACGCGACACTGTGCTTCACCGAACCCAAAACCCGTGATGCGAACCGTGCTGCGTACATGAACATCTCCCCCCGGCCGACGATCTATAAAACTTATGATAATATATCACTCATTTTACCGCGAGTGCGAACACGCAGGTGTGGCAAAGCGCCGCAGCGCAACCAAACTTTCCGAGGGTGTATGGCTCACGTCAGGCGGTGCTATAGAACGCAGCCGCAATGTCTGATATTGTGCTCAGTGTCGCAGCTGCAAGCCTCGCAGATCTGCAAATAGGTTTCTTGATGCGAAACGAAATGGCTTGGTCGGGTTATGCCGCAGCTGGTGATGACGAGGCTATCCGCGACCGGTTCCAGAAAGCCATGATGAGCACCCTAGAAACACTGGTCACGGCCGGAGGTGGTGATCCAGTCGGACTGGTTGGCGGAAACCGACAGCGTGCTGGTGTGCCTGCTCACTACAACCGTGCGCGACGCGCCGATATATCGGCAATGCGGGACTTATTCGGGCAGATAGTGCCTTTGGGCAGCCATGTATCGGACTCTGCATGTCACGTATCCGTATGGCAGCATTCCCTCACGGGTTACTTGTGATATCGTTGTGAAGTTCGGTCTAGGTGGATAAGACTATGGTGGAGTTCCATGTTGAGGGCCAGTTGATACGTGAATAATCACTAAGTACAGTCCGTATCATCGATGTGATCAATGTTAAAGTAATCAGTGTGAAATCTTCGCCGCTTAGATGGACTTGTTTCGGTCATGCCGCCACCGCATTGCTGGTGCGCCAGACAACAGGAGACCACATTATGCCTGATATGAACCAGTTCCAGCGTCCTACCGGGAATGCCGCCACCATAGTCGAAGACGTAGCGGATGTTGATGCTGGGCGATTGAATATAGCGCCCCAAGAGGTCGATCTTCAGGAAGCTTTCCTGGCGCTGCGCTGGATGTTTATTGAACAAGCGGAGCGGGCCGGTGTTACTTTGGAATTTACAGTCGGTGACGGAGCCCGAGTTGTATGGTCCGATGAGCAAGTTTTTGCTGCTATACTGATCAGCTTGGTGGATGACGCCATAAAGCGCTCATCAGGTAGCGGGAAGGTCACTGCTATGTCATTAGCTAGTTCTCGTGGTGGCGTCTATATTTCAATTACCGATGCCGGATACCGCATTCCACCCGACACGGTTTTGTCGGTGCGCGCATCTTGTGAACGATATGAACACCGCCACCATCAGCGCGGTATGCAAACCCCCTTGTTGTTATTGGTTCAGGCGAGGATGCTGATGCACGGTGGCAGTATCCGAGTCGCTAGTCTACCTGGTGGCGGTACAGCCGTTATTCTTTATTTTCCGCCGCAGAGTGTTTTGGTCCTGTGGTGAGCCGTGATGAGCCAGAAGACCTGTATCCTCTGAGAAAGAGAGGCGCGCCATGGTCGCGTCATTCGAATTTGGTGGCACCCCGTCGATAGGGGCACCTTGCGAGGCGCTCGCCGACGAGATCGTCTCAAAGATACCAGAACTGGCTGAAACACGCGGACTGCCACCACCTAGTGTTGCCGTTGCTGTGTGGCTTGCCCTTTTTTGTGACTTAGTAGGAAAGGCCAGTGAAGCCAGGATGAACGAATTGTTTGTGATGGCTCGGCGCGCAGTCGCCAAGGTTAGCGCTGGCGCTGGTGGTAATGGTCAGCATAGTCGCGGGTTGGGTAATACCTAGCCGACACGTTTTGTCACTGATAATAATGATTAACTAGCGGGGGTCGTGATGACAATTAATAATGCACCGCTCTTTGCCAAGCGTGGCCAGAAGCTTGAGGTAATGGCAAATATAATTAACCGCAGCTATGTTAACACTATGATGATATATATGATGGGCAGCGTGTCGGCCGCAGATAAGGATATTTGCCGGAATATTCATTCGCTGGTAAATGGCCACAGATCGGGAATCGTTGTCATCTGTATCGACCGTCTGATGCGGTTTGATGCTGCCGCAGAGAGGCTGATCTGGGTGCTGGCAATGCGGGCGTTGGTAAATTTCAACAATGTTCATCTGGTGGTTGGAACCGGCTTTGTACGCGCTCGTCTCCGTCATCTGGGATACGACAACATCGCGCACTTGCACGATGGTTGCGACGGTTTTCTCCTGATCAATAAACCTTCCATCTTGGCTTGTCCCTTAGCTTGTGCGGCTTGAGGCGGCAAACCCGAAACTTGAGACACAGCGGAGGAAGTTGTGAAAATTCACCTCAAGTTTATCTGCATAATGATTGTTGCTGTTGCGCTGTCGGCAGTCACCAACATCCTCGTTCTGAGGGCCGCCGTTTATCCGACATTCGTTCGCATGGAGCATGACAAGGCTATTCGCCATGCCGAGCGGGCGATAAACGCAATCAGGACGGAAATAGCGAGCCTCGCCCTAACTGTGGCGGACTACGCTGACTGGGATGATGCATATGAGTATGTAATATCAGGCAACGCTACTTTCATCGAGCGTAATTTCACGCCGTCTTCTGTCAAGAATCTTGGTGTAAACATCATTTACATTGAGGGGACGGGAGGGCAAGCTAGGTACGAGCGAGTATTCGACGATTCAGGCAACGAAGTTTCGTCCGCCAGCGCTTTGCTCTTGCAGATTGACCAGGGCCATATCTTAACCCCATCGGATTCCACGACTGAGCCCATCTCGGGCTTGATGGCGAGTCCGCGCGGCCCGTTGTTGATGGTTTCGCGTCCAATACGCAAGACGACGGGCGATGGTAAGGCGGTCGGACGGTTGGTTATGGGGCGTCTTTTGGATGATAACTTGATTTCCACTCTGCGGGTAAGGTCAGATGTTGACATCGGGATAAGTGTCGTTGACCGTGATACTCCGCATGGCGTTGTCGCCGTGACACTCGACACCCACATCTTGGAGCCGAACATACTGATCGGCGGTGACGGCACGCGGCTGACAGTGCTTTGTGTAATCAAGAACTTGCAAGGAATGCCGTTTCTAGAGGTGAGCATAGCCATTCCGAGAGATATAACACAGCTTGGCATGACTACGCTCACTTATGCAGCTATGGGTATTGCGCTTTCCGGCCTTGTCGTAGTCGGCGTTCTGGCAGCCGTGCTGCAATGGATGCTGATCGGCCCCTTGGTTGACTTGACCAGTAAGGTTGTCCGGATCGGTAGCCATGGAGTCGCGGGTCGCGGGCTGGAACTTGACCGCAGCGATGAACTGGGCATCCTTAGTCGCGAGTTCCAAAGGGCGCTGGAAACGCTGGCCGAGGTCCGCAAGCAATTGCTCATGGATGCCCATCAGACCGGGATCGCCCTGATGGCGTCGGGCGTGCTCCACAACCTGCGCAACCAGTTGGCACCGCTAACTTTGCGCCTTAGCAGCCTTTGCGAGAGTTTTAGCTCAACCGCTCCCGAAAGAGTAGGGCAGGCATTGGATAAAATCCTGACCGGAAATCTCCCCCCGATCATTAGGGACAAGGCGGCGGAGTTCGTCAGGCTTGCGGTGCGCGATCTGCATTCCCGTTATATTCAGATGCGGGTGGAGCTGGGTTTTGCGATGTGGGAGGCAGACCGGATCGAAAAGGTACTAAGCGAACTTGATGCCTTTAGCCGGGCGACTGGGACGGCTGAAAGAATTAGCCTGATAGGACCTGTGCGTGATGCCGTTTCGCTTCTTCCGGCGTTTCCGGGGCTTGATGTTAAGATTGAATTGGCGGCCTCGCTTGAGACCTGCCCGCCGATCGTTACCAGTGGCTTCGTGCTGGAGCACATTGTCTATAATTTGCTCTTAAATGCAATTGAGGCGGTAGTTGCGGCAGGCAAGACCATCGACACCATCGAAATAAGCGCAGAACTCAAGGAATTCGAGGAAGTCGAGATGCGCCAGTGCGTTGACCTCCAGATTACCGACCACGGCATAGGTATCGAGCCTGATAGCATTTGTTTGGTATTTACTAACGGCTACAGCACTAAGGGCGGTTGCAGACGCGGAGTTGGTCTGCACTGGTGTTCAAACACCATCGCAGCCGTAGGTGGACGAATCTTTGCTGAGAGTCCTGGGCCGGGTTTGGGAACGACATTACACATTCTTCTGCCGCTGTCAGCACAGCCGTCAGTAGTAGCTACAACTTGAGGTGATGCATGTGCAACCTAATATCTGGCGGATCTGTAACCAGGCCGCGTGTTCTGATTGTTGAAGATGATGACCAGATTCTCAACGGATATGCCGCCGTGCTAAGTCGAGGCCCGAACGGCGTGGTCTTCGGCGACGAAACGGCCCGGCGGCTGAGCGAATTATCGTTTGACCTGTTCGGCGATAAATCGTCCTATGATTGCGAGGAATCGTTCGACCTGTGCCTGTGTCATCAGGCTGCCGAGGCGATCCAGGCGGTGGTTGCGGCGAATCGTGAGCAACGGCCTTTCGCGGTCGCCTTCATTGATGTCCGCCTGCCCCCCGGACCCGACGGAATTGCCCTGGGGGAGTGCATCCGTGCGCTAGACCCGCTTACAAACATTGTAATCATCACCGGTTTTTCCGACCTGCCTCCTGAAGAAATCGCCAAGCGCATCCCTCCGCCCGACAAGTTGCTTTATTGCCAAAAGCCGCTCCATGCCGCCGAGCTGCGTCAGTTTGCCATGGCAATGTCTGCCAAGTGGAATTCGGAGCGCGAATTGTTAGCCTCTAAGGAGCATGTCGAGCGCCTGTTGTCTTCAACCAATGTGGTTCTGTATAGTTCAAGTGGTTTGAGAAATCAGGAACTTACCTACGTCAGCGACAACGTTGAGCATGTCTTTGGTTATCGCTCCGAGCATTATCTTGCTGATGACAAGTTTCTTGAGAAACACATCCATCCCGACGACTTGCCCAATCGGCAGCGCGCGCTGGATGCACTGGTTGACGGCGGTGTGGAGGTGGCCATGGTTTACCGTGTCCTTACGGCCAGCGGTGACTATCGATGGGTAAGAGACCAACTAAAGGTGGTCAATAATGGGCACAGTAAGCCAACCGAGTTGGTCGGCTGCTGGCTAGACGTTACCGAACGTAGACGTGACGAGGATCGAATCCGTTACCTTGCTTACCATGACAGCTTGACTGGATTGCCAAATCGCGTCTCAATGTATTCAATATTGGAGAAGGTAATCTCCAGGGCGGAGCGGTACCACCACAAGGTAGCAGTACTTTTTCTCGACATTGACCATTTCAAAAAAATTAATGACTCTTTGGGGCATTCTGCTGGAGATCAACTGCTTCGCGAGGCTGCCAGTCGCATTGCCTCGGTCGTTCGCTCCGATGAAGTCGTCTGCCGTCAGGTCGGCGACGGAACCGAATCTTTGACTGAGGTTTTGACTGAGGGTTCAACTGTGTGCCGACTGGGTGGTGACGAGTTCGTCGTTATTCTTAGCGAAGTCGCTAACCCTGACGGTGCCGCAGCGGTCGCGCGCCGTATCCGGGAGGCTATCGCCGCTCCAATCCAAATTGGCAATGTTTTTGACGAAATTTCGATTACTACAAGCATCGGGATAAGTTTATATCCAGATGATGGTCATGATGCTGAGACGCTACTGAAATTTGCTGATAACGCCATGTATGTTGCCAAGGAAAGTGGCAGGAACGTCATATCGTTCTTTGCAAAAGCGCAGGGAGAAAAGGCGGACAAGCGTTTATTGCTAGAGTCTAGGCTGCGAAAGTCATTTGAAAGCGGTAGCCTTACGCTATGCTATCAACCCAAGATTTACATATCCAGCAGCGGTGTTACCGGTGTCGAAGCCCTGCTTCGTTGGCAGCATGCAGACTATGGCGAGGTGCTGCCTAGCGATTTTATTCCGATCGCCGAGCTGTCCGGCCTGATCGTGCCCATAGGGGAGTGGGTGCTGACCGAAGCCGTGCGCCAAGCGATGGCGTGGAGGTTGAGCGGTATGCCCATGCTGGGAGTCTCGGTAAACATATCGGCGGTACAGTTCCATAACCCTAACCTGATCAGCCATATTTCATCGGTCATGGCGGAATATGGCTTTCCTTTCCGGAGCCTTACCCTGGAGTTGACTGAAAGCGTTCTTATCGGTGACAGCGATGCCAGCGTTCGCCGCCTCAACCAACTGGGCGAATTGGGCGTGCAGATTTCTATCGACGACTTCGGCACGGGCAACTCCTCCATCGCTTATCTGCAACGGTTCCCGGTAAACGAACTCAAAATAGACAAATCGTTTGTCAGGAATATCCCCGGCAACCGGAACGATGCCGCCATCGTCCGCGCCACCATTGCCCTGGGCCACAGTCTAGACGTTCGGGTCGTTGCCGAGGGGGTCGAGACTGAGCCACAGCTAGATTACGTGCGCGAACAACGTTGCGACGAGGCACAGGGCAATTACATTGCCCCGCCTTTGCCGGCCGACGCATTTAGGCGGTGGTGGCACCACCATTCGCCAACCAAGCCTCAATCAGTCCAGAAAGCGGCTACTCTCCACCTCGTGCATTAGTGAGGAGGGCTAGTGATCCGTCCCTAGCTTTCGTTACGTTAGCACCAATGCAGCAAGGCCGGGTGCGGATCGCAGCGAATCGGCCGACACTCATTGGGTGAGGCATGGTTGCCTCTGGTGTTGGATAGTGAGGGTTTATAATGGGACCGCAACTAAAAAGTTGCATTGCCGGTGCGGGGGGGGGGCTACGCGAGTTGTGGTAGTTTCCCCAATAGTTATACGCACTATAAATTGTATGCACCCAATGATTGCTGTTCGCGCGCAGCATTTTTAGCTGCCATGACATTCCAAGCAACCAACAGTTTGTGGTTAATTTTCAATCTTGGGCATAAATATAGATATTGAACAATAATTTCAGAAAACCTATCGCTTTAATAGTAGGTTATCGATCGTATTTTTGGATAAGTTTTGCAGATGCGTTGTAACCTGTGGGCAGTTGGAGATCGTGCTGGCGACTGGGTGCAGCAAAAAAAGATGGAGAGCGAAATGTCGAACAATGTCTGCCTTCAGTGTGTTTTTCGGATACTGGGTGTGCGGAACCGGATTGGTGCGGTTAGAAAGTATATGCGGTTCAACTAGAAGAATAAACTGCTTCTCCTGCAATAAATATGTATTTGATTAAGTTGAAAGCAATGTACTTGCAATCTGGCGCTGGGAGGTAGTGATGAAGGTACTTATAGCCGATAGCGCAGCATTGCATGTTGGCGGTATTGCGACTATTTTCAAATATAATGGCTCAGGTGTACAGCTTACAACTGTACCCAGTTATGAACAACTGATTCAAGCTGTAAATGAGCAGGGCAGCTATGATATCATTATCATAGATTTAGCTGTCTTGGGCCGTGATTGTGTTGATAGAATTTCAAGTATTAAGGAAATCTCCCCTTTGTCTAACATCGCAATTATATCAAATGGATTAAAACATGAGCAGATCAGCGAGATCGGTTTAATTGGTGGTATCAGCCTTATTGATAAATCTATTTCGGATGAGCAGTTTATAGAACTTGTGAAATTTATCGCTAAGGGGGGGCATTATATAACTACTAAGCTATACTGTTATGGACGATGCATAAATTATGAGGATAAGTCTGAACCTCACAATCAGACCACACTTACCCGGCGCGAGACTGAGGTTTTGCATCAGCTGGGTGAAGGACTGAGCAACAAGATTATCGCCGCAAATCTCGGAGTAGAGGAGGTAACGGTTAGGTTGCATCTTCGCGGCATATTCAGGAAGGTAAACGCAAAGAACCGTGTTCAGGCCGTGTTGAACGCCATTTCAATGGGCTTGCTTGTCGTGCCGGAGGCGGACTTGGTGAGCACGCCGCCTTCGCCACTTGAGTTTTTAAACACCATCGCCAGCGCTTAATCACAACAAGATCTTCGCCATCAACTATCTGATGCCTAAATATAGTAAATCATATTTAACTATTGTCAAATTGATTTTATTACTTTGGCCTTACTTGCAGCTTTACTGAGTGCTGTCAGGCCGCGCTCCCTGAGGGCGACAATGATGCCAATTTTCGTTAAAATATGGCGCGTTCTCCGCTTTATGCGCTTGGCTGTGGCCCGAAAACATGGCAGTATTGTGACGGCTGCGGTATATTTCGCGATGTACGGTTCTTGAACAAGGCTTAAAAATGATCAGGGCGGGGGTCAGGGCGGTCTGGCTTGTGGCGTTTGCGGTCGCCATAGCCGCTTCATTCGCTCCAGCTGCTCTTGCCCATATGGTGCTGGCGGCACCATCCAACGGCCGGGGCGGCGCCGTGAGTGCTCAGTTAATGTTGCCAGAGGGGCGCATCGAACCCCAGATGGTCAGGATGCCGAATGGACGCTTCGCGTTGGGAAAGTATGTGGTAACATTTGCTGAGTGGGATGCGTGTATTGCGGCGGGTGGCTGTAATGGCTATACTCCAGATGATCAGGGCTGGGGTCGCGGGCGGCGTCCCGTGATCAACGTCTCGCGGCGCGATGCTTTGGCTTATGTCCAGTGGCTGGCGCTTCGGACCGGTAAGGCCTATCGGCTTCCAACTAAGTCAGAGTGGGAATACGCCGCCAGGGGCGGCATGACGACACGGTACTGGTGGGGAAATGAAATTGGTCATAATATCGCTAACTGTGATGGTTGCGGCAGCCAATGGGACAATAAGATGACGGCACCGGTTGGAAGCTTTCGCCAAAATGTCTTCGGGCTTTTTGATATGCTGGGGAATGTTTGGCAGTGGTGTAATGATTGTTATGATGAAACATGCGTTTCGCACGTGCTTCGTGGCGGTTCTTGGAGCAGCTATCCGCTTGACTTGCGTTTGGCAAATCAAGTCAACTACCCGACAGAAAGCCGCAATTCCAGCGTTGGTTTCCGCGTTGCGTTGACTATTGTACCGTGAGAGCCATTACAAACAGCAGTCGTTTCCCGAAACAACAGGATGAATCATGATCAATATTAAAGTTATCCTTGCGGCTGTTTTGCTGACACTTGTATCAGGTTGCCAGACTGTTGGTAGCGCCGGGGCTGCGGGTGGCAGCGGCGGTGCTGGGGCCGGGGGGCTGCTGTCTACTGTGCTCGGGTTCTAATGTTTTCGTATAATTGGTTGCTGCTCAAAGCCGCCTGGAGGGCGGGGGACGTGCCATGGAACTTGGGTTATTGGAAACTACGGGCATTCTTATCCTTGCCGCCCTGGCTTTTATCTGGTCCAATCTTGAGGCGCGGCGCGAGGTTGATCCCTTGCGCGTGCGGATGTGGTCGCCGGTGTTGGTGATGGGCGCTGCCGCCGTGGTGGTAATTCTAATGCTGGCACATCTTCTTTCTCTCTTGACCGGCGCGCCGTTTCGTGGCGGCGGCTTTTGAATTTCATTGCTGGTTCACGTTTACGTCATCAGCCTTCTGGTCATAGTTGGCGGCGAAGGATTTCTCGTGTATTTATGGGCGTGGGCCGACGACACTATCTGTGAGTGCCGAGCTGGCGCATGGGGGTTTTGATGATGGTACGGTTTTGGCTGTATAGCTTGATCGTGGTGCTTATTACTGCCGGTGCGGCCCTGGCGGTGCCGTTAGGATCCACCGCCGGGCGGGCCAACGATGGCGCTCCACCGCCGATCCGGCTTGCCATGGGGGTGGTACCTCAGGGCGGTCCGCTACTGCTGGTTGGCACCGTGTTTCGTGATTGCACCGATTGTCCCGAATTGGTGGTGATGCCGCTCGGTAATGTTACTATGGGCGCCGCTTCAGGAGAGGAGGAGGCCGAAGGCGTGCTGCCGCGCTTCCGAGGACGGGCCGGGCCTCAACACAATTCAGCAATCACCGAGGCGTTGGCGGTCGGTCGTTACGAAGTTACGGTGGGTGAATTCTCGCGGTTTGTTCTGGCTACCGGCCGCAAGATGCACGGATGCTGGCTATCGGTAAACCGGGAGTGGAAGCTGCTGGAGGAGCGCAGCTGGCGCATGCCAGGATATGGCCAGATAGATCGCGATCCGGTGGTCTGCGTGTCGTGGGATGATGCAAAAGCCTATGTCGACTGGCTGAGTGGTGCCCTTAAACAAAAGTACCGTCTGCTGACTGAGGCTGAATGGGAATATGTCGCGCGATCCGGTACCACCACCGCCCGCCCCTGGGGGGCCGGTATCGGCCGCAATTTCACCAACTGTATCGGCTGCGGCAGCCGCTGGGACGGCCAGCGCCCGGCCCCGGTCGGTTCGTTTTCAGTTAACCGATTCGGTCTTTACGATCTGCTGGGCAACGTCGCCGAATGGGTGGAGGATTGCTGGCACGACTCCTATGATGGTGCCCCCAACGACGGCAGCGCCTGGACTAGCGGGAGCTGCGAGTTTCGCGTCATTCGCGGTGGGTCCTGGGTTGACCACCAACGCAACGTCCGCTCCGCCCAACGCGACCGCGACACGCCGCAGATGCGCAGCGCCTTCTTAGGCTTTCGGATCGCCCGCACCATAACGCC
>SESH01015035.1_pt1 | contig 39001 bp, 29 predicted proteins | sample 3171561 | NCBI WGS metagenome assembly SESH01 (sample SAMN10866947, study PRJNA518727) | freshwater metagenome | biome: subpolar coniferous forest; feature: holomictic lake; material: water; isolation source: holomictic Lake 442 2011 16.5 m and 2014 13 m | place: Canada: near Kenora, Ontario
CAGCATCTGCTCGCCGTCGCGGCTGATTTTCTTCAGCGGATTGAGGCCCGTGTGCCACATGGCAGTCGCCGTGGCCATGGGCCCGGGCAGGAAGGCTTGCACTTGGTCGGCGCGATAGCCGTTCGTTTTCAGCCAAATAGCCAGATCGAGCATGTCCTGATCGGTGGTGCCGGGGTGCGCGGCGATGAAGTACGGGATCAGGTATTGCTCCTTGCCCGCCTCTGCCGAGTAGCGATCGAACAGTTCCTTGAAGCGATGATACGTGCCGATACCCGGCTTCATCATCTTGGACAGCGGACCTTCCGCAATCGCTTCCGGTGCAATCTTCAGATAACCACCCACGTGGTGGGTCACCAGCTCTTTGACGTACTCCGGCGACTCGACCGCAAGGTCGTAGCGCACGCCGGAGGCAATCAGCACTTTCTTGATACCCGGCAAGGCGCGCGCCCGCCGATACAGTTTGATCAAGGGCGTGTGATTGGTATCGAGGTTCGGGCAGACGCCGGGGAACACGCACGACGGGCGGCGGCAGGCCGACTCGATCTCGCGGGATTTGCAGGCCAAGCGGTACATATTGGCGGTCGGGCCACCCAGATCGGAAATAACCCCGGTAAAACCCGGCACCGTGTCGCGGACTTTCTCGACTTCGCGAATGATCGAGTCCTCGGAACGACTCTGGATGATGCGGCCTTCGTGCTCGGTGATCGAACAGAAGGTGCAGCCGCCAAAACAGCCGCGTTGAATCGTCACCGAGAACCGGATCATCTTGTAGGCCGGAATCTTGGCCTCGCCATAGGAGGGGTGTGGTACGCGCTGATACGGCAACTCATACACCGCATCCATGTCTTTGGTATCGAGCGGAATGGGCGGCGGATTGAGCCAGACATCCACGTCGCCATGGCGCTGCACCAAGGCCCGTGCGTTGTGGGGATTGGCCTCGGCATGCACGATGCGCGAGGCGTGCGCATACAGCACCGGATCTTCGCGCACCACATCAAAAGCCGGCAATCGAATCACACTGCGATCGCGATCGACGGTCTTGACCTGGCGGCGCAGGCGCACCACCGAGATCACCGTCTCGCCATTCTCCGACGGCGCCGCCGCCGGCGCCGTGGGCTCCATCTGGTACGGATCTTTGGGCGGATCGATGCGCCCGGGCGCGTCGACTTCGGTCGAATCGATCTCGATCCAACCGGCCGGCAGTGCCCGGCGCACGAAGGCCGTGCCGCGGATATCGTGGAGATCGCGGATGTCCTCACCGGCACCCAAGCGATGGGTGATTTCGACAATAGCGCGCTCGGCATTGCCGAACACCAAGAGTTCGGCTTGGGCGTCGAGCAGCACCGAGCGACGGACTTTTTCGCTCCAGTAGTCGTAGTGCGCGACGCGTCGTAAAGAGGCTTCGATGCCGCCGATGACCACCGGCACGTCGGGGTAGGCTTCCCGACAGCGCTGGGTATAGACGATCACCGAGCGATCCGGTCGCTGGCCACCCGCCCCATCTGGGGTGTACGCGTCATCGCTGCGTATCTTGCGATCCGAGGTGTAGCGATTGACCATCGAATCCATGTTGCCGGCGGTAATGCCGAAATACAGATTCGGCGCGCCGAGCGCCCGGAAGGCCTCGGCGTCGCGCCAGTTCGGCTGGGCAATGAGCCCGACCCGGAAGCCTTGCGCCTCCAAGAGGCGGCCAATCAGCGCCATGCCAAAGCTCGGGTGGTCGACATAGGCGTCGCCGGTGACGAGGATCACGTCACAGGAATCCCACCCGAGCACCTCCATCTCGGCGCGGGACATGGGCAGGAAGGGCGCGATCCCAAAACGGTGCGCCCAGAATTTGCGCCGCCCAAAGAGCGGCGCGACGGTCGGAATCGATACGGGAGGTACAGCTGACATCCGTGCATTTTCGCTGAAAGCGCGCCGCTCTGCCTAACCGATTGACGGCACAGGCCCGTCTTCCGCGCGGCGCGGTTGCAGACCGCCCCACACGCAGGCGCGCACAGCGCCGTACCGTACCGTCGCGCCGGCAACGGGCGCAGCGGCGCTGGGTGGGCCGGGAGCGAGACTTCCGACTGCAAGGCCCGGAGGTGCCGCGACCCGTGGCACACTCACCGACCATTCAAAGTCACGTTTTTATTGTATTAAAATAAACTTTTCAATCTGTTACGATCTATATCTGTATTTTAGCCTAGCCCCGCGCCACCGCGCGGCAGACGCGTGCGTGCCCTGAGAGCCGGGCGTTACGGGTAGTACCCGATCCCGAGATACGGATCCGGTGACTGGCAAGGGCCGATATCGGCCAGCACGCCGCACAGCGCGTAGCGCGCATTACGCCCGGCATCCCACAAGCCCCAACCATCGTCGGTCCCCTTCCAGGCCTCGTCGAAGGCTTCGAAGTAGAAGATCGTGGTCGGCGCACCCGCCGTGCCCTTCCAACTGGCGAGCAGGTCGAGGTAGTCCTTCGCGTTAATAATGGTGGCGGTATACAACTCGATCCCCGCGTTCGGGTTGGTCCAGGCCGCCTTCCAACCGGTCTCGCCGATCACAATCGGCATCACGGCACCGATCGTGGTTTTGACACCCGCCGCCGTGGTCATCGCGTGGGCGCTGACGCCGGCCACTTCATTTTTCGTGAAGGTGAGCGCGGCATTCATCATGGCCAGCCCCCGCGCCTGGCTGGAGGCGACGCCCAATTGCTGCCAATTCCACAGCGTCGGGTTCAGCAGGGCGTAGCTGTGGATGGACGCGAAATCCAGATACGGCAGCACCGTATCGGGCTTCTCGCCATTGCTTGCGGTGCCGGCATAGAAACTGGCCGTGTCATCGGCCGTGATCGGCTGGGTCACGCCGGCGCGCACTTGCTGCACGTAACTGAGCAGGCAATTCACGGGCAAATTGTTCGCCAGCGACGTTTCGTTGCCGACGCTGACACTCACCACTTGCGTGTAGGTGTTCGCCAGCTTGATGGCCGTTGCAATCTGGCTAGAATTGACCGCGTCCACACAACTCGCCGGCGCGCCTTGCAGATAAATGCCCAACTGCACACTCAGGCTGGGGTAATTGGCAGCGATCAGTCGCAGTATATTGGTGGCGTTCACGTCCGCCCCAAACAGGCGCACGAGGTTGAAGCCCGCCGCCTGCAACAGGCCCAGATCCTGCAGGATCTGCGCATCGGTCGGCACTTCCCCCAACCCGGGGCCACCGGCACGGAAGGGGCCGTAGGCAACGGCTTTGCCGGTGGTATAGATGCTCGGTAAGGCGCGCACCCCCGCAACAGCGGCCACGCCAGTGCCCGTCAAGGACACGGCACTGGCGCTGCCGCCGGCGGTCACGGTCAGCGTCGCGGTGGCGCTGCCGGTCGCGGTTGGTTTGAAACTCAGGCCGAGCGTACACGTGCCACTCGCCGCCACCGCGGCAGTGCAGCCATTGGTGAGCACAAAAACGCTCGCCGCACTCCCCGACAGCGCGGCCGAGGTGACCGACAAGGCGGTGGTGCCCGTATTCTTCAGGGTCACGTTCTGGACCGCGGCGGTCGTGCCTACGGTCTGCGACGCAAAACTCAACGTCGTCGGCGTCAACGTGTAACTGCTTAGCGCTGCCGCGCCCGTACCCGATAACGCGACCGTCAATGGACTCCCCGTCGCGTTGCTGGCAATAGCCAGCGAGGCACTGGCGGTGCCCGCGGCCGTGGGCTTGAACGTCACGGTCACCCTGCAGGTCCTACCAGCCGCCACACCGGCCGTGCAGGTCGTGGTCTGGCTGAATGCCGCGGCATTGGTGCCTGTCAGGGTCAACGCCGACACCGTCAGGGTGCCGGTGCCCGTGTTGGTCACGGTGATGCTCTGCGTGGCGCTACTGGCACCCACCGTAGTCGACGCGAAGGTCAAACTGGTGGGGGACGCCGATGCGGTCACCGTCGTCGGCGCAACGCCCGTACCGGTCAGCGCTGCGGTCTTGGTGGTCGCCCCCGTGGCGGCGACCGAGAGCGTTGCACTGTAGGCGGCGGCGGCGGCGGGCTTAAAGCTCAGACTGATGGTGCAGGTTTTTCCGGCGGCGACGGCGCTGGCGCAGGTATTGGTCTGCGTAAAGGCGCTGGCGCCCGTTCCGGCGAGGGAGACGGTGACCGTCGCGCTGGTGGTACCGGCGTTGGTCACCGTTACGGTCTTGGCCGCGCTGGTCGTGGCGACCGTTTGGTTACCAAAGGCGACCGCGGTTGCACTGAGCGAGAGCGTCACGGCCGCCTCCGACCGTACTGCAACAAGACATAAAATAGCTGCCCCCATGGCGGCCCACCGGGCCCGTTTGGCCCACGGCGTGAAAGCGCCATCGGTACTGGACAAAGCGGCCATTTTGACGCACCCCTACGTATTGAAACTGGCAAAAAGTAAGTGTAGGCTAAATCATGTCCTGAAAGCGTTTTCAGGTCAATCGAGCTACAGACCAAGAACGAACACTACTTATTGGGGTACCCAGATGAACCGTTACCTGTTCGGCGCCGCGCAATTTCGTCGCGCCCTCCTCGTTCTGTCAGCATGCGTCGGTCTTGCGGCTGCGGGAGCCGCCAATGCGGTGTTGACGTTTACACCGACGCCGCTCACCGTCACTGCCGTCATCGGCAGCCCCGGCACCTCCGCCAGCGTCACCGCCAGGAGCACGGTGGCCTTGTTTAAAGTTTCACTCGCAGTAGCCGGCACCGGCTACGCACTGAGTAGCAACACCTGCGGCACCACGGCGGCCACGATCAGCCTCGCAGCCAACGGGACGTGCACATTCACAGTTACCTATACGGCCACGGCGACCACCGCGACCACCGCGACGGTGACCTTGAGCGCTGCAACAACCGCCACGGGTGCTGCGGCAGCACAGACGCCCACGTTGCCCGTGACGGGCACGGGCACCGCAGCGATCACGGCAACCCCAGCCACGCTGACCTTCGCCACCGCTGCCGGAACGCCGAGCACCGCCCAGGCTGTCACGTTTAAAAACAACGGCACCGCCACGTTGGCGGGTGTCGCTGTAGTCGCCCCGGCGGCGCCATTCACCGCTACCACCACGTGCGCGACGACGCTGCTTGGGGGCGGCACCTGCGCCGTCAACGTCACGTACAGCCCGACCGCTGCGGGTACAAATACCGGTACGGTCGGCCTGTCGGCGACCGGCCAGACAACGGCCACAGCCACCCTCTCGGGAACAGCCTCGACCCCCGTTCCGGCCTGGGAATACACAAACACGCTCGGCACCCAGACAGCGCTGTTCATGGCCGGCCCGCCGATGCGGTATCCAGGCACCACCGGGGTGACCGGTTGCGGGAACACCGCCGCGACGGGCGGCGCTTATGTACATACCGCCCAGGGGGGCGATCTGTGCGCATTCGCCAGCGCGAACTACGCGTTCAGTTACGACTCGTCGACAACGGGCACCGCTTACGGCGACTACTACATCTACCAAGCGGCCGCGGGCGCTGCGTATAACAAAACGACCGACTACTTCGGCTTCTCGATACTCGCCCCCTACGCAAACGCAAACGCGGCGATCGCGCCCATCGCCATCACCAACTCCAAAGCGGTGTTGATCAAATTGGCTAACATGGTGACGCCGAGCACGACAAATGGTACGGCGAATGTCGTGACCGTGACGCTCAAGAACCAGGGCGTCACCGGTACGTGGCCAGCGAGTAACCCGGCAGCCTGTTCAACGGACGTGACCTTGCTGACGGGCGCCACCGGGACCGCGAACGGCCCTGGCGTCGCAAGTTTCGCCGGCACGTACTTAGGCCAGGCTACCGGCACGTACGTCTCGCAAACCGGCTTGCTGGACTATGCGATTCCGTTTACGGCTTTCACCTGCCAGACAAACGATCTCGGCACAGGCGCTGCAACCACCATGGCGGCATTACAGGCCACCGGGGTGACGCAGGTTGCTGTCAAGATTGTCGGCAGCAAGAACGCCAAGGTTGTCGCGGGTTCAATCGATGCCATCTCGGTAGGCGGCATTTCGTTCCAGTAACCGAACTGGGGCATTCCGGCTGGTTGCCTGAACGACCGGCGATGCAAAGGGCGGCAGCGATGCCGCCCTTTTTTTGTCGTTTTTCCGTCCCTAGGATTAAAAACTGATCCCCACATGCCCCATGCCGCAGTGCCGACGCTGCGTATAACCTACGATTGACGCCTCGTCCGCAGGCGCGCGACCCTCGACGAGACCGTCACCCCGTTTCGAGTGGCCCGTCCGACGGCACCACTACACCGATGAAGGGCGCCAGCCCAAGGAGCATCGGATGCGTAATCTCATAGTCAGCTTGTGGGTTTTTCTGTTGCTCGCGGCCTGCGGCGGCGGGAGCGGCAGCGCACCCGTACCGGCACCGCCGCCACCGCCCTCCGCGACCGCCACGGATCTCGCCAACGCCCGTACGGCCAACCTCAGTGCTGCCTTGGATCTGGCCACCAAGGTCACGACGCTGCAGTGGACAGACAGTTTTCCCGCCGGCACCGCCTACGGGATCGAGCAAGCCTCGAGTAGCGGTACGTGGTCGTCCATCGACTCAGTGCCCGGCACGACGGGCAGTGGCGCGACGTTGGTGTGGACCCGAACCACAAACGCCACGACAACGCTACGGGTCGCGGCGCAAAAAACCGGCTACGAAGTGCCGCTCAATACGCCCAGCGGCAATAACTCGGTGCAGATCACCGTACCGGCCAGCACTCCCACCCTACAAATCGATCAAGCGCAACCGCTGAACGGGGTGGTCACGCTGTCGATCGCCGGCGGTGGCTCCTACGCTGCCGTGATGTGGACCGTGGACCTGCAGACCCTTGGCAGCAGCAGCAGTGGCCCGGGTTATAGCGTTCCCTGGGACACGCACGGGGTGACCGCGGGGAGCCACTTGATCTTGGCGCGCTTGGAAACTGCCCCAGACTCCTATCTGGAGTTGCGTCTGACGGTGCAGGTCGCTAACCCCGCAGTGGCAGTCCAGGTCGGGGTATCTGGCACGTCGGGCGCGATCTACGCCAACGTCACGGCAAGCTCTGCGGTCGGCATCACCGCGGTCAGCGCTGCGTTGGACGGGCAGGCGCTGGGTACGCTCAATGCGCCCAACTGCACGGGGATGGGGTGCGGGGCCACCTACCAGTTCCCAATCGATGCCACCGCAGCGGGTTCCGGTGTCCACACGGTGTCGGCCACGGCCACCGACGGCAATGGCGTCTCGGCGAGCGCCTCGACGACGGTCACCTTCAGTAACCCGCCCACCTTGACGGTGACCGCGCCGCTGGATGGCGCGCTGGTCAATGGCACCTTATCGGTCGCCGGCGCGGTCACCACCGACAAGGCAGCGACGACCGTCAGCGTGAGCGCCACCCTCGGCAGCGTGCCCGTGCTGTCGACTACGGCAGCGCGTTTCTCTGCCGACTTTAGCCTCGCTGGCGTGGTGCCCGGTACCTATACGCTGACGGTGACCGCCACCGATAGTAGTGGACAATCGCGTGTGGTGGCTAACCTGGTGACCGTCACCTCCACGCCGGCGCTGGTGTACACGCCCGTGTTCGCACTCGGCGTGGGCGGTTCGCTACTGGCCGTCAACGGCAGTACAGTGCTCTACAGCGGCGCGGACGGGCGCATCCATCTGCATACCAGCGCCGCTGATACGGACCTGCTGGCGGGGGCGGTGACCAATCTGTCGGGTTGGCAGCTGGCGGACAATGGCGCCGTGTTCGCCCAAGGCTTCGGCACAGATCGACCCGGTGGCGCGGTCAGTATTTATCTGTGGCCGCCCGGTTCCACCACCGCGACGAACCTGTCGAATGCGGCCCAGTCCACGAGCATCTATGACCAGTTGCTGCCCGCGCATTACCCGTGGGTGCTCTGGGCCAGTCTGCTGTCCTCCCACTGGAGCCAGTACACACTGTACAACGTGGTGTCCGGTCAAACCCTGATCATTCCGGGCCCGCCGGGAATTACCTTGGTCGGCAACAACCACTGCGATTTTGTCTCCAGTAATGGGCAACTGAGCCTGTTTTATTGGACCGAATCACAGAGCGCCAACCAACAGTACACCACGGATCTGTACCGTTGGGACCAGAGCAACAACGCCTCTGTGCCACTGACTTCCGATGGATTGTCGTTGTACCCGCAGACGGATGGCACACGCGTTGCTTGGCAAACAGACCGCGCGCCACCCCCACCCAACGCACCGTATGGCCTGCGCACGCTCGCGCTCGGTTCCAACACCGTGACGTCGCTGTCGGCCAACATGGTCCTGTTCGAGTTAAGCGCGGGTCTACTCGGTTGGCTCGACCAAACCATTGCCGTCTCGGGTACTGGCGTCAGCACCGTGACGGCGCAGGCGATCCGCGCCTCGGATGGCGTGACGACCAGCACCCTGTCCAATCTACTAGGGACAAGTTTCTTGGGGTCGAGCGGCGGTTACGTGGCGTTCGAGGAATCGTCGCAGCTCTACGTCTGGAGCCCCGCGGGCGGCAAAACACTGCTGTTTGAGGCCGCACCCGGGCAGGTACATCTCAGTGGCACCAGCCTGTACTTCACCAACGGCAATCGGCAAGCGCTCTATAGCGTGCCGATGCATTGAGTATTGCGCACGCAGCAGGCGCCTACCAACGGCACTATGCGACACCGTGCCGTCGATTGCTTGCCGTCTATAGGCTCGCGCAGTGCATCCCGTCTTGCCCCGAGAGCCGCCACACTGCGGTGCCAGGATGCGCATCTTTTTTTTCAGGGTGCGACGCGGCCGGGTGACCCACAAGCCAGCTCCAGTAACTGGTGCACGGACCAATGCACCAGAAGGTCCGGGCCAGCTCCCACTGCGCTCGAGAAAACAGCGATCCAAGCGGCGCGAGCGGCGACGGCCCCCTGGATCATGACGGACCTCGCTCGGTTCGCCTTATAAAACCAGGCCGTCAATCGAGCGGCATCTTTAGTCTTCCGCGCAGTGGCGCCAATTATGAAAGCGGTTTCTAAAAGCACTCTAAGAAGACAGCTTTATTATGTTTAATCACTGATTTTTCTCCTTTTTCTTTGAATTTTCGCTACCAGAATGAGAAAAGTTATGCTAAAAAATCGTTACGTTGAAAGCGGTTTCAACTTAGTGGCAAGAACGAGCGATAACTTCTGTCAAAATCCACGCTTTTTAGGGGTTCAAATATGTTTAAGTCTCTCTCAATGAAGGCCGCCGTTGCTGGCGCCTGCCTGGCTGTCGCGAGCACCGCGATGGCTGACGGCGCCATGATGTTCGGTTCAGACTTGGCCATCGGCCCGTCGTCCATCACCACCACGCAGGGTGGCCTTTTGTACGGTTACAACTCCTGCTACGGCGGCGCGGCTGCCTGCGTCCCGGGTGGCGAAGACTGGCACTACTACTATTCGAACGACCCTTGGTACGTCACGGGCTTCGACGAGTTTGGTCTGATGGAGGGCACGTATGGCGCACCGGCAGCCGCCGGCAGCTACTATGGCCTCACCATGACCGCACCCGGCGCCGTGAACGCAACCGTTGCACCAAAAGTGAATGTATCCGATGCGAAGAGCATCCTCGTCAAGATGGGCAACTTCTGCGGCCCCGTGGGCTGCCCCGGAACGGCCAACGTGCTGACCGTGGTGGTTTCGAATGGCACCAACACGCTGACGCCCTACACCGATCCGCGTTGGGACTCCACTGCGACGGCGCTGTGCTCGGCCGATGCAACCCTCGCCGGCCAAGGCGATGGCGCCTTTGTGGGACCGGGTTCGACTGCCCGCCTGCACTCGATGTACACCTACAAGATCAACACCAAGTCGTTCAAGTGCACGAAGGGCAACCTGAGCAAGGCCCTTTCCGCGCTGACGGCCGTGTCGGTTGAAGTACGGCAGGACAAGAATGCGGCGGCCATGGCGTCTGGCGATGGGCTGCAGATGATCGCAGTTTCGCGAGTGTCCTTCAGCAAGTAGCGATAACCCACGCAGAATTTCGGTTCCGCGTGTAAAAATCGGGTCCGTCGTCACCAGCGACGGGCCCTTTTTTATTGCCGCTGCATCCGGTACGGTGGTGCCGCAGCACTGAGACGCACCGCGCCCCGTGGCATGGGTGCGTAGTAGCAACGAGGAATCGCATGACCGACGTGGCGCGCATAGAGATTGTCCGCGAGTTGGATCTGGCCTTGATCGGCCGTTGCCGCGCGCTGGATGTGGTCGTCTATGACGAAAAATACCAGACCGATGAAGCGGCAGAACTGCGGCAGATCCGCAAGAATCCCCGCTCTCGGGTGGTGGCCCACTATCAGGGCGATGTGGTCGGCTATATCGAATTCATCCCGCTCACGCCGGCGGGCTTCGAACTCTTTCTCAACACTCGGGACTCGGTCTTTGACCTGCACATCACCGAGCACCTGGTCTCGCCGTGGCGACGGGACGTTGCCGTCGACGTCTACATCGCCTCCATGGTGGTGCGACCGGACGTGCAGAGCAAAGGCATCTCCATGGTGCTGCTACAAGGCTTCTATCAAGCCTTGGCCGCATTGCAGGCCGAGGGCCATCGACTGGGCCGGATAGGCGCCACCGGTGTCTCGGTGCCCGGACGGCGCTTCGTGGAGACGATGATGGGGCTGCCCTTGGCCCATGCGGTACCCGGCGGTGTGGCCGGTGTTGGCATGGCAGACGACGTCGTGCGGTATCTGGCCGATTATCTAGACTGGTAAGTTGGCGCTCCCTGTGGGCAGCGAATGCCCGGATTGCACGCCGACCGCGGCGCAACATACGCCGCTAGACCAGAAGGACTCGTTGCCCAGCGCTACTCCAGCACCAGCCTCGGTAGGGCCCTTGTAGTGTCCCTCTGGGAATGACCGCGCATCGCGTTGTCCATATCCCCCTATCGGCGCAAGCCGCCGCTTAGGCGGCTTGCGCGGCGTCTGCGGTCCGCACCGTGTGTTGCGCCCCGTGCGGTAGGACACGGATGGCCTCACGTTCTGGCCAGCGCGTCGGCGCGCGCAGGCGCACGTCATCCGTGTAGTCCCCGTCGTCCAGCCCACCGTTGCCCAGAGTGTCATCCGGTGGGTGCGATACAGCGCCCCGACCAGCAGCCGCAACGGGCAGCCGCGGGATAAGCCAAGGTTCCTCTCCCGGTAGTGACCACCCTGAGCGATCGTGTGTTGTAAAGACGGGCCCGCAGGGGCAGCACGAACGGGGCTTTGACCCGCAGCGCGCATGGCGCCAGCACGGCCTCGTGGTGGATGTGCGCGCAATCATCGCGCACGCCCGTACGTCGCAGGTGACGGTAGTGCGGCAAGCGGCGTTGCCTTGCGCCAGCGTGGCTTTGAGACCGCCGTGATAACAAGAGCTACGGATCCCCCTGTCCGTGGCAGTCACAATGACCGCGCCGGCAACCCCCGCGCATCGCGTGCGGACCCGACGTGCGCGCACTGGCCAGCAGCGACCTGACAGACACCGACCAGCTAGCGGTAGTAGCGGTGCCGCGGCGTGGTTGCTTGGCGACCTGTGGCCGTGCGCTGCGCGGCCTGCTACCCGTCGGCGTGCGCTCACCAGCCGCGGTTGCCGCAGCGTCGTGCCGCGTCACGAGACGAATATCTGGTGGGGCGGCCGGGGCTCGAACCCGGGACCTACGGATTAAAAGTCCGCTGCTCTACCAACTGAGCTACCGCCCCACGCTGGGGGTTCCGGTGTCCGGCTGCCCGGTCCTGAACCCCACTGCTGCCGCTCCAGATGCGGCCCGCACAGCGGGCGCGATTCTAACAGGCGATCGGGTTTTGTGCTGCGGCGCGACAGCCCCTGCGAGCGTCTTTGTGCCGCCCTACGCCCGGGCCCGCAGGCTCTTAAGCCTGATAGCGGGTCGGATCGGCGACCCCAGCGTCCGCAAATCCCGCGCGGCGCAGTCGGCACGAATCGCACACCCTACAGGCCCTGCCCTCGGCGTCGGCCTGGTAGCAGGACACCGTGGCGGCAAAATCGACCCCCTGTGCGATCCCGGCGCGGATAATCCCGGCCTTGCTCAGGGCCATCAGCGGCGTGACGATCTGGAAGGACTCCCCTTCGATACCGGCTTTGGTGGCGAGGTTGGCCATCTGCGCAAAAGCCGCGATGAATTCGGGTCGACAGTCCGGATAGCCCGAGTAATCCACCGCATTGACGCCAATATGGATCTCGCGCGCGCCGAGCACTTCGGCCCAACCGAGTGCCAATGCCAAAAACACCGTATTACGCGCCGGCACATAGGTGATGGGAATGCCGGTCGTGCCGTGTTCGGGCACGCCGATCGAAGGATCGGTCAAGGCCGAGCCGCCAAAGCCACCCAGGCCGATCGAGACGGTGCGGTGCTCGATCGCCCCCCACTGCTGCGCTACGCGCGCGGCCGCCGCCAATTCGACCCGATGCCGTTGCCCGTAGTCAAAGCTCAGCGCATAACAGGCGCGGCCGCGCTGCCGCGCCAAGGCAAGGACCGTGGCCGAATCCAAGCCACCCGAGAGCAGCACGACAGCCTTGATCGCACTCATCGACCTTGCGCCTCGCCCCATAGCAGCTTGTGCAGTTGCACTTGCAAGCGGACCTCCAAGCGATCCTCCAAAATCCACTCGGCCAACGCGCGCGGCTCGACCACCCCATACACGGGGGAGAACAGTACCTGCGCTTTGGCGGGCAACTGATGCGCGCGGCAAAACGCCCGACTCCACTCATAGTCCGCACGACTGGTGAGCACAAACTTAATCAGATCCGAGGCGCGCGGCGACTCGATATTCGCGAGCAGATTGCGGCTGACTTCGCCCGAGCCGGGTGTCTTTACATCCACCACGCGCACCACCCGCGGATCCACCAGCGACGCATCCAGTGCCCCGCTGGTCTCGAGCGACACCGCGAATCCCGCATCACACAAGCGCGACATCAGTGCCTGCACATTCGGTTGCGCCAAGGGCTCTCCGCCCGTGACGCACACCCGCCGTGGGCCGAGCGCACGGACGCGCTCGATGACCGCTGTAATCGAGGTCCATTCCCCACCGTAGAACGAATAGGTCGTGTCACAGTAGCCGCAGCGTAAGGGGCAGCCGGTCAGACGGACGAAGACCGTCGGCCAGCCGGCGGTATCGGCCTCGCCTTGCAGCGAAGCAAAAATTTCGGTGAGGCGCAGACGCTCCGTGACCGGATAGTCATCGCGCGGCGCGGCCGCCATGGTCAGTGGCGCCCAGCGATCTGCTTCAAGCGCACGCGCGCTTCGGCTGTCGCGCTGGCATCCGGATAGGTTTTCACCAACCGCGCCAAGGCCTCACGCGCCTCGCGGTAGCGCTTGAGCTCCTGGTAGGCGTAGCCGATCTTGAGCAAGGCATCGGGCACCTTGCGCGACTCCGGGTATTCCTTGAGCAGGCGCTGGAACGCGCCGAGCGCGTCCTGAAACCGATGTTCGACGTAGTACGCCTCACCCAGCCAATACTGCGCATTGTCGACCAGCGTGCTCTGTGGGTACGCCAACATGAAGTCCTGAAAGGCCTTCTCTGCCGTGCCGTACTCCCGCGCCTTGAGATGCTCCAGGGCCGTCTGATAAACATCCTTATCAGTAATGGACGCAGTCGTAGGCGCGGGGTTCGCCGTGGGGGGAACCGACGCTGCGGGCACGGCAGCAGCAGCTTGGGCCGTTTGCAACGCCTGCACCTTCGCGTCCACCGCCGTGATGCGATCGGACAGATCGCGATACAGATCGCGCTCGCGACGCTCACCGGCACGCAATGCGTGCTGCAGTTCCTCGACCTGACCCTTGAGCGTACGCTGCTCGGCCTGTGCGCTATCCAGTGCGCGCTGTACTTCCAGAAACGCACTGGTCTGCCGCTCCAGCACCTCGACGCGTGACTCGACGGCCGTCGCTTTGACGAAGGCGGGGTCGAGTTCCGGATGCGGGGTCTCGCAGCCGTACAGCGCCACGGACGCGACCAGGACCCCGCCGATGAGCGCGTACGCGCGCATCTTAGCGCGCGGTGACCACGATCTCGACGCGACGATTCTGCGTCCAGGCCGCCTCATCATGCCCATCCGCCAGTGGACGCTCTTCGCCATAGCTGAGCGTAGTCAACTGGCTGTCGATCGCGCCGACCAGCAGCAAGGCCTTCTTGACGGCCTGCGCGCGACGCTCACCCAAGGCGATGTTGTACTCGGCCGAGCCACGCTCGTCCGTGTTGCCCTCGAGGCGCAACTGCAGATGCCGGTTGGCGGCCAACTGCTTGCCTTCGGAACTGATGATCGGCTGGTACTCGGCCTTGATCTCGGCGCTGTCGTACTCAAAGCGAATCGTGGCGCCGAGCTCGCCTTCACCGGCCGGTAGCGCACCGTGCGTGTCGGTCAGCGGACGGACCGCGTTGCTATCCGCACCCGACCCGCGGCCGGTATTGGCGCTATCACCCGTCTGTGCCACCGTCTGCGCATCGGTCGCGTTGGGTTTGACGGTCGGCTTCTTGGGGCACCCGGCCAGCGTGAAACTGACGGCAACGAGGGCGGCGAGCGTGCATACATTGAGGCGGTTCATGCGCTGAAGACTCCGTTCAGAGAGCGGCCGACCGACGGCCGAAGAAAGTGTCACTATTTTGCCATAGGCGCCGCGCCACGACATGGTCACAAACGCGGCGACCACGCCGGATCGCGGATATCCCCGGAGGCCAAGGTGATGCGCGTCACCACGCCACTGTCGATGGCGACCGTCGCGAGGACCCCCCGGCCGCGCTCGCGCGCCGAATAAATGACCGTTTGGCCGTTCGGAGCGAAGGTCGGACTCTCGTCCAACCGGCCGGTGGTCAAGACCAATGACTGACCGGTGGCGATATCCACCCGGGCGATGCGGTAAGCCCCTTGATCCTGCGTCACCACGGCCAGCATCTTGCCATCCGGTGACAGCCGCGGCCGCGCGTTATAGCTGCCCTCGAAGGTCAAGCGCTTGGCGCGCTCGCCAGGCGCCAGACGAATCTGATAAATCTGCGGTCGCCCAGCCCGATCGGAGGTGAAATACAACGACTGGCCGTCGGCGCTAAAACAAGGTTCCGTATCGATCGCCGGATCGTCGGTGACCCGCAACAAGGCTTTGGTCTCCAGATCCAGCACGAAGACGTCGACGTTGCCATCCGGTTGCGACAGCGCCAACGCCATCCGCCGCCCATCGGGCGCCCACGCCGGCGCCCCATTGATCCCGGCCCGACCGGACACCCGATCCCGTACGCCGGTCTGGATGGACTGCACAAACACCGACGAGACGCGTCCTTCGAAGGACACGTACGCCAGCTGTGTCCCATCCGGCGACCACGACGGCGACATGAGCGGTTGCTTGGAATCGACGATCGTGACCGGATTTTCGCCGTCCGAATCGGCCACGACCAGGCGCCAATGCCGCGCCGCTACGGGACCTTCCACCGCCACATAGGCAATGCGGGTGGCGAAGGCGCCGGGGACGCCAATGAGCTTCTCGTAGAGGAGATCGGCGATGCGGTGGGCACTGAGGCGCAAGCCGCTGCCGGTCGCATTCACGGACACGCCGAGCACGCGCTCACCGCTCAGCACGTTATGCAGTTCCACTTCGATCACGTAGCCCGCGCCGTCGGCGCGGATGCGCCCGATGGCGAGATAATCGGTCTTCACCAGTTTCCACTGTGGCCAATCGATCTGGCTCGCCTGCGTGGGCTGCTGCGGCTGCGCGGCACGCGCAAGCGGCGCGAAGCGACCGCTACGCGCCAAATCGCCTTCCACCACTTGCGCCACGTCGACGGCAAGGCCCTCACCGCTGAAAGGGACAATCGCAATGGGGATGGGGCTGCTGTTGCCCTTGGTGATGTCCACCGTCAGTTGCGCCTGCGCGGCGGCGATGCCCGCCACGTAGAGCACGCAGGCCAGCAAGACAGTCTGTACACGTTTATTCATCGGGGCTGAACACCAAGTGGAGAGTACGCTGGAAAATATCGCCATTCTTCGGCACCGGTAGCGGTGAGGCGCGCAATGCCGCGTCCCGGATGGAGGCCCGCACCGCTTCGTCGCCATTACACGGATTGATCACCCGCGCCTGCAAGACTGTGCCGCCCGGCGACTGATCGACCTCGAGCGTGCACTGTACGCCCTTGCGCGCCGAGGCTGGGCGCGACCATGCTTGTTCGACACGCGCTTTGATCTCGGCCAGATACTGACTGGTTTCACCCGCTACTTGCTCTTGGCGCACTGCATTGTTACGCGCCGTCACGGCCGCCTGCGCGCGCACTTGCGCCTCTGCGCGCGCGCGCGCGGCCTCTTGTGCGGCCTTGACTTGCGCGGCTTGCCGGGCCTGTTCGTTGTCGCGCAACTCCCGCTCCAGCGCCGATGCATCGGCTTTGGAAAACGGCACCACCTTCGGTTTGGGCGCCACCGCAGGCTTGGGCTTCTCGGTGACACCGGGCGGCACTTTGAGGACCTTGGTGGGCACTTTGACTGGGGCTGGTTTGGGGGCTGGTTTCGGTACCGGTGTCGGCATCACCGGCACCGGCGTCGGCGCGACCACGGCCGGTAGCGGCGGCGTGGCGGCAGGCGCTGGGTGCGGCACCGGCGTCACATAGTTGCGATGCGAGGACACGAGCGTCGCTTCGATCATGGCCGGCACCACGCGTCGGGTCGGCGGCGTGACCCAGGCCATCGCCACCACGATCAGCACCAACACGCCGTGTAGGAAGCACGAGCCGAGCAGGGATCCGGCATGGTCACGCCAAAAGGGCGACTGCAATGCCGTCACGGCACCTTTTCCGGCGGCAACGCGTCGGTCAGGAAGCCGACCTTGGTCGCCCCTACCCGCTGCATCAGCACCATGATCTGCATGACCTCGCCGTAGGGAATCGCAGCGTCCGCCTTCAATAACACCTGCGTGTCCTTGTCGCGGGCCAACACCAAGCGCACCCGATCCGCGAGGGTCTTGTCATCGATGGCGGCACTCTTGTCGTCGCCGATATTGATATAGCGGCGCCCCTGCTTGTCGAGGCTGACGACCAAGGGGTCTTTTTGATCCGCAAGCGGCTGCGCACCCGCTTTGGGCAGATCCACCTTGACGCCCTGCGTGAGTAAGGGCGCGGTCACCATGAAGATCACCAGCAGCACCAACATCACGTCGATATACGGCACGACATTGATCTCGCCGACCAAGCGGCGACGGTTGCGACCACCAGACGATGGCATCCGCTCAGTTCCTCAGCGCCGCGGCGTGCCGCTGCAGGACGGTGGAGAACTCCTCCACGAAGGTATCGAGGCGCATCTCCAGCCGACCGACTTGATCCGAGAAACGGTTATAGGCCACCACTGCCGGAATGGCCGCAAACAAGCCAATGGCGGTCGCGACCAGCGCTTCGGCAATGGCCGGCGCTACGGCCTGCAAGGTGGCCTGCTGGACGTTACCGAGTCCGATGAAGGCATGCATGATGCCCCAGACCGTCCCAAACAGACCCACGTAAGGACTGATCGAGCCGATGGTCGCCAACATCTCCAGATTCGCCTCGAGCCGCTCGATCTCCCGCAGGCGTGCAGCCTTCATCGCGCGGCCCGCGCCTTCCATCAGCTGCGCCGCGTCAATTCCCGCCTGTTTGCGCAGCCGTGAGAACTCCCGAAAGCCTGCCTCAAACAAACTTTCCATACCGACCGATGGCGCCGCGCTCGACTCCAGCGTGCGAAACAGCGCACCCAAATCCGCGCTCGCCCAGAACTGCGCCTCGAAAGCCTCCGAGCGGCGACGGGTGGCGACGATCATCTGGCGCTTCTTGAGAATCACCGCCCACGAGGACACGGAGGCGGCCAACAAGAGCGCCATCACCAGCTTCACGACCAAGCTCGCATTGACGATCATCGACACCATCGAAAATTCAGTCACTGTGGCATTCATGGATTTAATTGCTGCTGTAAGGCGGACGTTAACCGCCGGGGTTTCAAAGTATCTGCATCCAACACGGCGGCCCGTACGGTCGCCTCGACCAAGCATTCATCACCGCGGCGCACCTGTTGTAGAAAAGTAAAGCTCGCGCCGCGCATTGCCACGAGTTCGGCCGACACCGCCAACAAGTCATCCATCAGCGCCGGACGCTTCCAGGCGATCTGCATGTCGACCACCGTGAACTGGATTCGTTCCCGCGTGCGCAACTGGGCTTGGTCTACACCGCAGGCGCGCAGCCATTCTGAGCGGGCGCGCTCCATAAAACGCACGTAGGAGGCGTGATAGACCACACCGCCGGCGTCCGTGTCTTCCCAATACACGCGAATCGGCATTGAAAAGTTCCTAGACACGACAATGTCGGCTTTTTTGAGTACTTTTGCGCATGCTCGTACTTGCTAGAGAATGGCGTCATCGATCGGCCCAACCGGCATTCTTATCGTAACAGGCCCAACGCGGGGCGGCACGGGGGTTCACGGCACGTGCACGCGACGCCGGTCCAACGCTGGCGCCGCTTGCTATGCCTCGACACGCCTGCGCGCGTCCGCCCGCGCACCGGCGCTACGGCGGCCCGGTCTCTATGAGTGCACTGCGGCGAATGGATAGTGATCGCGCCCAGAGTGCATGAGGCCGGTCGCTCGCGCGCCTCCTTTCGGTGGGCGCTCCACCCACCGGAGCGTCCACTCCAATCGCCTGCCGTACACCCCTGCATTGGCGCGCCCCACTGCCGGCGCCAACAGCGCCGTAGCGGTCCCGCGCACGCGCTTTAAGGTTCAGGACCGTCGCGAAACAGCCCCAGATTCGCTTGCAGTGCCGCGGGCACACCCAAGCCGAAGTGCGTATACGCCGTGGCCGTCGCCACACGCCCGCGCGCGGTGCGCATCAGATAGCCCTGTTGGATCAGATACGGCTCAATCACATCTTCGATGGTGCCGCGCTCTTCCCCGATGGCGGCAGCCAGACTGTCGACACCGACGGGCCCACCCGCAAATTTGTCGATCAACACCATCAGCAAGCGGCGATCCATGACATCCATGCCGAGCCGGTCGACATCAAGCAAATCCAAGGCTTCGCCAGCCACCGCTCCGGTAATGATGCCGTCGGCGCGCACCTCGGCAAAGTCGCGTACGCGGCGCAGCAAACGATTGGCGATCCGCGGCGTGCCGCGCGACCGTTCGGCGATCTGTGCCGCACCAGAGGGTTCGACCTGTAGTCCCAACAGCCGACCCGAGCGCGCCACAATGCTGGTGAGATCGGCTACCGAATAAAACTCCAGGCGCTGCACGATGCCAAAACGATCCCGCAGCGGCGAGGTCAGTAATCCGGCACGCGTGGTCGCGCCAATCAGCGTGAACTGGGGCAAGTCAATCTTGATCGAGCGCGCCGCCGGGCCCTCGCCGATCATGAGATCCAGTTGGAAGTCCTCCAAAGCCGGATACAGAATTTCTTCCACCACGGGGCTCAACCGATGAATCTCATCGACAAAGAGCACATCGCGCGGCTGCAGATTGGTTAGTAGCGCAGCCAGATCCCCCGGGCGCTCGAGTACGGGACCGGAGGTCTGTTTGAGTCCCACGCCCAATTCATTCGCCACAATATGGGCCAGCGTGGTCTTGCCCAGGCCAGGGGGACCAAAAATCAACAAATGATCGAGCGCTTCGCTGCGCCGCCGCGCCGCCTCAATGAAGATCTCCATCTGCGCGCACACCGCCGGTTGGCCGACGTAGTCGGCCAACAGACGCGGCCGTACCGCACGGTCGAGGCTCTCCTCCTCGCGCCCACCCTGCGCCGTCACAATGCGATCTGCCTCGATCATCCTACTCTCCACGTGCCGTTCAACTGGCCGCCGCGCGCAGCGCGCGACGGATCAGTTCTTCTGTACTGCCGGCATCGTCACCGGCCGCTTTCAGCAATTTGACGACCTCCTGCGGACGATACCCCAATGCGATCAACGCAACGGTGGCTTCCTGCTCGGGGCTGGCGACCGCACCCAGCGCCATCGGCACAAAGGCCACGCCGGTGCCGCCCAAATCGCCCGCCTTATCACGCAGGTCGATCAGAATGCGTTCGGCCGTCTTGCGGCCGACACCCGGTATGCGCACCAGTGCTGCGGCATCTTCCGCGGCCAGCACGCGCAGGAAATCCGCCACCGAGAGCCCTGACAACACGCCTAGGGCGCTTTTGGGCCCCACACCCGAGACTTTCAGCAACGCCCGAAACAAGCGGCGCTCGTCTTCGCTGGCGAAGGCATAGAGCACATGCGCGTCCTCGCGCACGACCAAGTGCGTGCGCAAGGTGATCTCGGCACCGAGTTCGGGCAGGCCATAGAAGGTCGACAACGGTGCTTCGCATTCGTACCCGACGCCGTGCACGTCCATGACCAGCGTGGGTGGGGTTTTTGCCGCCAGGCGGCCCCGCAACCAACCGATCATGCGCGTCTCCCGGCGCGGGCCGCCAAGGCGCGCGCGGTGTCCCCATGAATGTGGCACAGCGCAATGGCCAACGCATCCGCGGCATCGGCCGCCAAGCGGCCGCGCAAACCCAGCAGCACGGTGACCATTTTCTGCACTTGCACTTTCTCCGCCGCCCCGGTGCCCACCACGGACAGCTTGACCTCACGGGCGGCATATTCAAACACGGGCACCGGATGCGCGAAGGTCGCCGCCAACGCCGCGCCACGCGCCTGCCCCAACTTCAAGGCCGAACTGACATTGCGACTGACGAAGACCCGTTCGATCGAAATTTCATCCGGCCGATACGTGTCCATCACCGCCGCGACGCCGGCATAAATGTCGCGCAACCGCGCCGCAAAGTCGGTGCCCGCGGCACGAATGGTGCCACTGGCAATGCATTGCGTGGTCCCCGCCCCAAAATCGATGACGCCGTAGCCGGTCGCGCGGGAACCCGGATCCAGCCCCAGCACGCGGCGCGTGCCACGCACGCCAGGATCGCGGCCCGCGGCCACGGGGGCCCCGGTCGCCGCGGCCGCGACCGGCGCGCCGGGCTTATACGAGCGCCAGGCGCGGGAATGAGACATCGGGAAGGAGCGGCCTAGGTTGCATCGGTCGTATGATACCGGGACGGCGACGCTTAGCCACGCCCGTCCGTGCTGGCCTGTTCTTGGTGGTGCGCATCGTGGAAACAATCACTGTCGACGCGGAGCAAACGGCGCTCGCCATTACGCGGGCGGTATGGGACGGCCTTGCGCCCATAGCCGGTAGCGTTGCACCGGCCGTCATCGATCGCGCCATCGCCATAGCCCGGGTGGTCGCCCACTTCGATCCGGATCCGGTGGCCGTCGGCGGGACGCTATTGCATTCCTTGCGCACTAGCGCTGTGGAACTGCCGACAACCGCCCTGCACAGCGCCGATCCCGAGGTGGTTGCCTTCGCCCTCGCCCTCGCCCGCCTCGGGCGCACGGACCTCCCGGTACGCGCGCTGACCCCCCGTTATACCCACAGCCAAGCGGAGGGCTTGCGCCGGATGCTGTTGGCGGTGGTGTCCGACCCGCGGCTGGTGTTGGCGCGGCTGTCCGAGCAACTGTGGTTGTTGCGCGCCGCCCGGCACGGCGCGCCGGACGTACAGACCCGACTCGGCCAAGAGACGCAAGAACTCTATGCGCCCTTGGCGAATCGCTTGGGGCTTGCGGCGTTGAAATGGGAACTGGAAGACTATGCGTTGCGCTATCTGGAGCCTGCGACCTATCAGCAACTGGCGGCTGCGTTAGCCGAGAAACGCATCGACCGCGAGCGCTACATCCAAGCGCTCAAAAGCAGTCTAGCCGCGGATCTACACGCTGCGGGCTTGGATGCCGAGGTCACCGGACGGCCCAAACACCTCTACAGCATCGTGCGCAAAATGCGCCAAAAAGGCTTGCAGCTGGACGAACTGTATGACGTGCGCGCCGTGCGCATTGTGGTGGCTACGGTGCGCGACTGTTATGCGGCACTGGGCGTCGTGCAGGCGCGCTACCCCTACCTCGCCGGGGAGTTCGACGACTACATTGCCACCCCTAAACCCAATGGCTACCGCTCCATCCACACGGCGGTGGTGGGGCCGGACCAAAAAACGGTCGAGGTACAGATCCGCACGCGCGAGATGCACGAGCGGGCCGAACTTGGCGTGGCCGCCCATTGGCGTTACAAGGAAGGCGGCGGGCGGCGCAACAGGGCGCTCGAGCACAAGGTCGAGGCCCTGCGCCGGATGCTGACACCGGGCGCGGCCGACGACGATCCCTTGGCCCGTGTCGGTCAGACGCTCTTTCAGGAACGGGTCTATGTATTCAGTCCCAAAGGCGATGTGATCGAGTTACCGGAACACGCCACACCACTGGATTTCGCCTACTTTGTGCATACCAATCTCGGTCACCGCTGCCGCGGCGCGCGCGTCGATGGACGCCTCGTGCCGCTCGACCAGCCGCTGCACCATGGGGTGACGGTGGAGATCGTGACGGCCAAGGAGGCGCAACCCAGTCGCGATTGGTTGCTCGAGAGCCGTGGCTTTCTGGCGAGCAAATCGGCCAAGGCCAAGGTACGCGCCTGGTTTCGTTTGCAGGATCGGGACGCACATCTGCGCGCGGGTCGCGCGATGGCCGAACGCGAACTCGGCCGACGGGCCACGTTGGCGCAATTACAACTACTAAGCGCCCTGCTCGGGGTTGCGGGTACCGACGAACTGTATGTGGCGCTCGGTGCTGGCGATCTATCGGCCGCGCAACTGACCGCGGCGATCCACCGGCGTGACAAAGCACTCGCCGATGCCGCCCTGCCCACGAACACGGTCGCCACGGCAACGCTGAGCGCACCGGAGCCGGCCGCCGGCATTCAGGTCATGGGCGTCGGCGACCTACTGTCGCACTACGCACGCTGCTGCCATCCCATCCCACCCGAACCGATCACCGGCTACGTGACCTTGGGGCGCGGCGTGACCATCCACCGTAGTGACTGCCGCACGCTGGCCCGCCTGGCCACGCAAGCCCCGGATCGGCCTGTGCCGGTGACTTGGGGTAGCCGCCGAGAACAAGTGTATGCGGTGGAGTTTGTAGTGCGCGCCTTTGACCGCCGTGGCCTCGTACGCGATGTCAGCGCGGTGCTGGCCGATGCCAAACACAGTATCCAGCACATGACCACCACGACCAGCCCCGACGGCTTGGCCGAAATGCAGGTCGGCATCCGGGTGCACGATCTGGAGGCCCTGGAGCGGTCTCTGGCGCGGATCCGGGGTCTACCCGACGTCATCCGCGCCCAGCGCACCTGATCAGCGATTCGGGTAGTCGATCGCCCGCTTATCCGCCGCCAGCGCCGCCTCATGCAAGGCTTCTGACAACGTCGGGTGGGCGTGGATTGTGCGTTGTAGATCCTCCGCTGTGGCCGAGTACTCCAGCGCCAACACCGCTTCACCGATCAACTCACCCGCCATCGGCCCAATAACGTGCACGCCCAGTAGTGAGTCGTCGTCGACCGCGGCAATCACCTTGGCAAACCCATTCGCCGCTTCCATGGCCCGGGCGCGACCGCTGGCGAGGAACGGAAACGAGCCGACCTTGTAGTCCCGCCCCGAAGCCTTCACCTGCGCTTCGGTCAAACCCACCCACGCGATCTCCGGCGCGGTGTAGATCACCGACGGAATGGTCGCGTAATTGACATGACCCCAGCGTCCGGCAATCCGATCCGCGGCCATGACACCTTCTTCCTTGCCCTTGTGGGCGAGCATGGGGCCACGCACACAGTCACCGACCGCGTAGACGCCCTCGACCCCGGTGCCACAGTGATCATCCACCACAATGAAACCGCGCGCATCGCGTGTCACGCCCGTGTCCTCGCCCAGCAAGTCCGCGGTGTAGGGGCGACGGCCGATCGCGACCACTACCCGATCAAACTCCGCCGACTGCGCGCCCGTGGCCTCCGTGTACTGCACCGTCACGCCACTCGGCGCACGCGACGCACCGGTGACTTTCGCGCCCAGACGAATATTGAGACCCTGCTTCTTGAACTGTTTGAGCGCTTCTTTGGCAACCGCCTCATCCGCCATCGGCAGAAAGGTCTCCATTGCCTCGAGTACAGTGACTTGCGCACCGAGTCGTCGCCAGACACTACCCAGCTCTAAACCGATCACGCCGGCGCCGATCACACCAACACGCTGGGGCACTGCCGCGAAATCGAGCGCGCCCCAACTGTCCACTACCTGTACGCCATCAAAGGGCACTGACGGCAACGCCATCGGCGTCGAGCCACTGGCAAGAATCACGCTACCGGCGCTGAGCAGGCGGACCGTGCCATCGGCGGCGGTAAACTCGACCCGTTTGCCGGAGAGCAAGCGGCCATGCCCTTGCAGTGGGGTCACTTTCGCGGCCTTGAACAGCCCCAAAATCCCTTGCGTCGAGGCCTTCACAATATTGTTCTTGCGCGCCTGCATTTGCGCTACGTCCATCGCCACGTCACCGGTCGAAATACCGTGCACCGCAAATTCACTGCGGGCGCGGTGATACAACTCGGACGACTCGAGCAGCGCCTTGGACGGAATGCAGCCCGCATTGAGGCAGGTACCTCCGAACGCATAGCTGCCATCCCGGTTCTGCCACCCATCGATACACGCTACCGACAGGCCATTTTGTGCCGCCCGAATGGCCGCGGGGTACCCGGCCGGTCCGCCGCCGATGACGACGACGTCAAATTGTTCGCTCATAGATACTCCCTTAGACCTGCAGCAGCAGACGAGCCGGATCTTCGAGGCAGTCCTTGATGGTGACCAAGAACTGTACCGCATCGCGACCATCGATCAGACGATGGTCGTAGGTAACGGCCAAGTACATCATAGGCCGAATGACGATCTGCCCATCCACCACCACCGGGCGATCCTGCACCTTGTGCATGCCGAGAATCGCGCTTTGCGGCGCGTTCACAATCGGGGTCGACATCAACGAACCGAACACGCCGCCATTGGTGATCGAGAAGGTACCTCCGGTCAGGTCCTCCATGGTGATCGTGCCTTCACGACCCTTCTTCGCATATTGGCCGATCGCACGTTCCACATCCGCGCAACTCATAAGATCCGCATCACGCAGCACCGGCACAATCAGGCCGCGCTCGGTCGACACCGCGACGCCGATGTCGTAGTAGTCGTGGTACACAATATCGGTGCCATCGATGTAGGCATTCACGAGCGGAAAGCGCCGCAAGGCCTCCACGGTCGCCTTGACAAAGAACGACATGAAGCCGAGTCGTACGCCGTGGGTTTTCTCAAAACGCTCTTTGTACAAACTGCGCGCCGCATTCAACGCCGACATGTCCACTTCATTGAAGGTGGTCAACAGCGCCTGCGTGGATTGGGCCTCCACGAGTCGCGACGCGATGCGGGCGCGCAGCCGCGTCATCGGCACGCGCTGCTCACCACGACCCACCCGCAGGGGCGCCGCCGCGGCGACGTCCGGCGTCGCCGTCGGCGCCGTCACTGCGGGCGCGGCGGCCACTTTGACTGCCGCTTGTTTGGTAACACGACCACCGCGACCGGCACCGGCTAGCGCCGTGGCATCCACTTTCTCTTCCTCGACCACCCGTTTGGCCGCAGGGCTCAACTTCGGCTCGTGCGCGGTCGCGCCCGCCGCGGCAACCGCAGGCGCTGCCACCGCACTGGCGGTAGCGGCTGCGTCGATCACGGCCAGCAACACGCCGCCCAGCACGGTAGTCCCGGCCGCGACCTTGATCTCGACCAAGACCCCGGCCGCAGGGGCCGGCACTTCGAGCACGACCTTGTCGGTCTCCAGATCGGCGAGATTTTCATCACGCAAGACAGCATCGCCCGGTTTTTTGTGCCAAACCACCAAGGTGGCGTCTGCAACGGACTCGGGCAATTGGGGAACGCGAACTTCAATCGTCATGAGAATTTCCTGAGAATACGGCGAGGGAATGTGTGATCAACGCGCCACACGGCGCGGCGGCGCAAGCCCCGTCAGTGCACTGCGCACTAACTCCTGCTGCTGTTCCACATGCAACTGGTGGATACCCGTGGCCGGCGCCGCAGCACCCGCACGACCCGCGTAGAACAGCCCATCTAAATCAATCAGCGGCTCCTGTAAACGATGCCGAATCTGGTACCAGGCACCCTGATTCTGCGGCTCTTCCTGGCACCAGACGACCTCGTGTGCGGCCGGGTACCGCGCCAACACCGCCGCATATTCATCCGCCGGAAAGGGGTACAACTGTTCAAGGCGCACAATGGCCACGTGCCGCAATTGTTCAGCACGCCGCTGCTCGAGCAGGTCGTAATAGACCTTGCCGCTACAGAACACAACCCGCGTGACCTGCGCGACATCGATCGCATCGACCTCGTCAATCACCGTTTGGAAGCGGCCACGGGCCAACTCCTCCATAGAAGATACCGCCAACTTGTGGCGCAGCAAACTCTTCGGCGTCATCACGATCAGTGGCTTGCGCAGCGCGCGCAACATCTGCCGACGCAGCATGTGGAACACTTGTGCCGGCGTCGAGGGCACACACACCTGCATGTTGGATTCGGCGCACAGTTGCAAAAACCGTTCGAGGCGCGCGGAGGAGTGCTCTGGCCCCTGCCCTTCGTAACCATGCGGCAAGAGCAGTGTCAGACCACAGATGCGGCCCCACTTCGACTCACCCGAACTGATGAACTGATCGATGATGACCTGCGCCCCATTGGCAAAATCACCAAACTGCGCCTCCCACAGCACGAGCGTATCCGGCGTCGTGGTGGAGTAGCCGTACTCAAACCCGAGCACGGCCTCTTCGGAGAGCACGGAATCCGTGACCAAGAAGCGCGGCGTGCGCGTGACGTGTTCGAGCGGTACATGCACGCGCGCGCTGTTTTGGTCGTGCAAGGCGGCATGGCGGTGAAAGAACGTGCCACGACCACTATCCTGACCGGTGAGACGCACGTAGTAGCCCTGATCCACCAACGAGGCATAGGCCAACGTCTCCGCCGCGCCCCAGTCGAGCGGCAAGGTGCCGGCGACCATCTGCGTGCGATCTTCGTAGATCTTGGCCACCCGCGGGTGCAAGGTGATCTCGGGCGGGATGAGCACCATGCGTGCGCCGAGCGCTTTGAGATGTTCTAGTTCGAGCGTTTCTTCGAGCGTCTCATGCGCTTCGGCCGTCAGATGCCGCGACCAGTCCACCGTGTACTTGTTACCGATCAAGCCCAGCGCTGCGCGTGCCAGGGGTTTGCCCGAATCCAGACCCTCGCGGTACTTCTCGACCAGTCCGGCGGCTTCATCGCCAGCAATCACTTGGGCGTTGGCCAATTGCTGTGCGTAGAGCTGCCGCGTGGTCGCATGCTTGCGCACCACCTGATACATGAGTGGTTGCGTGGCGGCCGGTTCATCCGCTTCGTTGTGCCCATGACGGCGGTAGCACACCAAATCAATCACGACGTCCTTACGAAACCGCGCACGATAGTCCAACGCCAAGCGCGTTACGAACACGCACGCCTCCGGGTCATCGCCATTGACGTGAAAGATGGGCGCCTCGACCATCTTGGCAACGTCCGAGCAGTACAGTGTCGAGCGCGTGTCGCGCGCATCGGAGGTGGTGAAACCCACCTGATTGTTGATGACCAGATGGATCGTGCCGCCGGTATAAAAGGACCGGGCTTGCGACAACTGCAGCGTCTCCATGACGACGCCCTGGCCCGAGAACGCCGAGTCGCCATGGATAACCACCGGCAGCACGCGTTCCCCGGTGTGATCGCCGCGCCGTTCCTGGCGGGCCCGCACCGAGCCTTCGACCACCGGATTCACGACCTCCAAATGGGAGGGATTAAAGGCCAGCACCACGTGCACGTTGCCGGCAGGCGTGCGCAGATCGGAGGAGAAGCCCTTGTGGTATTTGACGTCACCCGAGCCGCGCAAATGCGACAAGTCGTAGCGACCTTCGAACTCGGAAAACAACTCATTGGGCGACTTGCCGAGCAAATTCACGAGCACGTTCAAACGGCCACGGTGCGCCATCGCAACAACGCATTCCTCAACCCCGTGTCGTCCACCGTACTGCACCAAATCGTCCAGCATCGGAATAAGCGCATCGCCCCCTTCCAGCGAGAAGCGCTTTTGGCCAACATATTTCGTATGTAGGTAGCGCTCCAAGCCTTCCGCGGCGGTCAATTGCCAGAGAATGTTCTTCTGCTCCTCCGCAGTGAAGCGATGACGCAGTCGCAATTCCTGATACGTCTGTTGCAACCAAAGGCGCTCGTCACTGGAGGACACGTGCGCAAACTCAGCGCCGATGGTCTCGCAGTACATGAACTGTAGTTGCGCCAGCATGTCGCGCAACTGCATGCGCGGTGGGATGGCTGCAGTTTTCGATCCGGTGAAGAACTCGGTGTCGAGATCGGACGCACCCAGACCAAAGTACTCAATCTCCAGCACGCGGGGTTTTTCCCGCTGCATCAGCCCAAGCGGGTCAATCCGCGCCACGAGATGGCCGCGGTTGGCATATACCTGCACCATGCGTGACACGAAGCCTTGCTTGGCGGATTCGCCCGCCGCGACCGGCGTCGGCGCATTACCCAGTCGCGGCGCCTTCGCCCGCGCGGCAAACGCCGCGACCACCGGCCCATGGGCCACGTCGCGACGCGACTCGCCAGGCGACGGGGGCAGGCTCTGGAAGTAACTGCGCCATGCATCGGGCACAGCAGTCGGCTCTTCCAGATAGATTTCGTACAACCCTTCCACAAAACTCGCATTCGCACCCGACAGCGGCGTCGAGGCGAGCCATTCAGTCAATCTTGCGCTCACTAGGCCTTGCTCATCTATTGGCTGAGGAGCGTGCGAGTCTAAGGCAACTGCGGGCGCCGTCAACGAGTAAAACTCGTTTTAACCGACCGTTCGTGCTTTTATATAAGTCCTTGCCCCCGCAAGCATCCCTGCTGCAAGACCCGCATCACCCCACTCCCGATTCGGATCCCGCTCGCGCGCACCCGCCCACGCCGTCGCAGGACCCCGAACACCCGCCAGCGCGGCGCAGGCGCCTTGCCCGGAGGCACTAGACGACGGGTCCGCGCCCGCGGGCAACCCACGCCGCGCCCCGGCCGATCAGGCGCGCTGCGGTGTGATAGGTTTTGCGTCTACGGTTTCTACCAAGCAGGTCCACATGGTCCCCAGCGCTGCCCACCCCCTCGTCAGTGGCGTCTACAGCTTGCTCGAATGGCGGGTTGCGGACCGGGTCTACACCCCGCCCGACGTCGAGGGTCGCTTCATACTGTGCGCCGGCACGGTAACCACGGTGCTGCGCAACCACGCGCAAGCGCCGCTGCCCGCCACCAGCGTCTGCCTAGGCACGTACCGCCTGCACGAGGAACGCTTCGCCTACCGCTACGCGGATGTCTCCAGTTATCTGGAAGGCCCCGCCGCGGTGACCGTATCCCACGCTCCCCTGTGGGACGGCGAACGGGCATTTAGCGTGCATACGCAAGACGACGCCGTGGTACTGCGCGCACTGCCCGACGGCGGACAAGAATTTCGCTTTACTGCAACGAGTCTCACCTATGCCGAGAATGGCATCCCGTTGCGGCGCTGGCAGCGACTCGGCACGCAGGCCCTATGAACCTCTCGCCCACCCGTGGCGAGGGCACGCCCACGCCGACACCGCAGTCTTCGCCCGCGCCCTCGACTCGGCTGCAAGACATTGCCGGCAACGGCATCGTCATCGAACCCCCCACGCCGGTGGACAATGCCGCAGCGCTATCTTGGGATGACGCAGCGGACGTCGTGGTGATCGGCTTCGGTGGCGCCGGTGCAGCAGCAGCCTTGCAAGCGCGTGAGAGTGGCGCCAGCGTGCTGGTCGTCGAACGCTTTGCGGGGGGCGGCACCACCGCGCTATCCGGGGGCGTGTTCTATGCCGGGGGCGGCACGCGCATTCAGGTGGATGCAGGGGTCGCCGATTCGGTGGATGACCTATTCGACTATCTGCGTCAGGAGCGCAAAGACGCCGTCAGCGAGGCCACCCTGCGGCGCTTCTGTGCGCAGAGCCCGGAGACCGTCGACTGGCTCATGCGCCATGGCGTCCCCTTCGAAGGCTCCCTGTATAGCGACAAGACCAACTACCCGCCAGATGGTAAGTATCTGTACTTTTCAGGCAACGAGAAGACCCCCGCGTTCGCGGCGAAGGCAAAACCCGCGCCCCGCGGTCATCGCACCGTGGGCACCGGCCTGACCGGAGCGGTGTATTTTCGCGCACTCTATGCCGCGGTAGAGCGCAGTGGCATACGGGTCCGCACGCACAGTCGGGCGGTCCGACTGATCACGGACGCCGCCGCCACGGTCATTGGCATCGAAATCCTGGCCATCACCGAACCGCAGCACCAACGGCGCCATCAGGCGCTGTATGCGCAACTGGATCCGCGTCTGCCTTTTAGCAGCGCCCGCGCCGAACGCGCCATTGCGCGCGCTTTTGCCTTGGAGCGGGAAGTCGGCGTCATCCGACGGATTCGCGCCCGCAATGGCGTGATCCTTGCAACCGGCGGCTTCAGTTACAACGCGGCCATGTTGGCGCAACAGATACCCTTTCTGGCGCGCCACAAAGCCGCGTTCATGCGCCTGGGCACGATCGGCTGCAGTGGCGCGGGCATCCAACTGGGCGTGTCGGTGGGCGCCGCGACGGGCGCCTTAGATCGGGTCTGTCTGGGCCGCATGATCTCACCGCCCGATGCGCTGGTGCGGGGACTGATCGTCAACCAAGAAGGCACGCGCTTCATCAATGAAGATGCCTACAACGCACTGCTCGGCGCGGCAATCAGCAAGCAGCCGGAGGGCAAGGCCTGGATCATTCTCGATCGCGCGTTGCATCGACGTTTGTTACGCCAACTGATGCCCTCCAAGGAGGGGAACTTTCAAACCAATCAATTACCCGCCTTGCTCAATAGACTTTTTGGTGGCACCAAAAAAGCCCGCACACTGGACGGGCTGGCCCAAAAAATAGGCGTCGAACCGGCCGCCTTATCGGCCACAGCGAACCAATTAGCGCAGGCGCTAGCGCGCCAGCAACCGGACCCCTTGGGCAAGCATCCCGATTATTGCAATGCGCTGGGAGACGGCCCTTATTGGGCGTTAAATACCTCGCTGGACAACAAATTCGCCTTCTTTATTTTCTTCACCCTCGGCGGCCTGGCAATCGACGAACAGCGTGGTGTGGTTCTGCGCGAAGATGGCACGCCGATCGAAGGCTTGTATGCGGCGGGTCGCACCGCGGTTGGCATTCCCTCTGATGGCTATATCTCGGGCATGTCCTTGGCCGATTGTGTATTTGCGGGACGCCGGGCGGGCCGTGCGTGCGCAGCCGCGCCCGATCGGCCACCGGATGCGGCATCGCCATCCGAGCCTGCGCTCTAGGCCCGATCCCCCCGCCAATACCGGCACCGGTGCGCCGTGCGCGCGTTGCCATAGGTCCGCGCCGCCCACGCAGCGCAACTGGCATACACTGCGCCCCACGTCACATCGACGCCCCCCCCCCGGGGTTGGCGTACCTGTTGACGGTCGTGGATACCGTATTGGTTGGTCCCGTAGGAGGAGACAGGCATGAATCAACGCGTGGCACTGGTCACCGGCGGCAGCCGCGGCATCGGTCGGGAAGCGGCGCAACTGTTGGCCACCGCCGGCATGAACGTCATGATCGCGGCCCGCAGCGCCGCAGAACTCGCCAGCGTCGGCCTCGACTACGTAGCGGCCGACTTGGGCACGATCGAGGGCTGCGCGCTGGCTGTTGCGCACACCGAGCAACGCATGGGCCCAATCGACGTGCTGGTCGTCAATCACGGCATCGGCTCGGCACACGAAAAACTGATCTGGGAACAAGACCCAGCCGTCTGGCGCGAAACGATGCGCGTCAACCTGGACGGTCCCTTCGAATTGGCACGCTTAACCGTGGGCGGCATGTGCAAGCGGGGGTTTGGGCGCGTGGTCTTCACCAGTTCCACCGCCGGTGAAAAAGCCGAGCGCTCGGGCAGCGCGTATACCGCCTCCAAACATGGCGTCATTGGTTTGGCGCGCTCCATCGCCCTCGATGCAGGTCCATTCGGCGTAACCTCGAATGCGGTTCTGCCCGGTTGGGTCCGCACCGCGATGGCCGAGCGTTCTGCGCAGGCCGAAGCGCAACGACGGGGTATCAGCGTGGCGGCCGTCTGGGAAGAGCGCGCGGCGATCTATCCGCAAAAGCGCGTCTTGGAGCCCATCGAAGTCGCGCAAGTGATCGCGTTTCTCTGCAGTGCAGCGGCCGGTGGCGTCAATGGCGAAGCGGTGACGGTCGCGCTGGGTGGCATCTGGTAGACGGTGCACGCGAGGCGTCTTGGCGGCGCGTGTCGCGGCGCAACCGCGTATCTCACCGCACTGACCACTTCCCGGCCGGCACGCCACGGATTAGTTGACTTGAATAATCCGCGCAACGGCCAACACCAAAACCACCATCGAAATACCCGTTTCCAGCATCAGCAACGCCTTCACCGGCCGGGTGCGCGCGACCTCAATGGTAGGTCCGAAGGTAGAACAGGTAAAAAACGATACGGCCAAGTAGTCAAACCAATTGGGCGACTGATCGGGATAGGCGCTGTTGCGCGGGAAGTCCAGACCCCCGCCACGCAAGTGGCCATCCGCCAACTGATACCAAAGCGAAAAAACCAGCACGAGCATCGCATAGACCAGTGCTAAATCCACCACCAAATGCGCTTGACTCACGTGGACCAAATGCGTGGACAGCACCAGCGTAGCGGCCGTCGCCGCGACGTTACACGTCGCCACCGTGAGGTAGAGGATCATCATTGGCAGCGCAATCTGCGGGGTAGCAACTTTGAAGAATCCCCAGGAAAGCAGCGCCACCAGCAGGAACACGACCAGCAAAAACGTCCCCACGGCGGCCCCCACTCCGAGCAATTGATATCGCTCTGACCCGTGTGCAAAGGCCGCCTCCATGCGGGACGTCAACACCAGATTGATCAGTTTGACGACCACCATCACCGTCAAAAAAGTCGATAGTTGCAGGACCGGGCGCCAGAAAAGATCTACGGAAGACGGGTGGGCACCTTCTAGCGCCTCGAATAATCGCGTCATCGATAGTTGCCTTCCCATCAGCGATCACTCCATTGTGCTGTTGTTGCGCACACCCAACCCACCGAGCCACCCGTACCGCACTGTAACCAGGGGAAACCTTACTGGGTCTCGAGAATAGTTCGATGAATCTGCACGTACTGCCCTGCCAACCGATCAAACTCCTGCATTTCTGCAGATGCATACGCGGCAATCGCCGTGGCCGTGCTCGGAAAACGCACTATATTGACGACCGGCGCAAGCGACTGGCCGGCCAGATCCAAGGGGTGCGTGTTCTGCACGACGAACTCACCGCCGAGGGCTTGCAACCGTTGCAGGGCAATCGAGCGAAACAGGGGCGCGAAGTGCGTCGTGAAGCCCGGCATATCCGTCACTTTCATCTCGGCGATGACGTAACAAGGTTTTAAGCGCGGCTGCGCGCCCGCGGGATCAGGGGGAGTCATGTGCTCCTCAGACGAGTGTAAATCCGCATTGCAGTCTCCTAACGCGCAGGAAATGAGCACCCGTGCACGCTGCGCGTCGTGACACGGAACGACCGCCGTGGCATCCCCTCCCTAGCATTCCAGCGCACTGCAGACGGGAGCACCGCCATGGTAGCAGCGCACTGAGCGCTGCGGAGGCCGATCGCCAGCGCAGCTTAACTGCATGCATCCAGCCGCGGTACGCGTTTACAGCGCGCTGGCCGCGAGAGTCGCCTGCGCCACATCCACTGAGCGACGCCCCCCAAGAGCCAATGGCCAGACCGCGCCCGGCACGCCCATACATCGGCCACTGCCCGTCGCGTGCCCTACGGCTAGGGATGCACCCGTTGTGCAATAACATCGATGCGTTATCCGACCGCCATCACACGACAATCCGTCAGTAATGGGTCGCTAAAATGTGCAAGCTCGCCCACCTTCTTGCCAGGCACCAACAGCAGCCGCGCCGATAGCGGCTTCGCCCAACGATGCGAGAGCGCTGCGGTATCGCGCACTACGCGCTCCACTACCTCGAACGGGGTATCGCCCGGGATCGGCGTCAGGTCCAACCCAGTGCCACAGACACTGGAGAACAGCAGCAGGTCATGCAAGCCAAAGCGTCCTTCGGAGGCCCGCAGCGCCAGTATCGGATCTTCGACCACTGGCAACATCAAACCCGAGTAACCGCAGGTTTTTACGTCCAAAGAACGTAATGCCGCAGTCACACTCGCGCACGCATCGACGCTACCACTGCTACCGAAGGGCTGACCGAGTAGCGCCTCTAAGGACGCACCGATACTGCGATCCAGTGCAGGGGCCGGCGACGCATCGATGCCTAGGTAGGCGTAGCCCTCCGCTTGCGCATACGCCTCCGCCAATGCTTGCACCGGTAACAACGTACGGTTTAACAGCTCCCGCAGTCGTGCGGTCGCGGTCTGCCCATCCGGTGCGCCGGCGATCGCCTGCCCCACCAAAGCTGCCGACTCCATGCCGATGGCCAGTGACTTCGGGCCCAGGTGATAAGCGACCGGAAAAAACGGCGTACCGGCAGGCACGTGGGCGGCGGCAGAGAAGCGGAAATTACCGAGCCCATCGGGCGTACCGCGGGACAAGGCGAGCATAGTCTCGGCGGCCATGCGGGTGGCGGTGGTGTGCACGCCCGTGCTGGGACTGGCAATTTGGATCGAGCAATTGAGTTGCGTCGTGGTACGGATCAGTTCCGTAATCCATGCAGCGAATTCTGGATCGTACGCGGCGCCGGCGCATGGACCGATACTGCCCAGCGCCGAATGACTGCGCAGCAACTGATCGAACGCGCGTAGTGCGGGCAGCGCGGCTTCCCTTCCCCGCGCATCCAGAGCGCTGATCGCCGCCGACGTGGCGATGCGGATGGTCTGCACCGTATAACCGGCATCCTGCAACCGCGTCCGACCTCGCGCCAAGGTACTAAGGGCAGATGCAATGTCCTGCAGATCGCGAAAGTCCGTGACGGTCACGCCCGCCGTGAGGGTGCGGATCCGACACGCGTGCGGAGCGTTCTGCAGAGCCGACGCCTGCGCCGCCTCCAAACCCGTCACTGCGGTCAGGACCGCCAGGGAATTTAAAAAATCTCGACGCGAAAGGTAGGTCATGTGCCGTCACCCGGTGCTCGATTGCGCAAATTGGGGGTCTAGCCCGTGCACCCCGGCAGCCACCATAGCATGCGCGTGGGATCGTTTAGGCCGGACACCACCGCGTCCGGTGTATAGACGCTTCGCTTTGCAAGGTCATCAAGCCGCCTCAAATACGACGGACATGCCCTTCCCAGAACGGATCGCGCAACCTGCGCTTAAATATCTTGCCGGAGTCTTCGCGCGGCAGCTGCTCGGCATACTCAATGCGTTTGGGCACCTTGAAACCCGCAAGCCGGCCGCGTAACTGGCTGCGCACTGACTCCGGATCGCGGCGTGCGCCCGGCATCGGCTGAATGAAGGCGCAAATCGACTCGCCGAACTCGTCGTCCGGGATGCCGAAGACGGCGCAGTCCGCCACGCTGTCTAGTTGTAGCAGCGCCGCTTCGATTTCGGCTGGGAAGATGTTGACCCCACCGGAGATAATCATGTCCTTCTTGCGATCGCTCAGATACAAGTAGCCATCCGCATCCACACGACCGACGTCGCCGACCGTCACAAAACCGTCGACCGACTGTTGCGCCAATGCACCCACCGTATTGGTATAGGAGAAGGGGCCAAAGCGCGGTTGGTGAATATAGACCGTGCCGGTCGTACCGACCGGGCACTCGCACAGCGCATCGTCCAAAATCCGTAGCACCGCGCCGTTGATGGGCCGCCCGACCGATCCGGGCTTGCGGCGCGACTCTGCCGCCGTGATGTACGTCATGAAACTTGTTTCACTGGCCCCGTACGCCTCGCGCAGGATGGGGCCCATCCAGTCATTGATGGCGTCCTTGACCTCGCGCGAACACGGCGCGCCGGTGGACACGGCAAAGCGCAAGGACGAGAGGTCGTAGCGATGGCGCGTCGCTTCGGGCAATTTCAAGAGTCGCACCATCATCGTCGGCACTAAATAAACATGGGTGATGCGTTCGCGTTCGACCGTCGCCAGAAATTCTTCTGCATCAAATTTCGACCCGATCCACAACTCCGCGTCACCGCCAGCAAGCGCGAACTGCGCAATACCGTTCGGGGCGGTGTGATAAAGCGGTGCACAGACGTACAGGCGATCGCCCGGCGTGAGGTCAAGAAAACTCCTGGACAGGTCTCGGTAGAGATCCCAGACATCGCCCCTGACCTGGTCGAAGCCACGCCGGATGCCCTTGGGCAGACCCGTGCTACCGGAGGTGTACGGAAAAATACCACGCAACTTCTGCGCCGGCCCATCTAGGGGCGGATGCGCAGCAATCCATGACTGCAAGCACCGCGGGCCCGCAGCGGAAGGACAGGGTACGATCGGCACTTCCACGACGGGCATTGTGGCGGGCAGCACGGCAGCCGCGGCGCTGAGCAAATCCGTGTGACCGAACAGCAGGGCCGCCCCGCTGTCATCGAGAATGGCGCGTATTTCCACGCCGGGCGCGTGCCAATTGAGCACCACAAACCGGGCCCCAACATAGCGGCAGGCCTCGGTAATCGTGAAATAACGCGTGTCGTTGCGCATCAGGATGGCGGCCACCCCGTTGGCGCCGATCCCGTTGCGGTGCAGTGCCGTCGCCAAGCGTCGCGCATCGGAATCAAGTGGCGTCCGCTCGAGGCGTTCGGTCTTGCTGACGGGCGTACTGGTCATCATGTCATCCCAACGGGCCAAAAGTGCAGACCGCCAAGATACCGTTTTCAGGACAGCGACCCAAGCGGGGGAAGGCACGCGTAAGCACCCGTGGCAACGAGCACGCCGCGCAACCCTCCTGCATTGGGCCAAGCTGTGGCGGCGCGCTTAGGGAACACGTCGTCGCCAAAGCGTAGCTTCCGAAAGTATGTACTGGAACTTGCGCCGATGTTCTCGGATCAACAAGGGCATCTCCCATTGTTCCAACAATACAAACTCCTGCGACAGCGCCGCGGCCAGCGCCTCGCTCGACGTTTGCTCCCCATCTCCCGCGTTATGGCGCCCGAGCCAGAGGGATCGCGGGGTATAACTCTCCAGCCAGCTCCAGGGTGAGATGTTTAACAACAAACCACCCGCTCGCACGAGCCCGCCAACGCCCCCCAATCTGCCAAGCAACGCACCCGGACTGGCGAGCCGGCAGAGCAAATTCGCCATCAGAACCGCATCAAAGTCACCCATCTCTGCCGGCAGTGCACAGGCATCGGCCTGCCGGAAAATCGTTCGCGTCCGATCAATGTCTGCCGCAACCTGGACCTCAAAGCGCTCCATCTGTTCGCCGATACCCGGCGCTGCAAAGCCCAAGTGTCCGACCGTTTTCAGGGTCTGCGCCGTTGCAATGAAGGCGGCACTCAAATCCACGCCTACCACCGCATCGAACGTGCGAGCGAGCTCAAAACACGCCCCGCCGACCGCACAGCCGATATCGAGTGCGCGCGCTTGTCGCAAGCCGAGGCGAGCCGCTGCTGCCGCTAATACCCGTGCGCTACGCGCCGGAAAGTGTAGCGCCTCTGCTGACACCCACGGCCCGGGCTGCAGTTGCTCGGCTGCCGCATAATGCAGTAATAAATATTGCGCGATTAAGTCATCCCTTTCGTAGAGCGACGAGCCCGGCAGCGCTCTGGAGCAGCACGGACGCCCGCCGACGTGTGGCGGCGCCGCATCGGTGCAACTGGTTTGCACTGCATGCGCCGAACGCACCAACCGAAAGCCGGCATGCTGATGAAAATGCGGACGAAAGTGAAAGCGCGCCCAGAGACTGGCCTGCGCGCCGCTGCTCATAAACGAACCGCCCAAGATGAGTTGATGTTTGCCATCGAAACAGGGTGTCGAAAAATCGTCGTACAGGGGGCTGGGGCTAAATCCCGGCAGCGCGGCAAAATGATCCTCACACCAATGCCACACGTTACCGCGCAAGTGCGCGGACAGGGCACCGTCGGCACCCGCCGCGTCTACTGGACTCTCGGATCCGAAGCGCAGATCGATATTGGTCTGCGTACCGAGCAGCACCTCGCAGTCTGGCGACAGCGCCGGATCCTGTGTCCACGCACACGGCACTTGTCGATCGGGTCTGGCAATTAAGCGGTGATGTTCTACCTCGGTGAGCAGCCGGTATGGTTGCGTACCGCCCTCGCGCACACGCAACCATTCGCCGTAGGCTTTCGCTTCGAAATAGTTCACGATCGCAGGCCAGGACCACGGCATGTCTATCACATCAAACAGTACGCGCAACTGATATTGGTGCAGGCCGACGGGGCCATCAGACACCCAAAAATGCGGGGCATGGGCATTGGATGCACTGCACCAGGCCCAACCGGTCTCAGACCAGTAGGCCGGGTTGCTGTACCCGCCATCAGTGACAAAGGCCCAATACTCGCCATTGGAAATCAGCCAGCGACTCGACTCGAAAGCGTCCACCGCAAAATGGCGTTGCCCGTATTCGTTGTCCCATCCATACGAGGGATAGTGGTTGGGTTTACCCAGCACGACCGATCCTGCCGGCGTCCGGATCCAGTCGTTAACCGGAAAGTCCACGCCCAACTGCAAGTCCGCCGCGGCGACCGACCGAACAGGACCCGCGGCGTACGGCGGCCAATTCGTGGGCCGCTGGACTAGGCGCACCGCCAATTCTCGGATGAGAACGGAGGATGTCTCCAAGTGAATACGCTCATGCTCCATGCCCATCAGCAAGGCCCATGCCGGGCTGTCCATGTGCAGGCCGTCGCCAGCAAACGCTACATGCGATGCAAGCAATGTGCGAACACTGCCGTATACGGCCCGCCGGTAGGCGGTGACCTCGCGTACGGTAGGCCATGCCATCTGGTTTTTGCTGAGATCATCCCACGCCATCTCGTCGACACCGGTCTCGAAGAGGCGTTCAAAGAGCGCATTGATCGGTGCAGCCAGTAATCCGGCGATGCGCAGCTTATTGACGTACACGGCCGCCGGGTGGCCGTAATAAAAGATCAATGGATGGCGCAGATAGTG
>SESH01012755.1_pt1 | contig 38977 bp, 35 predicted proteins | sample 3171561 | NCBI WGS metagenome assembly SESH01 (sample SAMN10866947, study PRJNA518727) | freshwater metagenome | biome: subpolar coniferous forest; feature: holomictic lake; material: water; isolation source: holomictic Lake 442 2011 16.5 m and 2014 13 m | place: Canada: near Kenora, Ontario
GGCAGTCTGATTGCATGATTGTTGCGGGTACGCTGACCAATAAAATGGCCCCGGCGTTACGCAAGGTTTATGATCAGATGCCGGAGCCGCGCTGGGTTGTTTCGATGGGAAGCTGCGCCAACGGCGGGGGTTACTATCACTATTCATATTCGGTTGTTCGTGGCTGTGATCGAATTGTTCCGGTTGATATATATGTACCGGGTTGCCCGCCGACGGCAGAGGCCTTGGTTTATGCAATGCTTCAGCTCCAGACCAAGGTACGAAAAGGTGGGCGACGCATAGTACGATAGTTGCGGTGCGATAGTTAGCGGTGTGTTAGTTTATGAGGGACTTGGCTTTACCGGCAGAATCCCAAGACGGCGGCAAATACGATGACAGATCAATCGCTCATGAACCTGGCTGGGCACGTCGAGGCAAGTTGTGGTGCCGATGTCCTCAAAACCGAGATCAAGCTCGGCGAGTTGATGGTGACGGTGCGGCGGGACGGCATAGTTAGAGTGCTGACGTTTCTTCGCGATGATTCTCGCTGCCTTTTTCAGCAGTTGGTTGATGTTTGCGGAGTCGACTGGCCCAGTGCCGAGGATCGCCTTGAGGTTGTATATAATTTGCTTAGTCTTAAGCACAACCGCAGGATAAGGTTAAAGCTCAGTACCCGCGACGGTGTGCAGGTACCATCGGCGACAGTCGTTTTTAGCGGTGCCAATTGGTTTGAGCGCGAGGTTTGGGATATGTACGGCGTTATGTTCTCCGGCCATCCCGACTTGCGGCGCATACTGACCGATTATGGCTTTGAGGGTCATCCACTGCGCAAGGACTTTCCGCTGACTGGGTATGTCGAGATGCGCTACGATGATCAGTTAAAGCGTGTGGTCTACGAGCCGGTCAAACTACCGCAAGATTTCCGTTCATTCGATTTCTTAAGTCCATGGGAAGCAATGAACAAAGCTAGGTTACCGGGCGACGAGAAGGCCGCAACTGTCAAGAGCGGGAGCACGGGCTGATGTTCGCCGAACTCGATACACCTGAAGAGAAGATCAAAAGTTATACGGTCAACCTTGGGCCGCAGCATCCCGCAGCCCATGGCGTGTTGCGCCTAGTAATCGACATGAGCGGAGAGCTTGTTGAACGCTGTGACTCCCATATTGGGCTCTTACACCGCGGCACGGAAAAGCTGATAGAGTACAAGACTTACCTTCAGGCTATACCATATATGGATCGGCTTGACTATGTCGCGCCGATGTCTCAGGAACATGGTTTTGTCCTGGCGGTAGAAAAATTGCTTGGAGTAACCCCGCCGCCACGAGCCCAGTATATACGTGTACTTTTTGCTGAGATTACACGAATATTAAATCATTTGCTGGCGATTACCACCGGTGCGCTTGACGTTGGCGCGACGACCCCGGCCTTGTGGGCCTTCGAGGAACGCGAGCGGCTGATGGAGTTTTATGAGCGTGTTTGCGGTGCGAGAATTCACGCCAATTATTTTAGGGTCGGTGGTGTTTCCCTTGATATGCCGGCTGGTTTAGCTGAGGATATCTACGCTTATAACGAGAATTTCCCAAAGTTCATTGATGCAATGGGCGGGCTGCTTACTAATAACCGTATCTTTAAGCAGCGGACCGTCGATATCGGCATTATCAGCCCAGAGCAGGCGCTGGATTGGGGTTGTAGCGGGCCAATGTTGCGGGCAAGTGGTTTTGCCTGGGACTTGCGTAAGTCGCAGCCCTATGAAATCTATGACCAACTCGATTTTGACATACCCGTGGGCAGTACCGGAGATTGTTACGCGCGCTATTTGGTGCGCATGGAGGAGATGCTCCAGTCGGTTCGTCTCATCCAACAATGTTTGGAGAAAATGCCTGATGGTCCGGTTGGGGTGCAAAATAATAAGGTTACTCCGCCCAAGCGGGGCGATATGAAGCGCTCCATGGAAGCAATGATCCATCATTTCAAGCTATATACTGAGGGATTCCATGTGCCTGCGGGTGAAACTTATACCGCAACCGAGGCACCTAAGGGCGAGTTCGGGATTTATATTGTTTCCGATGGGAGCAATCGCCCCTATCGATGTCATATCCGCTCGCCGGGATTTGCGCATTTGTCGATACTTGACACGATATCACGCGGGCATATGTTGGCCGATGCCGTTGCGAATATCGCTTCACTAGACATAGTTTTCGGAGAAATCGATCGATGAGTACGCCAGCCAAGGCTGCGATCGTCCAGCCCGAATTCTTCGCCTTTACCGAAGAAAACCTAGCTCAGGCTTATGTAATCATGGGCCGCTATCCGGCCGACAAGAAAAGAAGTGCGGTTCTGCCGCTGTTGCATATTGCCCAGCGTCAACATGGGAACTGGTTGCCTCGCGCGGCGATGGATTATGTGGCCGGTATTCTTGAGATGCCGCCGATCCGGGTATATGAGGTTGCCACGTTTTATACCATGTACAACCTGGCGCCGGTGGGTAAGCATCTGATTGAAGTTTGCACCATGACACCTTGTTGGCTGCGCGGATCGGACGATGTTCTGGCCGCTTGCAAAAAGAGGTTGGGAATTGGTCCGGGCGAGACGACTGCCGATGGTCAATTTACCGTAGTTGAGGTCGAGTGTGCCGGTGCCTGTGTCAATGCCCCGGTGGCGGCGATTGGCGATCATTATTACGAGGATTTGGATGCGGCCTCAATGACGGCGCTGATCGATCTGCTGGAGAAGGGCGAGACTCCAACGCCGGGCTCGCAGATTGGGCGGCAGAATTCATGCCCCGCAGGGGGGCCGACCACCCTGACTACCCGGATAAAATTATTGTCCGGGACCGATCAAGTAGCCGGATGCGACAATTGAGCGCCGGGGGAGGAAGGTTGAGATGCTAAGCGACGAGGATCGCATTTACACCAATCTCTATGGCTTCGAGGGTTCCGGCCTGAAGGCTGCTCGGCTGCGTGGTGACTGGGCGGGGGCGAAGGAAATTATTGATAAGGGCCGGGGCTGGATTGTCAGCGAGGTCAGGGATTCCGGTTTGCGTGGGCGTGGCGGTGCCGGTTTTTCCACAGGTTTGAAATGGTCGTTTATGCCTAAGGACATAATCGGGCCGGTTTATTTCGTGGTCAACGCCGATGAGGGCGAGCCGGGGACATGCAAGGACCGTGATATCCTGCGCCATGAACCGCACAAGTTGATTGAGGGGATTCTCTACGCTTCCGTCGCTATCGGTGCCACAGCTGCCTATGTTTATGTTCGCGGTGAGTTCAAGGCCGAGATTAGGGCGCTTGAGTCGGCTGTCGCGGAGGCATACGAGGCCGGGCTGATCGGTAATAACTCCTGCGGCACTGGCTATGACCTTGATGTTTATGTACATTCCGGCGCCGGTGCCTATGTTTGCGGTGAGGAGTCGGCGCTTATTGAGAGTTTGGAAGGTAAGAGAGGGCTGCCGCGAAGCAAACCGCCATTTCCGGCCCAGATCGGGCTGTATTCCAGGCCGACCACAGTTAATAATGTCGAGTCAGTTGCTGACGTCCCTTCGATTCTTAAGCGCGGGGCATCCTGGTTTTCCGGTATTGGGCGTCCTAAGAACGCTGGTACAAAGTTGTTCTGTATCTCTGGCCATGTAAATACCCCGTGCATGGTCGAGGAGGCCATGGGCATTCCGTTGCGGGAGTTGCTGGAAAAGCACGGCGGTGGGGTTCGTGGTGGCTGGGATAATTTGCTCGCGGTCATACCCGGTGGTATCTCGACGCCGATGCTCTCGAAGTCTGTGTGTGAGGTCGCGCTGATGGATTATGACGGGCTTTCCGAGCACAAGTCGGGGCTAGGAAGCGCTGCGGTCATTGTCATGGATAAGTCTACGGATTTGGTTCGTGTCGTTGCTCGAATGTCCAAGTTTTACGCGCATGAAAGCTGTGGTCAGTGTACGCCGTGCCGTGAAGGCCTACCTTGGATAGCTAAACTGATGGCGCGTATTGCCGACGGTAACGCCAGAGTAGACGAGATAGATTTGCTATTGGATGTTACTAAGCAGGTTGAGGGCCGGACAATTTGTGCGCTTGCCGATGCCGGAGCGTGGCCGGTCCAGGGTCTTTTTCGTCATTTTCGGCCAGAAGTCGAACGCCGCCTGATGGCGGCCCGTCAGAACGCCGTCGCGTAACAGGGCAGCCTTCCGTAAAAGGCAAGAGGGTCGTATGCCGAAGCTGACCATCGACGGAATTAAAATCGAAGTTGAGCCTGGGACCTCGGTTATCCAGGCTTGCGAGATACTGGGAATCGAGATTCCGCGGTTCTGCTACCATGACCGGCTGTCGGTTTCCGCCAACTGTCGTATGTGTCTGGTCGAGATGGAACGCTCGCCCAAACCGATCGCCAGTTGTGCCATGCCATGCAGCGAGGGCATGGTTATCAAGACCAACTCCGATCGCGTTCGCCGCGCTCGTAAGAGCGTGATGGAAATGATTCTGCTCAACCACCCGCTTGACTGTCCAATCTGTGACCAGGGTGGTGAGTGCGACCTCCAGGATCTGGCTGTGTCTTATGGCGGGGAAAGCAGCCGGTACGCTGAAGATAAGAGCGTTGTTGCCGATAAGGATTTCGGCCCGCTGATCAAGACGGCGATGACTCGTTGCATAACCTGCACCCGTTGCATTCGGTTTTGTGAGGAGATTGCCGGGGTTTCGCTATTGGGTGCGATTGGCCGTGGCAGTCACACGGAGATTACCACGTATGTCGGCAAGGCGCTCGACTTTGAGTTGTCAGGCAATCTCGCCGATGTTTGTCCGGTCGGTGCCCTGACCAGCAAGCCCTATGCCTTCATGGCTCGGCCCTGGGAACTGCGCAAGACCGAGTCGGTGGACGTGCTTGATGCGGTCGGCAGCAACATTCGGCTTGATACTCGGGGTTCCGAGGTGATGCGCGTAATGCCGCGTCTCAACGAGGAGGTCAATGAGGTCTGGATATCCGACAAGACCCGTTTTGCCGTGGACGGACTGAAGCGCCAACGACTCGATCGACCTTTTGTTCGCCGTGATGGCAAGTTGTTGCCCGCTAGTTGGGATGAAGCGTTCGCGGCGATTGCCGACCGCCTCAATAGCGTGGCTGGGAGTCGGATTGCCGCGATCTCAGGTGATTTGATCGATGTCGAAGCGGTTGTTGCCCTCAAGGACCTGATGGTGGCGCTCGGCTCGCCTAATTTCGATTGCCGCCAGGATGGAGCCCGTTACGATGTCGCCGCGCGTTCCGGGTATTTGTTCAACACCAGTATCGCCGGGATTGAGCAGGCCGAAGCCCTGCTGCTGGTCGGCACCAATCCGCGAATCGAAGCTCCGATCATCAATGCACGCATTCGCAAGCGCTGGCGCGTTAGTAATCTCCAGGTCGGGTTGATCGGCGAGAAGGTCGAGTTGGGTTATAGCTATCAGCATTTGGGTAACGATCCAGCACTGTTGGCCGCCATTGCCGACGGTAGCCATAACTTCGCTAAGGTGTTGCGGGGGGTTGGACGGCCGATGCTTGTTCTTGGCTCGGGTGCCCTGGCGCGTAGTGATGGCGCGGCGCTTCAGGCTGAGGCGCGACTTGTCGCCGAGTCCACCAACATGGTTCAGGAGGGTTGGAACGGCTTCAACGTACTTCATTTGGCGGCGGGCCGGGTTGGCGGTCTCGATGCCGGCTTCGTGCCGGGGACTGGTGGCCGCGACACCCGGGCCATCCTTGATGGTGCCAAGTCGGGTGAGATTGAGGTGATTTACTTGCTTGGGGCCGATGAGATCGAAGCCGGTCGCTTGGGTAACGCCTTCGTGATCTATCAGGGTCATCACGGCGACCGTGGCGCCCACCGGGCTGATGTGGTTTTGCCTGCGGCCGCCTACACCGAGAAGAATGCCACCTACGTCAATACCGAAGGGCGGGTTCAGCACGGACGTATGGCCCTGCTGCCGTTGGGTGAGGCGCGCGAGGATTGGAAGATATTGCGGGCGCTGTCGGAGCGGCTGGGGCACACCCTGCCCTATGACAGCCTAGCCCAGCTCCGCGAACGGATGGTAGCGATTAATCCGGTGTTCGCAGTGCCGGGTGCGCTTTCGCCTTCCCCGTGGCTGCCGTTTGGTTGCAAGGGGGAGTTGCTGGCCGAGCCTTTTGCACCAGCATTCGACAATTTCTACATGACGGATCCAATCAGCCGGGCTTCAGTGACGATGGCTAAGTGCACTGAGGCCTTTGGGCAAAGCCGCGAGGGGAAGACCGGGACCCATGGCTAGTATTTGGACGTATATTTGGCCGCTGATCGTGATTATCGCCGCGATTGTCGCGATCATCATCCCGGTCTTGACCGCCGTGGCCTATCTGACATATTTTGAACGCAAAGTAATGGGTGCCATGCAAAGGCGCCAGGGGCCGGCCGTAGTTGGCCCGCTGGGCTTGTTGCAACCGGTGGCCGACGGGCTTAAACTGCTCGGGAAGGAAATGCTGATTCCATCCGGCGCCGACCCGGTGCTGTTTGTTCTTGCCCCGGTCCTGACCTTTCTGTTCAGTTTGGTTATCTGGGCGGTAGTGCCGTTCGGGTTCGGCTTGGTGTTGGCAGATATCAATGTCGGTATTCTATACCTTTATGCCGTCTCGTCGCTTGGCATATATGGCATGATAGTGTCAGGTTGGGCCTCGAACTCGCGCTATGCCTTTTTGGGCGGCTTGAGATCGGCGGCACAGATGGTTTCGTATGAGGTGTCCATGGGTCTGATTATGGTCACCGTGCTGCTGTGCGTAGGATCGTTCAATCTGACGAAAATTGTGCTGGCCCAACAGACCGTGTGGTTTGCCGTGCCGCTCTTCCCGATGTTTATCACCTTTTTCATTTCGATCCTGGCCGAGACTAATCGTCATCCCTTTGATCTGCCCGAGGGCGAATCGGAGATCGTGGCCGGCTTCTTTACCGAGTATTCGTCAATGGGCTTTGGCATGTTTATGCTTGGCGAATACAGCAACATGATCGTCATGAGTGCGATCGCCACGACGTTGTTTTTGGGTGGTTGGCTGCCGCCGTTGAATTTCTGGATATTCGCGCCGGTGGTCTCTCTGGTGCCCGGGCCGATCTGGTTTGCCCTTAAGATAGCTTTCGTGCTGTTCTTTTTCCTCTGGGTACGCGCGGCGCTGCCTCGGTATCGTTACGATCAGCTGATGCGGTTGGGCTGGAAGGTATTTTTGCCCTTGTCCCTCGGTTGGCTGGTTATAACTGCTGGCGTGCTTGAATTGTTTGGCTGGCTGCCTGCGGTGACGCTTTGACCGGCTCGGGCGGGCGCATGGAGATGGTGCGGGTGAGAGAGGAGACTGGACGTCATGGCGTTTGTTGATCGCTGGGCGCGTGCCCTGCTGCTCACGGAAATTGTCACCGGCATGGCGTCGACGTTCCGCCACATGTTCCTGCCGAAGTGGACAATTAACTATCCGCATGAAAAGGGACCGATCTCAAGCCGCTTCCGGGGCGAGCATGCGTTGCGCCGCTATCCAAACGGGGAGGAGCGCTGCATCGCCTGTAAGCTTTGCGAGGCGGTATGTCCTGCCATGGCCATCACCATTGATGCCGAACCCCGGCAGGACGGGAGTCGACGCACGACGCGATATGATCTCGACCTGACCAAGTGTATATTCTGTGGTCTGTGTCAGGAGGCCTGTCCGGTTGATGCCATCGTAGAGGGTCCGAATTTCGAATACTCGACCGAGACGCGCGAAGAGCTTTACTATAATAAAGATAAACTTCTTTCTAACGGTGACCGCTGGGAAGTTCGCTTGGCCGCAAATTTGGCGGCAGAGGCTCCCTATCGGTGAGTTGCATGTATTGTTGACACCTGGAGTTTTGAACACCTTACCTACGGTGCCACCTGCAACAGGCCGGGATCCGGAAGTATTGGTGCTCAATCCTCCATTGGGGAGGCGGGGAATGCGATGATCGTCGAAGGCTTGGTGTTCTACTTCTTCTCCACCGCCCTGCTGATTGCGGGCGCAACGGTGATTACCATCCGAAATTCGGTACATTCTGTTATGTTCTTAATTCTGGCATTCATTCTCGCGTCGGGGTTGTTCATCCTGATGGGGGCGGAATTCCTGGCGATGACGCTGATTATTGTTTATGTCGGTGCCGTCGCCGTGTTGTTCTTGTTTGTCGTGATGATGCTGGATGTGAATGTAACCAAGCTGCGTCAGGGCTTTAATCGTTACTTGCCGATTGGCTGCGTGATCGGGATCGTTTTGCTGTTGGAACTGGTTATGGTCGCGGACGGTTGGACCGTGACACCGCTGGCTCTTGCTAAGCCCGCATCACCGATTCCGCCAAGCGACCTAGTTTCCAACAGTCACGCTTTGGGGCAGGTTCTTTACACCCAATATGCCTATCTGTTTCAGGCGGCTGGTTTGATTCTGCTGGTGGCAATGATCGGTGCCATCGTACTCTCGCTGCGGGGCCATTCTGACTCTCTGCACCAGAACATAAGCGATCAGGTTGGGCGACGCCCGCAGGACGTGGTAACGCTACGCAAGGTACCGCCCGGGGGAGGCATCTAATGGAAATTGGACTCGGACATTATCTCACCGTTGCTTCAATTCTGTTTACACTTGGAGTGTTTGGCATAATTCTCAATCAGAAGAATGTCATCATTATCCTTATGTCGATTGAATTGATGTTGTTGGCGGTAAATATCAATCTTGTCGCGTTTTCCGTCTATCTGCATGACCTGGCGGGGCAAGTATTTGCCATGTTCATTTTGACCGTTGCTGCGGCCGAGTCGGCGATCGGTTTGGCCATAATGGTTGCCTATCACCGCAATCGCGGCACAATTGCGGTTGAAGATATTAACATGATGAAGGGTTAAGGCGGCTGATATGGAGCGCGCCCGGTTATCTGACTGTGACTATTTTCTTTTGTACTTGTGCCGGCCCGGCGTCGATTTAGGTCTCGTCGGCCATAGTCGGTGGCAAAATTCTTGCGGCATAACGAAGCGCGGGCAGGAGACCTGACAATGGACGAATTTCCTGGCATTATGCCGGCACTGCCTGAAATATTCTTGGCCTGTTCGGCTATGGCATTGTTGCTTTTTGGCGTTCTGCGGGGCGATGGCTCGGCCCGCCTAGTATCCTCTTTGTCGGTGGCCTGCATGCTGGTTACTGCCGGCTTGGTTGTTCGTCATGGTGGTGCCCGGGATATTGCCTTTGGCGGCATGTTCGTGGTTGACGGCTTTGCCATATTCGCCAAGGCTTTGATGTTGCTTGGTGCCTCGGCTGTGCTTCTTGTCAGTCATGGTTACGGTGTTCGCGAGAAGATAGCGCGCTTTGAATTTCCAGTCTTGATCGTTTTGTCCGTGGTTGGCATGATGATGATGATCTCTGCCAATGATCTTATGGCTCTTTACATGGGCTTGGAGACTCAGAGCTTGGCTCTGTACGTTCTCGCGTGTTTCCGGCGGAACTCGGTAGCCTCAAGTGAGGCTGGGTTGAAGTATTTTGTACTTGGCGCACTCGCTTCTGGGCTGCTGCTGTTTGGCGCATCATTTGTATATGGCTTCACTGGAACCACTAACTTCAATCAAATTGCCGCATCGCTGCTCCATGTGCCCAATGCTCAGTTTGGTATCGTCGTTGGTATGGTCTTTATGGCGGCCGGCTTATCCTTCAAGGTGGCGGCGGTGCCCTTTCATATGTGGGCGCCCGATGTATATGAGGGGGCGCCGACATCGGTGACGGCGTTCTTCGCGGTTGCTCCCAAGGTCGCGGCGGTGGCGCTGCTCATGCGGTTGTTGGTGGTCCCGTTCGGCGGTATGACCGCCCAATGGTGCCAGATTATCGTCTTCATGGCGCTGGCGTCGATGCTGATCGGGTCGTTTGGTGCCATCCAGCAGACTAATATCAAACGGCTGATGGCCTATAGCTCGATTGGTCATATTGGTTTCTTAATGGTCGGATTGGCGGCGGGGAGCGAGGCCGGGGTGTCCGCCGTCCTGGTCTATCTCGCGATTTATTTGGTGATGTCGGTTGGAACCTTCGCGGTGATATTGAGCATGCGGCATCGGGGTCGCATGGTTGAGGATATCGCCAGCTTGGCCGGTTTGTCGAAAACTCATCCCTTGATGGCGTTGGTGATGGCTGTTTTCATGTTTTCCATGGCCGGTATACCACCGCTGGCTGGCTTCTTCGGCAAGATGTACGTTTTTTTGGCCGCAGTTGAGGCCAAGCTTTACGTGTTGGCGGTAATTGGCGTCTTGGCCAGTGTCGTTAGCGCTTATTACTACCTGAGGATCATCAAGATTATGTATTTTGATGATGTTGCGGATCTGCGGATTGATCCTCAGGATGACCGGTCGATTGCGGTTGTTTTGGTTGTTTGTGGTGTGTTTATTGCGCTTTTCTTTCTCTTTCCAGCGGTTGTCGTTAATGCCGCTGCAGTTGCGGCGTCCTCCCTTTTCGCCGGATGAACGATCAGGACGAAAAATTTGACCCGGAGCCGGAGCCGGATTTGTCGGCCCCGAACCATTCTGTGCTAGCGACCCATTCTGTGCTAGCGTTTGATGTCCTCGACAGCACTAATGATGAGGCGAGGCGGCGTGCTGGTGCCGGAGCCGCAGCTGGTACTGTGGTCTGGGCCTTGCGCCAGGAGGCGGGGCGAGGGCGACGTGGGCGCCGATGGGACTCACCCTTGGGCAATTTATATTGCTCGCTCATCTTGAGGCCGGGCTGTGCCCCTGCGGCCGGGGCGCAGTTGTCGTTGGTTGCGGCGCTGGCTCTTGGCGAGGCGCTGGAAGCGTGCTTAGTTGGTCATCCCAGGCCTCAGCTTAAATGGCCGAATGACGTTTTGCTTGAGGGCCGCAAGGTAGCCGGCATTTTGCTCGAGTCTGAAGCCGCCGGTGCCGAGCACACTGCCTGGGTGGTGGTTGGGGTCGGGGTCAATGTCGCAAGCTTCCCTGACGGAACCGATTATCCAGCGACTTCGCTAGCTTGTGAGGGTGGAGCTGGTTTTTCGGTGGGGGAGGTACTGCAGCTTTTCCTGGCCCGCTTTCAATCTTGGTACGCCCAATGGTGCCGCGAAGGATTGGCGCCGGTGCGAGCCGCTTGGTTGAGGCGGGCGGTTGGCCTCGACTTGCCGATCAGTGTTCGCTTGCATGGCGAAACGATCACCGGTACGTTCAGCGGGCTTGACGACGACGGTGCCCTTTTGCTTCTTCCCGTCGGCTGTGGTAAACCGCGACGGGTTTCTGCAGGAGATGTTTTCTTTCCCTGGTTAACCAACCCAGTTGTTCTTTTCAAGGACGGTGGTGTCGTCGTCGCGGCTCGTTGAGGGCCGGACGGTAGAAAGGCAATAAAGACCCGACATGCTGCTTTCCATCGATGCAGGCAATACAAATGTAGTTTTCGCCGTTTATGACGGGATGAAACAGCGTGGGCTGTGGCGCTGCGCCACCGATGCCAAGCGGACCGCTGATGAATACGCGGTCTGGCTTACCCAATTGCTGACGCTGCGCGGCCTTTATCCCAAGCAGATTTGCGATGCGATCATTGCGAGCGTGGTTCCGGGGGCGACATTTAATCTCAAACGCCTGTGCAAAGATCATTTCGGTTGCGAGCCGTTAATTGTTGGCGATATGCGTCACGATCTCGGGGTCAGGGCCGATGTTCCGCGACCCGAGGAGGTCGGAGCCGACCGTCTGGTCAATGCTTATGCCGCCGCACAGGCCTATCACCCTCCCCTTATCATCGTTGATTTCGGGACCGCAACGACTTTTGATGTAGTAAATGCTGAGGGTAATTATTGCGGCGGGGCGATTGCGCCTGGTATCAACTTGTCGCTTGAAGCGCTCGATCGGGCGGCGGCCAAGCTACCCCGTGTCGAAATTGTCCAACCTCTGATGGTAATCGGCAATAGCACGGTTACTTGCATGCAGTCGGGCATTTTTTGGGGCTATATTGGTCTGATCGAGGGGTTGGTTACGCGCATCCGTGAAGAGTTCATGGTATCATTTCCTATCCAGGTCATGCCGGTTATCGCCACCGGTGGCCTTGCTACACTATTTGCTCGGGCGACTCCAGTCATTGACCATGTGGATATCGAATTGACCTTGCGCGGACTTGTGCTTATTCATCAGCGGAACTCGGTTTGATGGCCGCCCTCGCTGCGTCCTTCCGACCGGGTGCCGACGCCCTGTATTTCCTGCCGCTGGGTGGGTCGGGCGAAATCGGTATGAACCTGAACCTTTATGGTCATGCCGGCAAATGGTTGATGGTCGATCTGGGAATTGGTTTCAGTGACGAAACGATGCCCGGAATCGATATCCTGGTACCCGATATCGCCTTTATCCGCGAGCGGCGACGGGACCTTGTCGGCTTGGTTCTGACGCATGCCCATGAGGACCATCTCGGTGCTGTCCAGCATCTTTGGTCGGAACTGGAGTGTCCGGTCTTCGCGTCCCCTTTTACCGCAGCTGTTTTGCGGGCCAAGCTTCACGAGGGCGGGCTGGTCAACCGCATAAAAATCACCGAGGTGCCGCGCTCGGGTACGGTCAGTATCGGTCCTTTCGAAGTCAAAATGATCGGGGTGACCCATTCGATACCTGATTCAAGGGTGTTGGTGGTGCGGACCTCAGCCGGCACGGTGGTCCATACCGGCGACTGGAAGCTTGATGCTGAACCTCTCGTGGGTCCTTTGACCGATGAAGATTCGCTTGCGGCTTTGGCCACCCAGAACGTGCTGGCCCTGGTCGGTGACTCGACCAACGCCCCGGTACCGGGCTATTCGGGCACTGAGGCCTCGGTACGGGAGGGGCTTACCCAGGTGATTGGTCGTTACGAAGGCCGGGTCGCGGTGACTTGCTTTTCCACCAATGTGGCCCGGTTGGAGGCGGTGGCCGCTGCCGCTGCCGTCCATGACCGGCGGGTGGCGCTGATTGGTCGTTCTTTGTGGCGAATCTATGGGGCGGCGCGAAGCTGCGGTTATCTTGCCGATCTTCCGGAATTCGTTTCGGAACACGATGCTGGATACCTTCCCCGAAACAAAATTGTTTTGGTTTGCACCGGTAGTCAGGGCGAGCCTCGCTCTGCCCTGTCTCGGATCGCCGCCAGCGATCATCCCCAGGTTGTGCTTGAACGGGGCGATGTAGTAATTTTTTCCAGCCGCGACATTCCCGGCAATGAACGGGCCGTCGCCTTGGTCCAGGATCGGTTGTTACGCAGGCGTATCGAAGTCGTTACGGTAAATCAGGAGCCGGTCCATGTCTCGGGCCACCCGGCGCAGGAGGAATTGTTACGGATGCTGGCTTGGGTCAAGCCGCGAATTCTGGTGCCGGTTCATGGTGAATGTCGCCATCAGAGTGCTCATGTCGAGTTGGCCCGCCAAGTCGGGGTAACGGAGTCTATTATTCCGACTAATGGCATGTTGATTAGGCTCAGTCCGGGGCCGGCGGAGGTGGTCGCCGAGGTGCATCATGGCAAGATGGCGATTGATGGCAAACGGATTGTTCCGCTTGATTGTGGTGCTATGCGCAGCCGGCACCGGGTCATCATAACTGGCGCGGTGGTGGTGACGGTGGTGCTGAACGTTAAGGGCGAACTCGTTACCACTCCGAAACTTTCTATTTTGGGCCTTGTCGATGAGCAGGAGGATCGCGATCTCGTGCTTGACGTGATTGATGCCGTGCGCGAGGCGGTGGGGGCGCTGTCCAAGGCGGCGCGGGCGGACGATCAGGCGCTGATTATGGCGGTTCGCCGGGAGGTCCGGTGCGCCTTCCACGCCAGTCATGGCAAGAAGCCACAGACCGAGGTACATTTGATTCGCGTTTGATGGAGAGCTGATATGATCGGAAAACTTAACCATGTGGCGATAGTCGTGCCGGATCTGGCCAAGGCGACGGCGCTTTACCGCGATACCCTGGGAGCCGTGGTTTCGGCCCCGCTTGATCAGCCGGCTCACGGCGTCACTGTGGTCTTTGTCGAGTTGCCCAACACCAAGGTTGAACTGCTGTTCCCACTGACGGCTTCGTCGCCGGTCGGTAAGTTCCTGGACAATAACCCCTCTGGCGGCATACACCATATTTGTTACGAGGTAGCGGATATCCTGGCCGCGCGCGACCGTCTCAAAGCGGGGGGAGCCCGCGTGTTGGGCGACGGTGAGCCCAAGATCGGCGCTCATGGCAAGCCAGTCTTGTTCTTGCATCCCAAGGATTTCCTGGGCACGCTGGTCGAGCTTGAACAGGCATAGTCGTCGGCTGGGGGAGACTGTTTAGGTTATGGTCAGGTTCATCTTTGGTGTTCTCGCCCTGTTCGGATTTCTGGTTCTCGCCGGGGTCGCCGGTGGCAGTTATTTTGTTTACAAGGCAATGTTTGCAGTCGCGCCATTGCCCGAAGCGATTGTTCTGTCGTTCGATCTTGACCGTAAATTGGTTGAAGAAATACCCGACGACCCGCTTCGTAACCGTTTGTTTGGCCGCGATCTCAGTCTGCGGGCGGTGGTCGGCGCACTCGATCGCGGCGCTCATGATCAAAGGGTCAGGGGTGCGGTGTTGCGGTTGGGTGGTGACGGCATCGGCCTAGCCCAGGTCCAGGAAATTAGATCGGCTTTGGCGCGCTTTCACGCTGCCGGCAAGTTCACCACCGCCTTTGCTGAGAGCTTTGGGGAGTTCGGTCCAGGTAATAAGAGCTATTATCTTGCGACGGCGTGTGACCAGATTTGGTTGCAACCAGTCGGCATGGTTGGATTGACTGGTCTGTCGGTTGAAATGCCATTTGCAAGGAAGGCGCTTGACCAGCTTCATATCGTGCCCGAGATTGGCCATCGCGAGGAGTTCAAGAGCGCGATGGAAACCCTCACCGAGTCGGCAATGTCCGGTCCTCATCGTTTGATGATGGAGTCGCTGCTCAACGATTTGGGCGAACAAATGGTTGGGGCGCTGTCGGTGGCGCGGGGCCTGGAATCCCTGGCCGTGCGACGCCTGATCGACAGTGGCCCCTTGCTCGCCCATGAGGCCCTGAGCGCCCGTCTGATAGACCGCGTCGCCTATTTCGATGAGGCGGTCGATGCGGCGTTGGATGTTGCGGGTAAGAAGGCCGGGGTCGAAGCCGGTCTGGTCACTCCCGATGACTATCTTGAGGCCGCTGGCGAGCCGAACGACAGTGGCCCGACGCTGGCTCTGATTTTTGCGGTGGGCGCGATTGAGCGGGGTGAAGGCGGTACGGTGCCGGGCGGTTCTAGCGTTGGTTCCGAGGAAATCGTGCAGGCTTTCAAACAAGCCGTCGATGACGAGGATGTGCGAGCTATTTTGCTGCGTGTAGACAGTCCCGGTGGTTCGGCCGTCGCGTCCGAGACTATCCGCCGCGCCGTGGTTCAGGCTCAGGCCGCTGGTAAGCCGGTGATAGTCTCGATGTCCGATATGGCGGCTTCGGGTGGCTACTGGATCGCTATGAACGCGGACAGGATTATTGCCGAGCCGGCGTCGCTAACCGGCTCAATCGGCGTGCTGGTGGGTAAGGTTGCAACCGTCGGTCTGTGGGATAGTCTCGGTATCGCCTGGGACGGAGTTCGGCACGGCCGCAATGCCGGTATCTGGTCTAATATCTCGGGCTACAGTCCAACCGAGCGCTTAAGAGTTGATGCGGTACTCGACGATATCTATGCCACCTTCATGTTGAACGTGGCCGAGGCCCGCCATCTCAGCCCCGAACGGGTTCGTGAGATCGCTCGGGGCCGGGTTTGGACCGGCCACCAGGCTCTTGCCCTTGGACTTGTAGATGAACTGGGCGACCTTGACTTGGCGCTTCGACGGGCGCGCGAGGCTGTTGGACTCCCGCCTGATAGCCCTGTCAGTCTTGAAGTTTTCCCCCGGCCGAAATCTCGGCTGGAACGGTTGGCCGAACTACTTACCGTGAGCGGCAGTCGCATTCAGACGCTAGTCGAAGCGGTGGCACCGCTGGTGCAAGCGGTTCGGGGTAGCAACGAGGCGCTGCGTATGCCAGAACTTGGTAGTTTGATGCACTGATCAGGTTCATAATATTTCTGGCCCAAACAACTATTAGCTCACTTGCGCTGGGAGAATGATGATGCGGCCAGCTAATCTTCTTTATGGCGTTGACGATCGCCTACCTCTTTCTATTTTGATTTTGAGCACTGCTCAGCAAACGGCGGCAACGGCGGCAATCAGCTTTGCAACCATTATTGCCGTACTAGACGCAGCCCATGCCGATCTCGATACTACAGGTAATGCCCTGCGGGTTTCGATGATCGCACTCGGGCTGGTGACTTTCCTTCACTGCCTCCGTTGGGGACGGCTTGGCTCGGGATATCTTGTGCCTGCGGTTTTTGCCACTTCATATTTGCCGGGAATGTTGCTGGCGGCTCGGGAGGGCGGGTTGCCGCTGGTGTTCGGCATGACTATGTTCGCAGGGGCTGTGCAGGCTGCGATGTCGGTGGCGCTGCCGAGGCTGCGTCCGTTCTTTCCCACCGAAATTACCGGCTTTGTAGTCTTTATGATTGGGCTGGGCATGGGGGTGTTCGGCATTCGCGCCATGGTCGGGGCCGCTGCCGTGGACGGTAGGTTGGTGGCTCATGCGGCCGACGCTATGCTTGGCATGATCACGCTGGCGGTGATAGTTGCCGGTTCTATCTGGAGTAAGGGGGGGGCACGCACCTTTTCCGTTTTGATCGGCATTGTCATTGGTTATGTCGTGGCAGTGGCAAACGGGCGGCTGGATATAGCTAATATTGCCGGGGCTTGGGGCGGGGCGTTATTCAGTATGCCTCGATTGATGGCTTACCGGCCAATCTTCTCGTTTGACCTGAGTTTAATGCTGCCTTTCGTGGTCGGAGCGTTGGCTTGCAGTCTGCGTACTATCGGCGATATAACCACCAGCCAGAAAATCAACGATTCCAACTGGCGTCGCCCTGACTTGTCCACCATTGAGGGTGGTATACTCGCATCCGGTTTGGGCAATCTGGTAGCCGGACTGCTCGGTTCGATAGGTAGTAACACCTCATCTTCAGGGGTGGGTCTGTCTGGTGCCACCGGCGTTACCTCACGCCGAGTCGGCTATGCGATGGCCGCGCTTTTGCTGGCTCTGGCCTTCATTCCCGGTCTTGCCGGATTGTTGGCGGTGATGCCGCGTCCGGTACTCGGAGCGGTTATGATGTTCACCGGCTGTCTGGTGATCATGAATGGGCTTCAGATGATTCTGTCGCGAGTCATTGATATGCGCAAGACCATTGTGGTCGGTGTTTCGATGGTTCTGGGTATCGGCCGCGATATTCTTCCGGATTTGTTTGCTGGTGCGCCGCCATGGATCCAGCCCTTTGTAGAATCATCGGTGGTGTTGTCTATCGTCTCGGCATTGTTACTTAATATTGTTTTTCGCATTGGCGTGAGGAAGGCTGTTTCTACCAACTTTGTCCCCTCACCTGAAGCGGCTCAGCGCATTTCCGACTTTATTTATATCCAAGGAGGGGCCTGGGCCGCGCGGCAGGACGTGATTCAGCGGGCAATTCGCAGCCTTAGCGAGTTTGCCGAGAATGCTTCCGTGCTGGTTGAGGCGGGGGAAGGCGTCGCGGTGACGGCGTCGTTCGATGAATACCTGCTTACCATCGAAATCGCCTATAATGGGCGGGTATTTGAGGTCGCCCGAACCCTGCCCACCGAGGATGAATTGCTGGAGGACGACAGCGCGATGCTGCGCCTGTCCAGCATCCTGATGGCCCGGGCCGCCGACCGTATCGCCGTTAGAAGCGACGGCAATGCCCGGCGTATTGTGCTGACCTTTAATCATTAGTAGCTCGGGCATTGCTTGCGCGGGCTTGTTTCAAATGATCGGCGAAGGTCGCTTGGCCGCAGAGATGTAACCGGTTATGGTTACGGATCAACGATCCTCCGGAGGGCTTGACCGCCATGCACACCTTGCCCGATTTCCCCAATCTCTTTGTCCTTGATCACCCCTTGGTCCAGCACAAGCTGAGTTTGATGCGCGATGAAAGCCGGTCGACCAGTGGGTTCCGCCTGTTACTCAAGGAGGTATCGCTGTTGATGGGCTATGAACTCACTCGCGACCTGCCGATGACTACCGAGCGCATCGAGACGCCGCTCTCGCGCATGGATGCACCGGTGTTGGCGGGCCGGAAGATTGCTATTGTGCCGGTGCTTCGCGCCGGTTTGGGCATGGCTCAGGGGCTTCATGAACTGCTGCCTGCGGCTCGCGAAGGGCATATCGGTATTTATCGCGACTCGGTGACCAAGCGTGCGGTGGAATACTTGGTCAAGCTGCCCGCGCCCGAGGATCGTTTGTTTATCCTGGTCGATCCTATGCTGGCGACCGGCAACACTGCAGTACATGCCGCCGACGTACTTAATCGCCATGGCGTCGAGGATTCCCAGATACGCTTTTTGTCATTGGTCGCGGCTCCTGAAGGTGTGCGGCATTTCCACGCGGACCATCCCCGTATTCCTATTTATCTTGCTGCGCTGGATAGCCATCTGGACGCAGACGCACTTATCGTTCCTGGGCTTGGCGATGCGGGGGAACGGTTGTTTGGAACTAAGTAGGCTATTGCCTTCGCGGCGTTATGGATGTTGGCTATCCGTTTGTGTTACGCTCCCCGTTCTTTTGTGTTAAGCTCCCCGTACCTTTGTGTTAAGCTCCAAAGTATGGTGCTTGCTTGTCTGGGTGCCAATGCGAGGTGGTGCGCTGCCATGTCGGATTATGATTTAAGCCCCGGCTTTATAAGAAAGCTGGCGGGATCTGTTGCTGACGGGACGTCGGCCCTTCAACCCAAGCGGAAGCCGCTCCCCCCCTCCGGTGATGCTTATGTGTTGGCGTCACCGGCTCCGCGCAAGCCTGATGCGGCTGCGGCTGTTGATTTGGCGTCGGCTGCCGATGGATACGCGCCTGAGCCGGGCCGTAAGCCGGTGCCGCCTGCCTTGGCGCGGAACTCGACTATGGACGATTTCACGCAGAGCGCACGCTCGGCGGCGAGGATCGCCAATGTGTCCTTCGCCGATGTCATGGCTAAGGCGGCACTGGAGAGCAACTTTAATGTCGAAGCGCGGAGCGGGACGTCGAGCGCTGCTGGCCCGTTCCAGTTCATCGAGCAGACATGGCTCGACATGGTCAAGCGCCATGGCCCCGCTTATGGCTTGGGCAAGGAGGCGGCCCAGATAAAGATGCGCAATGGTGTCGCCTCGGTCGCCGATCCGGCTCTGCGTAAGCAACTGCTTGATTTGCGTAAGGATGTCGGGTTGTCTTCGGCCATGGCGGCGCGCTATTTGAGCGAGGCCAGTAGCGACCTAGCTCGGGTCCTGAAGCGCAAGCCGAGCGATACCGAAAGCCGCATGGCTTATTTCCTGGGGCCGGGTGGTGCCGCTAAGTTGATCCGTGCTACACAGTCTAACCCGGAAGGGGTGTCGGCTGAGGTGTTGCCTCAGGCGGCGGCGGCTAATCGTAACTTCTTCTACGGGGCCGGTGGCGCACTCTCCAACCGCGACGCGATGGCCAAGATTACCCGGTTCGTCAATAGACACAGTCGAGAGTTCGCTTCCCTTGCCAAGCAGGACACTCCTCTTACCAGTGACCGCTTGGGCTCGGGTGATCCGAATGTGGGGTGAGGTTGTGCTGATGCCGCTGGTTGCGATGCTTCGCGAGTTCGCCCTGCCGTAGTGTTTCGCCCTGCCGTAGTATGTTGTGCAGTATTTTCTGATCTAAGTGTTTTGGAGCATTACTGATGACTCAAGTCGTTGCCCATGAAGTTGCCAAAGCCGATGCCGGCGATGAGGTGTTTTCCGATCTGCTGCCCGTCTGTGCCGAGGCAATGGCCGCTGTTGGGGAACTGGTGGAGGCTGCGCGTCAGGCGGTGCTGGGTTTGGTCAGCGGCGGTTCCGGCAAGATCGACGCAGCGCTGTTGGACAGTCGGCAACTGGCCACCCATGGCTTCGCTTGGCTCAACACCTATGCCGAGGGCTTGCGTCAGATGTATGGCTGGGGTGCCGGTCTACGTGAGGCTGGGCAGTTCAGTGAGCTTGAGCAGCTTATGCTACAATTGGTGTTCGGAGAGTACTTGGCCCAGATGGCGGGCGGTATTCCGCTCAGCCAGGTTGAAATAGTGCGTCCGGTCGATATGTCGATTAGGTCAAGCGCGGTGATGGCCTTCCTTGGCACACCCGAGGTTGGGCGGCTGATTGGTTTGGGCGCGTCGGCGGCGGTTCGCTTTCGCTTGGCTGAATTAATCGCTGAGCGCCGCGATTTCGGTCGACTCGGCGTCGGTGATGAGACCATCGACATGGTGCGCGATCAGTTTACCCGCTACGCAGCCGATAAGGTCGTCCCGCTCGCCCACGAATGGCACCTTAAGGACCAGCTGATCCCGATGTCGGTTATCGAGCAAATGGCCGAGATGGGTGTTTTCGGACTGACCGTGCCGGAGGAGTATGGTGGTCTCGGCATGGGCAAAACTGCCATGTGCGTGGTCTCGGAGGTACTCAGCTGCGCCTATATCGGCGTGGGCTCGCTCGGCACCCGTTCGGAGATCGCGGCCGAGCTGATCAGGCTGGGCGGAACCGAAGAACAAAAGGCTGAATGGCTGCCCCGGCTCAGCTCGGGCGAGATTCTGCCGACCGCCGTTTTCACTGAACCTAACAGCGGCTCCGACCTAGGCTCGCTGCGGACCAGGGCGGTGCGCGAGGGCGACGTGTACAGGATTTATGGCGCCAAGACTTGGATTACCCACGGCGCGCGCTCCGACCTGATGACCCTGTTGGTCCGGACCGATCCCAACACTAGCGACCATCGCGGCTTGTCGATGCTGCTGGCCGAGAAGCCCCGCGGCAGTGAGGGCGATCCCTTCCCGGTTGATGGCATGACCGGCAGTGAAATCAAGGTGCTAGGCTACCGCGGCATGAAGGAATATGAGATCGGTTTTGACGGTTTTACGGTGCCGGTGGCCAATCTGCTCGGTGGCGTCGAGGGGAGGGGTTTCAAGCAGTTGATGGAGACCTTCGAGAGTGCCCGCATTCAGACGGCGGCGCGGGCCACGGGTGTTGCCCAGAATGCGCTTGAGCTTGGGTTGAAATACGCGCTGGAGCGCAGCCAGTTCGGCAAGCTGTTGATCAAGTTCCCGCGAGTTGCCAACAAGATAGCCTGGATGGCGGCCGAAACCATGATGGTTCGCCAACTGACCTATTTCGCGGCGCGCGAAAAGGACCAGGACTTGCGTTGCGACATTGAGGCCGGTATGGCCAAGTTGCTGGCTGCTCGAGTCGCATGGACAAATGCCGATAGTGCCTTGCAGATCCACGGCGGCAACGGCTATGCTGAAGAGTACCCGATCAGCCGGGTTCTATGCGACGCCCGCATCCTTAGCGTCTTTGAGGGGGCGGCCGAAATCCAGGCTCAGGTTATCGCAAGAGGTTTGCTCGGTCGTCGCGGCTGATTTCGCTGGACGTCGCAACGTGGATTCGCTTTGATATGCGTAATTGTGATTTTTTACGGAATGGTGTGGCGGCAAATGGTGTGGCGGCAAATGATCAAAGCGATTTCCGTCATGGCATTGGCGTCGTTTGTCCTGGTGGGTTTGGCAGCATGCAGCACTGATGCCGACCGGGCACCTTATGTGTGGCCGACGCCGGAGTATGGCGTTCCATGGACCGCAAAGACTTTCAATATTCGCTATAGCGAGTGGTGGAACACCGAGGAGGAGCTGGCGGAGAAGGTTGCTGAGATGTGCGGGCCGGAATTTGCCCAGGCTCGCGTTCATCCCCATCGCAACGAGGGCAGTGTGATGCATCCTAACGTGTTGCTGGTGGAATGCGGTGACGTTCCCCCGCCTAAGCCGGAATTTCGTGGCCAGCGGTTTGACGACAGTTATGTAATTGCGCTCAAGCCGGTCGCCGGCAAGGCTGGTCCGTAACCTTTTGGCCCATAACTTCTTGGTTGGATTCCAGCGATCATGGCCGTGCGCGTCCAGCAAGATGATTTTGACGTTGGGGTGGAGCTGGAGCGCTTGGCTTCCGGCAATTCGGCGATTGGTGCGGTGGTCAGTTTTGTCGGCTTGGTGAGGGAGTTCGGTGGCCCTTTGTCGACGGCACCTGTCAAGCTGAGTGCTCTTGAACTCGAGCACTATCCCGGCATGACCGAACGCCAACTTCTGGCCATCGAGGAGGAGGCGAGGCGGCGCTGGCCGCTGGAAGCGACCTTGGTCGTCCATCGCTTCGGCCGACTTTTGCCGGGGGAGCGTATTGTGCTGGTGGCAACTGCCAGCTCGCACCGCGAAGCCGCCTTCGCCGCCTGTAATTTCTTGGTTGATTGGCTCAAGACACGGGCGCCGTTTTGGAAGTTGGAGGAAACCGCCACCGGCCGGGGCTGGGTGGCGGCCAAGGCCGGGGATGAGCTAGCCGCTGCGGCTTGGATTGAGAAATGATGGCGCTTCTGACTGCTGACGAGGTGAGGCGTTGCTTGGGGCGGCATCGGGAACAGCGGCATCGGGAACATCGGGACTGGCCGGTCAGCGGGGATCACGATCTTAATCCCGGCATGGAGTTGCCGGTTGTGCTGCGCGAGGCGGCGGTGCTGGTGTTGCTGGTCGAACGGCCGAAGGGGCTGACGCTGATCTTTACCCTGCGCACGGCCCATCTCGCCGCCCATGGTGGACAGATCTGCTTTCCTGGCGGCCATACCGAACCCGAGGATGAGAATCCCGAAGCAGCCGCCCTGCGTGAGACTGAGGAAGAAATAGGCCTAGCCCGTAGTTGCATTGACCTGATTGGGCGGCTTGACATCTACATTACCCGCACCGGTTTTCGGGTCACTCCGATCGTTGGCTTGATCCGGCCGCCGTTTGACTTGACACCGGATGCCGACGAGGTGGCCGAGGTGTTCGAGATGCCATTGGCGGTGATCATGGCTCCCGATATGCCGCAACGCGAGAGCCGTGATGTCTTTGGTTCTCGCCGTCAGTTTTATGCTTTTCCCTATCAGCGGCGGGTTATTTGGGGTGCCACCGCCGGTATGCTGGTCAACCTGCGCGAGGTTCTGGGCCATTAGAATTAGTGCGTGCTTGGCCGGTTGGAGACGGCTGGCCTGAGCTTGGTCGAGAGTTCAACTGCGGAGTCGAGATAGTTTTCCGGCAGGCCGAAGTCGCGGTAGCCGTCTCTGATAATTTCAAGGTAGTCGTCGGGCGGCGGCGCATAGCCCTCGCGGTTCATGCGGTAGAGCATGACTTCGACTGCCTCGCCACCGGCCAGCAGAACATGGCGAAAGTCCTTGCGGTAGAGGGTGGGAAAGCCCTCGTAGTGGTCGAGCGCGATCATGTCGGCAGGTGAGAGCCGCCACACCGCACCGAGCGCCGTCGCTCCGGGATAGGGCTCGATATCGGCACTAACACGGAACACCAGCCGATGGTTGGCCAAGCTTGCCGTTCCCACCGGTTCGGCCGCCGGGCAGCGCTCGGACATGCGCTCACGGTTGAGGTTGGAGGCGTAGGCAAACAACAGGGACATCTGCTCCCGCTCCTTTTATCGCCGGTCGCACGATAGGATAACGCTTGGATATTTTCTATTATCACCCATTGCGGCCGTCGAAAAGCACCTTTCCGCATCAGGCAGGCCAACTTCAATGAGAATGGCAGGAACCGCCTTGCATTACAGTGATTTTCTGGCTAGCCATAGATGGAGAAGCGGCTGGCACGGCCGGGCTTGGAACGTTTGGAATCGGAATGTTTGTAACCGATGGAACCGGGCTCATGGCTTAACTCGTGACGGCGGGCGGAACCCGAATCGGATCATCGACGATGACACTTGGCCTTTATGATTCCGAACGTCGTTACCGGCGACGGGTGTGGACCGGATTTGTCAAATTCATCGTGTTCATAGTTTTCGTGCTCGGTGTCGGCCTGTTCGCCTATCAGATGGGAGTCGAGCAGGTGAAGGACCGCGACGCCGGTCTGCGTGAGGAGGTAACCCAGCTATCCCGCCAGCGCGGCGAACTCGAGCTGTTTGCCACGCAGTTGCAGGAGGTGGCGCGGACGGCGGAGGTCCGTACCAATGAACTGGAGTTGCGACTCCACCGTGATGTGCCGAGCGGCGATCTGGCCAAGCTGGCGCAGCTGGCCAACGAGCGTCTTCTTGCCGGGGTAACTGCGGAAAGGCTGGCCTTCGTCATTACGGCAGCCCAAAATAAGCGCAACTGTCAGCAGCCCGAAACTAAGAGATTGCAGCCCTCGACTCCGATCTATAAGTCACCAAACCGCTCGGTGAGCTTTTCCGCTGGCATCATCACCGTGACTGGCGAGGGTCAGTCGGCGCGCGACAGCGCCGGTAACTCCGAGGGCTGGTTCGAGCCGGCTCAGCCGGTGACATTGCGCATCACACCCCAGGGTGGCAAGGAGACTGTAATATCCGGAGTTCTGCCGTTGCACCAGTCGGTAGTTGTCGATAATACTGAATATCGCTTTACTGCCGTTGCCGGCTTGCGCTCCTTTATCGAAATTACCACCGATCGCTGCGGCTATCCGTAAGGTTTGCATTCGCTATCCGTGTGGGTAGCGATTGCTTCGTATAAGGTTTCGCCAATATGGCTCTGGTTTTGGTCGAGGATTGCTGTGCCGTCGGCACCATTACGCTCAACCACTTAAGCAGGCGCAATGCGCTGGGTGCTGCGCTGACTGCGGAACTTGTGGCGGCATTGGATCACTTGCGGACACGTTTGGTGCGAGCGGTAGTGTTGCGGGCCATGCCGGGCGTTAAGGTGTGGTCGGCCGGACACGACATCGACGAACTTGCGACCACGCCAAGGGATCCGCTCGGCTGGAGCGAGCCGTTGCGGAGCTTGGTCCGGCTGCTCCAGGAGTTCCCCGCTCCCGTGCTGGCGCTGGTCGAGGGAGGGGTCTGGGGCGGGGCATGCGAGGTGGTGTTTGCCTGCGACATTATCAACGCCGCACCGGATGTCGAATTTGCCATCACACCGGCCCGACTGGGCGTGCCTTATAATGTTGCCGGACTGGCTTGCCTTTCTAAGGTGCTGCCGCCGGTGGTGGTTAGGGAGATGATGTTCACGGCGCGGCCTGTGGGGGTTGAGCGGCTGTGGCAATTGGGTGCGGTCGGTCATGTGGTGCCGGCCGATCATTTGGCCGAATTCACCTTCGACATGGCCCGTACCATTGCCGCTAATGCGCCGATAGCCATTTCGGCGATGAAGGAATCGTTGCGCATCCTTAACGATGCTCATGGCATGGCGCAGACCCAGTTCGAACGACTGCAAGAGTTGCGCCGACAGGTCGGTGAGAGCGACGACTATCGTGAGGGTTTGGCTGCCTTTGCCGAGAGGCGCCCTCCGGTATTTCGGGGCCGCGCTGTTCCGGGGTCAGCTGTTCCGGGGGGACGCTGAAACAGGTTTTGGGGTAAAGGGGTTAAAGGTCGGGCATGAGCATTGAAATTGGGGAGGTCGACTCGAGGTTGCCGCATGAGCGGTCGCTGGCTTTGCTTTGTCTTTCGGCGCTGGGCATCGTCTATGGCGACATCGGCACCAGCCCGCTTTATGCCTTCAAGGTCGCGGTGCAGGCGGCGGCCGCTGGCTCGGGGGCGCCGACCGAACCACAGGTGCTGGGCATCCTTTCGCTCATCATATGGGCGTTGATTGTGATCGTTTCATTCAAGTACGTAGTGTTTGTGATGCGAGCCGACAATCATGGCGAGGGTGGTATTCTTGCCTTGCTGGCGCTAGTTCGGCCCTGGAGTGGGGCACCACCGGCGCGGCGCGGCTTCCTCATTATGCTTGGGTTGTTCGGCGCGGCATTGCTTTATGGTGACGGCGTGATCACCCCGGCGATCTCGGTAATGAGCGCGGTCGAAGGATTGGAGGTCATAGCACCCGATTTATCTCACTATGTTAAGCCACTTACCGTGATTATCCTGATTGGGCTGTTCTTGGTTCAGGTCAAGGGTACGGCTAAGATCGGGCGATTTTTCGGCCCGGTGATGGCGGTGTGGTTCGTGGTGATCGCCGTGCTGGGTGCGGCTAGCGTAGTCCTGACCCCGCGCGTTCTGGTCGCGCTTGATCCGGTTTATGCGTTTAATTTGCTGAGTGGGGGCGGTGGCGGCACTGCCGTGCTGGTGTTTGGTGCCGTATTTCTTGCCATGACTGGTGGCGAGGCACTTTATGCCGATATGGGGCATGTCGGGCGCTATCCGATCCGCGTCTCGTGGGCTTTGTTTGTGCTGCCAGCGCTGGTGCTAAATTATGCCGGACAGGCGGCGCTGGTGTTGCGCGATCCTACGGAAATTCAAAATCCATTTTATCATTTGGCACCAAGCCTGCTGATGCTGCCGCTGGTGGTGCTGGCGACGGCGGCCACCGTGATCGCCTCCCAGGCGCTGATTTCCGGGGTGTTTTCGATGACCCGGCAGGCATGTCAGCTGGGTTTGTGGCCCCGGCTGAAGATTGTTCAGACCTCTGTCGAGGGCTATGGCCAGATTTACGTCCCGGTTGCTAACTGGGGGCTAATGGTGCTGACCGTGGCGGTGGCGCTTGGCTTCAGGACTTCTGATGACCTTGCCGCAGCCTATGGCATTGCGGTGTCGGGCACGATGCTAATCACCACAGTGTTGCTTTCGGAGGCGATGCGGGTGTGCTGGGGGTGGCCGAAGCTGGTGCGGTTGCCCTTGACCATGTTGTTTTTGATGGTCGAATCGGCTTTTTGCGTCGCTAACATGGCGAAGCTGGTTGAGGGTGGCTGGCTGCCGCTGGCCGGAGGTGTCGCCGTGTTTGCCTTGATGGCGATTTGGACCAAGGGTGCTGGCCTAGTCGATCGGCGCTTGCTCTCACTTACCGAGTCGCTGCCGGACTTCATGGCCGTGCTCGACTCGGGCACCGTCGCCCGTGTTCCCGGTACCGGCGTTTTCGTGACTAGGAGCAAGGCCGATCTACCGCCGGCCCTGCTTCATCATGTCAAGCACAACCGAGTCTTGTACGATAGGTTGATTATTCTAAGCATCAGTACCGCCGAGGTGCCAAGGATTCCGGCTCGGGAGCGATTCGATATACAGCAGCTAGGTCCAGGTTTTTGGCGGGTGCGGGCGCATTACGGCTTCATGCAGGTTCCCAACGTCCCGGTGGCGCTGCGTCGATGTGGCCTGCCGAATATTCAGCAGGAGATTGAAGCTGACAATTTAACCTATTATGTCGGGCATGAGCGCATCGTTCCCAATGAAGACAATCCGGCGATGGTTGGGTTGGAGGAATCTCTGTTTGCTTTCATGGCCCGTAATGCCGCGCATCCGGTAGATTATTTTAAGATACCTGACCAGCAGGTTATGGAAGTTGGGATCAGGATCGAGATATAATTTGACTGTTTGAGGCGTGCTTCAGGAGGGTGGCTGGATGGACTTGCGCGATGATTGCTTGGAGTTGGGCGATTTTTTGATTACGACGGTGGTAAATTCTCCGCCTTGGTACGAGAACTGCTATGTGGTCCTACACCGTCCGTCCGGTCGCCAGGTCGTGATCGATCCCGGTGGCGAGGCCGAGCGGATTGCCGCAGTGGTCAAGGCCAATGGCGACGGCCCCACCGAAATTCTGCTTACTCACGGGCATCCGGATCATCTCGGCGGTGTCCATGACCTTCAGGCGCTGATAGATGCCCCATGTCGGGCGCATCGCCAGGAGGAGCCGGTTATCGCCAAGGTTGGCGATTGGGCTGGGGCGATGATGCGGGTTAAGCTCAAGGTGCCCTCGCGGCTGGAGTATTTCACTGGCGAGCCTGTGTTGTCCTTCGGCGATCATTTTTCGGTGCGGGTGATTTTAACCCCCGGTCATACTCCGGGTGGTGTCTGCTATATATTTGACGACTTCGTCTTTACTGGCGACACTCTTTTCAATCAGGGCGTCGGCCGCACTGACCTGCCCGGCGGCAATGGTCGGACCCTGGTGTTATCAATTACCCGTCTGCTCGGGGAGGAAGCCGGGGGTGGCGGCTTGCACGAGTCGCTGCGACTCTACAGCGGTCACGGTCCGGACTGGACGGTGGCGGAGGCGCGGCCGTGGTGGGCTTACATGCTTACTAGCGGCTATATTTAGGCGACCTAATACCAACGGCCCTTGATGGGTTAGCATCAAAGGCCACAGGTATCAGTCGTGATTTCTGTGATCAGTCGTTAAAATTTTGCTGCGGCTGATCAGGGTGCCGGCACCGCCTTCGGTGAAGATTTCCAGCAGCAGGGCATGGGGTATCCGGCCGTCCAGGATTACGGCGGCTTCGACCCCCTGTTCGACGGCGGCGACGCAGGTTTCGATCTTGGGGATCATGCCGCCCGATGCCGTGCCGTCGGCGATCAGACCTCGCGCCTGTTCGATCGTCACGGCGGGAATCAGCGTCTTGTCCTTGTCCAGGATGCCGGCCACGTCGGTCAGCAGGAAGAAGCGGCAGGCCTCAAGCGCCCCAGCAATGGCACCGGCAGCGGTATCGGCGTTAATATTATAGGTCTCGCCGTTGCGCCCCTGTCCGATCGGGGCGATCACCGGGATTATGTCCGATTGTTCGAGGGTAAGCAGAATATCGGGGTTGATATGCTGAGGCTCGCCGACAAAACCGAGATCGAGAATTTTCTCGATGTTGCTATCTTCGTCGCGTTGAGTGCGGCGCAACTTGCGTGCCTGGATCAACTGGCCGTCTTTGCCTGAAAGCCCGACCGCCTTGCCGCCTGCATCGCAGATCATCGAGACGATTTGCTTATTGATCAGGCCGGACAGCACCATTTCTACTACTTCAACAGTTTCGCGGTCGGTAACGCGCAGGCCGTCGATGAACTCGCTCTTGATCTGGAGGCGTTTCAGCATCGCACCTATCTGCGGTCCGCCGCCATGCACGACTACGGGATTGATGCCGACCTGTTTCAGCAGCACAATATCGCGGGCAAAGCACCGTCCCAGTTCTTCGTTGCCCATGGCGTGGCCGCCATATTTGATGACAAAGGTTCGCCCGGCATATTTTCGCATGTAGGGCAGGGCTTCGGAGAGGGTCCGGGCCTTGGCCAACCATTCATCGCGCGTGGTCGGTTCTGGAATGGTTTGGCCCGGAATGGTTTGGGGCAGGTCGTTCATGGCGTGTTCGACACGGGGCGAGTGGGCGAATTGTCCGCAAAGTTGGGCTGTCCGACCATCACCGTGGTCAGGGTCGCCGCATTAAGCAGTCGCTTGGCCACACGCTTCACGTCGTCGCTTGTCACTGCCTCAATCAGGCCGTCACGTCGTTTGAAATAGTCTTGTCCCAGGCGGTCGCGCCGGACCTGGAGCACAATATCGGCGATCGCCCTGGCCGAGGTAAACTGGAGCGGAAAGGAGCCGGTGAGGTAGGTCTTGGCGTTCGCCAGCTCCTTTTCGGTCACTCCACCTTCGGCCATGCGCGTCCACTCCTGTTTGATCAGTGCCAGGGTTTCCCCGGCTTTGGCGTTGACGGTCGAGCCGCCGACCATGATGAGCGCCGCGTGGTCATAGGTGACGAGGTGGCTGTAAACACCATAGGTCAGCCCCCGCTTCTCCCGCACCTCTTCTGTTAGCCTTGATGAGAAACCGCCGGCGCCCAGAACATAGTTCATGATGTAGGCCGGGAACCAGTCGGGATCGTTGCGCTTTATTCCTTGCTGGCCGAGCATAAAGACGGTTTGGCCAATTGGCATAGTTACCGTGATGGTTTCGCCGGTACGGTGTTGAGCGATTTCGGGAATATCCACCGCTCCGGCGGTGGCGGGCAGGCCGCCGAACAGTCGATCGAGGGCCGGACCGAGCTGGTCGGGCCGGATGTCGCCGGTTACCGCCACCAGCAGACGGTCTCGGGCAAATTGACGGTTAACAAAGCTGCGCAGATCGGCCTCGCTCAGGGCGGCCACGCTTTCCACGGTGCCAAGCTCATTACGACCATAGGGGTGGTCGGGCAACAGAGCGGCGTAGAAGGCGTGTTGGGCTACCTTGTTTGGGTCGCCCTGTTCCTGCCGGATCGCGCTGATGATGGCATCACGGATGCGCTCGACCGCTTCGGCATCGAAACGGGGCCGGGTCAGGGCCAGCGCCATCAGTTCGAAGGCGGAGTCTTGGTTCCAGGAGAGGGTTTTGAGTGAGCCCTTGAAGCTGTCGGAGTTAGTGTTGAAATCTACGGAGATGGCTTCATCCTGCAGACGCCGGGCGAACGCCTGACTGTCCAGCTCGCCCGCCCCCTCGTCGAGCAATGATGCCGTCATGCAGGCCAGTCCCTGTTTGTCTGCGGACTCCACCCCGCTGCCGCCCTCAAAAGAAAACTGCACGGCGATGACCGGAATCTTGTGGTCCTCGATCAGCCACGCTTCAATGCCGCCTGGGCTGATCACCCGCTGAATTTCCAAGGAGCGCGCGGGAGCGGCCTGAAAACAGATCAAGCCGATGACGACGGCCAGAAGGCCGGGGAGGTTGTGCCGGATCATCACTCGTTCCTCCCCTGATTTTTGATCATCGGATTTTCGTCAGCCTTTTTATCGTCTTTGGTTTTATCGTCTTTGGGCAGCAATAGGCTGACCACGCCACCGTTGCGGCCGAGTATGGCGCGGGCGGCCTCGTTGACCTGAGTCGCCGTGACCTCCCCGATGCGTTCGGGCCAGCTTTCCACTTCGTCAAGGCTGTGGCCGGTCACCAGTTCCATGCCAATGGCGTAGGCCGGACCCTGGAGGCTGTCGCGGGCGTAGGCGGCGCTGGCCAGCAGTCTTTTACGGGCCGTTGCAACCTCCTCGTCGGACACGCCGTCCTTCAGCAGTTTGTGAATTTCAGCGTCAAGGCTGGCCTCGCTGCGGGCGATGTCGCCGCCCGGGACCGGCGTTGCTCCGATGGTCAGGGTGGTGGGGCCGTTCTTGAGTGGCGAATAGCTGAGCCAGGCCGAGGTGGCCAGTCGTTGGTCCACCACCAGCGCCTTGTTGAGGCGGGAGGTCGGGCCGCCGCTCATGATTTCAGCCAGCACCACCAACGGATAGGCATGTTTTACCTCACCATGGCGAAAGGACGGGGCGATGACCTCACGGAAGACCTGCGGTTCGCGGACTTGAGCGTCGCGCAGGACCACCCGAATTTCGGCGTCTTGCTGCGGGATTTCGGTCAGGGCGTGGGCGGGGACTGGGCGCGCCGGGATCAAGCCATAGGTCTGATCGACGAGTGGGCGCAACTCGGAGGCGTCGATATCGCCGGTTACCACCAGAATGGCATTGTTGGGGGCGTACCATGACCGATAAAACGACTCGGCATCCTCACGGGTCAGGGATCTGATCTCATGTTCCCAGCCAAGCACCGGGATTCCGTAAGGATGGTTGATGTAGAGGGCCGCATCGACTTGCTCGTAGAGACGGGCGCTGGGATGGTTGCCGACGTTCTGGCGGCGCTCCTCCAGCACCACGTCGCGCTCGGGGTAGACATTGGCGTCGCTGAGCGTGAGGTTGACCATGCGGTCGGCCTCCATCCCCATAACCAGCTTTAGCCGGGACAGCGCGACGTTTTGGAAGTACACCGTGAAATCGTCGGAGGTAAAGGCGTTGTCGCGGCCACCGTTGCGAGCAACAATCTTGCTGAATTCGCCAGAACTTACCGATGGTGTGCCCTTAAACATCAGGTGCTCGAGGAAGTGGGCAATACCAGATTTGCCTGGGCGGGCGTCGGCGCCCCCGACCTTGTACCATAGCATATGGCTGACCACTGGGACTCGCCGATTAGTCACCACCACGACTTGAAGCCCATTGGCGATGGTGAATGTTTCGGGAAAATACACGCCGTGGGTTACTGGGGAAGTTGAAGAAGCTGGTTTTGAAGTGGTAGCTTCGCCGGCCACAGCTTCGTTAACCACAGCCTCACCGGCAACAGCCGCTATTACCAGGGCCAACGCCAAGATGATGCGGCGACTGTCAAGCGAAATTGGCAATATATGCTCTCCTTGGGGAAACGTCGCCACCGGGGGCCATGCACGCGACTTAGGCGGGTGGGTAACGGGCCTAGAAAATCCCCTCCAGCGGCGCCTTGCGCTTGCGTTCGATGGTTGGAGTTTCACCGGTGGTCGGACTCTTACCAAGCGCCGCATTCTCCCGCAAACGCTGCGATTCCTTGGTGGCATCGACCACGGTGTAGGGCGGTGATTGCTTTTGCCAGAAGAGCAGGTAGTCGACCCAGCGTTTGTCACCGACCACCAAATCCCGTGTTTCGGAATCGAGGGTGGCACGAATATTTGATTGGGCGTTGACGTATCCGGCCTGGTTCAGCAGCTTGGACTCGCCGGGGCCAGACTTGTTGTTTTGGGCACCGGCTGCCTCTTTGCTGCCGAAAATGGCGGCGGCGGCGGCCTGATTGGCGGCCATATCCTGAGGTCTGGGCGCGCCCGGGCGCGGTGGGCGCAAATTGTATTCCGGCGGCAAGCTGAGCGGGGCCTGGGACACCACGCTGAATTCGTCGGGGGGAGCGTGGTCGAGACCGAAGGTCTGCCGGAAGCCGCCGCATCCGGCCAGCACCAGTAAGCCAACCGTCATGGTCGCAATCTTCCCTGACCGCCGACGATAATGTCGGTCGGTTCGTGCCGATGTTGTGCTTTTGTTTACATTCGTATTCATGATCACGTCCTGCCCTGGCTGCTCCCGACCTTACGCTCACTCTTACGATATTTCGGGGCGGCCGAACAGTCCATCAATTATGATTAGCGTCACGCCGATGGTAATTGCGCTGTCTGCGACGTTGAAGGCTGGCCAGTGCCAGGTTCCAACGTGAACATCAATGAAGTCAGCTACCGCGCCCACCATTAGCCGATCAATCACGTTTCCCACCGCCCCGCCAATCACTAGCCCGAGTGGAAATGCCGCAGATAAACGTTCGGCGCGCGCCAGCCACGCTATCAGCACCCCAACCACCGCCAGGGCCAAGGTCACCAGCAGATAAGGCATCACCGTTCCTGACAGCAAGCCAAAGCTGATGCCGTGGTTCCAGGTCATCACCAGATTAAGCCAGCCGGTGAGTTCGATGACCCGAGGCGGCCGCATTACGACCTCAACCATCCACCATTTGGATAGTTGATCCATAATAATAACAACCATTGCGAGTGACAATCCAAGCGCGAGCCGCTGCCGAATCGGGCTCATGCTACCGCTCCCGTCACCGCTCACGCTACCGCTCCCGTCACCGCGTCGGCGCAGCGTGGGCACAAAGTTGGGTGGGCGGGGTCGGCGCCGACTTCGGGCAGCACTTTCCAACAGCGATCACATTTTTGACCGGCGGCGAGGGTGGCGAGCACGGCCACGTTTTGGATATCGCCGAGGGTAAAGGCACCCTCCGGTGGCGACTCGGTGGTGATGCTGATTGCCGAGGTGATGGAGACGTCGTGGAACTCGGCGGTAGCCAGCAGCGCTGCGGTCTCGGCACTGACATGCACATGTGGTTCAGCTTGCAATGAGGATCCGATCACCTTGTCGGCCCGGGCTCGCTCCAATGCCCCGGTCACGACTCGGCGCACGGCGCGGATTTTCGCCCAGCGAACGGCCAGAACGTCATCGCGCCAAGCAGTAGGTACTACGGGGAAGCTCCGCAGGTGAACGCTGTCGAAGCCGTCAGGCGGGAAGGAGGCGGCGTCGGGGCGGGCCAGCCAAGCTTCTTCGGCGGTAAAGCACAGAATTGGAGCCAGCCACGCGGTCAGGCACGAGAATAAATGATGCATGACGGTGCGGACGGCGCGGCGGCGCGGCTGGTCGGGGCGGTCGCAATAAAGCGCGTCTTTGCGAACATCAAAGTAAAACGCCGAGAGATCGACCGAGCAAAAAGTATGCAGCATCGTGAACAGGCTGTGCAAATCGTAGTCTTTAATGTTTTGGCGAACCTGTTCGTCGATTTCGGCCAGTCGGTGCAGCACCCAGCGTTCCAGCTCTGGCATTTGGGCATGATCTGCTACCCGCTCGCACTCGGAAAAGCCATCGAGCGCGCCTAAAAGATAGCGCAAAGTATTGCGCAGGCGGCGGTAAAGGTCGGCCTGATACTTGATAATCTCGGGACCAATGCGCATGTCCTCGGAATAATCCGATCCGACCACCCACAGCCGTAATATGTCGGCGCCCTGTTGATCGAACACTTGTTGCGGGGCCGTGACGTTTTTCAGCGATTTAGACATCTTGCGGCCCTGCTCGTCGAGCACGAAGCCGTGGGTCAGCACCGTGTCGTAGGGCGCGCGGCCCCTTGTGCCGCAAGATTCCAGTAACGACGAGTGGAACCAGCCGCGGTGCTGGTCCGATCCTTCAAGGTAGAGCGTCGCCGGCCATGCCAGCTCATCCAGCCGGTGTTCGAGCACGAAGGCGTGGGTCGAGCCCGACTCGAACCAGACATCGACAATGTCGCGTACTTGATCATAGTCGGCGGCGTTATAGGCCTCGCCCAGAAATTCTTGGGCCGGCCGGGCGAACCAGGAGTCGGAGCCCGCAGCCGCGAATATGTCGGCGATGCGCGCCAGTACGATTGGGTCTACTAGCGGTTTGCCGTCTTTTTTCGCGGTGAACAGGGCGATCGGCACTCCCCAAGCCCGCTGGCGGCTGATGCACCAGTCGGGGCGGTTCTCAACCATGGCGTGGATGCGGTTGCGGCCTTGGGGCGGCACCCAACGGGTGTTGTCGATAGCCTTGAGCGCGATCTCACGCAGCGCCCCGGTATCCATCGAAATGAACCATTGGGGGGTAGTGCGGAAGATCAGCGGCGCCTTGGAGCGCCACGAGCACGGGTATTGGTGTTCCAGACGGCCACGCGTTAGCAGGCCGCCCTGCTCGGTGATGGCTTTGATCACTGCGCCGTTGGCGTCGCCGGTCTTGCCCTCGGGGGTGTAGACGGCGCGGCCAGCGAAAAGGGGAACGCGCTCCAGGAAGCGCCCGTCCTCGCCCACCGTTTCCGGCACCTCTATCCCAAAGCGGCGGCCCAGCGCAAAGTCGTCTTCGCCATGGCCGGGAGCGATATGAACAAAGCCGGTGCCGGTATCGCTGGTAACAAAGTCGCCGGGCAGCAACCTGACCGCGAAATCATAGCCCAAGCCGTGCAGCGGGTGATGGCAAACTGTGTCGGCTAGTGTCTCCGCGGGAACATTGGCTACCACTTCCCACTCGGTTATCCCGGCGGTTTTCAAAACCGATTCCGCCAAAATCCGTCCTATCACCAGTTTCTCGCCCGGAACGGCCAAGCTGCCCTCTGCGATGGATCGGACCTTGATGACGATGTAGTCCAACTCTGGGCCATAGGCAATGGCGCGGTTGCCGGGCAGGGTCCAAGGCGTAGTGGTCCAAATTACCACTGAAGCCCCTCTTAACAAGTCCAGTCGCGATTCGATGACCGGGAAGCGGACGGTGAGGGTGGTTGAAATGTGGTCGTGGTATTCGACTTCAGCTTCAGCCAGCGCAGTCTTTTCAACTACGGACCACAACACCGGGCGCACGCCCTTATAAAGTCCCCCTGTCATCAGGAACTTGTGAATCTCGCGAACTATTTGCGCTTCAGCGGCGTTGGTCATGGTGGTGTAGGGGCGGGTCCAGTCGCCAGCAACACCAAGCCGCTGAAACTCAGCCGACTGAATATCAACCCAGGTTTGCGCGAATTGGCGGCATTCGGCGCGGAATTGGAGGATCGGCACCGCGTCCTTGTCACGTCCGGCCTTGCGGTACTTTTCCTCGATCTGCCACTCAATCGGCAAGCCGTGGCAGTCCCAGCCCGGCACGTAAGGTGCGTCAAACCCCATCATCTGCCAGGAGCGGTTGATAACATCCTTGAGAATCTTGTTTACCGCGTGGCCAATATGGATGTTGCCGTTTGCATAGGGCGGGCCGTCGTGAAGAACGAATTTCGGGCGGCCATTGGACATATCGCGCAGCCTTTGATAAAGCCCACCCTCATTCCAGCGCTTGAGCAGCTCCGGCTCTTTAGTCGGCAACCCGCCTCGCATGGGAAATGCGGTGCGCGGCAGGAATACAGTCGATTTGAAGTCGTGAGATAAGGCTGGGGGCATGGCTGGCTGAGTCCGTAACAATGTAGGGCGTTACCGCAAGGCGTTACACCGTAGCTGCGTCTTCGCTGGGCACTGATGAGTGTTCTGTGAACTTATCCCAGGTAGTGGCGAAAGATTGGTGGTGTTCTGTGAACAGTTTAAGAAGTTCGGGGTCGAAGTGTTCGGCCGGGTTGATGCGGTCGTCGCCGCTGGTCATGATTTCGACGGCGCGCTCGTGGCTGAATCCGTTCTTATAGGGCCGGTTGCTGCGCAGGGCATCGTAAATATCGGCGATGGCCACGATGCGGGCGGCGAACGGGATATCCTGATAGGCTCGCCGGTTGGGGTAGCCGCTGCCGTCCCATTTCTCGTGGTGGCTTTCGGCGATTTCGGCAGCCATGGCGAGTCGCGGCGAAACCGACAGAATCTCGTAGCCATAGGTGGTATGGCGTTCCATCTCGGCCATCTCATCGGCATTTAGTCGGCCCGGCTTGTGCAGTACCGCCTTATCCACGCTCATCTTGCCCACGTCATGCAATGCCGCGAAGGAGTGGATGTCGTTGCAAAACGCTTCGGGCATACGCGCTTGGCAGGCCAGGAACCAGGCATACTCATTGACGCGCAGGATGTGGTCGCCGGTGCATACATCGTGCAATTCGGCAGCGCGGGCCAGCAACTTTACCGAGGTCATGAAGGCGATTTCGGTCTCACCGTGCAAACGTTCGACTTCGGCCCGCTGATTGCGCAACTCAATATTGCGTTCACGCAAAGTCCGGTTTTTTATCGACAGTTGCTCCATAAAGTGCGTGCGCTCCAGTGCCCGGCCGACCAGATGGTTGACCGGCGCGATCATCTGCGCGTGCTCGGGCAGGAAGGGCAGTGGCGGCCCACCGGGCACTAAACGGCGGTTGATTAACTGGACGACGCCCACCACCCTATCCCGGTGACCGGCGAGGGCGAAGCAAAGTATGGATGTGGTGCGGTAGCCTGATGCAATGTCAAAGCTGGGGTTAAAGCGATACGGCCGGTCGGAGGGAATCTCGTAGGCGTCCTCAATGGTTACTGTTTTGCCGGTGTTGGCGACAAAGCCGGATATCGAGGCCGGAGCGATCGGAACGCGAAACGATTCATTGCTGACCGTGATTAAATCATTTTGAGTCGCCATTGCTTCAAGAACGCGCTGATGGTCCTGGCGGCGGACAACAAATATGGTTCCAGCCTCAGCATTGGTCAGGCTGCGGCAGCGCTGGAGCACCCGGCAGGCTAGATCCTTTACCGATTGCTTGGGCGAGCTTTCAATGAATTCAAGAAATTGCTCGACCAAAGAATGGTTGTTTGTTTCAGCCATAAGGCTCCATTCCTATATGATCGAGCCTGGGGGTTGTATTCAGGGTCTATATCCAGGGGTACGGGGGAGGCGGCGCCCCCCCGCTTATCACAGCTTATTCCTTACACCGAATAATACATCTTGTATTCGATGGGGTGTGGCGAGGTCTCGAAGGCCAGCAGCTCCTCCATCTTCAGCTCGATATAGGAGTCAATGAAGTCCTTGCTGAAGACGTCACCCTTTTGCAGGAACTTGTTGTCGGATTTCAGCGAGTTTAGCGCCTCACGCAACGAACCGCACACGGTCGGAACTTTTGAAAGTTCTTCAGGTGGCAGGTCGTAGAGGTTCTTGTCCATGGCGTCGCCAGGATGGATTTTGTTCTGGATACCGTCCAGACCAGCCATTAGCATCGCCGCGAAGGCGAGATAAGGGTTGGCGCCTGGATCGGGGAAGCGCACCTCGACGCGCTTGCCCTTGGGGCTCGCAGTGAACGGTATGCGGCACGATGCCGAGCGGTTGCGCGCCGAGTAGGCAAGTAGAACCGGCGCCTCATAGCCAGGGACCAGCCTTTTATAGCTGTTGGTTAGCGGGTTGGTAAAGGCATTCAGCGCCTTGGCGTGCTTGATGATACCGCCGATGTAGTAAAGCGCCATATCCGACAAGTCGGCATAGCCTGAACCGGCAAACAACGGCTTGCCATCCTTCCAGATTGATTGGTGAACGTGCATGCCCGAACCATTGTCGCCGAAAACGGGCTTTGGCATGAAAGTCGCGGTCTTGCCATAAGCATGAGCGACGTTGTGGACAACGTACTTGTATATCTGGATATTGTCCGCCGCCTTGACCAGTGTGGTGAACTTGATACCCAATTCATGTTGGGACGCTGCCACCTCATGGTGGTGCTTTTCAACTTCGACACCCATATCGGCCATAACGCTGACCATCTCGGCGCGCAGGTCTTGCGCACTGTCCACCGGGGGGACCGGAAAGTAGCCGCCCTTGACACCCGGACGATGGGCTAGGTTGCCATTCTCCAGCTTTTTGCCGGTAACATAGGGGCCTTCCTCAGAGTCGATCTCATAAAAGCACTTGTTCATGCTGACTTCGAAGCGAACGTCGTCGAACACGAAGAACTCGGCTTCGGGGCCGAAATAGGCGGTGTCGCCGATGCCGACCGAAGCCATATATTTTTCGGCGTTCTTGGCAATTGAGCGCGGGTCGCGGCCGTAGGGCTGGCTGGTCGAAGGCTCAAGAATGTCACAGAAGATGGTCAGTAACGGCTGCGCCGCGAACGGGTCCATCACCGCCGTTGCCGCGTCCGGCATAAGAACCATGTCGGACTCGTTGATCGCCTTCCACCCGGCAATCGACGAGCCATCGAACATAATGCCATCGGTGAACACCTCCTCGTTGATGGTGGACACATGCTGGGCGGTATGTTGCAACTTGCCTCGCGGGTCGGTGAAGCGCAGGTCGACGTACTTGACGTCATTTTCCTTGATCAGGTCAAATACCTTGCTGACATCAGACATGCTTTGAATTCCACTGGCATATGGTTGATTTACTGCGCCGGAGCTACATAAGGCGCCATGGTGGTAAAGTTTAAATGGCGTCCGTCCCGCGTTCGCCGGTTCGGATTCGGATGACATCCTCGACCGGGCTGATGAATATCTTGCCATCAC
>SESH01107151.1_pt1 | contig 38966 bp, 50 predicted proteins | sample 3171561 | NCBI WGS metagenome assembly SESH01 (sample SAMN10866947, study PRJNA518727) | freshwater metagenome | biome: subpolar coniferous forest; feature: holomictic lake; material: water; isolation source: holomictic Lake 442 2011 16.5 m and 2014 13 m | place: Canada: near Kenora, Ontario
TTAGGATAATTATTAATTAAATCAACAACTTAGGTTAATATACAATGGCACTTCCAAAGACAGATACAAATAAAAAATATAATGGATACAAAGGTATCTATGAAAATTGTGATGAAGACTCACTTGTATTTTTTGATTTGCATATGTTAGCAGAAATAGAAGAACTTGCAATTGGTTTGTCTGAAGCGGAAGTTTTGGATTATTATGCACTTACAATGGATGATTTGTATAATGCAGAGAAAATGAAATCAAAAGATGATAGTTTCAATTCTGATGATATAACAACTGCTCAATATGATTTAAGATGGTTTTACATTTCATTCAAACGTGGAAGAACAAAAGCAAAAAAGGTTGCTTGTGATAGATTGTTCCAGAATATGACAAATAGGTCAGGTGGGACTCAAGCAGCAGTAATATACCTTAAACACTTTGCAGATAAATTTCCATTGAATGTAGATGATTCTGAATTAAATATGGCAAACAAAAATTTCTCATTTACTGTTGTAATGGACTAATGGATATAGTTTATAAAGCATCTACAACTTGCAGAACTTTTCATAAGAGCAATAAATTTGTTAGAGCTTTAATGGGGCCAATTGGTAGTGGAAAATCAGTTGCTTGTGTTGTTGATCTTATGATTAAAGCATATGAGCAAGAAGCTTCTCCAGATGGAATAAGGAGAACAAGATGGGCAATTATAAGGAATACATATAGGGAATTATTAGATACAACAATGCAGACCTTTCATGATTGGATTCCAGTATCAACTGGAATATTCTCTGCTATGAATCTAAAATTTACCCATATACAAAAATTACCAGATGGTACCACTGTACAGGCAGAATTTTTATTTAGAGCACTAGATAGACCAAATGATGTAAAAAAGTTACTATCACTTGAATTAACTGGTTCTTGGGTAAATGAAGCAAGGGAAATACCTAAGCAGATTATTGATATGCTTCAAGGTCGTGTTGGACGTTATCCAAATATGAGGGATGGAGGAGCAACTTGGTTTGGTATCATAATGGATACAAATCCTCCAGATAATGATCATTGGTGGTATAAACTTTTTGAAGAAAATTTACCAGATAATCATTTTATTGCTAAGCAACCAAGTGGTACAAGTTTAACTGCTGAAAATATAAGTAATCTACCACCAAATTATTATAGTAATATGCAAGGTGGTAAAGACCAGGAGTGGATCAACGTGTATGTTCATGGAAATTACGGTTTTATAGCTGATGGCAAACCTGTATTCCCAGAATACAAAGATGATGTTCACTCATCTCAAGAACCATATTTTGCTGATCCAAAAAGTACATTATATATTGGAATAGATTTTGGATTGACTCCAGCTGCTGTATTTGGTCAGCTTACATCAAGCGGTAGAATGGTTATATTTGACGAGTTGTGTACATTTGATATGGGTGCTATGTCATTTGGTAAGTTGTTAAGAGAGAAACTTAATACAACATATTCAAAATTTTTAAATGTTGAAATATATGCTGATCCAGCTGGAGAACAAAGAGCTCAAACAGATGAGTCTACTCCATTTATGATTTTACACAATCAAGGTATTCAAGCATATCCAACATATACTAATGATTTTACAATAAGACGTGAAGCAGTAGCTGATTATATGCAAAGATTGGATTTTGCAGGCAATCCAGCATTTTTAATAACTGGAAAAGCAACCACTCTTAGAAAAGCATTATCAGGCGGTTATAAATACAAACGTATGCAAGTATCTGGTGAAGCAAGATTTATGGACAAACCAGATAAAGGTAGATATTCACATGTTGCAGATGCATGTCAGTATTTATTTTTAGGAGCAGTAGGTGGAAGTCGAGTTATTGGTGGATTTGATGATAAACCAATAGACTATTCACGTTCAAATTTAGGTATTGTGTAAACTAAAACTAAAGGTAATTAAAATGGGTAAACCTAAAATGGCACCAAAGAAACCACCTATGAAAGCGCCAAAGCCTGGCAAGAAAGGTTGCTAATGGCTGGTAAAATGTACAAGAATAGTTTAAAATTACAAGACGCTTGGGGTGATGGTCGTAGAGCTGCACAAACAGGACTACTTGTAGGTACAAATCCATTTGTATCTGGTGTACCAGCATATCAAGCATGGATTGATGGCTTTAATAATACATTTGCATAACTTATGGCAAAACTATCCGACAGTGACGTTCTTGCTATTATAGCAAATGAACTTAGTAATGCAAACATTACTACTTCAAGTCCATCAATGCTACAAGACCCACTTATGTACTATCTTGGTCTACCAAATGGTACTGAGCAAGAAGGTCGTTCATCAATAGTATCCACAGATATAGCAGATGCTATTGAGTGGATAATGCCTCAAATAATGAAGTCATTTACACAGAACAATGAAGTTGTTGTGTTTGACCCAATTAGTGAAGCTGATGAACTACAAGCCAGTATAGAATCTGAATATGTATATGATGTATTGATGAAGCAGAATGATGGGTTTGTTTTAATACATCAGTTTGTTAAAGATGCACTTATGCAACGTAATGGTATATTAAAAGTATACTATGAAGAATCAGAAGAAACAAAAACATATAGTTATACTGGTTTAAATGAAGATCAACTTCATATTATTGTTGCTGATAAAAATACTGAAATATTAGCTTTAACACCAAATGAATTTATAGATGACCAAGGTCAACCACAAGTATTATTTGATGTTAAGTTAGCAGTAACAAACAAAGATGGCAAGGTTAAAATTGATGCAGTCGCACCAGAAGAATTTAGAGTTAATTCACAACACAATTCTATTGACTTAACTAATGCTAGATTTACTGCACAAATAATAAATAAGTCTATATCTGATTTACGTGAAGAAGGTTATAGTCAAGATGAAGTTGAAGGCATAACGTCTTCTGACTTTATTAGATCATCATACAGATTTAACTATCAGAATGAATCAACATTAATACCATCCACACTGTCTAATGATGACGCCAATAAACTCGTAGAGATTGGTGAATGCTATATGAAGTTAGATATGAATGGTGATGGCATAGCAGAACTAATGAAGATTACTGTTGCTGGTGTAGAGCCACCAACAAGAATATTAAGCATAGAAGAAATTGACAGTAAACCATGGATTTCTACTACTGCTATTTTAATGTCTCATAAGTTTCAAGGACTGTCAGTATATGACAGACTTAAATCAATACAAGATAATAAAACTGCAATTATTCGTAACATCATGGATAATATGTACTTGCAAAATAATCAAAGAAATATTATTTTGGAAGGTCAAGTTAATTTAGATGACTTACTTGTAAGTAGACCAGGTGGTTTAATTAGAGCAAAAAGACTTGATGCTATTACACCACTACAAACACCGCAGATAGGTGATGCAGCATTTAGTATGATGCAATACCTTGATGAAGTAAAAGCAGGTAGAATTGGTGTATCTGCAGATGGAACTGCATCACCAGACAATATTGGAGATAGAGTTGGTTCACAAGGTGTTGAACGAATGATGAATGCCAAAGAAGAATTAATTGGTTTAATCATACGTGTTATCTGTGAAACTGGTATTAAACCATTGTGTAATAAGATACGTGACATAGTAACTCAGCACACTGATACAATACAAGACTTTCAATATCGTGGACAATGGGTAAAAGTTAATCCATCTGAATGGCCAAAAAGATCAAAGAGTTCAGTACGTGTTGGAACTGGTACAGGTGATGTTACTGCTAAACTATCAGCTATACAGCAGATACAGCAGATACAAGCAACTATAATTGCTCAACCTGGTCAGGCACTTACTAATCCATCTAAAGTATATTCTGCACTAGATGACTTCTGTAAGTTCTCAGGTCTTAATGGTGCATCTAAATATTTTATTGACCCTAACTCTCAAGAAGGCCAACAGACTGCTCAACAAGCTTCTCAGATGTCTCAACAACAGCAACAAGCACAACAAGAAGAGCAACTTAAACAGTTCCAACTACAGGTTCAACTTGCACAGGCTGCTACTACCACTGCTGAAGCGCAACAAGCAAATGTACAGTTAAAAGGACAAGTTGAACTTGGTAAACACCAAAGAGAAATGGAAAAGAATGCGTTTGAAGCAAGAATAGCACAACTACTTGCAGAGATAGAACAAGCAAAAATATCTGAAAAAAGTAACAAGGAAATATCAGACTTAAGGTTTAAGTATGATCAACTATCTATGCAGACAGCTATTAAACTAACTGAAATAGAAGCTAGTTCTAATACTGACCAAGATGCTAATTTTAAAGCAAATGAAGATTTAACTGACGAAGATCAAAAGGAAACAAATGACTGATGCACAGCTAATACTTCAGCAAGAAGTATACCAAGGTAATAAAGCACAAGTTGCATTAGACTCATACATGATTGCATACTTTGAAAAGTTTAGAAAAAATGTAACTGAAAGAATTTATAATTGTGAGTTCAATGAACTTATAGATATAAAAAATGAAATACTTGCAATTAAAGCATTAGAAGCAAGTATCTATCAAGACATTGAAACTGGTAAACTTGCCAATAACCAATTACGTACAGAGAGATAGAATATGAGCACTGACCAAACTACTACTTCAACGGCTGAACTATCTAGTGAAGCTGGAAGCGTAAATATGGTTGACCAAATTGCTAACCTGTTATCAGGAGAGCCTGAAAAACCATCTGCACCAAAAAAGAAACAAATTGAAGAATCAGAGGAGGCTGATACCCAACCAGATGATTCTACACAAGATGATGAAGTTGAAACAGATGATACTGAAGAAGAAACTGAAGATGATGACTCGGATGATTCGGATGATGAAGAAGAAATTACCTGGGCAAAAACCTTAGGTGTAGATGAAAAAAATGTAGTACTTGATGAAGATGGTAACTTATCTGGTATCAATGTAAAAGTTGATGGTAAGACAAGCACTGTTGGAGTTAAAGATTTAATTGCTGGATACCAAAGCAATAAAAGTAATACTAATAAGTCTAAACAACTCGCAGAACAGCGTAAGGAGTTTGATGATATTAAGGTTGCTGTAGCTAATGAGTATACTAAAAAAATTGAATCAGTTGAAAAATTAACACAACATCTTAAAGAAACACTATTAGGTGGATACAAAGATGTTGACTGGAATAGATTGAGATCAGAAAATCCTGGCGAATATGCTGCTGCTGTTCAAGATTTTAACTTTCGTAATTCTGAAATTGAACAGATTACAAATGCTGTAAATCAAGAAAAGAATGGCATAGAGCAACAAATGACTGTTGAACAACAACAAGCACAGCAAGCATTTGTACAAGCACAGGCTGATAAAGTATTGGAAAAAAATCCATCATGGGCAAAACCAGAAGTGTTTAGAAAGGCACTATCTGAAATGACAGAGTTTGTCAATGAAGCATATGGATTTACACAAGAAGAATTTGCAACTGTACAAGATGCTAGATTACTTGAAGTCATAAAAGACGCAATGAAGTATCGTTCTAGTATTAAGACAGCCAAAACTAAACTTGATGTTCAACTACCTAAGTATCAGAAAAGTTCTGGTAAATCAACTAAACCAACAAGTAAACTTGATAGACTTACAAAGAGTGCAAAGTCTACACAAGGTTACCAAAAACGAATAGCAGAAACAGATGCTGTAGCAGAATTGCTAAGCAATTTATATAATTAATTTAAAGGGTATCAAAAATGAGTTCCGCAAACTTAGATAGTGCAACATTAAAAGGCGTAGTAAAAGGTGGTTTGATTCGTGAAGATGTAATGAACCAAATTTGGGATATTTCACGTATTCCATTACCATTTACAGATATGATTGGAACTGAATCTTCCAAGAATGCATACAAAGAATGGACAACTGATGCATTATCAGTGCCAAATTTAGCCAATGCTGTTATTGATGGTTCTGATGCATCTGGTAACAATACTGTTACTGGTGCACGTATTGGTAACCATCACCAAATCTCAACCAAAGTTGTTCGTACATCTTTCAGAGCTGATGCATCAGACGTTATTGGTCGTACAAAAGAACTGTCATACCAAATGATGCGTAGACAACAAGAGTTAAGACGTGATGTTGAAGCTACTTGTTTGATTAACCAAGCGTCAATTGCTGATACTGGTTCTGCTGCTGGTACATCTGCTGGATTACCTGCATGGTTAACTACCAATGCTGTATGGGGAGCATCTGGTGTTAGTGGTGGATTCCAATCAACTGGTACAGTTACTAAACGTACTTATGGTACAGCAAGAGCACTGACTGAAACATTGGTTCGTGATGCTGTACAAAGTGTATTTACTCAAGGTGGTGACCCATCAATCATGATGTCAGTACCTGGCACCATCCGTAGATTTAGTGAATACTTATTTACTTCATCTGCTCGTGTTGCTACATTGATGTCTGACCAAGGTAAGTCATCTTCTGCTGCAACTGCAATGGGTGCTGTAAATGTATTTGTAACTGATTTTGGAACATTGAAAATGATTCCTAACCGTTTACAAATTCCTTACACAGGTACTGCTGCTTCTACAACTGGTACTTATGCTGCTGCTGGTGTTTCTGCTGATGTGTTTATTATTGACCCATCTTATCTAGCACTTAGTTATTTGAAAGGTTACAGAACTGAAGAACTTGCAAAAACAGGTCTTGCTGAAAATCGTCAAATGTCTGTTGACTGGACTTTGATTTGTAACACTGAAAAATCTCATGCTGTTATTGGTGATATCACTATTGCAACTGCAGTAACTGCATAATATTATTTGGCCACTTAATTGTGGCCATTTTTAGTTTAAGGATTTTAAAATGGCTGAACCAAAAGTAGTAGTTGAAGAAACAAAGAATACGGTTAGTATTAATGGTAAAGATATTGTTAATGACCATGTTTCTAACATCAAAATTAAAAACATTTTTGAAGAAACAATCGTCTTTGAAAGTGGTGCAATTGCTCCAAATGAATTAGGTACTGCAACTGCTGCAGAAGCAGAAGCACTTAGTGCGTTTATAGAAAAGGTATAAAAATGGACAGCGTTATTAAAAGTGAAATACATTATCAGGAACATACTAATACTATTACACATAAGACTAGTCAACCTACTGAAAAAATAATACTTGAACGTAACGCTGAACTTCGAAAAAACCCAGGTGTTATACAAGATTTAGGAAAGCAAAGTGGTGAGTCATTTGGTAGAATGGTTGCTAGTATACCATTTATAATGTATGAAAAAGCTATGCGTAATGGCTATGAATTAAACCATAAAGATGCTAAATTTGCTTCACAAGAAATGACGAGATTCTTAAAGTCTACTGAAGGTAGGATGTGCCTAATACAAGGTAAACATTAATGACACAGATATTAGAACTATATAAAAAATGTCTAGTAACTGAAGGTAAAAATCCTTCGGATGGAAGACTGTCAACTGTAGGTGTAGGTTTCCCAGTTTATAAACGTAATCTAATATCATTCTCACAAACATTCCAAAATGCATATTGGGACAAGACTGGTGGATTGGTTACAGTACTAGACAACTCTGTTACTGCACCAAATGGGACTTTAACAGCTACTACTATGACTGAAGTAGCAGGTATTGGTTCACATCACATACATGATTTAATAGGTAGTTTCATTCCAAATATTGGCACCAAATATTACATGTCAGTATTTTTTAAACAACCATTAACATTAGCTGATAGGTATATACAGTTAACTTTTTGGTTAGCAGGATTTACCGCACTATCATATGCTAACATAGATTTACAAACTGGAACATTTGGTACAATAGGTGCTGATGTAATTGAGTCTGGCGTTGTAACAAGTACAAATGGTTGGAGTAGATTTTATATTGCTGCTAAAGCAAATGCAATTGGTGCTTCAGGATTCCAAGCAGCTTTTGTATCTGGACCAACAGCTGTTAGGGCAGAGTCATATACTGTTGTGCTAGGACTTGAACAATCAACTTATATCTATGGTGCTCAAATGGATACTGCAGTTCTATCAACATACCAAAGGACTAACTAATGGTATACCATACTAGATCAATAGACCCAGAAGTTATAGTTGCTAGAGAATTAGCAGAACATGGTAATGAAATTAGACATATACAAGAAGATATGGACAAAGTGATTAGAGACATGGATGAAATAAAAATAGCACTAAGAAAAATAAGTGAGACATTATCAGAAGCTAAAGGTGGTTGGAAAATGCTAATGTTAGTTGGAGGTTGTGGTGCAGCATTAGGAACTTTTGTATCACAGTTAATAGATTTTTTAAGGCATTAATATGGCTATAACATTTGGAAAATATACAAATGCCGTTGGTGATATGGTCACTGTAGATAACCTAACAACTGCAAATTGGTATTTGGCTTTAGCAGATATTGTCAATGTATCAGATACTTTATTTATTGATGGCACAACTGATTTACCAACTTTGAATGGGTATATTTCAGGCGGTAATAGTATTAATGTTTTGTTTTCAGGCATGGAAAATGACATATATAAATTAAAATTAACAGACCCAAGTATGTGGATAGCTGCAGAAGATGGTTATTCTTTTAGGTGTGTAATATTATACAATAGAAATTCTATGGTACCATACTGTTATTGGGACTATGGTAGTAATATAAATGTTCCAGGAAATAAACATGTAATTATAACATTAGATGCTATTAATGGCATACTTCAGGTGAATTAAAAATGACTACAATAGTAACAAGACAGGCAAAAGGTTCAGCACTATCATGGACTGAAATGGATTCAAATTTTACTAACCTTAATGATGGTAAAGCTGAAGCAAATAATCCAGTACCATCATTTGCAAACACCGCAGCTATTCCAGCCGCTTACACAGGCGTGGCTAGGGTGGGTACGGATTTGTATGTGGGGGATGGGGTAAATTTAAGCAAAGAATTAGCATATATTTATTTACCGTCATCAAATACAGCAAGTCAAAATACAGCAACCATACAAGCGGCATTGGATTTAACGGGGGACGTTTATGTAGTCGGTATTGGCGTTAGATTAATCAATGCGACTTTAATTATAAAGTCCAATACAAAACTAACTTTATCGGCAGATTTAACATTGAAGTTAAATATTAGTGCAGACTGTAACCTTTTACGGAATGCAGCAGCTTCTGTAAATATACAACCAACATTATTCATAAGATCATTCAGTGTGGTAACTGTCCAAGAAAAAGGGCATAGCAGAAAACAAGGTGATTATGTATTAATATCAAATCTAACATCAGATACTTCTTTTAACGGTTTGTTTCTGATTAATTCTACTAATAGTGGGGTATCTTGGACATATGTAAGTGTAGGAGCAAATGGGTCTCCTACAGGTGTAGGTTTTGTTGCACCTGCGAATAACCAAAAGGCTGCAAGCATTTTTATAAGAGCAACTAATGTTGTTACAGTGTCAGAAACTAATCATAAACGAATGGTTGGAGATGCTGTTTATATAGCCAACCTAGCTACTGATACAAGTTTTAATGGTAATAAGGTTGTTACAAATATTGTTAAAGGGGTATCTTGGACATATACAAGTGTAGGAGCAAACGGGTCTCCTACAGGTGTAGGTATAATAAACGGTGATAATAATATAAGCATTACTGGTGGAATTTATGATGGGGATAGTGCTAACCAGAATATAGATTACACGGCAAGTTTTGGGATTATCTTTGGGTGTGCTTCTAAAATATTTATTAAAAATACAGTTCATTTAGATCAAGATAAGTACGCTTTATGGTTATATAACTCCACAGACATTGGATGTGATTCACTTACTTTTAATACAAATTCAGATGGACTGCATTTTGAAGGACCATGTGATAGGGTATCAATATCAAACATATATGGTTCAACAACTGATGACATGGTTGCGTTTACTAATGTTGCGAGTACGTCTGTTTATAATATCTATATGTCTCCATGTGGGCTAGGTGATTTTGGAGATGTTTGTATTGATGGTATTTATTTATCTGAAAATCGTGGACCAGCAGCAGTAAAAATTACAGGACATAGCACAACAAGTTTTAAAAACTTAACAATAAACAATGTGCTAGGTACTTTTAGTTCAGCAGGTGGTTATGTTGTTACTTATGTTGATGATGGGGTGGGCTTAACTGGAATGCCTATTAAAAACTTATCTTTAAAAAATATAGATGTAAAAGGCGGTGCTTTAAGTTCGTTAGTAGTGTCCTTAAGTGGTAGTGGAGGAATTGAAAACTGTAGTATTGAAAAAGTGAATTGGTCATTTTTATCATCTTTCGCTATAACTTTAACATCACCTATTAAAAAATTAAAAATATTAGATTTTGTTAGTCGTATAAATTTATTAACTGGTGCAAACATTGCAATACATTGCAATGCAGTTATTGATGATTTTATTTTAGAGGGTTTTGTTTTTAACACAATCGGTGATGCTCATTGTTTAAGAATATCCACTGGTACTATTAGTGATCTTAAATTATTAAACGGAAAAGCAAGTAGCACAGGAGGATTAGGGGTTTTGATTGCTCAAGTAGGTGGAACAGTATCGAGATTAACAGTGAATAATGTATCTTGTTCACTTATAGATTCCGTGTTACTCCAAAGTGGAGGGTCTATTCCAGTATTTAATATAAATAATTTAACGTGTAATATCGTAACAAAAGGTATTCAAAATGCTACATCAATGACAATAAATGCTGTTAATATTATATCCACAGGGGTAGGTAATAACTTTTTCCAAATAGCTGGTGGAACGGTAAGGATTAATACAAAAAATTGTTATATTGATGTTGGGCAAGAAATATTGTGGAATTACAACAGTTCAATTATTAGTGTTAATAATAGTGATTCTTCATTTGGTATTGACATGGGCAACCCTGCTGCAACTAAAACGGGAGAAACACCTTTGGTTGGTGATATGCACTGGAACTCTAATACAACAACAAAAGGTCTCTATGGCAGGTCATCTGCAAATACTTGGGTAAAGGTATTTTAGCCATGCCACTCACTTACTATGAGTTGTATTGTGATGATGGTTATTGTGATATAGACTATGTGCAAAATTTTAATACTTTTGATGTATATTATATATATGATTATGCTTTAACAGGTTATGTTATGGACTATGATTCAGTTGATATGAGTCTAAATACTGTACCTTATTCTGTTACTGTAAATAATATAGATATAGCTGTTGATTTTGGTATCTGGCAACCTATTATACCATTGCCTGATAATATATGGACTAACATATGAACTATAATGATATAAGTACATTAGCATTAAGTTATGCTGATAGGCAAGATTTAGAAGTTACTAGCAGAATTGATAATTTTCTAAAGATTGTTGAGGCAAGAGTTAATAGAAAATTACAGACTTTAAAGATGTCTGTATTATCATATACAACAGTTACAACTGCTGAATTTTACTCATTGCCAATTGACTATCTATCTATAAGGTCAATAAAGATTTTAGCTAATGATATGACATCAAATAGAACTAATTTGCAATATATAAATTCTGAGCAAATGAGTAATGCCATAAACAACAAATCACAAGGTTACTACTATACAATAATATCAAATAAGTTTAATATATATCCTAGTATTACACCAGGTTATGTATTAGAAATTGACTATTACCAAAAAGTACCAGAGTTGACTTCTAGTAGTATTACTAATTGGCTTTCTGAAACTAATCCAGATGTATATGTATTTGGTGTGTTAGTTGAAATTAGTGCATTTGTTAAAGATGCAAATTCTAAAGCATTATGGGATGATAGGTTTGAACAAGCAATATCTGAAATAGTTCAACAAGATAGTTCATCTACATGGTCTGGTACTTCTTTACATACAAACATAGGATAGTAAAATGTCATTAGAGACAGGAACAACAATATCAATTTTGGATTCATCTTGGCCTACCATTAGTGACCCAGTCAGTCAAGGTGATGACCATTTAAAGTTAATTAAAGCAGTACTAAAAGCACAGTTTCCTGGTTCTGGTGGAACTGGATTTAATACACCAATTCTTGCAACTGAAGAACAATTAAACCAATTGGCATCTGCTGGTAGTATATTTCCATCTGGAACTAAAATGCCATTTTACCAAGCATCACCACCAACTGGTTGGTCATTAACAGCTATACAGAACGACTCTATGATGCGTGTTGTTTCAGCAGCAGGAACTGGTGGTACATCAGGAGTTGGTGCCAATCATAGTCCAATACTGAATAGTGTAGTTGCATCACATACACATACTTTTACTGGTACTGCTCATGATCATGCAATAACAACTACTACTCATAGTCATACAAATGGGATGGTTGATTCTGGTTATGGAATAGGTTTCACTGGACTAGGTACTCTTGCTTCAATATGGGTACCAAGTACATCTGGTGATATTAAAAATACAAGTAGTACAATAGTTTTGGCAGATAATGCAACTGCTGTGGCAACAGGCACAAACGCAGCCAATACTGGGGCAGCAAATTGGCAACCAAGATATATGGACTTTTGTGTAGGCACTAAAGTATGATAGAAACAGTTATAACTTGTCCACTAGGTTCCAAGTGTGAAGAAATCAAAGACAATAAGTTATATAGGTGTGCTTGGTTTACTGAGTTAAAAGGACGCAATCCACAAACTGGTGAACAAGTAGATGAAAAGGCTTGTGCAATATCTTGGCTACCAGTTATGCAAGTAGAAGTTGCACAAGCAAATAGAGGTACTAGTGAAGCAGTTATATCTTTACGTGAAGAAACTATTAAGCGACAAGATGCTGCACTAATTGCTATGACAAATACAATGGTAGACCAAAGTTTATTATTAGGATAAGTTATGTTTTTACGTATTAGTGATTTAGGTTATTCTGGTGTAAACACTGATCTTGCTAGTGTAGACATGCCAGATAGTACATTTACATATGGCAGTAATTTTAGAATACTAAATGGTAAAGTTAGTACATTTAACACTAATATTTTAATGGTAGTTAATCCAAATAGTATTAATGTAGGACTAATACAATTTATACCAAATAGTGTAAAAGACTTTTATCTTCTGGCTGGTATAACTACAGTACTTGCATTTGATGGTTTAACTTTTACAGATATTACACCATTAACACCAACTACACTAACAGCAGGACAAGAATATTATTGGTGTTGCACTATGATAAGTAGCATACCAGTACTGAGCAATCCTAGTACATTTCCACAATATTGGAGTCCACAGACTACTTCAACTAGACTACAATATTTAAACTTTGACTCTACTCATACATGGAAAGTTAAAAACTATACTTGTAAAACAATGCGAGTATGCAATAACTTTCTATTTGCACTTGGTATGATTGAAGGTGGTATAGAGTACAGTGATACATATAGATGGAGCCATCCATCTGATAATGGTAGTTTACCATTTTCTTGGGATGAAACAGCACTGGATACTATAGCTGGTAAATCATCACTAGGTGGTAAAGGTGGTGGCATAGTAGATGGTTTGCAACTTAGGGATGATTTTGTAATATACTCTAAATATTCAATAGATATACTATCATATGTTGGTGGAGAGTTTGTTTGGAACAGACGTGCATTTAGTAATAGTTATGGATTGTTTGCTATTAATTGTGTTACTGAAGCAGAAGGTTTTCACTACTTTATATCAACAGATGGTGACGCAGTTGTAACAGATGGTAACTCAATAAATTCATTGTTTACAGATAGAGTTAAAAAACAATTTGTTAGCAGTATAAATAGTACAGCAAAAGTAAAAGCATATGTAGTTAAAAATATAGTTGCAAAAGAAGTATGGTTCTGTATTGCTGAATTAGGATATGATAAACCATCTATAGCATACATATATAATTATTTAACAAAAGCAATATCTATAAGAGATTTTAAAAAGCACCCGTATTCCTCAATGACTTTTGGTCCAACTTTAGAAGGTGCAATAACTTGGGATAGTATTGGTTATACATGGGATGCCTATAATCAACCATGGAGCTATAGTCCATCTTCCAAATTTGCTAACCAGATTATAGCTATTGACCATGATACAAGCAATATATATTCACTAGAGTATGGTTCATCTACTGTTGTTGCACCACCATTAGTGTGGAGTAATGTAACATCATCATGGTCAACATATGTACAAAATTGGGATTACATTCCACCAAATAGCAATCTGCTATCAACTGATTATGAGTCACAGACAGTAATTGAAAGACATGGTTTACAAATTGGTGCAATAGAAGAAACCAAATCTATTAAAAGTGTATGGCCATTTGTTATAACAACTGGTAAGTTGTATATTCAACTAGGTGCACAGGATAGATATGGTGCACCAATAAGATGGAAACCAGCAGTTGTATATGATCCAGTTACTATGTACAAAGCAGATATACGCAATACTGGTAAACTACAATGTTGGAAAATATCTAGTTATGATGTTGATATGTTTACACTATCTGGTTTTGATATTGAATATGAAAATGGAGGCACAAGGTAATGGATAGCACACTAATTGCACAATTACTTGGTCAAATGGATAGTCCTACTGCGGAAAATCCTGATTATGGAATGAATAGTTATCTTGAAAAATATGGTACGCCAGCTCCATACAAGTCAGTACAAGACTATATGGCTAATGGCAATCATTTAACAGACGAATTTAAACTTCCTAGCCATAAGACATTTAGTACAAATAGTCCATATTCTGCGCCTGATATGCAAGGCGGTGTATGGCAAAGTGGTGGGCAAAATATGTGGAATTTTGTGCCCTCAAAATTTAATTTACAACAAACACCAATAGAAAAATTAATAGAGTATTTTAATACTAATGAAAATAAAGGTACATACTTATATGCGCCAAATGGTAAGTACTATGAAGGTACAAGGTAATGGAACAACCACCAGATAGTACAAATGTTGAACTGAAAAGATATTTGGTAAAGATGTTAACTGATTTAAACTATAAGACAAATGATTTAGGTAACTTACCAGTGCTGACTGTATTACCAGCAAAACCACAGATTGGTAAGTTATATTATTTTAAAAATGCCATAGCACCAGATATAACTGTTGAAGGTGTATGGGTTAAAAAGACAACTGGTGTATGGACATTATTAGGATAGCAAAAAATGGGACAGTATTTATTAGCACGTTTAAATGAAGCATCATCTTGGAGAGCATTAATATGGGTATTAACCAGTTTTGGTTTAGTGGCTTTTAAAGGTGAACAAGCAGAAGCTATTATTGCGTTGGGTATGGCCTTGTCTGGTGCTGTTGGTATTGTTACTCCTGACAAGTTGCTCAGTAAGAAGTTGTAATGTACATCCTGCTATTGTAGATCAAATTGGTTGGGTTACTACCAGTTTTGATGGTGGACAAATAATATTAAATTGTAAGGTATAAAATGAGTAAATTAAGTGACCAGCTTAAAAAAGATGAAGGTTTTTCAAGTGTTGTATATAAGTGCCCAACAGGACATTGCACAATTGGTTACGGTTATAATTTAGACGTTAATCCGCTAAAACTAGATAGTAATGAAGTATCACTTCTTACACTACATGGTATACCAGAGCACGAAGCTGAAAGACTACTTAAATTAATGATAGACCAGATTGAAAAAAGACTATCTGAAAAATTAAGTTTTTGGGATTCACTAGATAATGTTAGACAAGATGTACTAATCAATATGACGTACAATCTTGGTATAAATGGAATGTTGAAGTTTAAAGATACTTTACATGCAATAGAGATTGGTGATTATACATCAGCATCTAACTATATGTTAAAAAGTCTTTGGGCAAAACAAGTTAAAAACAGAGCAAAAAGACTATCAAAAAATATGCTATATGGACATTATTAAAATGAGTTTAAAAGTACAACCAATACATACAAATTATGTAAATCAAACATGGCCTTATATTGAGCACTTTATTGATTCTGCAATGGTGTATTCAAATGGTGATTATGATACTGCACATATTAAAGTTATGGTAACTCAGGGAGATTGGCAGTTAATGATTGCCACTGACGAGAGTGAAAAAGTACATGGCGCACTTGTAGTATCTTATTTTAATAGGCCATCTAGTAGAGTTGCTTTTGTAGTAGCACTTGGTGGTAGATGTATTATAGATAAAGACACATTTAGTCAGTTTGAAACCATATTGAAATTGAATGGTGCAACATCACTAGAAGGTGCTGGCAGAAAGGCAATAATTAGATTGTGGAATCGATATGGTATGACACAAAAATATGTAGTAACAAGTAAGTCACTTTAATAGTTTAGGAGAGTAACATGTCAGGTGGTGCAAATTATTCACAAAGTAATGCTAATAATGCAAGCAATTTTTCTCAAAATATACCACAATGGCAAGCCGATGCGCTTACCAAAATGTATAATTCAGCAGCAGGCACATTTGGTAGTACTGGTAATGCAATAAACAAACAAACACCAGCAGCACAAAAATATATACAGCAGACCAATAATGCTGCTATGCCAGAATGGAAAAGACAACTTTATGGTGGTGTATACCAAGGTATGGATAATGCTAATAAGTTATCAGATTCATTACAGCAGTCACTAAGCAATCCATCTGCTACCAGTCAAATATACGGTCAGATGATGGGTGGACAAGGTAATAACTATGCTGATGCTATGAAGGCATCTTACATAACTGACGCCAATAGAGCACAACAAAACATGCTTGGTAATCTTGATGCTAGAGCTGCTGCAGCTGGTCAAGGTGGAAGTTCAAGACATGGTGTTGCTACTGCTCAAGGTATGAATGATATTAATAGTAACCTACAACGTAATATGGCAGAGACTGGTTATAATACGTTTGATAAAGACTTAACTAATAAACTTAATATTGCATCACAAGCAGACCAAGGTACATTAGCAAGACAACAGATGATGTCTGGTATGTTAGGTCAACAGCAAGGTGTATCTACTGGCGCACTTAACCAAGGTGGCCAAATGCAAAATCTTGGTATGGGTGGGTTTGCTCCATCTATGATGCCATGGCAGAATATGTCTAATTATGTTAACTCTATTGGCTCACCTACTGTACTTAGTTCAGGTAGTAGTTCTGGTAAAAGTAGTGCTATGGGTATGGGCGCAGGTGGTGGTAAGTAATGAAAAGAGTCTATGTATTAACATACTGTAAAGATATTGGGCAGCTATACGGAGCATTACTTGTATTTGATACAATTCGCATTGGGTTCCCAACCGCAGAGATTATAGTGGTTGATAATAATAGTATTCCTGATGCAGTTATAGAGATAGAAAAGGCAGCACAGAAAGTTAATGCTATATTTATTAAGCTAGAAAATGAAGTGTTCCACCATGATTATTTACGCTTTATTTTAAACTGTGAAAATGATGACGCTCAAGTATACATAATTGATCCTGATGTAATTTTTTGGAAAAACGTAGAACTATTTACTACCAATAAATTGCTGGCTGGTAGATTAATACCTGAGTTCTTTAATGAATATACTGATACTATAACTAAGCCAAGAATACACACTTCATTCTTGTATATACCTTGTGTAAAACCGTTAATAAACAAAATTAATGCACTGGAAAATAAATATTGTACTGACCTAATAAAATATACAACGCTTAAAGTAAATGGCAACTGGACAATGTGGGACACGTTTGGCCAAGTTTTTGAATGTTTGTATAGTGATATTGAAATATTTACAGAAAAACAAAATGATTGTTTTGACCATATATTTTGTGGTAGTCATCTAAACATAATAGCAAAAAGGCACAGTAATCCAAGACTACATGAGATTCATCGCTTATCTATTGAAAGCCCTCAAGAGCTTAAAGGGATATGGAGAGAGCAGCATGATTTCTTTTTATCAACAACTAATAGGGTGGTGGCAAATGATCTACGATGACTTAACTAGCTTTCTGAATTGGTGGTTCAGTAATGGTAGACCGCTAAATATACCCCTTGATGATCCAATTTATACTTATAAAGATGATCTAGGAAAAACAGTCACACTTTTTAATGTCTATCGAAGTGATGTCTATCAAGTTCAGTTGATTCATGTGCCGCCTAATACTGAAATAAAACTGCATATTCATCCGAATATGGATAGTTATGAGGTTTTCAATTCTGGCGATGTAGTCTTTGAAAATAATGGTCAGTTTTATAGCTCAGAGATGGAAGGTTCAATGATGCCTATTAGGATACTACCTACCTCATGGCATGGTGGTGTTTTTGGTAAAACTGGCGCTACCTTTTATTCAGTTCAAAAATACATCAATGGCACTCTACCTTCTAGCGCTGGCGAAGAATGGTATGGTGCTGATGGCTCAACGCAATATAAGGTGTAAGTATGGGCAGTCTAATTCAAATGTTAATGGGTGTACTAGGTTCTGGTGCAGGCGCAGCAGGAGCTTCAGGAGCTGCGCAAGGTGCTGGTGGCCTAATGGGTTTACTTGGTAGTGGTGGTATGGGCAATGCTGCTAGTATGTCTGGGCCAGTTGCTGGTGCTGTATTACCACAGAGTCAAGTAAACCAAGCACTATCTGGTTCTACTAATGCTGTTAATCCTATAATGTCATCTAACATAGGAGCTGGTGCACCTCCACCAAATATGGGCAGTGGCAATGGTGGTAAAGAAAAGAAGTGGGAAAAGTGGGCTACACCACAAGACACATCTGCTGGATTGGTTGCAGGTCAGCAACAAGACCCAATGTATGGTCAGATGATGCAACAAGTCATGCAAGGTCAACAGCAGCAACTACAGAAACAAGACATGGTGCCTCTTAGTATGCCTGGTGCTATTCAACCAGTTAATAACCCAAATGATGATATTATGAGTCTGTTTAAAAGACTGCTTGGAGGTATGTGATGGGACTTAGTATACAAGATTTATTAAGTGGTGATATAGTAAAACCACGTCAAGCACTACCAGAAGGCAGTCATGCACTTGGTCAGATGTTAGCGTTCTTATCACAAGGACAAAGTCAAGCACCAGCATTACCTGCCCAACCTAACTATGCTGAGATGTATAAAGTTACTGAAGCTGAAAAAATAGCTAGAGCAAAACAGAAAGCTCACTTAGGTGCTATTGAACAAATGAAATCATTAATTGGTAATGCTGGTTCTCCTGGTAATGGCATACCTGTTCCATATCGTGATGCTATATTACCAACTGGTTCAGGTTACTTGAATGGTAATATTGATAGGAATGAGTTAGCAACTAGAATGATGGGATTGGATGATCCCACCTTACAAGCGGCAGGTATGGGTATATTCGAGAAGTTAATACCAACTGCCACTAAAGCAGGAATTGGTGTTATACCATCTGGTTCCAAACATGAACAAGACCCTGATACTGGCACTTGGTGGTGGAGAACTCCACAAGGTGACTTAATAAGAGATATGTCAGCAATGACTGAGAACCAGTCATATTTGCAAGACCCTAAGCAAGTTAAAGAAATTGCAACTGCTAAGATTGCACCAACTATTCAAGAAGCAACTATGCCTAGTGGTAATAAACAAAAAATGACTGCTGAAGAATTGCTATCACTTAGAGAAGGTGCTGCTGAAACAAGAAGAACTGCTACAGAACAGCTTAATAGTGGTAGTATTGATAAGCCAATGTATGATACTATGATGAATGAAGCTAATAAAATTGATCCATCTGGACAGACTACATATGATGAAAAACTGTCTGGTTTGCGGGCAACATCAGATGAACAAAAAAGAATTGGTGCAATAGATTTACCAGTTGAGAATAATAATATAGACCAATTGTATAAAAATATATTGCAAGCAAAAGCTGACTTAAAAGCAGGCAAAGGACAGAATCAATTATTTCCAAATGTTAATAGATGGCTAGATGAAAACATTAAACCAGATGCTGAAGCAAATAGAGCAATGAATATAGCTAGTACAAAAACACTAGAAACACTTAAAGCTATTGCTGGTAATGATTCTGATTCTGATAGAAAATTTGCTCTTGCTACAACTGGATTAGACCCATATTTAAATAGTGCTACTGAGCTAGATAAGAACTATGATATGTTGATTGAAACTTTAAAATATAAAAAAGAAGTATTGAATGCCAAATTTGGTGGGTATACACCTGATGCACCAATTATAAATAGTAATGCTCCACAAGAAACTAAATTTACATCACCAGTTGAAAATAAACTTATATCTGATAATCCAAAAGACTATCCAAATTATACTGCATATAAAAATAGGAAAAAGTAATGGCTGATTTAACAGAAGAAGAATTTAATGCAGCAATTGCAGATAATGCATCTAATGATTTAACAGAAGCAGAATTTAATGCTGTCCATGGCATTAATAATGCACCTATAGAACAACCTAATAGTAGTGTTAATATGTTCTTTAAAAATCTTAGTCGTATTAAAGAAATAGATAAAAATATGTTATTAGGCTTTACTGGTAGAGGTGAAGAAGCTGCTGCAGGCGTTGCTGGTATGTTAGGTTTTCACTCTAAGCCATGGCAAGAGAAGATTGATAGGCAGAACCAATGGATGTCTGAAAATACTGGTGTTGATGTTGGTATTGGTAAGACAGTTGCAGATATGATTACAGCATTACCAGCGATGGTTGCAGCACCAGAAGTGACAGGTGGTGCTATAGTTAAACCGTTAATGCAAATTGGCCAAGACATGGCCACTAGTGGTATAACTAGTGCTATAACACATCCTGGTGATACCTATGATAGACTTGCACATGGTGCTGTAGATGCAGTTGGTGGTGCTATAGGTAGTACTGCAGGTCAGGTTTTAAAAGTTGGTGCTAAAACAATAGGTAATGCAGGTAGAGCAATACATGATATGTTTAGTGATTCTGGTCATATGTCAAAGTTAGCAGACTATGTAAGACAGGCAGTTCAAGAAGCTGATATACCATCAGTAATATCTAATCTTGAAAACTATAAAAAACTTGTACCAAAATACAATCCAACTGCAGCAGAGGCAGGGCAACATTATGGTTTAAACACATTACAAGAATATGCCTCTGGTGTAAATCCTGGTCAATACATATCTAGGGAGTTAGACAATATTGGTGCAGAAAGTAAACTAATGAACGCTATTGCAGACCCTAAAAAACTTGCTGAAAAGGTTGGATTTAGAGATGCTGTAACTAAACCATTATATACTGCAGCAAAACAAATTATGGTACCAGTAGATAAAGAGTTAGTACAATTGCTTAAAAGACCAGAGATGCGTAAAGCATTAAATGAAGCCATTACTACAGATGCTAATAGTGGTATATCACCTCCAACAAGAGTTATGCTTAATCAAGTATTAAGTGGTAGAAATAGTGCACAAATTAGTGGTGACACAATGCACCATATTAAACTTGGTATTGACAGTATTATTAGCAGACTTGATAATGGTATTAAAACTCCAAGAGATAAACTTGACCTTGAGTCATTTAACAATTTAAGAGGTAAGTTTGAGAATTGGAGAGAAACTAATATGCCTGAATATGCACAGGCACAGAGTACATATAGGCAATTATCAAAACCTGTAAATAGAAGAAATGCGGCTCAAGCGATTATGGATAAAGCATATCCTCATGGTATAAATGACCCAGCTGCACTATATAAAACTGATGAGTTAGCACTTGGTGACATACTAGCCAATCCAGACGACTTGGTAAAAAGTGGTACTGATTTTGGTGGTTCTACATTTGCCAATACATTCACCAATAGGCAAAAAGATTTAATGTCTAATGTGTCTAAAAGCCAAAGACGTAGAGCACAGTCAGAACTAACATCTGGTACTGGTTTTAATCATGACAACTCTGGTACTATGGCTGCTAGAGGTGTAGGTGCTGTGGCCCAAGCAGGAACTGGATTGCCAGGTATGTATCAAGGTGCTACTGCTAGATTACTATCAGAGTTGACTGGACAAAACCTAAAGATACAAAGTAAACTTGGTGATATAATGTTAGACCCACAAAGAACTGCAGAATTATTTAAAGTTGGACCAAGACAAAAAGTATTTTCAGGACTTGATAATAACATATTAAATAAGATACCAGGTTTGATTGGTTATTTGTCTGCACAACAATATATGAATCAATAGGTATTATCATGAGTGCCATAGAAGACTATTTACAACTATTAAATAACAATCCTAAAATGGATGCCACTAAACAATGGACTAATTAGATAAGAAATAGTGCACATACACAAACTTTATTGGATTTACTTGGAAAAAAATAATTATTCATATTTATTTTATTTGTTTTAAGGTTTAAAATTTACTAATCTATACGCTAGTATTAAAATAATATAATCGTTTAATCTAGCGTATATTTTAGCCTATATTTTAACTATTTATTCCGCTATTTTATCTCTAAAATCTATAGCAACGGGATGAAAAGGAGTGCCATTATTTGTTAACTCAAAATACTCAACTGTGACATATTTTCCAATATAATTTATAGCATTAAATAATATGTATTCTTTTTCTTTTATTGTTCCTGGTGCACTAACTCTAAATATTTTACCTTCAGCAGTAACACATTCAAGTATAGCCCAACCATCAATACTACTATGTATAGATAATATTTTAAATTCATCATCAAAACATTTTTTAACCTTTATTAATGAATGACTTCTTTTACCATCTTCATATCCATAATCACCTTGTCTTATAATAAGACCTTCATATCCAGAACTCATGCTTTTTACCAATTCATCTTTTATTGAAATGATTTCAGATATGTGTTTTGTTTTTGCTAATAAAATATTTGGTTTATTTGCTATATCAATTAATCTTGCATACCTTTGAAAATATGGTTCGCTTTTAATCATATCATATGCTACAAAATCAATAGTAGCAGTATCTTTTTGTTCACGTTTTACTAGACTTGATATTGTCTGTAGTGATATGCCATGTTTGTACAATTCTCCATCTATAAATTCACCTTCATCAAGTTCTATATTATCAGTTATATGTCTTATTGAAGTTATCAATTTACCATTTCTTGAATATGCTATTATTCTACCATTGATATTTCCAATGATGCATCTATGTCCATTATATTTGTGTTGAACAAATGAGTATTTTAAATCTACATTACTAACTTGATCATATCTTTTTGCTAACATAGGTTTTGGTAGACCAAGTGAATTTGTTGGTCTTACCAAAGCGTTTTCAATATTTGTTGAATATCCTTTATCTCTTTGTTTTGATACTCTTGATGCAATTCTTGATAGTATCTGATCTTGAATTGTTCTACCTGCTTTTCCATCATCTATTGTTTCTACTTTTATTTGCATAGAACCACCTAATTGACCGTGATGTATTAAAATATTATTGTCTACTGCTTCTATACTCCAAACTCTAACCTTTCCAATATTATCTTTCATGTACATAATTATTTTTGAATTCATTTCTATCTCCAAGTATCCAAATTAACAATATGTTTAATAGTTATCATTCTCCAATCTGATTTTACATTACCTCTTATTATAACCCATGTTCCTTCTTTTAATTCTTCAGCTAACTGTTTGCCACCTAATGTTTCATAATCTGTATGACCAACCATACATAAAATTGAATCAGTATCATCTTCAACAATAAGTTTTAAATAAAACTGATCTTTATCAACCTTACCACCTCTTTTTGTTACAGCTTGATAATCATTCCTGTCTCTTAAATCTCTTGTTATTATTTTACCAATTAATATGTATTCACCTTTACCTTCAATGTCTTTTATAAATGAAGGTTTTTTATCAAGTCCATAAGATACTGGATCACTATATAAATTGCCCCATCTTTCTTTACATGGAAATAATATATCAAAATCAGTAACTGGATCAATAAGTTTATTCATAACTGATTTGGTTGGTGCTTTGCCAGAATTTCTATCTGCAATTATCTTTTTTGCTTTTGATACACCTAATCCTTTTATGTTAACTAATCCACCTAATAGCTTACCATTTGATACAGTCCAATTAACATCTGATTCATCAGGGTCAACAGCTATATATTCAAACCCTTCATTTTCAACAAAATCTCTTAATAGTCTTATTGCTGAATCTACAGTCCTAGCATTATTTAGATTTGCCACTGCAAACTCTAATGGGTAGTTTGCTTTAAACCAAGCAGTCCAATAACTAACTAATCCATATGATACTGCATGAGATTTGTTAAATGTCCAAGAACCAGTTGCAGCAATATCATGCCATAATAATTCCGCATCACTTTGACTTACTTTATTTTCTAATGCTCCAGCAATAAACTTTTCTTTGAACTTGCTAAAGAATTCATCACCTAAAGATTTTGATGCTGCTTTTCTTAAATTGGAAACATCTTCCCAAGACATGCCACCAATTTCTTTTGCCATACTCATCATTTGTTCCTGATATACTACAATACCCATAGTGCTACCAGTTATTTTTTTATGAGTATCTGATCTGTATATTGGTTGCTCTTTTCCAGTTTTATATTTTACATATCTACCAGTACCACCTGAGTTTAATGCTCCTGGTCTAGCAAGAGCAGTAATTGCAACAATATCATCAAATTCATGAACACCCATTTGTTTGGTAATAATTCTTAATGCTTGACCTTCAAATTGAAATATACCATTTAATCGCATACTATTAAATAATCTGAATGTTCTAAAATCATCTAATGGTATTTTGTAAACATCTGATAAAGGCATGTGAATCATATTACAAACATCTTCAATTATTGATAGTGTTCTTAATCCTAAAACATCTATTTTAAGAAGGTCAATATATTCAGCATCTTTTTTATCCATCATAATAACACCTTCTCTTACATTTACTCCAGAGTAGTATGTTAATGGTCTATTGCTTACAATTATACCAGCAGCATGTTTACCAGCATGACTAGCGTGATTTTCAATTTTAGATACAAGTGACATTGCTGGATACTTTTCAATAAAATTTTTACCAACATCAGTTCCTTCAAGTGTATCAGTTATACATTGTGCTGCTCTAGCATCACCACCACTTCTTTCAATGATTGAATCTTTTAATTCAGTAGTTTCAAAAGGTGGTATGTTAAGAGCCATAGCAAATTCACCTATGGCATATTTTGCTTTAAACCTATTTATATTTGATAGTGATGCTACATTGCTTTCTCCATATTTATTTATTAAATATTTTATAACAATGTCTCTTTTTGTATCAGGAAAATCAATATCAATATCTGGTAAATCAAATCTATTTATATCAATAAATCTTTCAAATATCAAATCATGTTTTAATGGATCAATTTCAGTAATATCTAATAAGTAACATACAAGACTACCAGCAGAAGAACCACGACTTGGACCAACTAATATGCCTTGTCTTTTTGCATATTTAATCATGTCTGATACTATCATAAAGTAATCTTCATAACCTTTTGATTTTATCAATTCCATTTCATAATTATATCTATCATTATATTTTTTATCAGTTAGCAAATCTATTTTGCTACTTTTAATACACATAGATACAATATTGTCTCTACCTGTATATTTAACCATATCAGCTTTTTCTAAATCAGCATTACACTCTTCTGCAACTAAATGAGTTTTAATCATTGAATCATAACCAAAATATGCAATTACTTCATCTTCAGATAATACATACATCGGATCACAATCAGTCTCAAAAGAATATGTTCTACCATCTACTCTTTTTGCAGAGCCTGCCATTAGTTCATATACATCTTTATCATCTTGTTTTAAAAATCTATTATCATCAATGTATAAAGATTGTTTTGATTTCATTACATCAGGTGTATTGAAATTGATAGCAGTATAATCAAATTTTAAATTAGTAGTATCATTACAATTAATTTTTATAACATTATCAGATATGCTATTAAAATCATTAACTGATATTCTAGGTATGTAATAAAAGTTTTCCCAAGCTAAACTTGTCAGCCTGTAAATTTCTTGTAATCCGCTATTATTTCTAGCAAGTAATACTATTGACTTACCTTTATATGAAAAGCGTTCCCTAAGCGATTCTACAACGGTTAATCGCACGCCTAGTATAGCTTTCTTACCTACTTTTTCCATAGCTTTGACAAAAGGTATATGACCATAGGTATTATTGTCATCTGCTATGCCTATGCAATCTCCATCTAGTTTGACTATTTCACTAATTGGAGCAAAGGCTTTTTTAAAACTAAATTCAGACCTTACAGCTAAATGTATCATAAAATAATATCTCCACGTTTAATCATTTCAATAAAACATTCTGATTGAGCTATAACATCATTTTGTGCTCTATGTGCATTTAACAACTCTTTGTCAAATAAATATTTATATAACTTGCCAAGGTTTAATCTATAACCTTCATAATGTTTACTTTTCTTAACAGTACATATATCTTTTTTTGGCCATGGAAAATTTAATACTTTATCAATTCTCATTAACTCATTTCCTAACATGTTTTTATCAAATGATAAATTATGAGCAGTAAATATATCAACTCCAGTCATAAAATCTGCAATCTCTTCATATGCCTCTGGGAATGTTTTAGCATTAATTAAATCTTTACTTTTAATACCAGTAATCTTTGTTATTATTTCTGGAAGTTCAATAGGTGGTTTTAAATACATTTCAAGAGTATCAACTGTTTCTAAATCTTCAGTAAATTTTAATAAAAATATTTCAATAATATAAGGTTGTTCATTTAAATTACAAGCACCTGGTTTTAATAGACCAGTTGTTTCAGTATCAAATGCTACTATTCTTTTCATCATATTCAAGCTCCAATAATATGTTTAATAAATGTATAGCTTTTTTTATATCAAGTTTACCATTTTTATTTCTATGTCTAACAACATACTTTATAACACTGGATTCTATAGCAGGTATTTCATTATAATAGCAGAATTCAATTGGCTGTATTTTCATACCTTTATAATGATTACCATCTACTTGTTTTTGCAATTCACTCATTTCATTGTTACTCCATTAATTGCTACTGGATTAGCTTGGTGTGTATTCAAACTCCAAGCAATTTGTATTGCTAATTTTTTAGTAGATGGCACTTTTACTGTAAAATCTTGAATTGGACATTCTGTATATCTAGGAAAGCAACAGATACCACTATCAACACAAGCTACATTAATCATATCAACTGCCCATGGATGGACTTTGGCAACTTCATCTCTCATTCTTTTGAATACTTCTTGATACTCACCCTGTGATCGGTAACATAATCTTACTTTAGCAGTTTCATGTAAAGTTCTTAAATCAGTTCCAACTATTATACTTGTTAATGTATCAATTGGCAGAACACCTCTTGCATCCTGAATTTGTATTCCGCTATCTATCATTTCAGAATATTTTTCAATAGAAGTATTGACTGCAAAATCATACTCATCACACATACCTTCATTATAGAAATCAGCATTTCTAACATCTACTGCTCGCATAGATTCTTGAGCATAATTCTGAGTTCGTGTTCTAGTTAACTGCTGAATGAATCCTCTGCTAACTTCTTTTAATTCAAATGTGTATTTAGCAAATTCAAAAGATGATTTAATGGTATCTTTCATATAAGCATAATGTTCCATTTTTTTATCATATGACCATGCTATAATATCATCTAGTGAATTACTACCTTGCAATCTTGTATCTTTTGTGTATAGTAATAATTCCAATGCATGTTCTTGATAGCTTATTAATTTTATTTTCATTTTATAACCTTATCATAATTTGATTGATTCATTAGTTTTTTAATCACTCTTATATCATTATAAATATCATCCATGATTATATTTCTCCATGTAGCAAATCTACCTAGTGAATAAATATTATTTTCAACTGATGTTTTAAATATAAATTCTTTTCTGATGTTTTCATCCATTGGTGATATTTTACCATTTGATTGCTCATAGTTTAAACATATACATTCAGGACGCATTGTCATCAAACCCATAGCCCATCTAACTGTGCTTATATCAACAGATGAAGCAGGATATGTTGATTCAATAATTAATTCAGATTCACTTATTGATGCTCTGTAAACTACTGTTTTTGGTGATGGAAAGTATACTGTCATATTTACATCACAATGTAATAGTTTATATCTTGATATAAATATTTTTGAACTTCTTGTTTCTGTATTTATAGGATTTCCAATTATATTGCTTAAAACTTTAATTGGTAGTGTACTTATTTTTGGAATGTTAGTATCTGTAATTTCAGAATTTGATTCAATATCAATATTATAATATATTCTATTATTTAATATATCTTTTAACATTTGATGAAAGTTATCTGGAGCAACCCATCTATCTACAGTTTCTAATTTTGTTATTGACCTAGCAGATAAAGTATCAGATACTTTGCGTGAATACATAATTATTAATCTTGGACTTAATGGAACATCTTGTCCATCAAATGAAATGCCTTTGTACACTTTGACTTTTTTGAATGGTATTCCTACTGCTTTGCCTATTTCATCAGAGCGGAATCTTAGAATTGCTTTGTGATTTTCTTTGTTACCAAAAGGCTCAAAGATAGTTGAATTTTGATTTAGAACTCCAGCCAAACAGCCAGCTAGTCCTGCACCTATTATTATCATATTAATCTCCAAATTTATAATTGTGGATAGTTTTTCTTCATATCCAGGAAGTGTGAAGTATTAGTCAGTTTTACACTTGACTAGGTGTTTTTATTATGTATTGCTTTCAACAATCTTGTTAGCAATACCTAAAATACCTTTGTACAATGAAGTATGTTTCAAAGTATTTTCAGTTCCAACTTCTTTCAAGAATTCAACTAGTGCTTCTTCATTAGCAGTTGGGTTTTCAATAATCCAATTAAAAATTCTTGAAGTAATATTTGAACGTTCACCAGTTGATTCAGCCTTTGCTTTTTTATAGAAAGGTAAATCATTTCTTTTAGCCCATTGTCTAATGCTTGCTACAGATGAAAGTTCACTTACTTGTAAACGTTGTGCTAACTCAACAATAGCAGATTCAAATGTATCTGAATCAGTTAAATCAAGACCATCTAACACTTCTGATAAAATTGTATCTTTTTCTTCTTTTGATACAATATGACCATCTTCAATCATAAATGCATTAAACAAACGGTTTACATTTTTAAATGAAGCACCTGCACCAATCATGGCAATTTTAATTGCATCATGTTCTTTACTACTATTGATACCATCAATAAATGCTTGTTTTATAACAAGTTCTTCTGATGAAATTTCTTCTTGTGACATTTTGATTTTCCTATAAAATGAGCCTAAAGGTGAGGCTCTAACACCTTAAAAAAATAGTAGGTTTAATTATAACTTATCTAATAATAAAAAGATACTAATTAATTTCAAATTTATACTTTAAAATTTGAGGAAACTTTTTAGTAGTGTCCACCAATATCTTTAATGGTTTTATTAGCAAGTGTATTATGCACATAGCATCTGCAGATGAATTAACATCTTCTGGTGTAGCATCATAACGTCTTTTTATAATTGATATTGCACGTTGTCTTGCATATCCTTTGTAATCTAAACACCATAATTCTGTAAATATTTTCATTCCACATTCATATGTTACTTTTATACTATCTGGTATATTTGATTTATGTTGTAATTTATAAGAAACATTGGATACATTATACCATCTTTGTCTTTCTGCTATTATCTCATCACCTTCAGAGTATGTTGTTAATTTAGTTGCAAATTTAAATTCATATCCACAACTATCACATATCTTAACACTAGGGTGTAATATAACATCACAATCTGGACAAGTTTTAGTTATTGCTTCTCCTCCACCTTCAACTTTATTTGATTTGTTTTTAATATGTACATCATTTACTGGTCCAAGTCTTTTTGTATTCCCAGCAAAATCAAGTATTAAACAATGGTCTTTTTTATTGCTTATTCTTAATCCTCTTCCAACTGTTTGTATGTGAAATACAGGTGATTCAGTTGGTCTTAATATAACAATTAAATCTATTTCTTCATCATCATAACCAGTTGTTAAAACATTAACATTTACCAAAGCAGTATAAGTTCCATCTTTGTGAAAATTTAATGTTGCTTCTCTGGAGAATTCCATTTTACTATGTATCAAACCAGTTGGTATTCCGCTTTGTATAAGTTTTTCTGCTATGTGCTCAGCATGATCAATATCAATAGCAAATATAAGCCACTTATTATAATTAACACCAACTTTGATAATTTCTTTAATTGCAGCATTTGTAATTTCTTCAGTATTATAAATTGATGACATTTCTTTTTCAATAAAATCACCTGATTTTATATGTAACATTTCAGTATCAAACTCTAATGTTGTTTGTAGTGTTTTAAGTTTACATAAATGTCCTTCTTTTATAAGTCTATTGAAATTATCCATTGATGTTAAATCATAAACTAATGTATCAAATAAACAACCATCTTGTCCATAAATATATCCATCACCTAATCTAAAAGGTGTAGCAGTTAAACCACAATATATTTTACCAACATCTTTGAAAAATTTATTATACATACTATCATCTTTTTTATTTATAAGATGACATTCATCTATAATTACCAAATCAAATTGTTTAAATAATTCTGGTTTTTTATAAACTGATTGTATTCCAGCAACTGTAATATCTTTTATTGTTTTTGATTTACATGATGTAGAATACAATCCAACTTCTTCTCCTGAAAACCTTTCAATTGCTTTTTTATCTTGCAGCAATATTTCTGCAGTATGACACAACACAAGTGTTTTGGCACCCCAATTTTTTCTAACATAATCAATTAGCATACATATAACTAATGATTTTCCAGAACCAGTTGGCATTGCAACAAGTGGATGTTTACCTGGATTGTTAGACATAAAATTAATCACTGTATCATGTGCTTCTTGCTGATACCAGCGAGGTGTAAATTTCATTTTAATACTCCTTTTATAATCCAACTATTACAACCAATTCTTTGCTGTTCTATATTTAAAATTTCAGACTTTAGTGAACAAGACCATTTACCATCATTTTCAATATCTACATATTCACAAGTTCTGCAATTAACTGATACTGATTTACTATCTTGACAGACACTTTTAGCATTACAGAACTTGCAAGCAAACCATGTTTTCTCTCCAATTTTATCAGGTATAAATTCAGAAGTTAAAACATCAAACATCATACTTTCAATTTCTTCAAATACAAATTTATTAGCCTTTATAACTTCCAAATAATATTCTGAGGTATTTTTATTATATACCATTAAAATACCATTAAATATGTTTAGCTTTCCCATATATGCTTGCATTTGATAGTAATATACTCTTTTGCTTTTTTTACATCCTTCTTTTTTAAGTTTTACAAAATTGGAATCATTCATTGTTTTGAATTCAATTAGATAATCAATATTATCTATTGTTACAATACCATCAATGTGTCCTAATACATGACCATAACAACCAATTATTTCTAATTGTTTTGAATGTATTATATATCCAGCATTTAATAGTGAACACTCCATAAAATCTTCAGCAATAAAACCAGTATCAAATATTCTTTGTAGTCTATCATCAACTATTTTATCATATGCCCAATGCAAATCATACCAAAACTTTCTTTTACACTCTTCACCAGCAGAAGAATATCCTATATGCCCACGATGTTCTGATATTTTACTATGTGTAAGTTTGCTTAGTATTATTTCAGATATTGGTTTTTCTGGTAATATTGACATTTTTATCCTTTTCAAATGATTGTCTCATAAAATTAATATAAATGCTTTCATATTCAAAACATTTTTTTTTCTTTTTTACATTCCAGATGTCTTTTGATTCTCTTTTTCCAGGCAAGTGTTTTGTTGAAAAATACTTCACAATAAGCTCTTTTGATTTTTATCTAATTTCCAATCAAACCAATGTTTACATTTTGGACAAAATTTTAAATTCAATGACCTCATTTCACCAAGGTGTTTATTTCCACATCTTGGGCAATATTTTGATGATTTTAACCATTTGTGATGAAAAAGTAAATACTTTATTTTATCAAACATTACAACCATCCTTTTTCTGCAGAAATCTGACGCAATATTGTATATAGTGTTCCATCTGCTATATCTTGTAAAAAATACAAATCACATTGTCCTAACCCTCTTGCCATATCACCAATTCTTTCAGCATCATCATCAGACATATCTTTGCCTATGAAATCAACTATTGATTCTAATCTGTCTATTAATTTTTTCACAAATATCTCCAAAATGGGTGGCTTTTAAACCACCCACTATTATTATTATTTAAATGGGTTCTTTTTAATTCCATCAGATGGCATTTTGGAACCAGTTTGCTTATATCCTTTTACTTCATTTCCTGGAAATGCATCATCAGGAGGTCTGACAGTTAATTTAATAGATAGTGGAATTGCATGTAATTCAGAACTATCAGTGATTTTTTTATAATCTTTTCCAACTGCAGCACAAATTTTTGCTAATGTTTGATTGGCAATTTGTACTGCTACATCATTATCATTAACAAGATTTAAATTTGTATAAACCATAGAGCCTTTTCCTGGGCCATCTAACAGTTTAAATCCAACTGAAAGATATTTTCCAGTACCACTTTTAGTATCTTTCATTTCAGACTTAGTGATTTCAGCTAAATATTGTCCTGCTGGTATAATATCATCTGAAATATCTGCATCATTGAATGATTTAGGTAACATTGCCATAATTAATTTTCCTTTGTTTTGTTAGTTTTTAGTGTAACTTTGTTAAAAATGTGAGACAAATCAGGTAATTCAGGGTCATCAAGTTTTCCTGACCTATCTTTTGCCTCATGGGTAATACTAGGTTGTGATTGTAGATAGCGGAATTGTTCACCATCATCATCTTCACCTATTCTAAGACACAGAACTTCATCAAACCAATAACAGATTTGTTGAGTTAGCGTTCTTCCTGGCAACATAGGTTTGTATTTACATATGCCAGTATTAGAATCTTCAATACGTGCCTGCTTAGCAGTCATGTATACATGTTTGTTTTCAATATCTCTAAATGCTCTTATCACATCAGCAATGTCATCATTTAGTTTACCATAAGCTGCTCTTCCATCTTTTGTTCCAGCTTTATTATTTGTTAACATACTTTCTGCTAAATCAGTTATTGAATCTAAGCAAATTGTTTCATACATATCTCCATCAGGAGAATTTATATATTCATAAATCTCATAAATATCTTCAAGTGACTTGGCAGTAATAACAGGTATGTCAATATCTGCTAATGATAGCAATCCACTTTCAGTTGATATTATAAGAGGTTTTGGACATGTACCAATTAATTTAGTTTTACCAGTACCTGAATCACCAAAAACAAGTATTTTTACATACTCTGATTGTTTATGTGTTGATGTTAATTTTATCGCCATATTGATTCCAATAGTAAAAAGAAGGTGGCTTTTACACCACCTTTTGAGTGTGCCTAATTTTTGAGATACACTATTAGGCAAGTGCTTGGTTAATCATAATATTGTGAGTCCCACAATTCAGAATTTTTCATCTCACTAATTTGCTCTGCAATTGAATCTAATGTTTCTTGGCGTAAATCACCTAATAAATCAACCCATTGTGGCTCACCATTAATAGGAGGAAGCGGACAAAGAACTGAAATGATATCAACTTCTTCTGGTTCATCAGGATAACTATCATCCCATGGACCAGAATAGACTCCATTAACTGCTGGAGTATAATCAAAATTGACTTCCATATCAATACCAGCCACTACTACATTTGTTGTTGAGTTAGTTGTCATTACTAATCCTCCAATTTTGGAAATGAAAATTCAATAGTTGGAGCACCTGGGCTAACAACTATAAAATTATCTAATTTGTGTAAATAATTTCTTGGTGTTTTATTGTAGACTGAATTAATTAATACAGGTTTCATTTTAATACAAGCTTTTTCAAAATCAGATAAATCATCCCAAGCATCAATCAATGCTTCTTCATCAAGCCTAGTATTAACCCTATTAACATATTTAATATCAAACTTGTCAAAGTTTAATTTAGCTGTTCCAGTACCTGTTCCATTAAAATACTTAATGGAACATGCAATTCTCAAATCCATTTCTTGTTTTTTAATTCTTTTTAGTTGTGTTTGTAAATCATATAATTCTTTTAAGTCAGATGTATCATGAGTATCCATTGTTTTTCCTTTGTTGTTTTAGTTTCAATGTCTAAATAGTAGACTTTATGAGACTAAATTATAATTGAAATATATTTAAAAGTAAAGAAGTATTAAAAAAATAAAAAAAATAGACTATCTATATAAAGTATAGTAGGATATAGACTCGTGTTTTCAATGAAATTATGTATTTAAAACTGTGGAGTATGTAATATATGTTAAAAATTGGCATTGGTAAAAATGCAAAAAGTGAATGGATAGAGTTGAATGAATGTGAATATTTTAGAGAATTTGGTGATTACATAGAATCTGCTTGTAAAAGTGGTATAATAAAAAATAAATTAGCACAGCCTTATTTTGTTGCTACTGGAGATTGGAATTGGGTTGATAATCGTAGTAAAAGAACAAAAAATGAATTGCTCAGTAGTGCTAAATATGGAATGATTATAATTGATGGTGATGAATCAATTAATTCTGAAGGATTGGTAGATGCACACAAAGTTAGTACTGCACTAACTGAGTTAAATTTAAATCATTTTGTTTACACAAGTTGGTCAAATGGAGTTAATGGTAAAAATAAATGGCGTGCAGTAATTGAGTGTTATGATGGTTGTCCTGCTAAATATTTGCATGCTACTACAAAAGATATTGTAGACAAATTAAATGTTAAATTAAATATAGCATATGCTAATGAGAATCACTCTCCTGTCAGAATATGGTTTTTTGGTGGTTCTGAAAATCTGTCTGCATCTGCATTTTTTAGTTATTACAGTGGTAACAGTGCTGATATAATATTTAATGAAATTAAAGAACAGTCTGATAATAATAGTGATGAAAGTGACAATGTTAAGAATAATGATTACCGCTCATTAGATGATATGGTCAATAAGATTATTGAATGGAAATTAGGAAGTGGTCTTTGGGATACAATCAGAGAGTATGGCTGGGGTGTTGTCAAAGATGGATTAAAAAAGAGAAATGCTGTTGTTTCAATACAATCATTTATGAAAAATTGTCCTGAGTCTAAAAGGGATGAACAATGGCATAAATATTATGAAGACATTGAAAGGATGGTTGATGGTGCTATTGTTAGGTGTAATGAATCAAAAGATAGTGATGAAAGTGACAATGTAAATATTAATGATTTTAAAACAAATAATGATAATGGCAATTCTGTTGATAACATCCCTTGGCCACCTGGATACTTTGGAAGATTATGTCAAAATATTTATGAAATGCAAATTTATCAGTATAGGGAAGTAGCTATTGTCACAGCTGTAGGTTTGGTGGCTGGTATAGCAGGGAGAAAGTTTAATGTTAGCAGAACTGGTTTAAATGTTTATTTGACATTATTGATGGGTACTGGTAAAGGTAAAGATTCAATTGGTAAAATCATTAGGAGGATATTGCTTGAACTGAATGATATTGGTCAAGGAAGTTCTTTTATTGGCAACAGTAGATTCACTGGACCAAAAGGATTGATTGATAGTCTAGTATCTGCTAGGTCACAAGTATGTATATTTACAGAAGCTGGCATATTAATGCAATCTAGTGCTGGTGACCAATCTGGTTTAACTAGAGTGCTGCTAGGTTTGTATGGTACAAGTGGTGAAAGAGATATTAGTTCAAGTGAAGCATATAGCAGAAAAGAAGATGGCATTCCTGCTATTAGAAACCCAGCTTTGTCCATTATCAATGAAGCTACACCTGAGACATTACTGGATGCTCTGAAAGACTCAAACTCATTAGATAATGGATTATTACCAAGACAAAGTGTATTTAGGATTATAGGTAAGAAACCATATGAAAATGAAAATGTACGTGAGTTTGTAGATGATGATTTAATGTCCATATTAAGAAAGCTGGTTGTTAAGTGTGCAAGTATACAAAGTGAAGATAATTGTGTTGGTAAAGTCTGGCAGTTTGGTTTTGAAGATTTAGATGAAAAGCGTGCTCATTCTAAATTTTGTACTGATGTAGAAAATGATAATGATGGTACTACAAAAGGTGTAATGGCTTCAAGGATGCATATGAAGACTATGAAGTTTGCCGCTATTGCCACTGTTATTAACAAGTCCAATTATAATAAGGATGATAGACTGCTTATTGGAGGTGATGAATGGGAGTGGGCTAAAAAGGTCACTGCATATGAATTGGCTGGCATAGAGCAGGTATTTAGTGGTTCTGATTTTTCTAATGCCTTTGAGGATGTTACATATGATATTGTTGTTCCATTTATGTATAAGATATTATCAGGATTATTTACAGATGTATCAATGGCTAGAAGTCCAAAAGAAGTTGAACAGCAGTTAATACCTTATAAGCTATTTACAAGGTCATTAAGGAAAAACAAAAAGTTGGTATTCCAAAAAACTATCAGAAGTCCAATAGATGGACTTGATCAGATATTACAATATATGCTCAATATGGGCTATCTAACAATCAAAGAGTCGGTTACTGCTACCAGTAGGTCATATAAAGGTAAAACACGCTCATATGACCCTCAGGATTGTTTTAAAATACAACAATGGATACTAGATAGTTATAAAGACAATTTTAAATTTAAATGATTAAATATAGTGGTGAAATCATACCTGTTTTCCCTTAAAGGGAAACGAGGGAAAGTGAAGGGAATATAAATTCCCTTTTTAAGTCTTTGAATTATAAGAGAAAAAACTGTGTTTTTGATGATTTTTTTTGTAAGGGAAAATACCGGAGCGACGACCCAAATCGCCTAAATAAGAATCATTCTTATTCCGAAAATTTCATCTTTTATTTATATATATATTTACTCTATATATAAAAAAAAGACTAATAAAACAAGGTCTTAATATAGGAAAAAAAATTCCCTTACATTTCCCTTATTCACGCTGTACAAACAAATGGACACTAAATGAACAAGATTGAATTCTACACTAAATTCCCTCCAACCATTAACAGTTATTATACAAAGACTAGAAATGGTGTATTTATAGGCAAGGTTGGTAGGCTATATACAGCAGATACTATTGAGCAAATAATAGAGTGTGTTGGGCCAATGACCATTGATGTACAGGTATCTATGACTGTGGTTCTGTACCCACCAGACAATCGCAAACGGGATGTGGACAACTATATGAAGCCACTGCTAGATAGCATTAGCAAAAGCGGATTATGGACAGATGATAGTCTGGTTGACCAACTGCTTATTTATCGAGGTAGTGTGGTGAAAGGTGGTAAGGTATGGGTGAGGCTTGAAGAGTCTTTAGGTTTAATATTAGATTCGGATATATACCGAGAAAATATCAATTAAAGCTAATTTAAGCTATACTAGCGAATAGATAAAAAAAAAGCTATACAAACGTATAGCTTTTAAATTATCGAGCCTTAAATCGAATATTTATATATCCAAATAATCCTCCCAACTTATACCAGCACTACCACCATAACTATAAGCATAAAGGATAACACCATTCTTATTCCACCCAACGCAATTATCATCAGATTCATTCCATAAGTTATAAGTCATCACCTCAGCTTCAGCTTCAGTATCCGCTTCAATTATATATAGCATATCATTCTCCAGTTAGTAAGTGGCTATTATACTATAAAATAACCTCAAATACAAAATGATTGCTATGTTTATAAAATCTGATGCGATAATACCCATCAGCCTTAAGTCTATCTACATCAGTGATTGAGAAGTATGGACCACCGCCAATTTTAAAGTCCAGACCATTAGTCCAGTCAGCCTTTACAGGCTCACGTCCATAAGCTCCATAAACATATAGTGTATCCATCAGAATCTCCATACAAACATAATTACTACAGCGGTCACCAAAGCACCAGCAACCATTGACAAAATCATTACTTCAAGCATTGAGTCTTTCATTTTATATATCCAGTTAGGGTTGGCCATCCTTGGCCAGTTAGTAGGTTATTTTCTGTATGAGCTATGTATCTTATTGAACATCAGACGTTCATTATTAAAAGTCTTGCGATGTTTAATTTCATTTTCAGTCCCACTCATCATTAGGATATTGAAAATGTCATCGCTCATAATAGCAGTTGAGCAATGAGCCCACAGCTTATCTCTCAGCGATTTAGTCCGCTCAGCCTTTTCAGCCTTGGGCATATACTCTTCAAGTATGGCCATTGCTACCTTAGCAGTATAGCCTTTGAACAGCAGCCAGCCTTTGATCTCAGCCTTGGTTCTGGGTTGGTTAATTAACCCAATCAACTCAGCCTTATCCTCAGCCTTAACTAAGTTATCAGACTCAGCCTCAGCACTAGCTCGCTCAGCTTCAGCCTCAGCTCGCTCAGCTCTGGCTCTATCCCGTCTTTTTACATTCTCTTCAGCTCTGGCTTCAGTTTCCAGATTTGCCTTGCGTTCAGCACACTTGGCGTTGGCTTTAGCTGCTGCTTCAGCGTGGGCTTCTGGGTTACCGTTTACTTTAGTTTTATTTGCGTTCATTTTAGTTGCCTTGTTTTACGTTGACCACCAGAACTCTCTGGCTTGAATAGTATTATCCCCCAATTAATACAAAAGTAAATAGGTAAGTGAAAATAAATTTACCACCTAGTATAAAGTGAGGTGCCTGTGTACTCTATAGCAGTCAGCACTCGCAGTGGGTGTCCATGGCCAGCACTGTGTATCCTATTGGTGAACAGCAGTTGATTATTATATTCTGCTGTGTAACTTGTTGATTTACCTGGACATTTCCCTGCCCAGTGACCACACCTGGCAGCACACCAGCACCACAGGGGGGTTCACAGGGTTCACTATCATGTGACTGTCCTCCTGAAAATTTTTTTTTTTTTTCCTAAC